>OUNM010502571.1_pt1 | contig 10768 bp, 9 predicted proteins | sample 1769961 | NCBI WGS metagenome assembly OUNM01 (sample SAMEA3914820, study PRJEB12502) | metagenome | biome: forest; material: soil | place: USA | collected 2012-03-12 | depth 0.3 m
CACCGGCGCGAGCATGTGCACGCCGAACCAGTCGGACGACGACACGCGCAGCTGGCCGTCGAGCGCCTCGCCCTGGCCCGCCAGCTCGCGCTCGAAGGCCAGCACCTCCTCCTCGATGCGCTCGGCACGCGCCAGCAGCGCGGCGCCTTCGTCGGTGAGCACGAAGCCCTCGGCGCTGCGCTGGAACAGCGCGTGGCCCACGGCCAGCTCCAGCGCCTTCAGCCGCCGGCCCATCGTGGGCTGGCTCTGGCCGGTCAGGCGGGCGGCGCCGTTGAGCGAGCGCGCGCGGGCGATCGCGAGAAAGGTCCGGACATCGCTCCACTCCATGGCAGGCCTCTACGAAAGTGAATGGAAGTCGTGCATTTCTGTCAATTTACATGCAATCGTGAAGATCCAAGAATGGGAACCATCGCAACCCCCGGAAAGAACGCCATGACTGCCCCCACGATGCGTGCCCTCCTTCTCGAAGCTGCCAACGCCCCGTTCGTCTCGCGCGAGATCGCGCGCCCCGTGGCCGGCCCCGGCCAGGTGCTGGTGCAGATCGCCGCCAGCGCGGTCAACCCGCTGGACACCAAGATCCGCGCCGGCAACGCCGCGCACGCCAGGCATCCGCTGCCCGCGGTGCTGGGCATGGACCTGGCCGGCACCGTGCGCGCCGTCGGCGCCGGCGTCGAACGCTTCCGGGTGGGCGACGAGGTGTATGGCCTGACGGGCGGCATCGGTGGCCTGCAGGGCTCGCTGGCCGACTACGCCGCGGTCGACGCCGACCTGCTCGCGCGCAAGCCCGCCAACCTGTCGATGCGCGAGGCGGCGGCGCTGCCGCTCATCGCCATCACCGCGTGGGAGGGCCTCGTCGACCGCGCGCGCGCGCACGCCGGCCAGAAGGTGCTGGTGCACGGCGGCGCGGGCGGCGTCGGCCACGTGGCCGTGCAGATCGCCAGGGCGCTGGGTGCCGACGTCTACGCCACCGTCTCGCCGGCGCAGTTCGACACGGTGCGCCGCTTCGGCGCGACGCCGATCGACCGCACCACCGCCACCGTCGACGACTACGTGGGCCAGCACACCGGCGGCGAGGGCTTCGACGTGGTCTACGACACCGTCGGCGGCGCCGAGCTCGACGCGTCGTTCCGCGCGGCGCGCGAGTACGACGGCCACGTGGTGAGCTGCCTCGGCTGGGGCACGCACGCGCTCGCGCCGCTGTCGCTGCGCGCCGCCACGTACTCGGGGGTGTTCACGCTGCTGCCCATGCTCAGCGGCCGCGGCCGCGCGCACCATGGCGAGATCCTGGCCGAGGTGGCCAAGCTGGTGGAAGCGGGGCGGCTGGTGCCGCTGGTGGATTCGCGCCGCTTCACGCTCGACACCGCGCTCGAGGCGCACGACGTCGTGGCGCAGGGCCGTGGCCGCGGCAAGGTGGTGATCGAGGTCTAGCCTCAGACGCCCGCGCGCGGCGTCATCGTGAGGAACTCCACGCCCTGCGTGCGCGTGGACTTCAGGTCGAAGTGCGACAGCGACGACTGCCCCAGCAGCGACACGCAGTGCGCGCACATCACCGCGCGCACGTTGTGCAGCTGGAACGGCCCCACGTTGATCGACTCGATGCTGATGCCCTGCGCGGACACGTGTCGGCCGTCGGCGGTGGTCATCACCATCATCGGCTGCACAACGCGGTAGGGCACCTTGGACTCGGCGAGCAGCTCCGCCGTGAGGCTGGTCACCGTGGCGCCGGTGTCCACCACGAAGGGCAGCGGGTGGCCGCTGCCGAGCGCCACCGGTGCGTAGAAGTGGCCGCCCATCGCGGGCAGGCGCAGCGACGCGGGCGCGCTGGCGGCCGCGGGCGCGGCCAGCGCCGTCTCGATGGCGATGCGCTGGCCCTTGAAGTAGCCGCCGCGGCCGCGCGACTCGGCGTCGGCGTCGAAGCTCTCCAGCAGCGAGAGGGCCTCGTAGCCGCGGCCGCGGGCCACGAGCAGCTTGGCGAGGTCGCCGCGCACGTCCACCAGGTTGGGCACGAGCGACAGCGAGCGGTACGACCAGTCGATGGCCTCGTCGGTGCGACCCACGCGCGCCAGGCTCTCGGCGTACCACGCGAACAGGTCGTAGGTGCCTTCGCCGCCGTCGATCGCGCGCTGGTACTCCGTCACCGCGTGGGCGTCGTCGTCGCGCCGGGCCATCACGTGGCCCAGGCGCGCGTGCGCGACGCCGTCGTCGGGGCGCAGCGTGACGAGCGCGGACAGCATCTCCTGCTCGCAGGGCAGGTCGCCGCGACGCTCGCAGGCCGTGGCCTGGGCGCGCAGTTCGGCGGTGGTGAGCGGCGGCCCGAAATGCTTGCGCCACAACGCGGCGACGTCGGTGCGCGCAGCCAGCGCGCCCAGGCCGATGAGCGCCATCAGGCTCGCGGCCAGCACGAAGGTCTTCACGTGCGAGCGATCGCTGCCGCTATCCCACGACGTGCGCCTCGGCGACGGCGACGCGGGGCTGGGCGACGATTCGAAGGTGGGTTCGGGCATCGAGAGGCCGGTGGTGGCGGTGGGCGCGATTATCGGGCGGCCGGCGCGAGCGCCGACAGGTACGCGCAGAACATGTCGGCCATCGCGTCCGAATACGTCACGATCTCGCGCGCGGTGCGCGGGCTCTCGGAGAACTCCTTGCCGACGCTGCTGAGCGTGGCCTTGAGCAGCCGGCCCGCGAGTTCGCGCTTCGGCCGCGACACGCCCGGCAGCGCCTCGCGCATGAACGCCGCGATCGTGCCGTCGCTGGCCGCGCGCACTTCCTGCGCCTCGGGGGCGTCGCGGTACAGCGGCGCCGCGTCGTCGAGCGCCACGCGCATGGCGGCCTCGTCGCACTCCGACTTCACGAACAGGTGCACCAGGCGGCGCAGGCGAGCTGGCGGCGGATAGCGCGCGTCCTGCAGCGTGTCGCGCAGCATCTGCGTGGTCTGCCGCCATTCGTCGGCCTGCAGCCGGAACAGGATGGACGCCTTGTTCGGGAAGTACTGGTAGACCGAGCCCACGCTCACGCCCGCGCGCTCGGCCACGCGCGTGGTGGTGAAGCGCGACGCGCCTTCCTGGGCGAGAACCTGAATGGCCGCCTCCAGGATGGCCGCGACGAGGTCGTTGGAGCGGGCCTGCTGGGGCTTCTTGCGCGAGGAGAGCTGGGCGCGTCGGCGGTCGTTCATGGGGTCGCTCCGGAATGCGAATTGGAAACGCGAAGGATTGTTCATATTATTTCCGTACCCCGTCAACACCGCAAGAGACCACATGAACACGCTCCAATCCGCTCCCGTCGCGCCGCTGCTGCAGCGCCTGTTCGCCGAGGCCGACGAGGCCGCCGTCGGCCTGCGCGCCATGGCCGCCGGCCGGGCTCCGGGCGAGCTCGCGCGCCTGATGCGCAGCAAGACCGACTACCTCGACTTCTACGGCCGCCTGAAGGACCAGCCGCTGCCCGTGTCGCGCGCCACCGGCACGCTGCTGTACCTGCTCGCCCGCAGCACGCAGGCGCGCAACGTCGTCGAGTTCGGCACCTCGTTCGGCGTCTCCACGCTGCACCTGGCCGCGGCGCTGCGCGACAACGGCGGCGGCCGTCTCGTCACCAGCGAGTTCGAGCCGTCCAAGGTCGAACGCGCGCGCGCCAACCTCGCCGCGGGCGGGCTGGCCGACCTCGTCGAACTGCGCGCCGGCGACGCGTTGCACACGCTGCGCACCGGGCTGCCCGACACCATCGACCTCGTGCTGCTGGACGGCGCGAAGGCGCTCTACCCGGAGATCCTCGACCTGCTGCAGGACCGCCTGCATGCCGGCTCGCTGGTCATCGCCGACAACGCCGACGACAGCCCCGACTACCTCGCCCGCGTGCGCGACCCCGCCAACGGCTGGCTGTCGACGCCGTTCGGCGACGACGTGGAGGTGTCGATGCGCCTGGCCTGATCCCCACGATTTCGCGTCGCCCGTCGCTTCACGGGCCGTAAGCGTCTGACGTCAACCAACGCACTCGACAAGCCTGCTGGGCGGTCGGAGTGCGTTCGTGCGTGCGCCGATCGTCGAGCCTCGACTGGAACCCCCATGAACGACTCCTCGACGACGCCGCGCGGCCTGCTGCCGCTGACGGCCATCCTGTTTCTCTCGTACCTGTGCGTCGGCCTCTCGCTGACGAGCGTGTCGCTGCAGGTCACGCGCCATCTGGGCTTGGCCAACGCGTGGTCCGGCCTGGCGGTGGGCATCGCCTTCGTCGCGACCGTGCTCACGCGCGGCCTCGCGGGCCGCGTCTGCGACCAGCGCGGGCCCAAGGTGGCCGTGACGCGTGGGCTCGCGGCCTACGTGGCCGGGCTCGCCATCGCCGCGCTCGCCGGCGCCGCGGCGTCGACGCCGGTGCTGGCCTTCGCCGTGCTCGTGGCCGGCCGCGCCGTGCTCGGGCTGGGCGAGAGCCTCGTCACTGTGGGCGTGGTCGCTTGGGGCATCGGCCTGGCGGGCGCGCCGCAGTCCGGCCGCGTGCTCGCGTGGGTGGGCGCCGCGTTGTACGGCGCGGTGGCCGCGGGCGGCCCGCTGGGCATGCTGCTCGTCGACCACGTGGGCTTCGCCGCCACGATGGGCCTGGGCGCGGTGCTGCCGGCGCTGGGCCTGGCGGCCGCGGTGCGTCTGCGCGGCGTCGCGCCGCTCGCGGGCGCGGCGCGGCCGTCGCTCTGGCGCGTGGTGGGCCGCGTGGGCCGGCACGGCGCCGTCGTGTGCCTGCAGGGCATCGGCTTTGCGGCGATCGGCGCGTTCTTCGCGCTGCACTTCGTGCGCCAGCACTGGCCGTTCGCGGGCTTGGGCCTGACCGCGTTCGGCGGCGGCTTCGTGCTGGTGCGCGTGCTCTTCGGCCAATGGCCCGACCGCTTCGGCGGCCTGCCGGTGGCCATCGTGTCGCTCGTCGTGGAGACCGCGGGCCAGTGCCTGGTCTGGAGCGCGCAGGGCCCCGCTGGCGCGCTGGCCGGCGCGTTCCTCACGGGCCTGGGCTGCTCGCTCGTCTTCCCGGCGATGGGCCGCGAGGTGGTGCGCGTGGTCGAGCCGCACCTGCGCGGCACGGCGCTGGGCGCGTTCGCGGCGTTCCAGGACGTCGCCTACGCGCTCACCGGCCCGCTCGCGGGGCTGCTGGCGGACGCGGCCGGCGTGCGCAGCGTGTTCCTGCTGGGCGCCGGCGCCGCGGCGCTGGGCCTGGCGCTGGCGCTGGCGGCCGGGTTGCGGCGCGGCGCGGCGGTCAGCGCGCCTGCATGAGGCGCGCGTAGTCGCCCGGCGTGCGGCCCACGAGCTTGCGGAAGTCGGCGATGAAGTGCGCCTGGTCGAAGTAGCCGAGATCCTGCGCGAGCGCGGCCCACGCCACCGCCTCGCCCGCCTGCACGCGCGCGAGGGCCTCGTGCAGCCGATAGCGCTGGATCACCCACTTCGGGCCGATGCCCACGTACTCGCTGAACAGCCGCTGCAGCGCGCGCAGCGGCAGGCCGAAGCGGGCGGCGAGCTCGTCGGCGGACAGCAGGTCGCGGTCGTCCACCACGCTGTCGACGATGCGGCTGGCGAGCAGGGCCTTGTCGTCGGCGGGCGGCAAGTGCTCGCGCAGGAAGGCCGACGCGCGCTCGGCGCTGTCCTCGTCGTCGGCGCCCGCCAGCACGTCGTCCAGGCCCGCGGCGCGGGAACCGAACAGCTCGGCCAGCGCGATCGACGTGTTCGCGATGGTGGACACGCTGCGCCCCAGCAGCGGCCGGAACGCGCCGGGCCGGAACTTGACGCCGAACGCCATCGAGCGGCCTTCGAGCGTGCGCGTCCAGCGACCGCCGTGCACGCCCCAGGCCGCGGCCTGTCCCGGCTCGAGCACGATGTGCACGTTCGGATGCGGCAGCGTCTCCTGCACCTGCGGCGGCAGGCCGTCGAGGTTCCAGCGCACGCTCCAGAAGTGCTCGATGCGGTCGGCGAGGCCGGCCGGCGCGGCGATGCGGCCGTGCGCGAACTGGCCCACGGCCAAGCGGTGCAGCACGCCGCGCGGTTGTCGTGTTTTTCCAATCGGCGCCATGGGACGGCTGGTTCAATGCCTCATCGATCACATCGAATCGATGATGCCATGATGCCCGTCCACCGACCGATCGCCGCCGCGCTGCTCGCTGCCGTCGCCGTCCTCTCGTTTGCCAAGGAGCCCGCCGTGACCACTCATTCAGCCACCGGACCATTCGACGTCGAGCTCGCGCCGCAGGCGCTCAGCGCCGTCGCGGAGAACAGCGGCCTGGGCCGCGTGTCGCTCGACAAGCGCTTCCACGGCGCGCTCGAGGCCACCAGCGCCGGCGAGATGATCGCGTTCCGCAGCGCGACGGCCGGCTCGGCCGGCTACGTGGCGATGGAGACCGTGCGTGGCACGCTGGACGGCCGCGCCGGCAGCTTCGTGCTGCAGCACAGTTCGACGATGACGCGCGGCGAGCCGCAGCAGTCGATCACGGTGGTGCCGGACTCGGGCACCGGCGGCCTCGCGGGCCTGGCGGGCCGCATGGAAGTGGTCATCGCGCCGGGCGGCGCGCACAGTTACCGCTTCGACTACACGCTGCCCGACGCGCCACGCTGAGCGCCCAGCAGCGCGCGCGCCGTGCGCAGCAGGCTGTGCTCCGGGCCGGAGGTCAGCGCGTCGACGCAGATCGCGATCGGCGACCAGCGCTGCCCGCCCCGCAGTTCGACGGCCAGGAACGGGTCGCCCTGCGGCACGCCGTCGACCCAGCGGCCGCGCGCGTGGCGCAGCATCACCGCGCCGGCGTAGCTGCCCATCGCGTAGATCGACTTGGCCATGGACTCGGGCGTGGTGCCGCTGGCGTGCAACTCGGCGATCGCGCGGTCGATGTGCACCAGCGAGTCGATCGAGCCGTCCATCTGCACGCGGTAGACGCGGGCCATGTCGCGCATGGCGTCCTTGGCGTAGTCGGTGACGGTCGTGCGCGTCGGCGCGATGTCCAGGCGCAGCGCGCCGGCGGCGGGCCGCGGCGCGGGCGGCGCCGCCACCGCGGTTTCCTCGCCGGCCAGGGGCACGAGTTCGAAGTCGAGCGCGCCCCGGGCGGCCGCGGCCGCGGGCACCGGCATCGGCCGCGGGGACGGCGGCGGCGCCTCGACCGGCGCCTCGGCGGCCGCGGGCGCGATGCCGCCGCGCTGCCAGCACAGGAAGCGGGCGCGTTCGGTGGCGGCCAGCGCGCGGTTGAAGGCGTCCTGGTCGAAGCCGGTGAGCTTGCCCAGCCGCTGGGCGAGCAGTTCCACGCCCTGCACGCGCGGGTTGACCATGGTGCTGGCGGTCTTGCCGCTGAGCACGATGTGCAGGTCGGACGGCCCGCGCACCATCACCGCGATCTCGCGCAGGTCGGCCCAGTCGACCTCGTCGACGCGGCCGTCCGCGTGGTGGCGCGTCACGCCGACGTCGTCGTAGGTCACGGAGTCGGCGGGCGACGCGGGGGCGGCGTCACGGCCGAGCAGGCGCTTCAGGAAACTCATGGACACGCGGTGAATCTGGGGTGCGACGATTCTCCCGTGAACTCACGCGCCGGGCCGCACCTGCTCCCAACTCAACCCGAATTTCAGCAAATATTTGCGCAATCGGTCGGCATCGTTGAGCACGCTGCGCTTCTCGCGCGAGCGGTCGAACAGGCGGCGGCCGGCATCTGACAACGTTGTCGATTCGCGACACGTGCGGATCACCGCCTCGAGCTGCAGGCGGTCGAACAGGTCGATACCGGACAGGGTGCCGGTTTCCAGCAGCGCGGACAGGTCGACCGCCGTACCCGTGGCCGTATCGTCGCGGCGCGCCCACAGCCAGCGCAGGCGCGCGATCTCGGCGTCCACCAGGCCCGTGCCGATGCGGCCGCCGTCGGCCAGCGTGGCCAGCCGCGTGACGCTCGCCGAGAGGTCGCGGAAGTTGCCGCGCCATTCGGCTTCGTGCGACTGCGCGAACTTCAGGTAGCGCGCCTTGGCTTCCACGTTGAAGCGCACCGCATGCCCCGACTCGGCGGCCGCGCGCGCGAGCAGGTGCTCGACGTTGGGCTCCAGGTCCTCCGGCCGCTGCGCCAGGCCCGGCAGCGTGTACGACCACAGGTTGATGCGCGCGAACAGGTCCTCGCGGAAGCGGCCGCCGGCCACGTCCTCGCGCAGGTCGCGGTTGGTGCCGGCGATGAGCTGGAAGTCGCTCTCCACCTCGCGATCGCTGCCCACCGGCAGGAAGCGCTTCTCCTCCACGGCCTTGAGCAGCATCGCCTGCTCGTCGAGCCCGAGCTCGCCGATCTCGTCGAGGAACAGCACGCCCCCGTCGGCCGTGCGCAGCAGGCCGGCGCGGTCGGAGGCAGCGCCGGTGAACGAGCCCTTCTTGTGTCCGAACAGCGTGGACGCGGCACCGTCGCCGCGCAGCGTGGCGCAGTTGACCTCCACGAACTCGCCGCCCACCTGGTGGCGCGCCTTCTTCAGCTCGAACATGCGGCGCGCCAGATGCGACTTGCCCGCGCCGGTGGGCCCGGTCAGCAGGATCGGCGCGCGCGAGCGCACGGCCACGCGTTCGATCTCCTCGATCATCGCGTTGAAGCGCGCATTGCGCGTGGCGATGCCGCTCTTGAGAAAGGCCAGCGCCTCGGTCTGCGCCTGCTCGAAGCGGCGCGCGATCTCGTCGTAGCGCGACAGGTCGAGGTCGATCAGCGTGACGCTGCCGGCGTTGCCGCGCGCCTGCTTGCGCGGCGGCGCGGTCTGCAGCAGCACGCCAGGGATGAAGCGCGACTCCACCATCAGGAACATGCAGATCTGCGCGACGTGCGTGCCGGTGGTGATGTGCGCGAGGTACTGCTCGTGCGCCGGGTCGAAACGGTAGCCGCGGGCCCAGTCGTAGAGCGCGGCGTAGACCTCGCCGAAGTCCCACGGGTCGGCCACGTCCATCGTGACCAGGTTGACCTCGGTCTCGGGCGAGATGGTGGCGATGTCCTTGCGCAACTGCAGCGCCAGGCCGACGTGCTGGCTCGAATGGAACAGCTCCAGGCGATGGACGATGCGGTCCTCGTGCTGCATCAGCGACAGCGTGGGCCGCCACTTCTCCCAGCGCCCTGCGCCCTGGCCGGCGTCGAGTTGCGAGCCCAGGAAGCCGATGACGACGTTGCGTTTGGTCATGTCTGGATGGATAGATGGCTAGCTTTGATTCTAGTATTGCCGGAGGCGGCGGCAAGCCTCGGAACGAGGAGCGCGAGCCCGTGTCGGGATTTCTTCTTGCAAATCAACGGGTTGCGAATTTCCTCCGGTGCCGTGGCACAGCTGGCACAGGCGTTGCAAAGAAGCAGGCACAGACAACGTCGAATGCACGAAGAGAGAGATCCCATGGTCAACAAGAACCTGTTCCAGACGCTCGAGGGCAGCCTGCTGCCCGCCGCCACCGCGACGAACGCGTCGCAGGCGCCGGCCTACGCCTACACGCCGCGCCACCAGCTGGCGCAGCTGGCGGCCACCGGCAGCCTGGGCCGCACGTTCCACGCCAGCGCCGAGGCGCAGTTGGATGCCGTGCTGGCACTGGCCGCGCAGGTGGAGCCCGAGTTCGTGGCCAAGACCGCGATCCACGCCCGCCAATCCGGCCACATGAAGGACATGCCGGCGCTGCTCGCCGCCACGCTGGCCGTGTGCGACGTTGCGTTGCTGGCCAAGGTGTTCGGCCGCGTGGTGGACAACGGCAAGATGCTGCGCGGCTTCGTGCAGATCCTGCGCAGCGGCGCGGTGGGCCGCAAGTCGCTGGGCTCGCGTCCCAAGAAGCTGGTGCAGCATTGGCTGCTGAATGCGAGCGAGAAGCAGCTGCTGGCCGCGACCGTGGGCAATGCGCCGTCGCTGGCCGACGTGGTCAAGATGGTCCATCCGAAGCCGGCCGAGGCCTGGCGTGCGGCGTGGTTCGCGTGGCTGATCGGCAAGGAGGTGGACGTGTCCGCGCTGCCGCCGATCACGCAGGCGTTCGAGCGCTTCAAGCGCGCGCGGGCCGAAGGCCAGTCGACGGAGCTGCCGGACGTGCCGTTCCAGATGCTGACCGCGCTCGACATGTCGAGCGGCCAGTGGGCGCAGGTCGCGCTCAACGGCTCGTGGCAGATGGTGCGGCAGAACCTGAACACGTTCGCGCGCCATGGCGTGTTCGAGCGCAAGCGCATGGTCACGCTGGTCGCGGCGAAGCTGCGCAACGCCGATGCGGTGGCCAAGTCGCGCGTGATGCCGTACCAGCTGCTGGCGGCGTTCAAGGCGACGGGCGCCGGCATGCCGGCGCAGATCCGCGAGGCGCTGCAGGATGCGATGGAACTGGCGGTGGCCAACGTGCCGTCGTTCGGCGGCCAGGTGGTGGTGTGCCCCGACGTGTCGGGCTCGATGAGCCAGGCCGTCACGGGCCATCGCGGCACGGCGACGTCCAGCGTGCGCTGCATCGACGTGGCCGCGCTGGTGACGGCGGCGGTGCTGCGCAAGAACCCGACGGCGCGCGTGCTGCCGTTCGAGCAGCTGGTGGTGTCGATGTCGTTGAACGGCCGCGACTCCGTGATGACCAACGCGCAGGCGCTGGCCAGCATCGGTGGTGGCGGCACCAACTGCAGCGCGCCGCTGGCGTTGCTCAACCGCGAGCGCGCGCAGGTCGACCTGGTGATCCTGGTCTCGGACAACGAGAGCTGGGTCGATGCGACCCGCCGCGGCGCGACGCAGACCCTGCGCGAGTGGGAGGCGCTCAAGCAGCGCAACCCGCACGCGCGGCTGGTGTGCATCGACCTGCAGCCGGGCGCGACGACGCA
>OUNM010038745.1_pt1 | contig 10760 bp, 9 predicted proteins | sample 1769961 | NCBI WGS metagenome assembly OUNM01 (sample SAMEA3914820, study PRJEB12502) | metagenome | biome: forest; material: soil | place: USA | collected 2012-03-12 | depth 0.3 m
ACGCTCGAGTCCAACGCCGACGTCTGGGCCTACAGCCGCGTCACGAACGGTGACAGCGTCTACGTGGCCGTCAATCGGAGCGACAGCGACAAGGGCATCAGCACGCTGCCTGCGGGCGCCCTTACCGAGCTCATCACGGGCGCCACGGTCAGCGGGCCGAACGTGACCATCCCGGCCCGGCAAACGCGCATCTTCGTGGCTAAGTGAACGGCTAACGAGTCGTGTACCCTCGGAGCATGCTCCGAAGCACGCTCGCCTTCGCCGCCGCCGCCGCCGCGCTCTCGATGGTCACGCTCGCCTGCGGAAATTCCGCCGAGCCGGCCACGCCTTCGCTCTCCGATCCCGCGCACGCCGCCGTCGATCCGTTGGCGAACGCGGACGGCGGCGCCATGCCGGCAGCCACCGCCGATCCGGCCGCCGCGAACGGCGCGGCCGGCAGCCCCGAGGAGCATCACCGGCAGCGCAAGCCGTTCCCGATCCACAGCTCGTGCTCCGAGGTCGTCACGATCGTCTTCGGCGAAGACCCGAAGGCGCAGGGCGCCGGACGGCGCACCGTCGCGCCGAACTCGGCGATCGACGGGCCGCGCGACGCCGAGGGCAAGCAGACGGTGTGGCTCCTCGACGACAAGGGCGAGCCGACCGTGAAGGTGCACATCACACGTGGCATGAAGCAGCTCGAGATCGGCCGGAGCTGCCGGACCATGGACGCCCACTGACGCGCGCGCTTAGGATGAAGATGTGACCCTCGCGCGCCGCCCTCTCACGCGCTTCGCGCGGTTCACGTGGCTCGCGTTGCCTTGCGCGGCGGCGACCGTCGCGGCGGCATCGATGCAGTGCGGGCTCCTCGGCCCGCCCGGCGACTACGCGAACGGCGGCGCCCCCGCGGACGAGCCCGGCGACGCGTCGCTCGAGACGTCGAGCGCCAGCGACGCCATGGTCGCGAAGGACGGCGCGGTCGTGCTTCCCGACGGCAACGTCGTGCCCGCATCCATCGGCACGATCACGCTGATGGCTGGTGAGCGGCAGCCCACGTCGCCCGAAGACGATCCCGCGTGGTCCGCCGACGCGTGGTCCGGAATCCTCGCCGCCGACGGTCACGTGGCGAGCTGGCGGATCGATCCGAGCGCGCCGATCGTCGGCTCGTTCGACTCCGCGGGCCTCGTCGGCACGACCTGGGTGATGATCAACATCGGGTTCGGGCTCTCCGGCGGACGCGGCACGGCGATCCAGACGACAGGCTGGTCGCCCGGCATCGTCGGCGACTGGAAGGCTGCGCGCGCGAACGGAGCGCCGGGCGGGCTCGACGAGTACGCGCGCGTCTTCGCCGGCGCGCACGTTCTCTACGTCGGCGGCGTTCGCACGGTGGTCGATCCGGACGGTGGCCCCAACACGTTCTTCTTCACGCGCGAGATGCACATCGCCACCGTCGATCCGGTGAAGCCCGAGCTCGGCGGCGCCACCGATCCGGGACAGCAGCTCGTCGATCCGCGCTCACGGCCCGGCGTTCTCGTCACGGACGGAAGCGTCTACGTGGTCGGCGGCCGCGCGCCGGTGTCGGGCGGCATCACGTCGGGGGTCGAGCAGGCCGGCATCGACGTCGCGTCGGGCGCGCTGCAAGCGTTCGCGAAGCAGCCGCCCCTCATGAACGGAGGCGCCGAGCACAAGGTGTTCGCGCCGAGCGTGGCGGCCACCAAGGGTCATCTCTTCGTCGCGGGCGGTCGCATCAACGGCGCGAGCGCGCCGACCGACGTCGTGCTGTCGGCGAAGATCAACGCCGACGGAACGCTCGGCGCATGGCAATCGGTCACCAAGCTACCGAGCCCGCTGCACGACTTCGCGTTCGTCGCCTTCAAGGGCCGCCTCTACGTCGCGGGCGGCGTGGGCGCGTCTGCGCGAACGGACGAAGTGCTCTCCGCGACGATCAACGCCGACGGCACGCTCGGCGCATGGGATGCGTCGAATGCGAAGCTGCCCGCTGCGCGCTCCGATTTCGTCGCCCTCGCGTACTGACGCGGACGTAGAATCGAGAGCCGTGCGAACCGCCGTCGCTTCCTTCGCACCCGCCGCGTCACTCGCGGTCGCGCTGCTCGTGTCCGCCGTCGACGCGCGCGAGGCGCGTGCGGATTCGTCGTGCATCAGCGCGTACGAGCAGACGCAGACGCTGCGCAAGGACGGCAAGCCGCTCGCCTCGAAGGCGCAGGCGGCGATCTGCTCGCGCGAGTCGTGTCCGGCGCTCCTCACCAAGGACTGCACCAAGTGGCTGTCCGAGCTGGAGGCCGTGATCCCGACCGTCGTGATCGACGCGCGCACCCCGACCGGCGCGCCGCGCTCCGACGTACGTGTGAAGGTCGACGGCGCTCCGCTCGCCGAGAAGATCGACAAGCCGATCGCGCTCGAGCCCGGAACGCACACCTTCCTCGTCGAAGCCGACGGCGCGCCGGCCGTCGAGCGGACGCTCGCGCTCAAAGAGGGCGAGAAGAACAAGAAGCTCACCGTCACGCTCGCGACGCCGTCCGAGAGCGTGGAAGCGAAGAGCACCCCGAGCCGACCCGTTCCGATCGGCGTCTGGATCTTCGGCGGAGCATCGGTCGTCGCGCTGGCCACTTCGGCGGTGTTCGCGATCGACGGGCTCGGCAAGAAGAGCGATCTCGACGCGTGCAAGCCGCGCTGCGCCGCTTCCGACGTCGATGCGATGTCATCGAGCTTCACGCTCGCCGACGTCGCGCTCGGCGCAGGGGTGATGGCCGGCGCGGCCGCCGTATATCTCTACCTCACGCGGCCTTCGGTCGACGCGCACGAGTCGAGCGCGCGAGCCCGCGCGACGCCGTTTGCGACGCCGTTGCTACGAGGACGAGGCGGTGGCGGCGTGCTCGGACTCACCGCGCTCTTCTGAGCGTTTGCAGCGTTTGCAGCGTTTGCAGCGTTTGCACGGAAAAACAGGCTCAGGCACGAAACGGACCAGAAATTCGACTAAGGCCCTGCTTGATCGTGCCTTGCACGGGGGTCGCCGTGCGCTATGTCGGGCATCTCGCTCGAAAGCCGGTTCGGCAAGACCGGAGCTCGGGCGGGCGCGCGAACGTCTGACTGCGCAAGTGACCACGTGGGGTCGGACCGGGGAATGGGAGAGCGCGAAGGCTGATGAAGGAGGACGACGCATTGAGGCCGACGGCAAATTCGACGACGCCTGCGAAAGCGGTAGACTCACGGCAACTCGTGTCTTCTTCGCGCAAAGGTTCGGATTCATCGGACCGCCTTACGATCGAAGCTCTTTATGTCGCGCGGATGCGCGCGGGTGACCCGCGGGCGCACGCCACATGCGCGGACGACGAGCTCCCCGACGAGGGTGAGCGCGCCCGCATGATCAGTGACATCACGCGTTTGATCCGCGAGCCGCACATGCCGGAGACGACGCGCTGCGCCGGTCTCACGCTCATCGGCTGGCTCGCGCGCCGCATGCCGGGCGAGGCCGCCCACGCCATCGGCGTGTCGGAGGCGCGTCAGTCCGAGCGCCGCATTCGCGCCGCACAGCGCAAGACGCGTTGAGTCGAGCGAGGAGCAGCGCCGCGCACCTCCGCGCGCTGCCTCTCGCCGTCCTGGTCACTGTCGCTGTCGCGGCGGTCGTAGGACGCCTGCGCACTCCTACGCGTCCGAATACGACGGCGGACACGACGGCGGGGTCGTCGATCGCACCCGCTTCCACGTCACCGCCGGTTCCGGCGTCGGGGCTCGGCGCGCCGCTTCGTGCGCCGCCACCCGCAACGCTCGATGCATCGACGGCGACGGACGCGACCGATGCATCGGAGGCGAGCGACGCGAGCGCGCAAGTCGCCGGCCTGGCGACGGCCTCGCCGCGCATGGTCCACGGCGGACCGCGCCATCTTCATCGCGCGGCGGCGCGCGGTCCACGCACCGCGAAGGTCGGCTGGCGCGTGAAGGTCGACGGCGCCGTCGCCACCCAGGTGACCGTTTCGCCCGACGAGCGCACGCTCTACGCGGGCACGCTCGCCGGCTCGCTGGTGGCCCTCGCGCGCGAGGACGGCAAGCAGCGGTGGTCTGCGGCGCTCGGTGAACGCGTGTACTCTACACCTTTAGTCGCCGACGACGGAACCATCTACGTGGGCAGCGACGCGAAGAAGCTCACCGCGCTGTCGTCCGAGGGGGCCGTCCTCTGGCGTCTCGAGGTCGACGGTGAGGCCGACTCGGGGCCCGTGCTCGCGCGAGACGGCACCGTGGTGTTCGCGGCCGGCTCTTCGGTGCTCGCCGTCCGACGCGGCGGCGACATTGCGTGGCGCTTCACGGCGAAGGGAAAGATCTTCACCTCGCCGGCGATCACCGAAGGTGGCCTCGTGATCGTCGGCTCGCAAGACGATCACGTCTACGCGCTCGGCGCGGGCGGAGCGCTCGCGTGGTCCGTGGACCTGGGCGCCGATGTCGACGGCGCCCCCGTCGTCGCCGATGACGGCTCGATCTACGTCGGGACCGACAAGGACGAGGTCGTCCGCCTCGACGCTCACGGCAAGATCATCTGGCGCGTGACGGTCGGTGGCTACGTGCGAGGCGTGCTCTCTCTCGCTCGGAACGGCGACGTCATGGCCGGCACGTATGGTCCGGTCCCGCGCGTCGTTCGCGTGGCTCCCGACGGAACCATCCGAGGAGCGTTCGCCATCCAGGGAACGGGAGCGCGCGAATTCGGCATCCACGGCGGTCCGCTCGAGGACGCCGAGGGAGCGCTCTACTTCGGCGCCCAGGACGATTTCGCCTACGCGCTGGGCACGGATGGGGCCGTACGGTGGCGCTTCGAGACCGGCGCCGACGTCGACGCGCCCCTCTCGATGCTCTCCGACGGCAGTTTGGTGGTCGCATCGGAAGACGGGACGATCACGATGCTTTTGCCGTGAACGACGCGAGACGAGTATCCTCGCAGACCGCGCGATGATTGTGATCCCGCCCGCCAAGGACACCGACGCCGAGGACGTCGTCTGGGGACTCCAGACCGCCGAAGCTCTGTGGAAGCGCGGGGAACGGATCGACGCCATCGTCTGGCTTCGGCGCGCCGCGCAGGCGGCGGGCGACGCCGCCGACGACGATCGCGCCCTCGAGCTCGCGCGGTCGGCCGCCGAGCTGACGGACTGGATGGCGACGCAGCCCGCCGGCGCCACGATGCCGCCGAGCGCGAATACGCAGCAACCGCCGCCCAGCTACGACCCGCACAACGCTTCGACGTTCGTTCCGTTCGGCGACGAAGAGCGCACCGGTCAGGCTCCGCAGCTCGTGAACAGCGTGCCGACGTACGTCCCGCAAGCGCCGACGTACATCCCGCAAGCAATGGCGCAGGCGCCGCAAGCGCCGCAGCCGCCGCGCCCGGGAGGACCGCTTCCGTCGCGTCCGTCGCCGCCGCTCGCGTCGCCGCCGGTCGCTTCGCCGCCCCATTCGCGTCCGTCACCGCCGCTGTCGCGTCCGCCGTCGTCGCCGACGATGCAGACCGTGGAGCCGTATTTCCCGCCGGCCGAAGCGTTCGGGCCAGGGTCGTCGTTGCCCACGCCGATACCGCCGTCGGCGGGCGCGCGCGGGATCCCGACACCGATCACGCCGCCCGTGATGACGCTCGACGAGCCCGGACACGACATGTCCGGCGAGCAGGGTCGCGGCGAGAGCACGTCCGTGCTGCCCGCCGAGCACGTGCACGCCGGCATGTTCAATCCGTGGGAGGAAGGCGCCCTTCCGGCGCCGCCACCGTCCCCTCCCGCAGAGATCGTCGTTCCGTCGGTGACCCACCGTCCGGACGGCGCCGGTCGCTTCGAGCCCGAAGAAGAGGTCATCACCAGCGTGCGACCCGGGCAGCTCGCGCAGCAGCGCGCCGACGCGCTCGCGACGTCTGCACCTGCGGACGCTCCAGCAGCTGCCGCAAAGCCGGCGCCGCCCCGACCGCCGCCGCTTCCGCCGCGTGCGCGCAAGCCTGCGCCGCCCGCGCCTTCCGCGCCGTCCGTGCGTCCGAGGCCTGCACCGGCGCGCATGACGCCTCCGCCACCGAGCCCCACGCAGGTGATGCCGCAGCCCGAGTCGCGCGAAGAAGCGGTGCCGCCGAGCGAGCGAACCGATCCGGGCGAGATGAACGCGAAGTCGATCGAGGCCGCGGTCGCGACCAAGCTCGATCTCGATTCGGTCGATGCGTTCAGCGACCTCCCGGACGATGCGCGCGCCGCGTTCGCGGCCGCCGCCGAGGTGAGCGCTCTCGGTGAAGGCGAAGAGGTCAGCAGCTTTGCGCTGGCCTACATCCTGTCGGGCACCGTCGACGTCGCCGCCACGATGGTCGATGCGCCGGCCGCACGCCTCGCTGCCGGAGCCGTCCTTCGATCGCGCGGCACGACCGACGAAGGCGTCCCGATGCGCCTCATCGGCGTGAGCAGCGGCGTCGTCGCGACGTGGACGGACGCCGAGGTCGATGAAGCCTTCCGCACGTGCCCCTGGGTCGAAGAGGATCTACGTACCGCCGCCGATCGCATGCAGACCCTGGTCGGCGTCACGATCGGTCCGCTCGGCGAGCGCCTCGACGCGTCGATCCGCGAAGAGATCATAAGCCGCCTCACGATGCGCACGCTGAGCGCCGGTGAGATCGTCGTCACCGCGGGAGAGCAGATGCCCGGATTGCTCCTCGTGGGCGTCGGCGAGCTCGAGCTGGTCGACGGCGACTCGACCGCCGGCGCGGTCGGCTCCGGCGAGTTCCTCTTCCCCACCGAGGTCCTCGGCGGAGGAGACGCACCGCGCACCGCTCGTGCGGGTGCAGGCGGCGCGCTCATCCTCTTCGGCGATCGGCGCGTCGCGCAGGAGCTGCTCGTGACGTGCCCGCCGCTGCTCGAAGTGTTCGCCGGAATGTGATCAGGGAAGGCTCGTCGCCGATGCGCGCGCGACGGGAGGTCCGAACGCAGCCGTCCGCTTCGAAGGGTCGACGGCACCGAGCTCCCATCGGAGCTCCTCGTTGCCCTCTGCACCCGCGAACCGAAGTCCGAACCAGCGCGCGTCCGGTGCGATCGTCGCCTGACCGCTCGGCGTCGTCGTCGGAAACTTGATGCGGAACACGTTCCGCCACACCGTCGAGTAAGGGAAGTAGCGCCGCTCGAGCGGGCCGGGGCGCGCAATGAGCTCGATCGAGAGAGGCGCGGTCTCGTTGCCCTCGTCGTCGATGAGCCGGACGATCCACGCCGTGTTCGCGCGCGTGAGATCGGCCCAGCGCACGTTCGTTCCGTAGAGCGCGACGTAGAAGCGATGACTGTCTTGCGTCTCGGCGAGCGTGCGCTCGAGCAGAGAGCGTCGCTGCTCGACGGTGAGGCGATAGTCGTTCGCGTACTTCACGACGTACGCCCAGCGGAAGTCCCACGACTCGAACGTGGCGGTCACGGTGAGCAGCGTGTCGAGCTCGCTGAGCTGCACGAGGCTCGCCGAGCGCGTCCATCGCTCGAGCACCTGCGGATAGTCGCTGTCGGTGTACTCGCGCGGCCCCGTCGCCATCGACACCTTGGGGTCCGCGCAGGCCGCTGCGCTCGCTCCGCTCACGCCGATCGCCGCCGCGATCACGAGCGCGTGCGCGCGCACGCGCAGGGGAACGAGCAGACGGCGCATCACGGAAACACTCTCGCCGAGCACGGCTGCGCCGGCAAGAAGCCTTCCATGGACGCCGCGATTCCTGCGTACGAACCGACCCAACATGCGCGTAACGGCGCGTAGCCGGCGAGGCATGGCGGCGCAGTCAGACCCCTGTCGGCCTCTGCACGGCACCCTCATGTGGCGTCTACGCTCGCGCTCTTTTGTGCATGCGCCGCAACGCAGTTGGCGACGTTGCTGCAGTCCGCACGATTCGCGCGGTTTGGTGGAACGGCAGAGCCCTATCGGACAACCGTGCAGTCGCGCACGGGGGCCGACGGGAAACTTTCGGCGCCTCCGCTCGTCCAACGAAGCGCTGCATGTACATGGCACGTGAATCGCAGCTTGTTCCGCATGCGCTCGTCAGGCCTTGGACGACGCCGTTACACCTCGCAGTAGAAGGTGCGCCTTGATTGAAAAGCTCGACTTCCTCGTCCGCTTCTGGGAGCTCAAAGCACGCAACGCGTCGCTCGGCGAGCCCCTCCTCGCGCGTGAGCAGATCGAGCTCTTGTCGCTGATGCAGCTCGTCACGGGCGATCTCGACGCGCCACCTGCGGGCCCCGTCGATCGTCCGAAGAGCGCCTTGCCCGCGCAGATGATCGGTGACGGAACGATCCTCCCGGTCGAGGTGCGGAGCGTCACGGCGGCGGCGGTGATCGTCAGCTGCGCGTCGATCGTTCCCGTGGGCGCGCAGTTGATCCTCCGCGCCGCGGACGCGATCAGCGGCGTCGAGTACGCGCTGCCCTGCAAGGTGATCTGGGTCTATCGAGCCGCGCCGACCATCGTTGCCCTAGCGGTCGACGGCATCCCGACCCGTGCGGTCTTCGCCGGCATCCCGGAGCCGCGGATGTCGATGCCGCTCGCGCTCGGCAAGCACGAACGCATGATCGGGTGACGCGGCGGCTGAGCCCGATTTCTTTTGCTGTATCCCACACGTGGATCGGCGTCGTATAACGGCATCCCCCCAATTTCTGGGTATGGGAGGCCACGGCTCGATGCCCCTGAAAATCACTGTTCGCTCCGTCCTGCCTGCGCGTGAGGTCGGCGACCTGATGGTCGTCGGTGTTCCCGCAACCGGCTCCGGCTCGCGTGGATCTACGAAGAAGAACTCTCGCTCGCCGCTCGACGGCTTCGATCGCGCGCTCGGGGGAGCGCTCGGACGACTCATCAAGAAGGAAGAGTTCAAAGGTAAGAAGGACCAGCAGCTGTCGCTGTCGACGCTCGGTCGCGTGAAGGCCGATCGCCTGATCGTGGTCGGTCTCGGCGACGTCGCGAAGCTCGGACCTGGCGACATCCGCACGTTCGCGGCGAAGGCCGCGCGCGCTGCGAACGCCGACAAGGCGAAGCGCCTCGTCCTCGGTTTGCCGGATGGCCTCGAGGGCCGCCTGCGCGAGGTCGTCGAAGGCCTCGAGATGGGCGCCTATCGATTCACGAAGTACATGACCGGCGATCGCAAGCCGAAGGCGGAGCTCACGCAGGTCACGATCTGCCTGATCGCCAACGTCCCCGCGGATGCGAAGGCGCGCGTCGATCTCGGCCAGACCGTCGCCGCCGGCGTGAACCTCGCGCGCGACCTGTCGAACGAGCCGCCGAACGTGCTCTTCCCGGACGCATTCGCCGCCGCCGCGCAGGTCATGGCGAAGGAAGCCAACCTGAAGGTCCAGGTCTTCGATTACCGCGAGATCCAGAAGCGCGGCATGCGCTTGCTCCAGGCCGTCGGCCAGGGCAGCGAGCACAAACCGTGTATGGTGCACTTTTCTCACGTGCCCGCCGGCACGAGCGCCGGTCGTCGTCGCATCGTGGTCGTCGGCAAGGGCATCACGTTCGACTCGGGCGGTCTCTCGATCAAGCCGGCCGCCGGCATGGGCGAGATGAAGCACGACATGAGCGGAGCGGCGAACGTCGTCGGTCTCATGCAGATCGTCGCGCGTCTCAAGCCGAACTGCGAGGTGCACGGCATCTTCGCCGCGGCCGAGAACATGCCGGACGGCAACGCGTATCGCCCCGGCGACGTGTGGCCGTCGCTCGACGGAAAGAGCGTCGAGATCATCAACACCGACGCCGAGGGGCGTCTCATCCTCGCCGACGCGCTCGCGTACGCGAGGGCGCTCGAGCCCGATCTGCTCCTCGACAACGCCACGCTCACGGGCGCCTGCGTCGTTGCGCTCGGCAACTCGTGCTCGGGTTGGTACGCGTCGAACGACGCGACCGCCGAGGAGTTCCAGGCCTCGGTGAAGGGCAGCGGCGAGCAGATGTGGCGCATGCCGTTGCTCGAGGATCTCAAGGACCAGCTGAAGAGCGACTCCGCCGATCTCAAGCACACCGGCGATCGCTGGGGCGGCTCGATCAGCGCGGCGCTGTTCCTCCGCGAGTTCATCGGCAACGTCCAGAACTGGGTCCATTGCGACATCGCCGGCCCGGCCATGGGCGATCGCATTCGCGGATGGGATCCCAAGGGCGGCACCGGTCACGGCGTGCTGACGTTCCTCGATCTGATCGAGCGCGCGTCGCGCAACGCAGGCGCGGTGACGAACGCGGCTCCGGCGGCTCCTGCCGCGTCTGCTCCGTCGGTCGCGAAAGCGCCCGGCGCGAAGAAGAAGGCGGCAGCCGCGAAGGCAGCTCCCGCCGCGAAGGCCGCGTCGCCTGCGAAGGCCGCGCCGCCTGCGAAGGCCGCGCCGCCTGCGAAGAAGACGGCGGCCAAGAAGACGACCGCGGGCGCCAAGCCTCCGGTCGGCACGCGTCACGTGGCGCAGTCGAAGGCCGAAGGCCCTGCGAAGAAGAACGCCCCGCAGCCGTCGACCGACGGCGCGCGGACGGCTGCTTCGCGTCGCCGTCGCTGATCCGCTCCTCCGACGCCGCGCGACCTCGCGCGTGACAAGCAGCGTGCGTGGGGTCCACCATGGTCGTCATGGTGGACGACGACGCAGAGAGCGCGCCGACCGAGCTGCGAGGGCCTTCCCCCTCCAGCTCGGGGCGTTCGGATACGGGCATCGGCGATCCCGATGCCGAGGTCGTCGTCTATCCCTTCGAGGAGCGCTACGAGGTCAAGAAGCGCCTCGGTGAAGGCGGCATGGGCGAGGTGCGCCTCTGCCGCGATCGGATGATCGGCCGCGAGGTCGCGA
>OUNM010511469.1_pt1 | contig 10756 bp, 10 predicted proteins | sample 1769961 | NCBI WGS metagenome assembly OUNM01 (sample SAMEA3914820, study PRJEB12502) | metagenome | biome: forest; material: soil | place: USA | collected 2012-03-12 | depth 0.3 m
CCAGTGGACCAATTCCGGCGTCGAGGGCTCCTGGCGCTTCACGCACCGCCTGTGGAACGAGTTCGACAGCCAGCCGGCCGGCGACTTCGCCCATGACGACGCCGATGAAGCGGCCGTGACCCTGCGCAAGTCGGCCCACAAACTGATCGGCTTCGTCACCGACAGCATCGAAGGCTTCCGCTTCAACAGCGGCGTGGCGCGCCTGTACGAGTTCCTGAACGCCCTGAAGGCCGCTCCGGCTGAAGGCGCCTCTCAGGGGGTTCTGGCGGCCCGCAAAGAGGCCCTGAACATCCTGGCGCGCCTGGTCGCCCCGTTCACGCCCCACCTGGCCGAAGAGGCCTGGGCGTCGATCGGCGGCGAGGGCATGGTCGTCAACGCGCCCTGGCCCAAGGCCGACCCGGCCCTGGCCGCGGACGACGAGCGCGTCCTGCCGATCCAGATCAACGGCAAGCGTCGCGGCGAGATCAAGGTCAAGGCCGGCGCGGCCGAAGACGAGGTCCAGAAAATCGCTCTGGCGGATCCGAACGTCCTGGCCCACCTTGAGGGCGTCACGGTCCGCAAGGTGATCGTGGTCAAGGACCGTATCGTCAACATCGTGGCCAATTGAGACAGATGAAACGCACCCTGTTGATTGGCGCGCTGGCGCTTTCGACCCTCGGCCTGTCGGCCTGCGGCTTCACCCCGCTGTACGGCCGCCCGGGCGTCGAGGGCGGCCTGACCAGCATCGAGCCCGTCGCCGCCGAAGGCCGCGCCGGCTACCTGCTGCGCGAACAGCTGGACGACGCCCTGGCTCACCGCCAGGGCACGACGCCCACCTACAAGCTGCTCTACGCGATCGACGAGAAGCGCTTCGCGCGCGGCGTCCGCCTGGACAATGTCGCCAACCGCTACGAGCTGCAGATGACGGTCAAGTGGCGTCTGGTCGACGCCAAGACCAGCACCGAGGTCCACAAGGGCGTCACGGCAGTCTCCGTGACCTACGACTCGGCCGACCAGCCCTACGCCGCCATCGCGGCCCAGCAGGACGGCCAGGAGCGGGCGGCGACCGAGGCCGCGCGCAAGATCCAGCTGGACCTCGCCACCTGGCTGGCGGGCAAGAAGCCGGCCTAAAAGCGTGGCAGCCGAAAGTGTGAGCGGTTTCGGCGCCCGCCACGCGCCAAAGGAAGCGAGATGATCCTCTCCAAGCGTCCGGACGTCGAACGCTTCCTGAAGGAGCCGACCCCGGACATCCGGGCCGTGGTCATCTACGGTAAGGACCGGGGCGTGGTGCGCGATCGCGCCAACGCCCTGGCCAAACGCGTAGTCGAGCGCCCGGACGATCCGTTCGACACGGCGCAACTGACCGACGGCGACATCGACAACGATCCGGCCAAGCTGGAGGACGAGCTGTCGGCCATGTCGCTGATGGGCGGTCGCCGCCTGGTGCGCCTGCGCTTGTCCGGCGACAAGGCCGGTCCCGACAAGGCCGCCGCCGAGGCCCTGACGCGCCATGTCGAGGGCCAGCTCAATCCCGACGCCTTCTTCCTGGTCGAGGCCGGCGCTCTGGGCCGCGAGTCGGTGCTGCGCAAGGTCGGCGAGAAGGCCAGCGGCTGCGCCGTCATCCCCTGCTACGAGGATGAGGCCGGCGATCTGGCCCGCCTGACCCGCGACACCCTGGCCAACGACAAGGTCAGCCTGAATAGCGAAGCGCTGGACCTCTTCGTCTCGCGCCTGCCCAAGGAGCGCGGCGTCGCCCGCGCCGAGATCGAGCGCCTGGCGCTGTATCTGGGTCCCAACAGCGGCATCAACGCCACCGCCGCCGACCTGACGGACTTCCTGGGCGTCGAGCCCGAAGCCTCGCTCAGCGACGCCGCCGCCGACGCGTTCGGCGGCAAGCCCGGCCCCGCCCAGGCCGCTTTGCGCCGCGCGGCCGCCGAGGGCGAAGGCGGTCCCGCCGCCGTCCGGGCCATGAGCTACTATCTGGGCCGTCTGCGCCGCGTTCTGACCCTGCACAAGAACGGCGTCGACCTGCAGGCCGCCGCCAAGGCCTCCGGCGTCTTCTGGAAGCAGGAGCGCGAGTTCCTGCGCCAGGCGCGCGGCTGGAACCTGGACGCCATCCTGGAGATCCAGGGCGAGATCCTCACCGCCGATCGCGCCTGCAAGACCTCCGGCTCTCCTGATCAGCTGATCGCCGAACGTCTGGCGCTGATGATCGCCGGTCGCGCGCGGCGGTTGGGGCTGTAGCTCTCCCCCCTCCCCGCCTTCCTAGGCCTCGTGCCTAGGACCCAGGGTTCCGCTCGCTAGCCGTAAGCAAGTCTGCACCTCTGATCGCCGCGATCTCCCGACGATTCCGTGCAAGCGGACAGATGGATCCTGGGCACAGAGCCCAGGAAGGCAAATTCGTGTTTGGCTGCCCGGACTTCGGTTCGAAGCACGAAAACCCCCGAAAATCACCCGTTTGCGCGCCTGTGGACGACTTCCGAGAAAGCCTTATCCGATAAGGGCTTGCAGCCGAAATCGCTGTGAACCGCCCTCCTCTCACGAAAACGGCGCCTCCCGGAGTACGGAAAGGCGCCGCTCGGTGCGCGACAGAGGCGATTTTGAAAGGCCTTAAAACCGGTCAGTCGCACGCTTTTAGGTGCAGGTGATCACACGCCGCGCGTCAGGCGGTTGCAGAGGTCGTCGAGCTGCTCGAGCGTCGCATAGGTGATGGTCAGGGTGCCGGTGGCGCCGCGATGGTCGATCGTCACGTCCAGGCCCAACACCGACGACAGGTCGGCTTCCAGCGCCTGGGTGTCGGTGTCCTTCACGCGCGGCGGGCGACCGCCCTTGTTCTTCGAGGCGGTCGGGTTCGGCGCCTTGCGGGCCAGGGCTTCGGTCTCGCGAACGGACAAGCCGCCCTCGATGATCTGCTTGGCCAGGGCCACCGGGTCGGCCGCCGCGGCGATGGCGCGGGCGTGACCGGCCGATAGCTCGCCGCTGACCAGGTAGGACTGCACCTCGTCCGGTAGGGCCAGCAGGCGCATCGTGTTGGCGACGTGGCTGCGGCTCTTGCCGATGGTCTGGGCGATCGCTTCCTGGGTGCGCTCGAACTTCTCCATCAGCACCTTGTAGGAAAGCGCCTCTTCCAGGACGTTCAGGTCGGCGCGCTGAACGTTCTCGATGATGCCGATCTCCAGCACCGCCAGGTCGTCCAGCTCGCGCACCATGATCGGCACGGCGCGCAGGCCCGCGCGTTGCGCCGCGCGCCAGCGGCGCTCGCCGGCGACGATCTGATATTCGCCGGGCGTATCGGGCGATGGCCGCACCAGGATCGGCTGCAGGACACCCTTCTCGCGGATCGAGTTGGACAGGTCTTCCAGGTCTTCCTCGCGGAAGGTGCGGCGCGGCTGGTCGGGGTTGCGCTTCAGAAGCTCGATCGGCGCATCACGTGAACCGGCGGCCTGCTCGCCCGGGGCCTGGGCGGGGGCAGCCTCGACCTCGCCCAGCAGGGCGGACAGACCGCGTCCCAGACCACGACGCCCTTCGGCCATACCCGGCTCTCCCACCACGGCGGTCTCCATCTTCTTCTCAATCAAACTCAAGTCGGTCGTTTAGAAAGGCTCAGGCGGCTTGGGCCTGGCGGTCGCGTTCGCGGCTGATCACCTCGCGGGCCAGCTTCAGATAGGCCTGGCTGCCGGCGCACTTCAGATCGTACAGCAGCACGGGCTTGCCGAACGACGGCGCTTCCGAGACCCGGACGTTGCGCGGAATGACCGCGTCATAGACCTTGTCGCCGAAGTGCGCGCGGACATCGCTGGCCACCTGCTCCGACAAGCTGTTGCGGCGGTCGTACATGGTCAGCACAACCCCTTGGATTTCGAGGCGCGGATTCAGGCTGCCCCGCACGCGCTCGATGGTTCGCATCAGCTGGGTCAGGCCTTCCAGAGCGAAGAACTCGCACTGCAGCGGCACGAACACCGCGTCGGCGGCCGTCATGGCGTTGACGGTCAGCACGTTCAGTGACGGCGGGCAGTCGATCAGCACATAGGTGTAGGGACCATTGGCGCGGATCGTCTCCAGCGCGTCGCGCAGGCGGTAGGACCGGCGCGCGGTCTGACCCAGTTCGATCTCGATGCCCGACAGGTCGGCGTCGGCCGGTATGACGTCCAGGCCCGGCAGCTCGGTCTTCACGGCGGCGTCCACCACCGGCGACTCGCCCATCAGCACGTCATAGAGCGTGGTGCGGCGCGACGTGCGGCCGATGCCCAGGCCCGTCGAGCAGTTGCCCTGCGGGTCGGCGTCGATCAGCAGCACGCGCTCGCCGCATGCGGCCAGGGCGGTGCCCAGGTTGATGGCGGTCGTGGTCTTGCCCACCCCACCCTTCTGATTGGCGATGGCGAGGACGCGGAGAGGATTAGCGGACACGGGAAAGCCTCTTCACTTGAACGATCCGACCCCGGGGGTCGCTTTGACTAGGTCGTAGCTCGCTGGCGAACTTCCAAGCGCTGGACGCTTCGGAAAGCTCGGCCGCGACATCCTGTCCCTTCAGGAACAGGCCGATCGCGCCGCGGTGCAGATAGGGTTCGGCGAAGCCGAGCAGCTTGGTCATCGGCGCGCAGGCCCGCGCGGTGACGACGTCGACCTTCAGCTTTAGCGACTCGGCGCGGGCGTTATGGATCTCGACCGGCAGGTCGAGGGCCTTGGCCGCCACTTCGAGGAACCGGCAGCGCTTGGCCATGCTCTCCACCAGGTGGACCTTGGCGCCCTCCTGGCCTTTCAGAAGTATGGCCAACACGACGCCGGGCAGACCGGCGCCCGCGCCCAGGTCCGCCCAGGTCTTAGCCTCGGGGGCCATCGTCAGCAGCTGCGAGCTGTCCAGGACGTGACGGGTCCAGTAGGTGGCGATGGTCAGCGGGCCGACGAGGTTCATGACCTCGTTCCATTCGGCCAGCAGATCTTGGAAGCGGGTCAGATCGGCGATCTGGGCGTCGCTGGCGCCGGTCAGGGCTTGATAGCCCGCCGCGTCGAGCTCGGGTGCTTCGGCAAGGATGGCGTCAGGCTGCACGGCCGCGCCTCACGTGAGCCAGCAGCGCCGTGAGCGCGCCGGGGGTGACGCCCTCGATCCGCGCGGCTTGGCCAAGCGTCAGGGGACGCACGCGCTCCAGCTTTTCACGGACCTCGTTCGAGAGGCTGCCGATCTCGGCATAGTCCAGCTCGGCCGGCAGGCGCAGGTCTTCATCTTTGCGCAAGGATTCGGCATCGGCCCGCTGGCGGTCGAGATAGCCGGCATAGGCCGCCTCGATCTCGATCTGCTCGCGGACGTCGCTGTTCCACGTGAAAACCTCGGGCCAGAGGCGGCCAAGGTCGTCGAGCGTCACGTCGGGATAGGCCAGCATGGCGAAGACGTCACGGCGGACGCCGTCGCTGTTGACCTTGAAGCCGGCCTTCACAGCCTCGTTAGGGGTCAGGCTGACCGAGCGAGCGAAGGCGCGGGCCGCTTCCAGTCGCGTCTTCTTTTCAGTCCAAGCGGCGGCGCGGCGTTCGCCCACTACGCCCAACGCGATCCCACGATCGGTCAGGCGCTGATCGGCGTTGTCGGCGCGCAGGGTCAGGCGGAACTCGGCCCGGCTGGTGAACATCCGATAGGGCTCGGTGACGCCCCGGGTGACCAGGTCGTCGATCATCACGCCGATATAGGCTTCGTCACGGGCGAAGACGGCCGGCTCCCGACCTTGCACGGCCAGGGCCGCGTTCAGGCCGGCGACCAGGCCCTGGGCCCCCGCCTCTTCATAGCCGGTCGTGCCGTTGATCTGGCCGGCCAGATAGAGCCCCGCCAGGCGCTTGGTCTCCAGCGTGGCGTATAGCTCGCGCGGATCGACATAGTCGTATTCGATCGCATAGCCGTAGCGAATCACCTCGACCTTCTCGAGGCCGGGGATCGTGCGCAGGAACAGCAGCTGGGTCTCTTCCGAGACCGAGGTGGAAATGCCGTTCGGATAGACCGTGTCGTCGTCCAGGCCTTCCGGCTCCAGGAAGATCTGGTGGCTGGTCTTGTCGGCGAAGCGGACGACCTTGTCCTCGATCGACGGACAATAGCGCGGGCCGATCCCCGTGGCGCGGCCGCTATAGACCAGCGACTCGCCGATGCGCTCGGCGATGATCCGGTGGGTCTCTTCGGTCGTGAAGGTGACGCCGCAGGCGATCTGCGGCACGTCGATCCGGTCGTTCAGATACGAGAACGGGACCGGCTGCTCGTCGGCCGCCTGGCTGTCCAACTGGTTCCAGGCGATGGTCTTGCCGTCCAGGCGCGCGGGCGTGCCGGTCTTCAGGCGGCCCATCTGGAAGTCGAGGCCGTAGAGACGATCGGCCAACCCGATCGAGGGCTGGTCGCCGACGCGGCCGGCGGGGATGCGATCATCGCCCCGATGGATGACGCCCTTCAGGAAGGTGCCGGTCGTCAAGATCACACGTGAAGCGCGGTACGACCGCCCTGCCCCGTCGATCGCGCCAGCGACCTTACCGTCCTCGACGATCAGGTCCTCCGCAGCGGCGGCGATGATGTCGAGGTTTTCCGTGGCGGCCAGCTCGGCCTGCATCGCCTCACGATAAAGACGGCGGTCGATCTGCGAGCGCGGGCCGCGAACGGCTGGCCCCTTCGAGCGGTTCAGCATTCGGAACTGGATGCCGGCCTTGTCGGCCATACGGCCCATGACGCCATCCAGGGCGTCGATCTCGCGGACCAGATGGCCCTTGCCCAGGCCGCCGATGGCCGGGTTGCAGGACATCTCGCCGATGGTTTCAAGCTTGTGGGTCAGCAGCAGGGTGCGCGCGCCGGCGCGCGCCGAGGCGGCCGCCGCCTCGCAGCCGGCGTGACCGCCGCCGATGACAATGACATCCCAGGTATCGGACAAAAGACTCGCCTCAATGCGAACGCCCCCGAACGAGCGGGGGCGTTGGACTCGATCTATACGCCAATCAGGCGAGCGGGTCGATGCGACTCCCTGGCGTTTCACGTGAAACGCCCCCGCCACAGCTGTGAGCGTGCTGTGGATAATATAGGGGACGTTCCACGTGGAACATCACTTCCCGATGCAGAAGGTCGAAAAGACGCGGCCCAGCACGTCCTCGGGATCGACTCGCCCGGTGATCTTTTCGAGCGCCCGCGCGGCAAGACGGACGTCTTCCGCAGCCAGCTCGACCTCGAGCCCGACTTCCGACAGGGCGCGCGTCAAGAAGGTCTGAGCTTCCCGAAGCCGCTCGGCGTGGCGCAGGCGCGTCGCCGCCGGGAACTCGGCGCCGGACAACGCCTCGGCCACATGGGTGGCCAGAGCGTCACGAACCGCGCCAACCGCATCGGGCGATCGGGCGGACAGCCGTACGAGGTTCAGTCCCTCGCCTGCCCACTTTTGCTCGGCTTCATCGAGCTCGGAGGCCTTGGCGATATCGGCCTTGTTCAGCACCAGCCAGTCCCCCGCCCTGACGGCCTCCTCAAGCTTCACCGTATGTTTCACGTGAAACCCATCGACCACCCAAAGCCTTAGGTCAGCTTCCTCAGCCCAGGCCCGCGCCCGGCGAACACCCTCGGCTTCGATCGCGTCGGCGGTCTCGCGAATACCGGCCGTATCCGCGATCAGGACCTTATAGCCGCCGAGCACCAACGGAACCTCGATCACGTCGCGGGTCGTACCGGGCGTGTCGGTGACGATGGCCGCATCCCGCTCGACGAGACCGTTCAACAAGGTGCTCTTGCCGGCATTCGGCGCGCCCACGAGCGCGATGCGGAAACCATCCCGCACCCGCCGTCCACGGGAAACATCGGCCAAGGCCGTGTCGAGCTCAGCGCTCAAGGTCCGCAATCCCGGTTGGGCGCGTTCGGCCACTTCCTCGGGAAGATCTTCGTCCGGAAAGTCGACCGCCGCTTCCAGCATCGCCAGCGACTGGACCAGCAGGTTCCGCCAGCGTTCATAGCGTTGGCTGAGCGCTCCGCCGACCTGGCCGAGCGCCTGCTTACGCTGCGCCTCGGTCTCGGCGTCGATCAGGTCGGCGACACCCTCAGCCTGGGCCAGATCCAGCTTGCCGTTCTCAAACGCGCGGCGGGTGAACTCTCCGGGCTCGGCCAACCGCAGGCCCAGGTCGACGAGAGCGGACAACAGCGCCTCCACGACAGCCCGGCCGCCGTGCACGTGAAACTCGGCGCTATCCTCACCGGTATAACTGGCCGGTCCCTCGAAGCGCAGCACCAGAGCTTCATCCAGCTCAACGCCTCGGTGGCGCAGCTTTCGCACAGCCGCCAGTCGCGGCTTCGGCGGCTTCCCCGTGAGCGCTTGAACCACAGACAGGGTCGCGGGACCCGAGACGCGCACCACGGCCACCGCCGCTCGCCCGGCCGCCGTGGCCGGGGCGAAGATCGTATCCGTCATGACCTAGTCGCGCTTGCCGACCGCCGCGCCGGCCGCCGCCGTCATCAGCTTGCGGAACTGCTCCTGGGCGCCGGTCCCGAACGCCATCCAGTTCTTCATCAGCTCCTCGGGGGCCAGCATGGCCATGTTGGCGTCCATGCGGTTTTGCATTTCCTTGACCAGATGTTCGTTCAAGCCGCTGACATCCGGCAGGCCTAGAAAGCTCCGTGCTTCGACGGGCGTGCAGTCGATCTCGATGGTCATCTTCATGAGGTGGTTCCCTTCGGTCAGGGCACGATATTGTTATGGGCCTAGCCCGTCGGCGCAGGTTAGAGCGCTTTGGTCGAAAGTCACATTGTCCTGGAAGAGACGGAGTTCCCGATGAGTGAGACCCTCACGATCACCACGCCCGATGGCGACTTCTCGGCCTATGTGGCGCGCCCCCAGGCAGCCAGCGCGCCCGCCATCGTCGTGATCCAGGAGATCTTTGGCGTCAACAAGGTGATGCGCGACATCTGTGATGGCTTGGCGTCCCAGGGGTTCGTCGCGATCTGCCCGGATCTCTTCTGGCGGATCGAGCCCGGCATCGACATCACCGACCAGTCCGAAGCCGAGTGGAAGCGCGCTTTCGAGCTGTTCAACGCGTTCGACGTGGACGCCGGCGTGAACGACATCGCCGCGACGATCGCCGAGGCGCGCAAGCTGGACGGCGTCAACGGCAAGGTCGGCGCGGTCGGCTATTGCCTGGGCGGCCTGCTCGCCTTCCTGACCGCCACCCGCACCGACGTCGACGCGAGCGTCTCCTACTATGGCGTCGGCATCGAGAAGCATGTCGGTGAGGCCGAGAAGCTGGCCCACCCGCTGCTGATGCACATCGCCGAAAAGGATCAGTTCGTGCCGCCGGAAGCTCAGCAGGTCATCCTGGCCGCGCTGAAGGACCACCCGCAGATCGAGCTGCACACCTACGCCGACCGCGACCACGCCTTCGCCCGTGAAGGCGGCGCGCACTTTGACGCCGCCGACGCCGCCAAGGCCAACGGCCGCAGCCTGACCTTCTTCCAGAAGGCATTGGGCTGATGCTCGCGATCCAGATCGCCCGCACCGGCGGACCCGAGGTGCTCGAGGCTGTCGAGGTCGAGGTCCCCTCGCCGGCCGCGGGCCAGATCCTGGTCCGGCACCAGGCCGTCGGGCTGAACTATATCGACACCTATCACCGCTCTGGCCTCTATCCCCTGAAGCTCCCCTCCGGAATCGGGTTGGAGGCGGCCGGGATCGTCGAAGCCGTTGGCGAGGGCGTCACCCGGTTCCACGTGGGCGACCGCGTCGCCTACAACGGGACCATGGGGGCCTATAGCGAAGCGGCCGTCGTCCCGGCCGAACGCGCGGTGAAGGTCCCCGAAGGCGTAAGTCTGGAGACGGCGGCGGCCGCCATGCTCAAGGGCATGACCGCAGAGTTCCTGGTCCGCCGGTGTTTCCACGTGAAACCTGGCGACACTGTCCTAGTCCATGCGGCCGCCGGTGGCGTCGGCCAGATCTTGGTCCAGTGGTGCAAGACGCTGGGCGCGACGGTGATCGCCACGGCTGGCGGCGCTGCGAAGGTCTCGCTGGCCCGCGATCTCGGCGCCGACCACGTCATTGACTACAGCCATGAAGACATCGCCGCCCGCGTCGGCGAGATCACCGGCGGCAAGGGCGTGGCCGTCGTCTATGACGGCGTCGGCAAGGACACCTGGGACGCCAGCTTCAAGAGCCTGGCCCGTCGCGGCGTGCTGGTCACCTTCGGCAACGCCTCGGGTCCGGTCCCGCCATTCGCGCCGCTGGAGCTGTCGGCCAAGTCGGCCTTCGTCACCCGCCCGCGCCTCTTCGACTACATCGCCACGACCGAGGAGCTGGACGAGAGCGCCGCGGCGCTGTTCGACGTCATTGGCTCGGGCGCGGTGAAGATCGACATCGGCCAGACCTTCCCGCTCGCCGAAGCGCGCGCGGCGCACGAGGCGCTGGAGAGTCGGCGTACGACCGGGGCCACACTTCTGCTTCCGTAGGGCCAGTCCGACCAGTCAGCCCAATAACAAAAAAGGCGCCGGGTAGAACCGGCGCCTTTCTCGTACGGGTATGAGTCCGTTCGGACTCAGGTGTTCATCGACTGGAAGAAGTCGCCGTTGGTCTTCGACTGACGCAGCTTGTCCAGCAGGAACTCGATGGCGTCCGAAGCGCCCATCGGGTTGAGGATGCGGCGCAGGACGTAGGTCTTCTGCAGCTGGTCGCGCGGCGTGATGAGCTCTTCCTTGCGGGTGCCCGACTTGAGCACGTCGATGGCCGGGAAGATGCGCTTGTCCGCGACCTTGCGGTCCAGGACGATTTCCGAGTTACCGGTGCCCTTGAACTCTTCGAAGATC
>OUNM011170362.1_pt1 | contig 10756 bp, 9 predicted proteins | sample 1769961 | NCBI WGS metagenome assembly OUNM01 (sample SAMEA3914820, study PRJEB12502) | metagenome | biome: forest; material: soil | place: USA | collected 2012-03-12 | depth 0.3 m
CCGAATCCGCACACAGTGGTGCCACGGCGCACCCGGGATCGTCGCGACGCTCGGCGATCTTCTTCCCGAGGATCTCCTGCTCGCGGGCGCCGAGACGACGTGGCGCACCGGCCCGCTCGACAAGGGGCCGGGCCTCTGCCACGGCACCGCGGGCAACGGTTACGCGCTCCTCCGGACGTACGAGCTCACCGGCGACGAGCGGTGGCTCGAGCGTGCGTACGCCTTCGCCGAGTCTGCCCTCGGGCAGCTGCAGCAGCGCTACTCGCTCTTCACCGGCGATATCGGTGTCGCGCTCTACGCACAGTCCTGCCTCGACGGCGACTATCGATTCCCCATCATGGACGTGCTGTGAGCACTCACGAGGTCAAGCTCACCTCCGGCGACCGCGTCCTGTTCCCGGACGACGGGATCACGAAGGGCGACCTCTTCCAGTACTACGACCAGGTCGCGCCGTGGATCGTCCCGCACCTGCGCGACCGGCCGTTCACCATGAAGCGGTGGCGCGAGGGGCTGCCCGGCGGTGCGTTCTTCCAGAAGCAGGCGCCGAAGGGCATGCCGGACTGGATTCCGACACGGCAGTTCCGCACCTGGCCGCGAGGCAGCAAGGCCGAGTCCAGGCTGGTCGACTTCCCGCTCGTCGACTCGCGCGACGCGCTCCTCTGGATGGTGCAGATGCACTGCATCGACATGAACGCCTGGTACTCGCGCATCGACAAGCCCGAGCGCCCGGACTGGGTGGTGCTCGACCTCGATCCGCCGGACGAGCCGGATGCCTTCGCGCTGTGCATCCGCGTCGCGCACCACCTGCGCGAGGCACTCGACGCGCTCGGGCTCGCGAGCTACGTGAAGACGAGCGGGGCCGACGGGATCCACGTGCTGGTCCCGATCGCCAGGCGCTCGACCTACCACGAGACCTACGAGTTCGCCGAGCTGCTCTCACGGCGGGTCGAGGTCGAGCATCCGGGCGAGGTGACGACCGAGTGGCTGAAGAAGAAGCGGTCGGGCGTGCTCGTCGACCACCGGCAGAACGGGCACGGCAAGACGATCGCGTCCGTGTACTCGGTGCGGCCGAAGCCGGGGGCACCCGTTTCGACGCCCCTCGACTGGGCCGAGCTGACCGAGGACGTCCGGCCGCGCGACTTCACGATGGCGGTGGCGCTCCAACGCGTCGCCGACCGCGGCGACCTGTTCGAGCCCGTGCTGCACGGCGGGCAGAACCTCGGCCCCGCGCTGCGGGAGCTTCGTCAGTCGGCCGGCTGAATCAGCGCCACGACGTGCTGGAGCAGCGCCCAGGTCACGTCGGGGTTCTTGTGCGCGAACTCGCGGAAGTCCCAGAACGGGATCTCGTACAGACGCAGGTCCGTCGTCGCGGTGATCGTCGCCGTCCGCTTGCCCTCGCTGACCAGTGCGAGCTCGCCGAAGTGGTCGCCGGGGCCGAGTGTCTTCACCTCGTTGCCTCCGACCGTCACGGCGGCCTGCCCGTCGCCGACGACGAAGAACCCGACGCCGCTCATCTCGCCCTCCTGCACCACGGCGGTGCCGGGCCCGACCGTACGCTCGCGGAAGTGCGTGGCGAGCTTCTTCAGCTGCTTGCTGTCGAGATCCGCGAAGAGCGGAACTTGCCGGAGGTCGTCAGGGCTCGCGGTCGGCACCGGCCGATCCTACAAGGCTCTCGCGCACGATCTGGACGTTTTCACGCCACACGTCCTCCGGGGTGGGCGGGAGGACGTCGTCCCAGATCGCCGCGAAGGAGCCTTTCAGCTGCGGGATGCGCGCGGGTCGCGCCATGAACCAGACGTGGAAGTGCTCGCTCCCGTCGCCCCAGCGGCAGACATGGACGTTGCCGACGTCGGGAACCGCGGCGACCGCGCGCTGGACCTTCAGCAGCATCGGTCCGAGCTCGGCCGCGAGCCCCTCGTCGAGATCCGGGAAATCCACGTGCCGTCGCGTGTGGAGGATGACGACGCATGGGAGCCCGGTCGGGGTCGGGAAGGTTCGCACGACCCAGTGCTCGTCGAACCACAGCGCGTCCGAGACGTCGCGGCTGCACTGCACGCAGTCGATGCCGTCCTCGCCGTGGCGGGGCGGTTCGGCCTCGACCGGCGGAGCGAGGCCACGCACGGCCACGGGGCCGGCGAACGGCCAGGTGTCCCAGTCCTCGACCGGCGGCGCCCTCAGCGCGTCGTGGACGCGCTGCCAGAACGCCTCCGGCGATTCAGGCACCCTTGGCGGCCTTCTTGTAGGCGCGCTTCCAGCTCTGGTAGCGGTCGAGCTCCTCGAGGGAGGTGACGTCGCCGAGCGTCGGGTGGTCGGGCGCGAGCTCCGCTGCCGCCTGCACGCCGTACTGCTTCGCGAGCACCGCACCGAGCGACTTGATCTTCATCTCGCCGAAGCCCGGCAGCGCGGCGATCCGCCGGCGGAGATCCGGCCCGTCCGCCGCCTCGCGCCAGATGCGCGACGCGTCGCCGCCGTACTCCTCCGCCACGACGCTCGCGAGCTCGTGCACGCGCTGCGCCATCGCAGCGGGGAAGCGGTGGATCGCGGGCTTCGCCGCGAACGCGTCGGTGAGGTCGATCGCGGCCAGCCTGCTCGGGTCGAGGGTGCCGACGCGTTCCTTCAGCACGTACGGCCCTGCGAACGCCTTCTGCACCGGCACCTGCTGGTCGATCGCGAAGCCGACGAGGAGCGCGAACGGCTCGTCCGCGAGCAGCGCGGCCGCCTCGGGGTCGTTCGTGAACCAGAGAGCGTCCGGCATCGCGACTCCGAGGATAGTGGTTGGACACGGCCGGGCGGGGACGGCTCCTTCGCCGGCCGAGCCGCCGGGGCTAGGCTGGGGCGATGGACCCGCTGAGCGTCTTCTCGCCCGCGACGCGGGCCTGGTTCGAGCGCACGTTCGCCGCGCCGACGCCGGCTCAGGAACGCGGCTGGCCGGCGATCGCGAGCGGCGCGCACGTGCTGATCCAGGCGCCGACCGGCTCCGGGAAGACGCTGACCGCGTTCCTGTACGCGCTCGACCGGCTGCACGAGTCGCCGGGGAGCGGGCTCCGCGTCCTCTACGTCTCACCGCTGAAGGCGCTCAACTACGACATCGAGCGAAACCTCCGCGGGCCGCTGGCCGGGCTCGACTCACAGGTGCGCGTCGCCGTGCGGACCGGCGACACACCCGCGAAGGAGCGCCGCGAGCTCGTCAGGACGCCGCCGGACATCCTGATCACGACGCCGGAATCCCTCTACCTGATGCTCACCTCGCAGGCCCGCGACGTGCTGCGCTCGGTCGACACGCTGATCCTCGACGAGGTCCACGCCGTCGCCGGCAGCAAGCGGGGAGCGCACATGGCGATCTCCGTCGAGCGCCTCGACGCGCTCACCGACGGCCACGTGCAGCGGATCGGGCTCTCCGCGACGCAGCGCCCGATCGAGGAGATCGGACGCTTCGTCTCCGGCGGCCGCGACATCGCGATCGTCGACGCCGGCACCCGCAAGGATCTCGACCTCGAGGTGGTCGTCCCGGTCGAGGACATGCGCGAGCTCGGCTCGACCGCATCGCTCTCGTACCCCATTCCCGCGGACGGCCAGGAGATGGACGCCGGCACGGAGCTCGGAGCGCAGTCGATCTGGCCCTCGATCTACCCCGAGATCCTTCGCCTCGTCGAGGCGCACCGTTCGACGATCGTCTTCGTCAACAACCGCAGGCTGGCGGAGCGCCTCGCACTGCGCCTGAACGAGCTCGCGAACGAGGGGAACGAGGGAGCGCCGCGCGAGATCGCCCGTGCGCACCACGGGTCGCTCGCGCGCGAGCAGCGTCTCCTCGTCGAGGAGGACCTGAAGGCGGGCCGTATCCCGTGCCTCGTCGCGACGTCGAGCCTCGAGCTCGGAATCGATATGGGCGCTGTCGACCTCGTCATCCAGGTCGAGTCGCCGAAGTCGGTCGCGCGCGGGCTGCAGCGGATCGGGCGCGCCGGCCACGAGCTCGGCGCGGTCTCGAAGGGCCGGATCTTCCCGAAGTTCCGCGCCGACCTGCTCGAGAGCGCGGTCGTCGCACGGGCGATGCGCGACGGTGCGATCGAGGAGACGAAGATCCCGCGCAACCCGCTCGACGTCGTCGCGCAGCAGGTCGTCGCGATCGCGGCCGACGAGGAGATCCGCGTCGACGACCTGCACGCGCTGATCACCCGCGCCTACCCGTTCAAGGAGCTCTCGCGCCAGCAGCTCGAGAACGTGCTCGACATGCTCGCCGGTCGCTATCCGTCGGACGAGTTCGCCGAGCTCCGGCCGCGCATCGTCTGGGATCGCACCGGCGGGACGATTCGGGCGCGCGAGGGCGCGCGGCGCCTGGCCGTCACGAACGCGGGCACGATCCCCGACCGTGGCTTGTTCGGTGTGTTCCTCGTCGACGGCGGCGGCCGGGTCGGCGAGCTCGACGAGGAGATGGTCTACGAGGCGCGGGCAGGGCAGACGTTCCTCCTCGGCGCGTCGACCTGGCGCATCGAGGAGATCACACGCGACCGCGTGCTCGTGTCGCCCGCCCCGGGCCTCCCCGGTGCGGTGCCGTTCTGGAAGGGCGAGGGGATCGGCCGCCCGTTCGAGCTCGGCGAGAAGATCGGCGCTGCATCGCGTGAGCTCTCCGGAGCAACCGAGGCACGGGCGACCAAGCGTCTGCGCGAGGACTTCCACCTCGACGAGCGCGCGGCCGCGAACCTGCTCGTGTTCCTGCGCGAGCAGGAGGGAGCGACGGGCGTCGTTCCCTCCGACCGCACGATCGTCGTCGAGCGGTTCCGCGACGAGATCGGCGACTGGCGCGTCTGCGTCCTGACGCCGTTCGGCGGCCGTGTGCATGCGCCGTGGGCGATGGCGATCGCCGCGCGGCTGCGCGAGGCGCACGGGATCGAGGCGCAGTCGATCTGGTCGGACGACGGCATCGCGCTGCACTTCCCGGAGGCAGACGCGCCGCCGCCCCTCGAGGACCTGATGATCGACCCGGGCGACGTCGAGGATCTCGTCGTCGGCGAGGTGGGGGAAACCGCGCTGTTCGGTGCGCGCTTCCGCGAGAACGCGGCGCGCGCCCTCCTGATCCCGCGCCGGCGACCCGGGCAGCGCACGCCGCTCTGGCAGCAGCGCCTGAAAGCGCAGTCGCTGCTCCAGGTCGCGCGCAAGTACGGCTCGTTCCCGGTGATCCTCGAGACGTATCGTGAGTGCCTCCAGGACGTCTTCGACTTGCCCGCGCTGCGGGGGATCCTGCAGTCGCTGCGCACGCGGGAGATCGACCTGGTCGAGGTCGAGACCGCGAGCGCGTCGCCGTACTCGGCATCGCTCCTCTTCGACTACATCGCCACCTACATGTACGAGGACGACACGCCCCCGGCCGAGCGCCGTGCGCAGGCGCTGTCGCTCGACCGCGATCTGCTGCGCGAGCTGCTCGGGCAGGAGGAGCTGCGCGACCTGCTCGACCGTGACGCCGTGGACGAGGTGGAGCGGCGGCTCCAGGGCGACCCGTCCTCGCCCGACCAGCTGCACGACAAGCTCCGTCTGCGCGGTGACCTGCGTGCCGGCGAGTACGACTCCGCCCTGGCTCGGCCGTTGCTCACGGAGCGGCGCGCGATCCTCGTCCGGATTGCCGGCGAGGAGCGCCTGATCGCCGCCGAGGATGCCGGGCGCTACCGCGACGGCCTCGGCGCGATGCCGCCGTCCGGGCTGCCCGACGTCTTTCTCGAGGGCGGCCCCGAGTCGTTGCGCGAGCTCGTCCTCCGCTACGCGAAGGGACGCGGGCCGTTCACCACCGACCAGGCGAACGAGCGGTTCGGGCGTGACGTCTCGGGTCTCCTCGCTGCGCTGGAGCGCGAGGAGCTTCTGGTGCGCGGCGAGCTTCGCCCGGGTGGGACGGAGCGCGAGTGGTGCGAGCCCGACGTGCTCCGGCGCCTCCGGCGCGCCTCCCTCGCGGCGCTTCGCCGCGAGGTGGAGGCTGTCGACCAGGAGGCGCTCGCGCGGTTCCTGCCCGGCTGGCACGGCATCGACCGGCGCGCCTCGCTGCGTGAGGCACTCGTCCCGCTGCAGGCGCTGCCGCTGCCGGTGCAGCTCTGGGAATCCGACGTGCTGCCGCGCCGCGTTCCGAACTACCGGCCCGAGCATCTCGACGCGCTCACGGCGAGCGGCGAGGTGGTCTGGGTCGGCGCCGGCCAGGACCGCGTCGCCGTCTACTTCCGCGAGGACGCAGCCGCGCTCGGGCGCGTGCCGGCCGCCCCGCGGCCCGAGGGAGCCGAGCACGACGCGATCCGCGGCGCGCTGCGCGGCGCTCTCTTCTGGGACGAGCTCGTCGAAGCGTGCGGCCTCGACGTCGAGGAGCTCTTGCCGGCGTTGTGGGATCTCGTCTGGGCCGGCGAGGTGACGAACGACGCCTGGACGCCGCTCCGCGCAGCGCGCCGGTTCGGCGTGCCGAAGGCCGAGCGCCGTCCGCGGCGGTTCGCGCGCCGGCGCGTCCAGGGGCCGATCGCGACCGCCGGGCGCTGGTCCCGGACCGAGCGGTTGTTTGCCGACGCGCCCGATCGGCGAGCGCTCGCGGAGCTCCTGCTCGAGCGGCAGGGAATCGTCACGCGCGACGGCGTGCGTGCTGAAGGGATCCCCGGCGGCTACGGCGCGGTCTACGCAGAGCTGCGTGCGCTCGAGACGCTCGGCCTGTGCCGGCGCGGGTACTTCGTCGAGGGCCTCGGCGGCGCCCAGTTCGCGCTCGGCGGAGCCGTCGAGCGGTTGCGGGAGCTGCGCGAGCGTCCCGAGGAGCTCGAGGCGCTCGTCGTCGCGGCGGCCGACCCGGCGCAGCCCTACGGCGCGGCGCTGCCCTGGCCGAAGCGCGCCGGTGCACGCGCGGCGCGCGTCGCCGGCGCGTACGTCGTGGCGCTCGGTGGTGAGCCCGTCCTCTACGTCGAGCGGGGAGGCCGGTCGTTGACGCCGCTCCGCGAGCCCGACGACGAATGGCTGCGTCCTGCACTCGACGCGCTCGTCCGGCACGTGCGGACGGGCGGCGCGAAGCGCCTCGCGGTCGAGCGCTTCGACGGCGAGCCCGTCGTCGAGACGCGCGTGATGGATTTGCTCGTCGAGGCCGGCTTCCTCGCCGGGCCGCGCCGGGCTGTCCTACGGTCGTAGCTCTGCGACGACCTCGGCCGCGGGCCTTGCCCGGACCCGCTCGAACGCGGACCCCGCCCAGAGGTTCACGCGGTCCGCGTCGCCTTCGGCCCGCGCGGCGGCGCGGAGCGGCGCCGTCAGGTGGTGGATCTGCGGATAGGCGGAGGGCGCGTCGGTGTGGTCGCGCATGAAGCGGTTGACGATGCCGCGCGCGCGGCGTCCCGTGAAGGCCCGGGTGAGCGCCGTCTCGCCGCCCCGTTCGAGCGCCGCCCGGTGCACGGGATACGTGCCCGCCTCCGGGCAGAGCAGAAACGCGGTACCGGCCTGGACCGCCGTCGCGCCGGCGGCCCGGGCGCTCTCGGCCGCGATGACGTCTGCGATTCCTCCCGCCGCGACGAGCGGCAGGCTGACCGCCGCGCGGACGTCCGCGATCAGGGCGAGCAGCGGCAGGTCGGTTTCGTCGAGGTCGTCGAACGAGCCGCGGTGGCCGCCGGCCTCGAGCCCCTGTACCACGAGCACGTCCGCGCCCGAGGCGGCGGCGGTGCGCGCGTCGGCGACCGTCGCCACCGTCGCCCACACCTGCAGCCCGGCGGCGCGTGCGGCCTCGACGAGCCATGCCGGCGGCGGCCCGAAGGTCGTCGAGATGATCTCGACGCCCGAGGCGAAGATCGCTTCGGCCTTCTGGTCGAGCCAGTCGTCGTCGAAACGCGGCTCGCCGAGCTCGCCCTCCCCCGCGAGCTCGAGGGCATAGGCGGCGACCGCTTCTTCGTCGACGGGCTGTTCCTCGAGCACGAAGACGTTTGCTCCGAGCGGGCCGTCGGTCAGTTCGCGCGCGTGCTGCAGCTGTGCCGCGAACGCGTCCGGCGTCAGATAGCCGCCCGCGACGAACCCGACCCCGCCGGCGTTCGCGACGGCGGCCGCGAGCTCGGGCGTCGACGGCCCGCCCGCGAGCGGGGCGAGGACGACGCTCGGGATCTCCACGACCTACCGCTCCCGGCCGGCGAGCCGCCCCAGCACCGCGCCGAAGAGCGCGTGGCGCGCCGTTGTCTGGACGAACCCGCGCGCGCTGAAGAGCGGCGCGAGCCCACGGCTGCCGCGTGCCGGGTGCACGCGGTCGATGACGAATGCGAGCGGGAACAACACCGTGCCCTCGAGCAGGGCGAGCTGGACGGCGCCGACGCCGTACCGCTTCTGCACGCTGCGGTACGCGAGGCCGAACGCCGCGCCGTTCAGAGCGTGAACCGCGAACCCGGCGAGTGGCCACGCTCGGCTGCGGGTCACGGCCTTGCCGAGCAGCGCGATATCGGAGTAGTCGTGGCGGAAGAGCCGCGTGTCGAGCGGCTCGAGCGCGCCCCACACGACGGCAGCCACGACCCCGGCGCCGGCTGTGCGCGCTGCCGTCACCGGAGCGTCGCCACGGCTTCGGGTGCTGCAGGTCGATCGTCGGTCGCGCGCCCGCCGATCACGACCTCGATCCCCTCGGGAATACGAATGGCCTCGAGATCGGCGCGGAGCCTCGCGAGCGGCTCGCTGCGCGATGCGCTGAAGAGCAGAGCAGAGGCACCCATCAGGCCGGCGAGCCCAACGGCCTCCTCGGTCGGCGTGTCGGCTCCGAGGTAGACAGCCTGCCAGCCGTCGGCCCGCAGATGGATCGCGACCATGAGCAAGCCGACCTCATGCGACTCCCCGGGCGCACAGGCGAGGACCGCGACTCCCCGCACCCGGCCTCGCTGATCGGCGAGGAGCCGCTGCAGCGCCGACCGGACGGCGCAGCTCGCGAGGTGCTCCTGCGCGACCGAGATGCGCCCCGTCTCCCACAGGTCGCCCACCTTCACGAGGGCGGGCGCGAAGACGGTCAAGAAGGTCACCCGCAACGAGTCGAGCAGCATCGCCTGGTCGACCGCAGACCCGAGCGCGGCCATGTTGGAGTTGAGCGTTGCGTCGACGATCGCATCACGAAGATCCTCCGGCGTCGCGCCGGCGATGTCCGCCTCGCCGAGGAGCGCGGCTGCCTCGCCGATCCGGAAGCCCTCCGAGAGCCGCGCCTTGAGCCACTCGACCCGAGCGACGTCCAGGTCCGAGTAGCGCCGTTGGCCGCCCGTCGTGCGCTCGGGCCGTAAGACTCCGTACCGCTGCTCCCACTTGCGGATCGTGTCCGCCGGCACTCCCGTCCGACGGGTCAGGGCTGCGATGTTCAGCGTCGGAGTCACTTCACGACAAACCCTGGACGTAAGTCTGCCCGAAGCGGTTAGCGTGGGAAACCATGCCGGAAGGGGACGCGCTCCACCGGGCGGCGCGCCGCCTCCAGGTGCTCGTCGGCGAGCGGCTCGCCGTCGAAGCACCGCACCCGCGCGCGCAGGCGACGCAGGTCGCCGAACGCATCGACGGTCGCCTGCTCGAGTCGGTCGAGGCAGTCGGCAAGAACCTCGTCTTCCGCTTCGAGGGCGGGATCGTGCTGCGCTCGCATCTCCGCATGACGGGACGCTGGTCCGTGCGTGCGCGTGGAGAAGGGCGAAGCGGCCTGCCCTGGCTCGTGCTGCGCGGCGACCGGGCGGAGGGCGTTCTCTGGAACGGCCCCGTGCTCGAGCTCCACACCCGCGCGCTCGAGCGCCTCGGCCCCGACATCCTCGAACGGCCGCCGCGTTTCGACGCGATGCTCGAGCGGATCGCGCGCGCCGACCAGGGGCGGTGGTTCGGCGAGACGCTCCTCGACCAGTCGCTCGTCGCCGGGATCGGCAACATGTGGCTCGCGGAGTCGTTGTGGGCGGTGGCGCTCTCCCCCTGGCGACGCGTGCGCGACGTGCCCACCGAGGAGCGGCGGCGTGCGCTCGAGTCGGCCGCAGCGCTGATGCGCGCGGCGGTCGACGGTGGACGTGAAAGCAGGCGCAACGTCTACCGGCGCGCCGGCAGGCCGTGCCCCCGCTGCGGCACGACGATCCGCTCCTGGGGCCAGGGCGACGACAACCGCATCGCGTACTGGTGTCCCGCCTGCCAGGAAGGGAAGGACCCCCGCGGCGCGTAGAAGTCCGCGTGCTGCGCGCACCGCATCTCTACGAGTCCCTGCGCGCCTTCTGTCTCGGGGCCTTCGCCGCGGAGCGCGGCGCGCAGATCCCGTTCGCCTTCGAGGAGCACGCGACCCGCGAGGGGCCGTCGCTCTACGAGTACCGGCCGCTGGTCCGGGGCTTCGTGGAGGAACAGGCGCCGACGCTCCGCCGGCTGCCGGACGCGCGCAACGCGATCGACGATCTGTCACGCGAGCCCGCTGCGGCCATCTTCGCGCGGGCGCATTCGGGTCTCGGCGACACCGACGAGGACGCGCTCTTCCGATCGATCCTCCTGCCGATGCTGACGTGGACGGCGGAGCGCTGCGGCGGGTTCGACTGGCACGACGAAGCCTTCGACGCGGCGTACGCGGATCTCGAGCGCACGCTCTACGGCACCGCACGCACCTATGTCGCGCTCGCCCCGGTCGTCGGGCTGTCGGCGGGCGGCGACGTCGATCTCGGCGCCGGCATCCGGCTCCGCCCCGTCGTCAGCGGCGAGATCTCGCAGCTCTGGCCGGAGGCGCTCGGGCTGATGCCGCCGCAGTTCGGCCGCGACGTCGACCGAATGCTCGTGCTCGAGCTCCAGCGCGAGCTCGAGC
>OUNM010254339.1_pt1 | contig 10753 bp, 7 predicted proteins | sample 1769961 | NCBI WGS metagenome assembly OUNM01 (sample SAMEA3914820, study PRJEB12502) | metagenome | biome: forest; material: soil | place: USA | collected 2012-03-12 | depth 0.3 m
CTGTAGCTCAGTTGGTAGAGCGTTCGACTGAAAATCGAAAGGTCACCGGATCGATGCCGGTCGGAGCCACCAGAGAAAACCCCCGGTCCCAAGCGGAATCCGGGGGTTTTTCGTTGGCCGGGCGAGGCCACCGAAGCGGCGTTCGACTACATTTCGACGTCATCCTCACCGGTTTCATTTGACGCTCGCGCTCTCAGATACGCAGCCACGGTCGACGCCAGTTCTGCTTTGAAAGCCGTCAGTTCGACCCGGTGAATAGGCTGGCCGGAGGAGAGGAGGCCGAAGCCGAACAGTCGGGCAGCCAGGGCGTAAACAAGCTCATTCGCCCAGGCGACCGTCGTGTCGGATGCATCGAGGCCGTAGCGGCTGACGATGAGCCGGAGCGCATCGGAGAATGCGGCGTCGGCGTTCAGGCCCGCCAATTCTCCTCGACGCGCGCTCTCCGGGTCGACATCGCCGAGGCGGATCGAAGCACGAAGAAGAGCGGCGTTCTCGGCGAGCACGTCGAGATAGCCGTCGATGATCGCGGCGAGGTCGCTGTCGAAATCGACGACGCTTTCCATCGCTCGTGACAAGCCGGCGAGTGTCTCCTGCTCGATCCGCTCGAGTTCCTGATCGTGCACGACGCGCAGCAGTGCCGTCTTGTTGCCCACCCGGCCATAGATCGAACCGATCGAGATTCTGGCCGCCTCAGCGACTTCCGCGATCGTGAAATCCGCTGACCCGCGGGTGATGAGGAGCTCTACGACCGCCGACCGCATGCGGGCGAACGAGCGAACGCTTCGGCCTTGTCGGGGCAGGATCACTTCGCTCTGCGACATCTCACAGCCCCATTCCCGCGTGACCGAACGCCCCTCGGCGATGCCCGATCGTATCAGAATCAACATTCGGATATCGCTTACGAAGCGGATCGCTTCGTGGCTATACTCCCCAAACGCCGACAGCAGAGCGAGGGAGCTCCATGACGATGGAATCGACAGCAGTGGTCACAGATCTCTCCGATCTCGGGACGATCCGGCAAGCCGCCGAGCGGGTGATGCCGCCGGCGTACCGCGACTTCGTCAACAACGCGGACATGGAGCGGACGCTGACCGACGACATCGCCGCGTGGAGCGCCTTGCGGTTGCGCCCGCGCGCTCTTGTCGACGTCAGCCATGTCGACACCTCCGTGACACTCCTGGGGCAGCCCGTCTCCATGCCGATCGTCACCGCTCCCTTCATCGGCTCGACGCTGGTACACCCGGACGGCGAAGTCGCCACCGCGCGAGGGGCGCTGGCCGCGGGAACGATCACCACGTTGAGCATGAACGGCACCCGGACACCGGAGCAGGTGGGTGCGGTGGCGGCGGGCCGGTACTGGCAGCAGGTGTACTGGGTCCGTGACCGCGATATCGTCCGCGACATCGTCGAGCGCGCCGTCGCGTCCGGAGCGTCGGCGCTCTGCCTCACGGTTGATCTCCCGGTGATGCCGGCCTTCGCAGGGCGCATGAAGCAGGCGGCCGCGGCGCTGAACGAGAGCTGGGTGTCGGAGGAGCACGGGATGTACCCGATCCGCGACTACCGGCACAAGCCGTTCGGGTCCTCCTTCCCGGACCCGAGCCTCACCTGGGCCGACCTGGAGTGGCTGCAGGGCCTCTCCGACCTCCCGCTGATCCTGAAGGGCGTCATCCGGCCCGAAGACGCCGTTCTCGCCCGCGACCACGGCGCGGCCGCGGTGGTCGTGTCCAATCACGCGGGACAGGGGCTCCGGGACTCCCAACCTGTCGCGCACGCCCTGCCCGCGATCGTGGATGCGGTCGGCGACGATCTCGAGGTCTACGCCGACAGCGGCATCCGTTCGGGCGCCGACGTGCTCCGCGCACTCGCTCTCGGCGCCCGCTCCGTACTGATCGGCCGCCCCACCCTCTGGGGGCTCGCTGCCGGCGGATCCGCCGGCGTGGAACGTGTGCTCCGCCTACTGCACGCAGAGCTCTCAGAAGTCATGGCCATCACGGGCGCGCCACGGGTTTCGGACATCGACCGGTCTGTGCTTGCACCCGAGCACGCCTGACCCGCATGAGCAATTCAAAGGAGAGTCGGATGGACAAGGTTCGCTGGGGCGTCGTCGGAACGGGAGGGATCGCGCGACGCACCGTCGCGGATCTGCGTCTCACAGAAACTGCGGAGGTCGTCGCGGTCGCGTCGCGACGCCAGGAAAGCGCCGACGCGTTCGCCGCGGCGTGGAACCTCCCGCACGCATTCGGAGACTACGACCGGCTGTGCGCATCGCCTGAGGTCGATGCCGTGTACATCGGTACTCCGCACAGCACGCACTTCGCCTACGCCGCACGAGCGCTGGCGGCCGGCAAGCATGTGCTGTGCGAGAAGCCGCTGACCATGTCGGCCGACGAGGCGGCCGAACTCGGTCGCATAGCGTCCGAGAACGGTGTCTTCCTCATGGAGGCCATGTGGATGAAGTTCAGTCCTGCCATGCGACACGCGATGCGGGCGATCGAAGACGGTGTCATAGGCGAACCCCGATTCCTTCAAGCCGGCCTCGGATTCCCGGTCCCGGAGGACGGCCCGAGGCGGTACTGGGACCCCGAACTGGGCGGAGGCGCCCTGTACGACATGGGCATCTACACTGTCGCTCTCGCCCAGATGCTCTTCGGCCAGGTCGGGTCGGTGACCGCCTCCGGCTCGATGCGCGAGGACGGGGTCGACCTCCACGAGGCCTATCTGCTCCATTTCCCGTCAGGTGCGGTGGCGCAACTCGTCACCTCGATCACCTTTTTCGTCCCGCCGAAGGGTTGGATCGGCGGCACCAAGGGCAGCATCGGATTCGGTGAGCCGCTGTGGTCGCCCGGCGCCCTCACGATCGTCACCGGCACACCGCCCGTGCCGCCGGACGTTCAGGAACTCGCATTCCCGACAGAGGGCGCCGGATACGTGCCCATGTTCCGCGCGGTCGACGAGCGCATCCTCAGCGGCGAGATCGAGCATCCCTTGCACCCCATCGCGGCAACAGTCGAGGCGTTGCACACCATGGAGCTGATTCGCCGAGAGCTCATCCGCGAACGCACGGAGAAGGGACAGTGACGCAATGCGGGTAGGAATCGTCGGCGGAAGCGGGAACATCTCGACCAGCGTGGTGCGCTTGCTGCTGGAACACGGACACGACGTGACCTGCATCACGAGAGGCAGGGCCACCATCCCCGACGGTGCGCGACCGCTGATCGGTGATCGAGAGGATCTGGAGTGGTTCATCCCGGCCATCCAGGCCCAGCAATTCGATGCAGCGATCGACTTCATCGCCTTCTCGCCCGAACACGGGCGCGCAAGCCTCGAGGCGTTCCGCGACGTCGGCCACTTCATCCACACCTCAACCGTCAGCACTTACGGCGAAGACGCTGATTGGCTTCCCATCACGGAGGACCACCCGACCCGAAGCACGAACTCCTATGGCGTCAACAAGGGGACGATCGATCGCATGTACGCGGCCGCGTACTTGTCGGACGGGTTCCCGGTCACGATCATCAAGCCTTCCACCACCTACGGACCCAAGCGGGTGATACGCCAACTGGGAATCGACACCCGGTGGCTGGATCGCATCCGGAACGGACGTCCCATCCTCAAGGTCGGCGACGGCAACGCGATCCACCACCTCCTCCATGTCGACGACGCCGCCCCAGGGTTCGTCGGCGCACTGGAGAGAGAGCGCTGCATCGGGCAGACCTACAACCTGGTGAACCCCACCCACACCACGTGGTCGGAGGTCCACATGACCGCCATGGACGTGATCGGCACGCACGTCGAACAGGTGTCGATCGCAGCCGACACGCTGTTCGAACTGGACCCCCACAAGTTCATGCTCGTGCCGGGCAACCTCTCACGCAGCCTCCTCTACAGCTCTGCGAAGCTGCAGCGCGACGTCCCGGAGTTCCGTCCGAGAATCTCGCTTGACGAAGGTCTCGCCGATGCATACGAATACTTGAGCAGTAATCGCCTGATCGAAGTAGCGCCCCCTGGAGACTGGGAGGACCAGCTCATCGAGATCCAGCTGGCCTCCAAGCGCAAGCTCCTCAGCGTCAGCCTGTAGACCCCGCCTGCCAGCGACCGATGACTGGCCCCGAGTCGATCTCAGGCGTCGAACCCGCGTTCCCGGTAGAGGTCGATGCTCTCCTTCAGGGCCTTGAGCACGTACGGGGGAAACTCCATGCCGCTCCGCTCAGCCCAGAGCAGCTGCGCTTCGATCCGGCCGACCTCGCGTGCGTACTTCTCGAGATCGTCGGCGAAGCCGAGCACGCTCGCCACACCGCCCATCTGGGCGCGATAGCGGTCCTGGCCGTTCGTGCCGACGAGGTTGTACGTCTTCTCTCTCAGGATGCGCGCCAGGTAGAGCTGCCACGGCTTGAGCTCGCCGCTCTGCACGAGCTGGGTCGCGCTCATCCGGTAGAACGCGAAGTGACCAGGCTCCTGCCTGCGGATCGGGCTGATGATCGTCTCGGCGATCGCAGCCTCGCCGAGGTCCAGCATCCCGTCGTAGAGGACGTTGTACGCCAGCACCGCCTGCCGTTCGGTACTCGCGCCGGTCAGGTAGTAGAGCAGCCGCGCGATGTCCTGGATCGACGAGAAGTGCGCGAGGGCGCCCATGATCTTGACCTTGAACGAGACGGCGAGCTCGGGTTGGGCGGCCGGCCGGCCGAGATCCTGCTGCAGGCGGTCGAGGATCAGTCCGTGCTGGATCTCCTGCGGCTGCCACACGTCGGCGTAGAACATGCGGTCGACTTCGTGCACGTCAGGCAACAGCACGAGCAGCTCGAGCACGTTCCGGTCGACTTCGAGCTCCACCCGCGCGAGGTAGTCGATGACGTGGCCGTAGCGATCGGCGACAGCCCCTGGCGCGCGGACGTCACGGTCGACCGAGTCGAGAGCGATCGGCGGATGCTGCTCCCCGAGCCGCTGGACGTGCTCGAGAATCCTCTGCGGAGAGATGCGATCTGCCATCACCTCCATCATGGACCGACATCGTTGCCGTGTCAGGCTGTAGTGCGGTGCCGGCGTTGAGCCACCAGAGAAACCCCGGGTCCCATGCGCCACTTCACCGCGGTTCCCACTCTGCAGGCCTCGCCCGCCGGCCCGCCTCGGGTAGCGGGCCGGTGGGCGCGGGCACGACGGTCGACGCTCATGCGGGTAAGCGGGCGACCATCTTTTTCTACCAGGAGCCGCGCGGGAATCCTCCCGGCATCACCCCCGGTTCACCCGCGGTGGCGGATGTTACTCGTCGCCCGGCGCAAGCAGATGGCGGTCGAGGGCGACGGCGATCGCTTCGTCCCTGCTCGATACCCCGAGCTTGCGGTAGATGCTCCGCAACTGAGACTTGACCGTGTTCACCGATACCACCAGTTCGGATGCGATCTTCGTCGGGGATCCGTGACGCATGAGCACCTCGAGCACGATCAGCTCGCGTTCGGTCAGGAGCGTGTCCGGCGCCGCGTCCGCCAGGACTGACGTGACCTCCAGCCCGTCGAAGAGACTCCCGAACCCCTGACCCTGCAGCGCGGCACGCAGCCGTTCCAGGTCGGCCGGCGGAACGAGGGCCAGCGGGAGACGCAGCCCGGTGTGCTCCAGCAGCGACCCCAGGTGTTCGACCACCGCGACCGACCGGACGCTGGATGACAGCCTTAGGAGTGCCGCCGCCTCGATCGTCAGCGCTTCGGCCAGCGTGCGTGCCGGCAGATCTCCGCCCGCGATCCTGCGCAACTCCCGGAGCGCCGCTCCGCTTCGACCGACCACGAGTTCGACCCGCGCCTGCGCGACGTGACGGTCGGGCCCGGCCGGTGCGTCGCGGTGCAAGAGGACTCCCGCCGCGTCGTTGGCGCCCAGACCCAGCTGAAGCAGCGTTCGGATCGGGGCCAATCGGCCTCGGGCCCCAGAAGATCGTCCTTCGGTGCGGGTCGCCGCGTAGGCGTCAAGTCGCGACAGTCCTTCGCCGGGCTTGCCGGAGACCAGCGCAGTCAGGGCCCGGGTTGCGGCGATGGCGATCCAGTGTTCGATCGTACGCGGATCGTTCACCATGGCCGACAGCTGGGCGTCCGCGGTCACAGGGTCGAACCGCTCCAGGGCGACGACCGCTTCCGCAATCCGATAGAACGTGCCGGTGTACATCGACCGCTGAGAGTCCGACCGCTGCGAAGAGCGCGCCAACTCGATGTACACGTGCGCTTCGTGGAGTTCGCCGCGCAGGGCGTGGACGCCGGCGAGCATCGCGAGACTGCCGAACCCTTCCGAGGACCCGTTGTCGGTCGACTCGGCCAAACCTGTGCGGAACGCGGCGAGGGCGTCGTCCACCTCACCGGCGTAGTACAGACTGATGCCTGCTTGCGAGTAGATCCGGGGCAGTGAACTGAGTGACTCGAGTTCGGACGCGCTCATCGCGTCGAGGATCCGGATCGCGGAACGCGCCGGGCCGACTCCCATTGAGGGTCGCCCCAGCAACCGGTAGACGGCGCTCTCGCTGACAAGGATCAAGGCACGGTCGACCGAGTCCAGCGTCACACGGCCGGAACGGGCGGCGCGGACGGCGGTCGCGAAGTAGCGCAGCGCCTTCACCCGCTTGTGCGGTACGCCGTTATAGCAGACCCCGAGCAGCATGGTCAGGAGCGGATGATCCCGAAGAGCAGGAGCCGGGATCGTATCCAGGGCGTGCCGGAGAGCTTCGCCATGCGATCGCAGCAGCTCGAACCACGAGCTGCGCACGAGCGCGTTCGCCGCCGCCAGGTCGCCGGTTGCGACCAACGACGAGAACTCGATGGCCACGCGTTCGTCGACGGCCGGGAGGGGCCCCGGCGTGACCTCCTCGTTTGCGGAACCTTCGTCGAGATCGTCGTGCAGATCGCTCACCATGGCCTCCGGTTATGGGTGCGTCGAATCATCGTCCGTGGCGACGATGGCCCGTCACTCGGGGCGGGCCATCCCGGATGCGTCGCCCGGAAAAGGCGCAATCGATTCAGGACCGCGTCACCCGGACAATCGGGACGCGGAAGATCGATGCGGTAGCTACAACGCTAGCGGATCGGCGACGGTGCCACCCGGCATCAGGCGCGAGACTCGGCCTGATGAAGCACCTCCTCTTTTCGGCCGTTGCCGCGGCGGCGACGACGCCGAACGACGATCGCAGCCAGCACGAGCGTCACAAGCACGGCGCAGGCGATGATGCCCACGACGATGAAACCGGAATCGGTCGGCGAGGCAGCGACCTTCGTGGGGCTCTGCCCCACGGTGTGGGCAGGGTCGAGCACTCCTTGGATGGCATTCGCGTCCGCAGCACGCACGAGAATCCTGGAGCGGTCAGCCGACGCGTACAAGGTTGCGAGCGCTGTCACGCGGAACTCGCCCGCGGGGATATGTCCTACGACTACGCCCGCGTGACGCCGTTCGGACGTGCCGGGAGCGATGGTCACATTCCAGGCGGCGTCCGCCTTCTCCGGATGCGAGCCTTCCACCTTCGAGAAAGAGGCGAAAGCTGGACGAGAGATGACCAACTCCCCCGCCACCGGTGTCGTCCCACGGTTGGTGACGGTCACGGTGTAGTTCAGCGAAGCTCCCGGGGCGACATCGGCCTCGCCGTCGGTGATTGCGATCGAGAGCCCGTCCGGTGCCGGCTGCGAGGCGTCCGGGGTGGCGGCGGATGCGGCGGGCGTAACGAGCAGGGAGCTGCCGATGAGACCCACAGTCACCAAGCCGATCGCCCATTGTCGGATGGCCGCCAGCAGGTAGTGCGGGGTGTTCATGCGTGCGCTTTCGTCTGTGAGGACACTGCGTGCCCGCCTCTGGGGCAGGCGGGCACGCAGCGTGGTGATCGGCGTCAGCTGCGGCGCCGACGGCGCAGTCGCAATCCGGACACCAGTCCGAATCCGGTCAGGAGAAGCAGAGCACCCCACAGGAACGGCGCGAGGAGGTCGCTGCCGGTGTCGGCGAGCGGGGTTGATGCCGCGGGCGGAGCTGCCGGTGGCGCCGCCGGAGGGTCGACGGTCACATCCGCGGCGCAGGCCGGGTCGGTGTCTCCGGCGAGGCAGTTCGAGACTTCGCCGGCCGGGTCCGCCGGGGTGGCGACGACGTTGTGCAGGACCGTGCCTGCACGGTCAGCGGCCAGGAGTCGCACGCTGTAGGTCACGTGGACCGTTTGCCCGACGGCCAAGGCGCCCGCCCAGGCGATCGTCGGCGCGCTGTAGGTCGCACCGCTGCTCGCGTCCCCGTTGTAGGTGGCACCGGTGAGGACGTTCGTCAGATCGTCCGTGAAGGTCGCGGGCGCACTGCTCGTGAACGGCACCGTGCCGGTGTTGGTGACGGTGATCGTGTACGTCACGAGGCCGCCAGGGGAAACCGTGGATGCGGATGCCGTCTTGGCGACGTGATACGACTGCACGGAGACAGTGGTCGAACATGCGGGGTCGGTCGAGCCCGCCGCACACGGCCCCGTCGGGGTGACGACCGCATTCTTCAGCAGGTGGTCGCCCGTATCGGGGGTCTTCACCGTCACCGAGTAGGTGACCGTCGCTGTACCTCCCACCGCGAGTGCGCCGGCCCAGGTCAAGGTCGGAGCCGCGTACACTGCGCCGCCTGTCGCGTCCTTGTTATAGGTCGCATCGTCGAGGACTCCCGAGAGGTCGTCCCGGAATGTCGCCGGCGCTGCGACGGTATACGGAACCGCACCGGTGTTGGTGACCACGATCGTGTATGTGACGATCGAACCCGGCTTCGTGTCGACAGTGGAGGCCGTCTTCACGGTCGAGTACGACTGCACCGGAACGACGACCGTGCAGCTCGGATCCGTCGACCCCGACACACACGCTCCCGACGGAGTGACGACCGCGTTGGTGAGGAGCTTGTCGCCCGGCACGGGGCTCTTCACCGTCACCGAGTAGGTCACGGTCTGCGTCGCTCCGATCGCGAGCGCCCCCGACCACGAGAGCACGGGCGCCGAGTACACGGCCGCGTTCGTCGCGTCGTTGTCGTAGGTCGCGTCGTCGAGCACGCTCGTGAGGTCATCCGTGAAGGAGGCCGGGTTCGCGGCGGTGAACGGGACTTGGCCCGTGTTGGTCACAGTGATCGTGTACGAGACCGTCGCACCGGGCTCCGTGGTCGTCGTCGACGACGTCTTCACCACGGAGTACGACTGGACGGGCGTGGTCGTGGCGCATCCTCCTGGAGTCGCGCAGCTCCCGCCATCGCCCGTGGGCGCCGCCGTGTTCTTCAGCGAGTGGTCACCGCGGTCCGGGTCGGCGACGGTCACGGAGTAGGTGATGGTCGTCGTTCCGCCGACGGGGAGTGCGCCCGCCCAGCTCAGGGTCGGTGCGGTGTAGGTGGCGCCGTTCGTGGCGTCGTTGTTGTACGCGGCGTCATCGAGGACTTTGGTCAGGTCATCCGTGAACGTCGCCGGTGCCGCGGCGGTGTAGTCGACCGCGCCGGTGTTGGTCACCGTCACCGTGTAGGTGACGCGCGACCCCTCCGTGGTGGTGGTCGTGGATGCGGCCTTCGCGAGCGTGTACGACTGGACCGGGACGGTCACCGAGCAGTCGGGATCGGTCGAGTCGACCGTGCAGTCGCCGCCGAGACCGGGCGGAGTGAGAACGGCGTTGTCGAGCACGTGATCGCCCGCGTCCGGGTCTTTCACGGTCACCGTGTACGTGATCGTCTCGGAGGCACCCACCGCGAGCGCTCCAGACCACGACAGGGTGGGCGCGGAGTAGACGGCCCCGTTGGTCGCGTCGTCGTTGTAGGTCGCGTCATCGAGCACGCCGGAGAGGTCGTCGGTGAACGTCGCCGGCGACCCCGCCGTGTAGTCGACCTGTCCCGTGTTGGTCACCACGATCGTGTACGTCACGGTCGCACCCGGAGTCGTGGTGGACGAGGATGCCGACTTCGTGACATGGAAGGCCTTGGTCGGGATCTGGACCGCGCACGAAGGGTCTGTCGATCCCGTGGCGCAGTTGCCGGTCGCGCCCGTGACAACCGCGTTGTCAAGGACGTGGTCGCCCCCGTCGGGAGTGTCGATCGTGACCGAGTAGGTCACCGTCACGGTGGCCCCGACCGCCAGTGGGCCCGACCAGGAGAGCGTGCCGGCCGCGAAATTCGCGCCGTTCGTGGCATCCCCGTTGTAGGTGGCATCGTCGAGGACGTGCGTCAGATCGTCGGAGAAGGTGACCGGATCGGCGGCCGTGTACGGAACCTGCCCGGTGTTCGTGATCGTGATCGTGTACGGGACGACCTGTCCGGGGGTCACCGTGGTGGCAGGGGTGGTCTTGACGACGCGATAGGACTGCACCGGAGTCACGGTCGAACAGGCCGGGTCGGTGGATCCTGCGTCACAGTTTCCGACACCCGGCGGCGTTGACACCGTGTTCTTCAACGCGTGGTCGCCCCGATCCGGGTTCTTCACGGTCACCGAGTACGTGATCGTCTGAGTGGCGCCCAACGCGAGTGGCCCTGCCCAGCTGAGGGTCGGCGCGGCGTACGTCGCGCCGTTCGAGGCGTCATTGTTGTAGACCGCGTCGTCGAGCACGCCGGTGAGGTTGTCGGTGATCGTGGCAGGCGCGGCGGCGGTGTACGCCACCTGCCCGGTGTTGGTGACGACGATCGTGTACGTCACGGTCGAGCCGGGCGTCGTGGAGGCCGTCGACGCAGTCTTCGCAACCGTGTAGCTTCCGACCGCCGTCGTGGTGGAGCAATCGCCGGCCGTCGTGCAGCCTCCCCCTGAACCGGTCGGGACGAC
>OUNM010057333.1_pt1 | contig 10751 bp, 13 predicted proteins | sample 1769961 | NCBI WGS metagenome assembly OUNM01 (sample SAMEA3914820, study PRJEB12502) | metagenome | biome: forest; material: soil | place: USA | collected 2012-03-12 | depth 0.3 m
ATTGAGACCCTCCCTTCACCCGGACGCTGAACGGCTTACGCCAAGTGACGTTATCGCCGATAACCGTTCGGATCCTCGAAGGCTGCCGACTGACCGCATCGGCTGCTTCAACATCGCTGCGTGGCATCACCGAGTAATGTCATCCAGAGTTCTGATCGCTAGACCATATTAGTCAAAAGAGTATCAAGAGCGACTTCGACTCTCGCGACGGCATCGGGCGCGTTATCCGAAAACGTTACTAGGAGGGCACCCTCTTCAATCAAGGCTATAATGAGATAAACGAGCGCCTCGGGATCCTGCCTTCTTATATTTCCGGACCGAATTCCGTCTTGAATAGCGGCCGTTATGACACCAAGCCCATCGGCTGCTTGCAATTCGCGCCACGTTTTCCAACCCAGGACCGACGGTCCATCAATCATAACTATTCGATGTACGTCGGGTTTGGTAGCTGCGCGTATGAACAAGCGAATATGCTCTCTAAGCCGATCCCATAGATTGTCCGTGCCATGGCTGTCCTTTGTAGCGTCGGCTATCCAGTCCTTGCGCACGTCCTCGAATACCGCAAGGAACAGGTCTTCCTTTCTAGGGAAGTGATGCTGCAACGCTCCGCGTGTAACCTGCGCGTTGTTAACGATCTCGTGTGTGCCAGTTGCGTGATAACCAACACGTGCGAATAATTCTCTCGCAGACTTGATAAGCAACTTTCGCGTTTCGAGCTTTTGGTCTGCCCTTTTTGTCCTACCTTCAGTCACCACGATGGCCTTCGCAATCCGTCTTCATCGGTCGTCCCTTGTCGCGCGCCATTCCGTTTGAACACACGAGACCGACGCCACAATAGCTATATCCACCAGCGCCAGCGAGGATTTCCGTGATCGATAGGACGGAAAATCGGCCCTCGATGCGAGCCATCCGCGTTGCAATCACCGCAAAATAGGTGGCAGTCACAGACGCTGCTTTATCTCCCGCTGCTCGAGGGCGCGGTAATCGATCTCGCTGACGTCGAACCCAAACCTCCTGCCTTTAGGAGCGCTGCTAACCCGCGCCGCATCTCAAGAAATGCCCATCATCTCCCAGGCCAAAACGCTACGTCGTGGTTCCCCCATCCACGGGCATGATCAGACCAGTTACAAAGCTTGCTTCCGAGGAAATCAGCCATTTGACGGCATTCGCGATCTCGTCTGGCTCTCCAAGTCTGTTCATGGGATTGGTGCCGGTGATAGCCTCGTCCAATCCCGGCACGATATCCAGGGCGTGCTGAAGCATCGGAGTTCTCGTCGCGCCTGGGAGAACCGCGTTAATTCGAACATTCTTGGTTGCGTAGTCGAGCGCCGCGCCGCGTGTCATGGCAACGACACCACCTTTGGCGGCGCAGTAATCTGAGCCGTTGGGAATTCCAGCAATGCCCGCTGTTGAAGCTATATTGACAATCGATCCACCGCCGTTCCTCAGCATAGCCTGGAGCTGATATTTCATGGATATAAATGTTCCGCGTAAATTAACAGCTTGCACCAGATCCCAGAATTCGAGATCAATTTCGTGAAGCGCGCGGCCTTGAAACGTCATACCCGCCGCGTTGCAGGCTCCGTCTATGTGTCCGTGACTAACAACTGCCTTATCTACCGCGAGTTTCGTCTCTTCTTCATTGGTAACATCGAGGCGTCCGGCGTTCGCGCGTCCTCCGGCACCTACAATATGGGATGCCACTGACTCGGCAGATGGCAGATCCTTATCTGTCACGAAGACCGATGCTCCGGCTGCAGCACATGTTATAGCGACAGCACGGCCGATGCCGCTTCCGCCACCCGTTATGAAGATTGAACGCCCATCCAGCTGTTTCGACATTCGCCCAACCTCGATGTTTGGAAAGACTATGCGGCGAGAGGATCCGTATGTCCGCAATCGACCGGCTGTTCGAGTACGGTGTGATTAAATCGACATGGACTATCTGGTCAGATAAGCAGACTTCTATAAGGGCGCTCCAAGATAGGTCTGCAGGATCTCGAACTCATGTTCCATACTATGCAGTTCGACGAAATCCTCGATCTGCCCGGACTGGGTTGCTCCGGCAATCTCATTCCAACGATCGCGGACTACTTCAGGCGTGACGGCGGGATCAAATATCCCCTTGCTCTGGGCATAAAAGATACGTGCGATACGCCCGCCAGCGGCGGTAATGAATTCGCCAGAAACCGGGCAATCCGGATGAACTAAAAAAAGGATCGTTGCAGCGACCTTCTCCGCGCCGGCTTTCTCAGATATCCAAGTACCTAGCGGTGTATCCTTAAGCGCGCCGATCGTCATCGGGGATTCCGCCCAGGGCATGATCAGATTGACTTTTATGCCATGGTCTCGGCCCGCGCCGGCCATTTGGCGTGTCATGCCGAACAACGCTGCCTTGGCGACTGGATACGCCATATCGTAGCCATTCGGTCCAGAGCCCCCGAGCGCGGTGGCAGATCCGGTATTCACGATCCTGCCATGGCCTGAGCGAAGCAAATGAGGCCACGCTGCATGCGTGACACGCAGGGTTCCAGCGACATGGACGTCTATCTGCGCATCGAACATCGGTCCCGCACCGACGTCGATCAACGAACGTGTTTCGGACGTTCCAGCGTTGTTCACGACGATATCCAGCCGGCCGAAAGCATCGATCGCTTGGCCAATCATGCGATCGACCGCCTCGCTGTCCGTCACGCTTGCGTTCACGCCGATAGCCGAACCGCCATTCGCACGAATCCCGGCCGCAACTTCCTCTTCCGGTCCGGCTCCGCTGGGTCTGTAATTCCCATTGACGACAACCGTCGCACCTCGCGCCGCCAGCGCCTCGCATGTCGCCCGACCAATGCCGCTCGCGCCGCCTGTGACGAGCGCCACCTTCCCGTCGAGGCGTAGTTGTCCAGCCATCAACGCCTCCATGACAACCGGGTTGTGATTGACCTGCTCGCTCGCCGCCAATTGACTTGAAGCGGATGCGACCGACCCGGACGGTTCAGATATTTACCCACGGGCGAGGTCGTGCTGCGGTTGCAGCATAGCTGCGATCGCCTCCTGCTTTTTCAGTGCCCTCAGAAGACATAGGGACACCGACATGAACCAGACACCGTACATCAGGAGAGGGATCCAGTAGACGAAGAGGCCGTTCCACGCGAACGGCCCCGTCTTGGGCAGGAACGCAGCTACTCCAACCTCGATCGTGAAGGCAGCCCATAGCGAAAGATAGCCGAGCCAGCGCGGGAACGGAGAGTCCTTGATCGCGGTTCGCGATAGGCACACCACTGCGAGTGCTACGTTCTGGAAGATGAAATACTGATCGGTCGCGATGAAGGCGAGGTTCCCGAACTCGTGCATGACGAGGGTGACCTCTGGCGGCCTCGTCGGCGTGAACGCCGCGACGCCCCAGAACATCGGCGGCAAGACGGTGAAGACCGACATCATCACACCGCCCGCCATCTGAACGATCGACCAAATCGGAAAACCCTTCTCGATCCGTGCCATCTGCAACGCGATCACGATCGCGAGCGGGATGGTGAAGCCGCCCGTCCACGAGCAGATCGCAGCTCCCATTCTGATCTGGGTACTGTTTTGGACATAGAAATCAGCGACAGCGGCCGCGCTGAGGGTCGCCGGTGGAAGGGGAAGCAGTTTGATCAGAAAGTAATAGGCGACAAAATAGGCGTTCGCGAAGCCAAACGTCCAATAGATCAGCAGGCGTTGCGCCCTGGTCGATATATCAAGCTCGCGCACCATCTGTCTGAACCTCCATTGATTCGTTCCGAGCCGCCGTACGCAGTACGAAGAACATGATCAGGAACCAGGTCCCGTAGCTGACTGTGGGTACCCAGAACCCGATCAAACCATGCCAGGTGAAGGGGCCCGTTTTGAAGAACCCGACCAAGCCGGTCGGGATGAACGAGATAGCAAGCCAAATATTGTAATAGGCGACCCAGCGCGGAATCAGCGGCCGGACGGACCTGTCTTGCAGGCCAACGATCGCGATCGCGATATATTGAACGCAGAAGGGCGAATAACAAACCAGAAGCATCAGCCAACCGGCATCATGCAACGCCTTGGTAATCTCGATAGGTCGCGCAGGGTCGAACGCCGCCGCCATCATCAGGATGTAGGCGATGATGAGAATGAGGGCTCCGGTCGCTCCACCAGCCAACTGAGTAAGCGCGAGCATCGGACGGGTGCCCTCCCTACGCCACATCTGGATTGAGATGGCGGCCGAAAAGGGAAGCAGCAGCGACGTGGCGCCAATGGAAAGGAACAGGCCAAACCGGATCGAGAAAGTCCGCGTGGCGTAAATCGCCGCGATGTGTTCCGCCGAGAGATAGGCAGGCGGCGGCGGGATGAAGCGCGCGATCGCGATCATGCTCACGAACGTGATCACGATGAGGGCCGGCCCGCACCAGGCGAGGAGCATATCGTTCCTGACCCTGTCGCCTTTCAGCTGACCTTCTCTCATTTGACTCCCTCTCATTTGCCATGCAAGCTGCATGTGAAACGCGAGGGAGTCAATCTGCGATGAGCCACCAATGGGATTGGAGCACATCCGCTGCCAAGTTTGCGTCGTTATGCCGCTTTCCTCCGCAAATGGATTCGAGGCTATAGGATCATGCCCATGATGATCGAAAATCGAATGGACACGATTATTACGGCCGACGATCAGGAAGTGCGTTCATCACGCCTGCCGGGAGAGCCAGGTGTATGGGTCTTGATCGGTGGAGACATGCTAGTCTTCAGCCTGTTTTTTCTCACATTCTTGACCTACAGAAATTCGTCGCTGCCACTCTATCAATACGCGCAGAGTTTATTGAATTTGCCGCTTGGCCTTATCAATACAATTCTCCTGCTCACCAGTTCATGGTTCGTCGCGCAAGCCGTTCAGGCCACACGAAGGGATAGGTTGCAGACGGCTCCGACATTTTTCGGACTGGCATTTCTGTGTGGCCTGGGATTCGTATGCCTGAAGATTGTCGAATATCATGAGAAATTGACGGCAGGACTCGACCTCGGGACAAACGAGTTCTTCATGTTCTATTTCATGCTGACCGGCATTCACCTTCTCCACGTCCTTGTGGGCTTGGGCGTGCTGGCAGGATTGCGCTATAAGACCAGTCATCAGATACATGCGTCCGGACATGATGTGGCTCTTATCGAGAGCGGCGCGACATTTTGGCATCTTGTTGATGTTCTCTGGATCGTCCTCTTCGCTTTGCTGTATTTGGTGAGGTAGCGCCGTGCAGGAACTCATATTCAATCGATTGTCTGCGATTTGGCTGGGCCTGATAGGCGCCACTCTGCTGTCGGTCGAATCCGTCGGTGGCCTGTTCCCAGGCGCTGGTGCAAGCATGGTGACGGCCGTCGTCGTCGTTGTTGCCTGCGTTAAGGTCCGCTTCGTTGGCCTGGACTTCATGGAACTTCGGCATGCGCCGCTTGTCGCGCGCTTGGCCTTCGAGGCGTGGGTCTTCGTCCTTTGCATTGCGATATTAGCCATCGAGATGCTCGGCATCGGCGCATGATGGATGGACGAATGCAGCAGGCGCACTTCCAATTCGTGCCTTCGCGACCGCAGGATCGCCAAACTCACCTCCGTTGAGGACAGGAGCAGATAATGGGCAGGCTCAGCGGTAAAGTCGCGGTCGTCACGGGCGCAGCGCGTGGCATGGGTGCCGCAACAGCCCGCCTCTTCGTGGTGGAAGGTGCCAAAGTCGTCGTCGCCGACATATTGCCGGAGGCGTATGACGTGGCACATGAGCTTGGCGAGGCGGCCATTGCCATCCGCCTCGATGTTTCCAACGAAGAGGCTTGGCGAAGCGCAGAGGCGGAAACGCGCAAGCACTTCGGTCCCGCGACTATTCTGGTCAATAATGCCGGAATCGCCTATTTTGCACCCCTCGTCGATTGCACATTGGCCGACTACCAACGTGTACTGTCAATCAACCTTGCGGGGCCCTTCCTGGGAATGAAAACGTTTGCTCCTGGCATGATCAATGCTGGAGGCGGATCAATCATCAACGTTTCTTCGACGGAGGGGCTTCAGGGCTGCGCCGGCATGGCCGCCTATGCATCCAGCAAATGGGGCGTGCGCGGCCTGACCAAGGTCGCTGCGATGGAATTGTCGTCACATGGCGTCAGGGTCAATTCGGTCCATCCGGGAGTCACCAACACGCCGATGGCGAATCCTCATGGGCTTACCCCCGATGCGGTGCGGGACACCTGTTCCACCCTGCCAATAGGCCGCAATGCCGACCCCGAAGAGATCGCACGCGTCAATCTATTCCTGGCAAGCGACGATGCCTCCTATATGTGCGGTGCAGAACTCGCTGTTGATGGAGGAATGACGGCCGGTCGAAGTCTCGCCTTCCTTGCACCCCTCGCGGACGAGATGCAGCCTCAGAACTAGCGTACGACGATGGCTGTTACGCTCCAAGCCAATTTGGCCGCCCGCATCCTATCCGCCGAGAGGGCGCCGCCGATCAGCCATCCTTTGGCCAAGCTCGTCCGACGCGAGCTGCGGCTTTCCTGGAGAGGCATTGGTGTCCGGAGATAGTCCCTCTGGCGCGAAGGCGACATCTCCCTTCAAGCCTGGTCGGTGTCGCTCAATGTTGAATAAGGCAGTTTCCCTGCCTGTTGGCGAGAAGGCAGCGATGAGGTTGTGCGGCTTTCACTTGCTCGGGCGATCCACCGGTTGGGAATGATTGCTCAGGCATCAGTCTCGTATTCTGGAAGGAGAGGATACGCCAGCGCCCACCCATCCGCTGCAGCACCTGTGTTTGAATACCCTTCTGCGGCATATTGCCAGCCGTCCCATCGAGGCTGCGCGCACCGGTCATCGACCATGTGGTGTGAGCGAGCGCAAGATCGCTGGAGAGGATCCGGATGGTCACATCGTCGATATGGAGCCGGCTTGCGGCAAACACATAAGAGAAGGCCTGGCCCAGTTTCTTTTCAAGCTCCGCACGGCCTTTCCAGTGCCAGCCGAACACGTTCACCACGTCGGCATCGTCGGTGAAGAGAGCTGCGTATGCATGGGCGTCGTGCACGTTCCACGCAACCTCCTGTGCCGTCTGGATATTGCGGATAGCGACCTCATCCGCGGGTGCCGCGATCGCCGTGCTTGCGAGGCTGCATGTGAGGCATCCAAAAGCCAGGACCCAATGTCGCCGAAGCCGCACGAGCTTGTCCCCCTTGCATCAGCCTTGCCAGCATAGGGACCCGACCTCCGGGGCGCCAGCTAAAGGAACCCCGCCAGAGCCATGCTCAGTGGCGGGGCCGAGGTTCCGGGTTATCGGCAAAAGGCGGATGCCGACAGGACCAAATTAGAATTGCCGGGGTGAACCTGTGATGACCCATGTGACCGCGCATCGGGGATAAGCCGATCTGTGGGGCGAGGGTCACCGCCAACTCAATAGAGGACGAATATCGTGATCAGGCCGACGAAGGCCAGCACTAGTCCGCCCAGGATGAGATCCGTCGATGCGAACCGTGGCCGGCGACCATCGCTATATTCGGCGTGCCGGTATGTCTCCCACACCGACGGCTCTTTAAGGTTGCCCCAGCCATTGTCCTGGCCGGCCGAGCGGACATGGGCGTCGAGATAGCGTCTGATTTCCACCAGATTGTTCTCGATGTCCGAACGGTCGATCTGCTTGCGATCGCGCACGGCGAGTCTCGATCCTCCTGCGACGACCCAAGCTACTCGGGCGGCGAAAAGAGTCGAGTCTGGTCTGACGACGATCGACCGACGCGGGGCTCCGACATCGCGGTGCATGCGCGCCATCCATTTCACGGGTCGGTTCCAATGGCTTGTGGCCACCCGGCCAACCCGGCTCGGCGCATCGTGCGCTCCTGTCGTCTAATACGGGTGGAATGGCGCGGCCGCAGAGGAGATTTGAAATGCTGCATCGCGAAATGCGAGGAGGTTAGTATGACGCCAAAGGAATGGCAGGAGCACGCGGCCAGGTGCCGAGAGGTTGCCACAACGCTGGACGACGCCGTGGCGCGCCGGGTGCTGCTCGAAGCGGCTGACGACTATGCGGCACTTGCTCGGCGAGAAGCCGCCAATCGAAACCTTGAGATGCGACTCCCCAAGATCGGCGCCTCGGCGCGCTTGAACCGCCTCTCCGTCTGCCAAGGCTAGCGCAGTAGGTATTTGCCCCTGGACATCGGCCCAGCCGCAATCTCGCCGCCTTCACCAACGTCCTTCGAGCCTGACAGGACGACCCTCGAGGACCACGGCGGACCCCGGCGCTGGTCGTCATGAAGTCTGCCGCGGCGAGACCTCCGCTTGGCGTTGACGTCCTGCCCATTGATCGCCCGATCGCAGGCAATGGCGCGGGCCCAGGCTTTAGATGATACCGCGCCGCTGCCTTGCACGTCTCCGCGGCGTCCACGGCAGCCACCGTCGCGCTACTAACCATTCCGGTACGGCGACGCTGGCGCTCCTCCCGCTTGGCGGGATCATGATCGATGCCGGCCAGCCATCGACCGTGCGCATGCAAACTGATATGCTAGCACACGCTAATCAAGTGTACGGCTCGACTCAGCACAGAAATGGGGCGTGACCGTCGGCAGACAGGAGCAGGGTGCATGGATCTCGGGCTGAAGGGATTGAAGGTCATCGTCGGCGGCGCAACGCGCGGCATCAGCAAGGCCACGGCAACATTGCTGGCGCAGGAGGGATGCGACCTCGGCCTCTTCTCCCGCAACGGTGACGCACTCGCCGAAATGGAGCAGGAGCTCGGGAGCAACGGCGTCAAGGTCGCTACACGCGAGTTCGTGCTTGAGGATCGTCAGGGCTACAAGGACATGCTGGCAGGCTTCGCCGACAAGCTCGGCGGCTGCGACATCTTCATCCACTCGATCAGCTCATCCGGCGCGCAGGGGGCGATGGACTGGGATGAGAGCTACCGCATCGACATGCTCGGCGCTGTCGATGGGTGTGAAGCGCTTGAGCCCTATCTCGAGAAGTCGAAGGCTGGCTCGATCATTCTAATGTCCAGCACAGCGGCGATCGAGACGTTCCTCATCCCGCAGGCCTTCAATGCCATCAAGGCCGCAATGATCACTTATGGAAAGCAGCTGTCGCAGGCCTGGGCGCCCAAGGGTATCCGTGTGAACATGGTTTCGCCCGGGCCGATCAGCTATCCCGGCGGTAACTGGGAGGGCGCCAAGGCGGTGATGCCCGACCTCTATGCCGGCATCCTCGCCCAGATACCGACGGGCCGCTTCGGATCGCCCGAGGAGGTCGCCAAGGCGGTGGCTTTTCTGGCCAGCCCGGCAGCCAGCTACATCACCGGCGCCAATCTCGTGATCGATGGTGGCTTCACCAAGCGCGTGCAGTTCTGAACGCGGCGCTCGAGAGGGAAAAGATGGAGACCAAGGCCCGCTATGCGGAGATCCGGTTCAACGACCGGCCGATCAAGGATCTGCTGACCGATCCGGAATCCTTTGTGCTTGAGCCGGGTGAGATCACCGCTGACTATGAGCGCAAGAACGACCAGCGGCTCGACGAACTCTATCCGAACATCGCGGACTATCGCACGTCGGAAACGCGACGTTTCATCGGCCCTGCCGATAAGGCGCTGGAGGAGGAGAAGCTCTGGAGCCAGGTGTGGCTGATCGCCGGCGTCGCGCGCGATGTCGCGAATGTCGGCGACTGGTTCCGGTTCGATATCGGACCACAGTCGATCATCATCGTCCGTTCCAAGGAAGATGAGGTCAACGCCTTCTACAATGTCTGCAAGCATCGCGGAAACGAGCTGGTGCAGGACGACTTCGGCCATGGCGCGACATCCTTCACCTGCCAGGTCCATAGCTGGCGCTTCAACCTGAAGGGCAAGAATGTCCGCGTCACCGACCGCGATACATTCAGCCGGGAAGCGCTTTGCCAAAAGCTTGATCTGACCCCGGTGCATGTGAAGATCTGGGGTGGCCTCGTCTTCGTCAGCATGGCGGAGAGCCCCATGCCGTTCGAGGAATATTATGGCGACATCCTGCCCATGCTGGACTCCTACCACATGGACGAGATGTTCGTTGTAAAGGACATCAGTGTCGAGGTACCCGCGAACTGGAAGACGATGTACTCGGTCTTCAACGAGAATTACCACGCGCACGCGACGCATCCGCAGATCAAACCTTATGTCGACGATCACTTCATCCAGTATGATTTCTACCAGCATGGCCACAACCGCAACCTTTTCCCGGTCGCCACGGTGTCGCCCCGCTGGCCGGACGGGCGTTTCATCAACATGGGTCTTGCCTATTTCATGATGGAAGCCGGCATCAAAACGACCGGCTTCAAGGGTGATGCCCGTCATGTGCGCCGCGCAATCCAGCATGCGAAACGCAAAGCGGATAACCCCTTCGGCATGTCGTTCGAGGGCTTCACCGACAACCAGCTGACCGACGACTGGAACCCCTCCATCTTCCCCAACGTCACACTCAACATGCATCCCGAAGGCGTGCTGCTACAGCGTTTCCGCCCGCACCCGACCAATCCCGAGCGGGGCTATCACGACGTCATTGTCCTGTCGGCCAAACTCGCCGAGGGCCGCCGGCCACCGGCCTATATGGGCGTGGAGGACCATGTCGACGTAAGCGGAAAGACGCGCCCAGAGCGTCGCTACACGACCCATGAAGACCCCCAGGGCGGCGAGGTGCTCGAACAGGACATCGCCAATATGGTGACGTTGCAGCGCGGCATGCATTCACGCGGCCTTGGCACCATCGTGTTCAGCGAGCAG
>OUNM011350891.1_pt1 | contig 10747 bp, 7 predicted proteins | sample 1769961 | NCBI WGS metagenome assembly OUNM01 (sample SAMEA3914820, study PRJEB12502) | metagenome | biome: forest; material: soil | place: USA | collected 2012-03-12 | depth 0.3 m
CCAGCTTTCAAATCGCCACTTCTTTCCCGTGGCGTTCGCCAGGCGACAGATCTAATCGGTCAGGGAGTCCTTGGCAAGACGGGATCGCCGGACGCGTACCACTTTTGCGCGAGCGGCACGATGCATCCAGTTTCGAAGTACTTCGCAAGCTCGGACAGCGACACATCCACAGCGGTCGCAGGACTGCCTCCGCTTGACCGTGGGCGACCGGCTCCAATGCAGCGAGTGCCGACGTGCACCAACTTCTTGCGGGCGACCGCTATGCACTCAAGAGCCGACCTCAATCAGGCTTACACATCTCTCCGGTACCTGGTCAGCCTACAACTTGAAATTCAGGGAAGCCCGGAACTCGCCCACCGATGCACCGTCAAGCCGGTCGGATTTATCGCCGCTATCGGCGGCACGCGATATCGCTGGGACACCTGGCTCACTAAGGAGCGCATGGAAATGCTCAAGGTGTGGCGTCGGCAAGCCGCCGAAGCAGCGCGGGCGCAGTTGGGAGCAATCGCTTGCGGCCTGATCGGCGGACGCCGCATCGAGTTCAGTCCTATGGCCGACTGGCGTCTCCAGCACCGCGGCTAGCGCGAGTCGCGTGTCTGAACATGCCTGAGAGCATCCGCCAGTCAGGCCGTCAGGCTCTGGGCTTCGCATCGCCCTCTGAGCATCGCAAGACACCCCCCGAAGGTGCGAGTTCACCGTGTCGAACCGGCGGGGCCACCGCCCCCCTGCATGGGCCGCTGGCGCCCGGTCATACCGGCTCGATGGTCGTCGGGGTCGCTGGCTCGTGGAACGCGGCAATGCGCGATCCGAGGTGCCGGTCGAAAGTCGCGGGCGTACTGCGCGCTGCTGACCCAGCTACAGCCTGAACGATCGATTCGGATCAAGCTGGCTTGAACAACGGCCGTTCGATCGATGCCGCCGACGCTACGCAATATCGGAGAAGCAGCCACCAGGCATAGAACACCTCGGTGCTGAACATCACCTCATCCGAAAGGAGGCCGTGCAGCGCCTCGTTGCGCAGGTTGCCGCCGAGCGGGTCGACGAACAGGTCCTGCATCTCGAAAATGGCGTCTTCACCGAACGTCGACTTCGCCTGGTCCAGTTCGAGCAGCGGCTTGAAGATCCGCTCCGGCTGCAGGCCCGTCGGACCGAGGATGGACGTGTCCGCGCCTGCACGTTCCATCACGTGTCGGAGCATCGCCTCGAACTGTGGTGGCACCAGGTGAACCACGAGCAGCATGTCGCCGTCGAACCCCGCGAGCAAGGCACGCAGAACACTCTCTTGGTGTCCATTGGGAATGCAGGCGCTGTAGCGAATGAGGTCGGCGACCTCATGCCGCGAAGGATGGTGCTCGTCGCAGATCGCCCATCTCGCAGGGTTGAGCACGGCCGTGACGTTCAGATCACGGCGCATCCTTGCCTGGCGGTACATCCGGCCCCGGAGGCCATCGTCGGCGATGTCCTGGACACCTGCAGTCAGTGGGGGGATGACTGCGACTACACGTCCCCGGTGGTTCAAGACGCTGTGCGGCATGAGGCTACCGAAGACGGCGGTCTGGGCTTCCTGGTGCACCTGCTGCTTCAGCGCCTCGATGCTCGGAGCGCCCGCGAGTCCACAGAAAGTCCGCACGGCGTCCCGGAACGTCTTACCGCGAACAGATTCCACAGCGCGACGCGTGAGCTCGCTCACATCCATGCTCGTGGACAACTCCTTCAGCTCGCCGATCGACTGCGCCTGCCACTCGAGCATCTTCGCGTGCATGGCGGCCACCCGCGCGGGATTGCTTGCTGACTGCCGCATCGCCGTCACCGCGTCAGCCATGATGGACGAGGCGGCCATGGCGCCCTGACCCGGACGAAGAAGTGCCGCCTCCGCCTCGCAGGCCAGTGCCTCGGCTCCCGCCTGCTGCTCGCGAGAGCGCGCGACGGCGTCGCCTGCCTTGCGGTAGCATTCCGCTGCGAGGGCGTGGGCGTCGTTGGCGCTGAAGAACTCGCCCCTGGCGGACGCGCCGGTTCCGATAGCCGAAGCAAGCTTGCCCAGGACGGCCGCGTCGCCGTGCTCGAATTCGAGCAGGAGGCCGATCAGACGGCGCCCAAACGGCGAGCCTTCGCTGGACGCCTGATCGACTGCCGCTTGAACCTCCCGCAACACTTCGTCCTTCATGCTGACACCCCCGCGTCCAAGACTCGCGGCAAGACGCAAGGCACGCTCGTAGCGCTCAAAGGACTGAAACCAATCATCCGGCGCAGCCAGCGCCTTCGCGGATGCGAGGTACGCCTGAACAGCGCCCTGCGCGGCTTTGAACACGCGCCCCTGAGTCCAGATGACGTCTAGCATGCGCGCACGAAGTTCCGCGTCCTTCAGGCTCTCCGCCCATGGGTGCAGGCGCGTGAGCACCTCTTTTGGGATGTCGCCGGGCACACAGGACCGGCGTCCATCGACGACGAACATCGGCCCGAATGGCTCCTGCGCGTTCGCGTGATGCAGCACCATTTGGAGCATGCCCTGCAGCAGCCTCAGGCATGCAAGCTGCGCGGGTGTCCAGCGGGCCTCGTCCGCACAAAGCGGCGTCAGCACGTTGCTATACGCGAACGCGTCGCGCTCGGGCGCGTCGGCCAGCAGCGACTCGATATCGACGGAGGCCATTGCCTCCGGAGTGACTGCGTCCCAGTCGAACATCTTTCGGGTGTCCAGGTTGGCGCGTTGCCACGGAGGCTCGCCGCGCATTGGAAGAGGCCCGGTGACCTCGTCGACTGGAGTCGTCTCCTAGCGACGCGAGGCCCCTGGCGAATGGATACTATCGAATCATGACTCCTGGCCTGATGCTCCGCCCGATGTCGCCCAAGAAGGTAGACAGCGATCTCAAGAGACTCGTCGACTACCTTGGGCTGGAGGCCGCCAGCGCGGTACTTTTGAAGTATCGGCGCCCTTCCGCCTTCGAGCCATCGCCTCAAGACTGCCATTTGAACGTGATGTGCCAAGTACGAGAGTGTGGCGGCCATCGTCAGCACGGGTGGATCCTCGCCCAAGACAAGCGCCAATCTTTTTGCGAGGCGATCTTTCACTCCGTGTGGCGGTCTCCGGAAGGGCAAATGGCTGATGTGACACCCAGGAAAGATCTCGAGAAGCGCGTACTCTTCATTCCCGACCAGCAGCGCGCCATTGCGCTCACGGCCCACCAAGGGAAACCAGCGATCGTCACGTTTTCGAGCGCGAAAATGCTGGGCGGACGCGTCGTCGCGCCCGCCGATCCATTCACCGCCCTGTTATTAGGTGGTTTCGCGGAAGCGCAGCGACTCTGGCCTTGGTGAGCGGCTCGTGAGCAATCACCACGCGTGAACTGGGTTGCTCCTGCTATCGTTGTTGAAACGAGCGGTGTCAAATGAAGGGTAGAAGTCGGCCCGATCGAAAACAAGCGGCGAATCAGGTCATGAGTGAATCCGCCACATCTGGCACAGAAGGCGATTCGGGTACGAGCACGCTGGCAAGCGGCCCGGCGGGCACCCACTTTGAGGCCCAAGTCGCGGCCTCGTATTTTCTTGCGATGGTCTGCGGCGCGCCTCCGCGCGGCTTGCCCGGCACCGCGATCGACCGGATCGGATTGCAGCAGGCCAATGCCGGCCGAGCTCTTGACGATGTGATCATCTACGCGCATGACTTCACGTCAGGCAAACCTGCCGTATTGGAAATCCAGGTCAAGCGATCCATTACGTTCGCGCCGACAGACGCTGTCTTCCGCAAGGTCGTCGGTCAGATTGTCAGGACGGCAGGTCGACCTGACTTCTGGACTCAGCGCTATGAGTTGGCAATTGCCACAACTAAAGGGTCGCGCCGAATCGATGGAGCGTATCAAGACACGTTGACCCTTGCGCGCCAAGTCGGAGACGCGGCGACGTTCTTCGCCCAGATCAAGTTGACTGGCGCTGCAAATGACGACATGCGCGCCTTCGTCAATACTTTCAGGAGTCATCTCCAAGACGAACGTGCGAGGCACGACGACGAGATCGTCTGGCAGTTGCTGCGTCGCCTGCAAATTCTGACGTTCGACTTCACCGCGCCAGGGTCAGCATCGATCGAACTCGCCATCGAACGCTCAGTTCGCGCCCTTCACTCCGATGACGGATCGCGCGCCGGCGCGCTCTGGGCCAGCCTTATCGAACTGTGCATCGACGTAGCCAAGAGCGGTGGCGACCGTGACAGGCAGACAACTCTGCAGTTACTCTCGCCACAAGGCTACCGGTTTGCTGGGGAGCGGCGGCATACCACGGCTCGTGCAGCGCTTGCAGAAGCGTCACGCTTGGCGCTGGCGGATATCCGCAACCATGTCGGCAAAGTCGTCCTTTCGCGCCATGAGCGAGTCGGCGCTGCGCTCGATGCGCTAGACAGCGCTCGCTACGTCGAAATCCGCGGCGATGCCGGTGTCGGCAAGTCTGGCGTCCTCCGGCATTTGGCCGAAGCGATGCAGTCTGAAGGTCAAGTCATCGTGTTGAGTCCAGGACGATGCGCTCCTCGCGGCTGGATAGCGATGCGGTCACAGCTTGGCTTCGATGGGACGCTTCGGGAACTACTGAGTGAGCTCGCCAACGACGGTGGGGCAACCGTATTCGTTGACAACCTCGATGGATTCGGTGCCGACGAGCGCTCGACCGTCGTCGACATCGTCGGCGAAGCCTCCAAAGTGCCCGGAGTCAAAGTCGTTGCAACGGCTCGTCAGGAGTTTGGAGTGGACGAGCCCAACTGGTTGCCGAGCGAAGCTCTGTGGCGCTTGGGGCATTCCTGCGCAATTGCCGTCAACGAATTGACCAAAGCCGAGATCGAGCAGTTGACGACGCTCGATCCCTCGCTGGCGCCGCTGCTCACTGATGGCCATCCGGCACGGCAGGTCACCAGGAATCTGTTCCGCCTCGCGCGCCTGGCGGCGCAGACAGCTTCCGAACCCGTACCGCATACTGAAGTCGACATGGCAGAGCAATGGTGGCTCACGGCCGATGGCGTACGGGATGGCGGCTGGCGAGAGCGGTCTCGGCTGCTTCAAGATATGGCCGGCCAATCCCTGTCAGGTGCAGACTCCCTGGACGTCAAGGCGTTCGCGACGCCCCCCATCGAAGCGCTGGTCGCCAGCGGGACGCTTCGCAGCCTGGCTGCCGACCGCGTCGCTTTCCGCCATGACGTCTTTCGCGAATGGGCGATCGCCAACTCGCTCCATGTCAATTCGCACTTGCTCGCCAGGCTGCCCATGGATCGCCCGGCGCCTACCCTGCTGGCACGCGGTGTCGAATTGGCAGCGCGCATGGCGGTCGAGCGCGCCACGGATGGCGTCTCTTGGCGAACTTTCCTCATCCAACTGAGTGCTCCCGGGGTTCATCGCTCATGGCGCCGCGCCGTTCTCTTGGCATTGGCAAGATCCGAAGCCGGCGAACACACGTTGCAGCGCGCGGCTCCACAGCTTCTGGCTGATGGCGCTGCCCTCCTTCGTGAGTTGCTCCGAACGGTGATGGCTGTCGATGTGATCCCCGCAACGACTGCCTTCGCTGCTACCGGGATCGATGCCTCACTGATTCCGTCGTCCTTGAGCGTACCGCGCGGCCCCTCATGGTCGAACCTCATCGTGTGGCTCTTGAGTTTGGGCGACGCCATTCCCGGCGAGGCTGTTCCGGAAGTCGTTCAGCTCTACACCGAATTCTCGGTCGGTACGTTGGGTGTCACCGACATCACGCCGTTTACGACGAAGCAGATTTACCGTTGGCTGCGGCAGATGGAGCCGAGTGATGACATGCCGGATCCCAGCGACGGTACCGCCTTCTGGACGCAGCTCGATCGCGAAGGGATCCAGTCCTTGAGGTCTGATCTTCGATCTTCCTTCGTCATGTTCGCAGGGACCGTTCCGGAGTTGGCTGCGTCCTATCTCCAGGCCGTGACCGCGAGTCGGCACAACGAGAACATCGCACGAAGTCTTCTAAAGATGCGAGGCACTCTCGCCCGTGCAGCTCCTGCAGAATTGGCTGAGCTGACGGTACAGGCGTTGATCTCGAAACCTCGAAGGCGGACGCGGCATTTCGATGACAGCCGGGATGAGGCATTCACGTATCTCGACCACGAATTTCTCCAAGGATCGCCGTCGCAAGGCCCTTTCCTTGAATTGCTGACGAGCTCGCCGCAGCATGGCTTGGCGCTCGTGCACCGCCTCGTTGCTCATGCCGTCTCACATGGCAGTCGAGGCGCCGCGCCAGGGGCCGGCAGTCTGACCCTCGAGCTGCCGTCTGGCAACCGCACGTTTCCATGGCCCGAAACCTACCTGTGGTCTCGGCGCAGCAACTACTACGCCGTCACCTGCGCGTTGATGGCACTCGAGTCCTGGGCGCATCGCCGGATCGATGCGGGCCACGCAATGGAGGAAGTCGTTGCCGACGTACTCGGGCCGGTCGGATCGTGCGCCGCTTACGTTCTGGTCGCCGTCGATCTCATCCTCTCGCATTGGCCGAAGTCGCTCGACGCTTCAGCAGCGTTCTTGGGCTGCCCTGAGCTGCTGTGCGTCGATCACTCTCGACAGGTGGACGAACAAGTCGGAATTCTGGATCCGTTCGGCCTTGGCGCCCTGGGAGACGATCCGCAGAAGAACGCGGCAGCAGAGAAACTTCGGAAAAGGCCCTCTCGACGCAGGACTCTCGATCAACTGATCGGCAGCTTCATGTTCACGGCTTCGCCGGAACAGCAAGCGAGGCTGAAAGCGCTTCTGGAAGAGGCAGCCGCGCGCCTCGGAATGCCCGAGGCAGACGCGAATTTTGGAGATCCCGAGTTCATGGTTCAGTACGCTCTGAACCTCGTCGAACCTTCCAATTGGCAAGAAGTGAAGGTGACGCTGAACGATGGATCGACAACGATGGCACACCAATATGTGGCGCCCACCAAAGAGCGAGAGCACCTGCAAGCGCTCAGAGACGCCGCTGCCGGCGGAACATCTGATTTCGAAATGCAATCGGCACTGAGCATTGCCGTTGACGATTCTTCACGTGTATCACCCGAAAGCAGGCAGGCCGCCATTGCCTGGGCTCGACTAGCCTCGACGACCTCCGATACTTCGGTCATGGCTGACGCCGCGTCCCAGCGCATGCAAAGCGAGGCGATATTGACCGCGGCCATGCTTCTCATGCGCGACAGCGACGAAGCTCAGAGCGTCGAACATGGCGACTGGGCTCGTGCGCGTCTCGACGACGCGCTGTCATCGATCGAAGACGATCCGGCCTACCAGATGCGATCCGGATTACGCTTCAATCCTCCTTCGATCGCCTACGCGGTGTTGATATATGCCTTGCGCTTCCAGCACACGCCGGACGACGTTCGCGCGTTGCTTTCGGTTGCGGCCAATGGCAAGCACGCGGTCGCACATGGCTTTGGCGCCGCAATCGAACAGCTTGGAGCCGTCGACACGCGCTTTCCGCGTTCCGTATTGCGCTGCGCCTTGAGCTCCTGTATCGCTGAGCATCGAATATGGGATGCAACACAGGAGGAGACCGACGCACGCGCAGCACGCAGACTGCACCGTGCTACGGGCGCAATCGAGGCTGAGATGGGTTGGCTCTTCGCCGGAGACACGGAACCTCGATGGCCGATATTTCCAGATCCGAACGTCCAGCCGAGAAGACACCTGCGCCTGCTCAATCCCCCGGAGCCGCAGTCCGAGCCGTCGATAGAGCCCGAGCTTGGGCCGACAACATACGCCAATCACCAGGCGGGTGCGCTGTGGCTGCGCCAGATACGGAGCCTCACAGATAGCGAGGCCAGGCCTTGGCTTGACGAATTCGTCAGAGCGTACATGCCCTGGACACTCGCTGCGAACGGAGGCGCGCTCGCCGAAGGTGATGAGACGGACGATAGACCGTCCGAGTGGAATCACCCCTTCTTTTCGGCAGTTGCCCGATGCACCTCAGGTCTCACACCAAGCGAAGTCGATGACCTCGTCGTGCGTCACATCGTCCGGCTCCCAGATCAGAACTACTACGACGTGCTCGCTGACTTCCTGCGCAGCCTCGATGCGGTGTATTTCGGTGGCGGGGACATCTCGACCGAGGCGGCCGTCGGCGTTCGGAAGGCGTTCATCGAACGGATGCTGACGACGCGCGGCTGGGACCGCCTCAGCCGCAGCAGGGACCTGTCCGTCGAAATGCACCTTGGCCCAGCCATTGCCGTGCTCTTCTTCAACGACCACGACTTGGTGGCGGGCTCGAAGTGCTACCTGCTCGAGAGGGGAATCGAGCGGGTCGCGCCATTTCTGGACAGCTTGGAGAAGCTTGTCCAGACAGGTCCGTCGCCATTCGTGGCACTTTTGCTCCTCAACTTGTTGGAAGTTGCGCCGCGGCCCGAGCACCTGCGCTTGCTGGTTTCGGCCGCGGCAGCATGGCTCGACGCCTACCCGGACTTCCGACAGTTCTGGCTCGATCTCGGCGTCGGACGCCGATGGTGCTTGTTGATCGATGCGCTAAGGTCGAGCAATCCAGCCGACATGAGTTCCGTATCGCCCCTACGAGCGACGATCGATGCTCTGGTCGCGGCACTGGTGGCATTGGGCGTACCGCAGGCCACTCGATTGGAAGAGGAACTCGGCAAGCTCTGATCAACGTGCAAGTAGCAAGCGACCGCACTCGTGGAGACAGCCGGAGCTCCAAAACTGGACAACTATAAGTTCGCAATCGCCAGAAGCCGCCGCAGTTCATTGCCGGTATTCACCAGGCCATGAGATGCCGCATCGTAGGCCGGCGACAGAAGCCTCCGGCACTCGACCTCATCGAAATCTTTCTCGTCCCTGCTGAACGCGGAGAATCTCAATTCAAAGCGCTTTTCACGCTCGCCCGTCATGTCCTCATTGAGCGCGGTCGGCGTGATACTTCGATGCTTGGCCTGATTCGAAAGGGCATCAACATGGATGAACGCGGGATCTTCGAGCATAGTTCTCATGGTGCTTGCAGCCCCTGAGAAGTCACTCGAATCGTCCAATCGCTCCAGCACGCTCTTCACGTTGATGCCCGCGGCCTTGATGGGCTTGCCCGTCTGTCCAAGGTCAAGCGCGTGAAATACGCCGCTTGCGAGCAGGTCGGCAATGGCGTGGATGGATTGAACACACGCCAGCGCGTTCGCCGAGACCTTGTCCCGGAAGTGAAAGTATTCCGCGCGCTCGACCCCATCGTTCGACCAAGCAAGTTCGAAGAAACTGCGACTGCGCAGCGGGCCCTGGAAGAACTCTTCTAACAGTTCTCCCATTTCGTTGTAGTGGTAGTGCGCGAAGCGCAGGCGTTGATGGGCGCTGTGAAGGCTCGCATGAGCGAGCGCCCTGGCTTGCTCACCGTGTCGCTTCTCAACCAAATCCAGAGTCTCGGCGATCTTCCAGCTCATGTTCCGCTTTAGGTGGCATGGGAATCGTTACGTGAAACGCTTGCCCGAATGTGCATGTTCGCGCCAGGTTGTCCAGCGCCGCACCGCCGCATGGGGTTTGTCGACCAATGCCAAAGGCCACCTCGACCGCGAAGGCCAAGCGGTCGCGGCTAACGCGTGGTTTTCAGACGCTGACCCCCGCATCGGGCCGCAAGAGACGAGGCTCCAGGTCGACCGGTATGGATCGCTCCTGAGAATGCCACTGTTTCCGCGGTCGGCGAGCATCTGAGACGGCGGAAGCCGCGCGTTTAGAGGTCCAAGTTCGGACCTGAGGTCGTGGAACCTCAAGATATCCGCTTCGCAGCGGACGCAGTCTCCGCGTCGATGCACCTCACCTCTGAGGACTGTCGTTAACGCCTCAGTCGCATTCTCGATCGTGCAGTTGCAGACCGTTGGTATCCAATTTGGTATCCAAACTTTCGAGAGCCCTCAGAAAGTTTGCGAGCACTATCGGCAGATAGCGCATGAAGCCAATGGTGCCGACTATCCGAATCGAACGGATGACCTCCCGCTTACAAGGCGGATGCTCTACCAGCTGAGCTAAGTCGGCGTGCGCAACGTCGCGAGTGCGGCGCTCCGGCAGGACTTTACTTGATGCGCTTGAGCGCCGGGCGCGGGCTGGTGGGCGCGGGCGTGGGGGCGTCGGGCGGGTCGGTGTCGTCGTCCTCGGCGGGCACCTCGGGCACGCCCTCGTCGGACTGCGCGCTGGGCGCCAGTCGCAGGCCGCGCGGGGGGCCGTCGGACGCCGGCGCGGTCGAATGGCTCACCGGGCCGCTGTTGTCGCCGACGTTGGCCTCGCCCTCGCCGGTAGGCATCGGGAACGCCATGCCCTGGCCGTTCTCGCGCGCGTAGATGGCCACGACGTGGTCGACGGGCACCAGGATGTCGCGCGCCATGCCGCCGAAGCGGGCGCGGAACTCGATGAAGTCGTTGCCCAGCTTCAGGCCGCTCGTCGCCTCGAAACCGACGTTGAGCACGATCTCGTTGTTCTTGACGTACTCCATCGGCACCTGCACCGAGCGGTCGACGTGCACGGCCAGGTAGGGCGTGAAGCCGTTGTCGGTGCACCAGTCGTGCAGCGCACGGATCAGGTAAGGCCGCGTGGAGCTGCCGGGAATCTCGGTGGTGCTGACCTGGGTCATTGACGACGGATGGGCTACGGAGCGGGGAACGAGGCGCGAACGGAGCGCCCAGCATACCGGCCCCGGCGCGGGGCCGGAAGCCGGCGATGCCGGATCACTTGCGCATGACCTTTTCCGAAGGCGTCAGCGCCTCGATGTAGGCCGGGCGCGAGAAGATGCGCTCCGCGTACTTCAGCAG
>OUNM010014014.1_pt1 | contig 10743 bp, 12 predicted proteins | sample 1769961 | NCBI WGS metagenome assembly OUNM01 (sample SAMEA3914820, study PRJEB12502) | metagenome | biome: forest; material: soil | place: USA | collected 2012-03-12 | depth 0.3 m
CGGTCAGGTCGCCCGAGCCGTGGATTTCGGCATCGAACTTGCGGATATTGCCGGCGATGCAGGCATTGCCCGGGCCGCGCTGCACGCTGTGCGCGCCTTCGACCAGCAGGTCGCAGCCTTCGAAGTCGCCCGAGCCGCTGCTTTCCAGTTCCAGCGAGCGGCTGCTGCCGGACAGTTTGAGGTCGCCGGGGCCGCGCATGCGGGCCGACACCCGCGCAAGCCGCAGGCCGTCGGCGGTGAGGTCGCCCGAGCCGCTCATCTGGGCCGCCAGCTCGTTGGCGATGCCGGCCAGGTGGACGTCGCCGGGGCCGTGGATGTTGACGTCGGCATCGGCGGCCTTCATGCGGCGCAGGTCGAGGTCGCCGCTGCCGCTGCTTTCCACCACCAGCTGGCGCACCGCGCCGCTCGCGTGCAGGTCGCCGGGGCCGTTGCTGACCAGGGTGAAGCGGTCGCCGCCGGCCTGGGCCAGTTCGACGTCGCCGCTGCCGTTCATGCGCAGGCTTTTCAGGCCGGCGGCGCCGATGGTGACGGTGGTCTGGTCGCGGCGCTTGCGGCTGCCGAAGCTGAAGCTGAAACCGGAGCGCTCGACCGGGCGCACCACCAGGGTATCGCCGCGCACCGCGACTTCCATGCCGTCGAGGTCCTTGCGCTCGCCCGAGACCTGCACCGCCTGGCGCGCCTGGGCATCGATCACGACGCGGTAGGGGCCGGACAGCTCGATCGCGCTGAAGGCGCCGACCTGGCGCTGCTCGGTGACGATGCCGCCGCCCTGGGCTTGTTGTTGCGGCTGGGCGAAGCTGGCGTGGCTGGCGATGGCGCCGCAGGCGGCGACGAGGGCGATGGCGAGGGCGATGCGCTTGGGTGCGGTCTTCATGATCTCGTTCTTGTGGAATGGTGGGCGGTGTCCGGAGCCTGAACGATATGGCAAGCTTGACCTGTCTGCATGCGAAAAACGACAGACGCGCGAAAACGCGGGATCAACTGCAAAAGACGGGGGCTGGACGGGGTATATTGTTCCCATGTCCACGCTCACCGTCCGCAAGCCGAACCTCGACCTGTCCTCGGGCTTTCCGCGCCACTGGATGGGCGGCGACGTCTATCGCACCGCCTTCATGAATGCGCTGTCGATGAGTTTTCCGCTCGGCGAGCAGATGTTCATCGACAGCGTGCGCGCGGCGCCGCCCGAGGCCATCCTCGACCCGGCCTTGCGCGCCGAGGTGAAGGACTTCGTCGGCCAGGAGGCCAGCCACCGTTTCATGCACCGGCAGTTCAATGACGAACTGGCGCGCCAGGGCTTCGATTACACGCTCGAGCCGAGGATGCAGTGGAAGGTGGAGCGCATCCGCCGGCTGCCGGTGCGGGACCGCCTGGCCATCACCTGCGCGCTGGAGCACTACACGGCGATGCTGGCGGACTACGTGCTGCGCCACCCCGAATGGCTGGACCGCGCCGATCCGCGCCTGCGCACGCTGTGGAGCTGGCATGCCGCCGAGGAGCTGGAGCACAAGGCGGTCGCCTTCGAGGTCTACCGGGCGGCCGGTGGCGGCTACTGGAAGCGGGCGATCTGGTACCTGCACGTGAGCCTGGCGTTCTGGCTGGACACCCACCGCCAGACCGTCCACAACCTGCGGCGCGACCGCGCCGTCTGGCGCCGCGGCACCTGGACCAGCGCGGCGCGCGCCTGGTTCGGCCGGCGCGGCATGGCCTGGAGCCTGCTGAAGCCGGGGCTGGGCTATCTGTCGCCGCGCTTCCACCCCTGGCGCCACGACAACCGGGCCCTCTTGCGGACGTGGCTCGAGAGCAACGAAGACAGCGTCCGCGCGATCGGCGGCACCGGGGACTGACCCGCTTGCGCGCTCCCGTGGCCGGATCCGGGTGCGGGTGTCATAATGGATGGCTAGTGCAAGGAGACTATCTGTGATTCGCTATCTGGGCACACGCAAGAATGCGGAAGGTGCCTCCGTCTATGTATTCCTCGTCAACGGCATGGAGAAGGAAGTGCGCGAGCACGCCCTCAAGCAGCATCCCGGCTGCTACGACGCCCTGCCGGCGTCGGTGAAGGCGAAGATCGCCGCCAACCGCGCATGGCTGTCGAAGCTCTGACCCCGTTGCGGGCGGCGCTGCTGCCGCTGTTCCTGAGCGCCGCTGCCGGCGCGGCCTGCGCGCAGGCCCAGGACAAGCAGCCGTCCACCTTCGGTCCGGTGGTCGGCGGCGCGCTGCTGTGCCACGACCAGATCGACAACAAGTATTTCTATTCCTGGCTCAGCACCCATTTCGGCGCGCCCTACAAGCACGAGGGCGGGGCCTACTGGTTCCGCACCGGCGAAGCCACCCTGTGGGGCGCACCCGTCTCCGAGGTGATGGTCAGCGACGACACCAGCGAGCTGGCCTTCCTGGCCGCGGTGGCCGAGGTGCCGCCGGACGAACTGGAACAGTCGATCCGGCGCGCGTCCGGCGTGGCCTATCCGGCGGTGGATGCTTCCCCCTATCCTTTGCGCATATCCGCCCCCGGCAGCACGATCGCTTACTACAATACCAAAAGCAAAATATACTGCGCGAAGTTCAAACCGCTGCCGCCGCGGCGCTAGGGTATTCCTGGTATGTACAACAACTACTTCAATCTGACGCAGTCCCCGTTCTCGATCGCGCCGGATCCGCGCTACCTCTTCATGAGCGAGCGCCATCGCGAGGCGCTGGCCCACCTGCTGTACGGGGTCGGCAGCGGCGGCGGCTTCGTCCTGCTGACCGGAGAAATTGGCGCCGGCAAGACCACGGTCTGCCGCTGCTTCATCGAGCAGGTCCCCGACAACTGCCGCCTTGCCTATATCTTCAATCCGAAGCTGACGGTCGAGGAACTGCTGCTGACGATCTGCGACGAGTTCCGCATTGCGCTGCCGGCCGCATCGGGCGGGCTGCTGGGAGTGAAGGGCTACGTCGACGCCATCAACGGCTACCTGCTGGACAGCCATGCCCAGGGCAACAACAACGTGCTGGTGATCGACGAGGCCCAGAACCTCTCGCCCCAGGTGCTGGAACAGCTGCGCCTGCTGACCAACCTGGAGACCAGCGAGCGCAAGCTGCTGCAGATCATCCTGATCGGCCAGCCCGAGCTGCGCACCATGCTGGCCCAGCCCGAGCTGGAGCAGCTGGCCCAGCGCGTGATCGCGCGCTACCACCTGGGCCCGCTGTCCGCATCCGAGACCGGCGCCTACATCGCCCACCGCCTGACGGTGGCGGGCGCTCATCCGGGCAACCCGATCCCGGCCTCGCTGGCGCCGCTGATCCACCGCCTCACGGACGGCGTGCCACGGCGCATCAACCTGCTGTGCGACCGCGCGCTGCTCGGCGCCTATGTCGAGAACAGCCGCGAAGTAACGCCGAAAATCCTGCGCCGCGCCGCCCAGGAAGTGTTTGCCGGTGAAGAACGGGCGCCGCGCCCGCCCATGCGCTGGCCGCTGGCGGCGGGCGGGGTGCTGGCCGGCGCCGCGATCAGCGCCGCGGCCTGGCAGGCCGTTCCGCATGGTTCCGCGCCGGCCGCGCCAAAGGCTCAGCCTTCGGCCAGACCGAAGGCTCCGGCGGATGCGGTGGCGCTGCCCGCCGCCGCGCCGGCGCCCGCGAAACCCCTGCTGCTGGCGACCCAGACCGAAGCCCTGCGCGAGCTGGGCACCTTGTGGGGCCAGCAATTGCCGACCGACACGCCTTGCCAGGGTGCGCCGAAGCTGAACCTGCGCTGCTACCAGGGGCGCGGCGGCCTGTATGAGCTGCGCCTGCTCGACCGTCCGGCCATCGTCGCCCTGCACGACGGCCAGAAGCTGGGCTATGCGGTACTGAGCTCGATGGATGCCGACAGCGCCACCCTGAGCGTCAACGGCCAGCGCCAGAAGGTCAGCCTGGGCGCGCTGGCGACCCGTTTCGACGGCGAATACACGACCTTGTGGAAAGTGCCGCGCGCCTTCCGCGACGAAGTCCATCCCGGCGACACCGGCCCGGACGTCGACTGGATCGCAGGCCGCCTGGCGGAACTCAACCAGCTGGCGGCGCCGCGCACCGAGCAGCCGCTCGACGAGCCGACGCGCCGCCTGCTGCGCGCTTTCCAGTCGAAGCAGAACCTGAAGGCGGACGGCGTGGCCGGGCCGCGCACCTATATGCGCCTGAACCAGTTGAGCGGGGTCGACGAGCCGCGCCTGCTCGCAAGCAGCGGAACGGGAAAATAATATGTCCTACATCCTCGAAGCCCTGAAAAAGGCCCAGGCCGAACGCCAGCTCGGCAACGCGCCCACCATCCACGCGGCGCAGCCGGTGCAGGCCGCCCAGCCGGGCCTGGCCGCCAGCCGCAGGCCGCTGTTCATCGGGCTCGGCGCGGGCGTGCTGGTGGTGGCGCTCGGCGGGCTGTTCGTCTGGCAGCGTGGGGCCGGACCGGCGGCCGCGCCTGCCGTTGCCGTGCCGGCCGCGGCGCCATCCGCGCTACCGCCGCCGGTGGCTTCCCGCCAGGGCGCTGCGCCCGCGGTCGCTGCGGGCGCCGCTTCGAACACCCTGGAGGTAAGCGCGCCGCCGGCGCCCCGTCCCGTGCACGTGGTCGAGGCGCCCGCGCGTCCCGCCCCGGCCGCCGTCGGCAGGGCAGGGGCCGATGCGCCGTCAGCCGGCGCGCCGGCACGCGCGGCGGTGCCGGCCACTGGACCCGCGCTTGCGGCGGTGCCTGCCGCCGCCGCACCGCGCGCCGCGGTGCCCGCGCCCGCGCCTGCACCGGTGCCGGAAGACAGCTATCCCTACCTGCACCAGTTGCCCGACGTCATCCAGCGCGACATCCCGCGCGTGACTTTCGGCGGCTATATGTATTCGGCCAATCCGGCGGATCGCCTGCTGATTGTCGACAAGGCGCTGCGCCACGAAGGCGAGGAAGTCGCGCCGGGGCTGCTGCTGGAAAGGCTGTTGCCGAAGGCGGCCGTGATGAATTTCCGGGGAATCCGCTATCGTGTCGCCTATTGAGGCGCGGCCGGCGGCCGGCCAGGTGCTGGGCGTGATCGGCTGGTCAGGCAGCGGCAAGACCACGCTGCTGGAATACCTGGTGGGCCGGCTGGCCGCCGAAGGCCTGCGCGTCAACGTCATCAAGCACAGCCACCACGACATCGTGCTCGAGCCGCCGCACAAGGACAGCGCCCGCCTGCGCCAGGCCGGCGCCGGCGAGGTCATGATCGCCTCTCCCTACCGCTTCGCGATCATGCACGAGCTGCGCGGCGCGCCCGAGCCATCGCTGGAAGAGCAGCTGGCGCGCCTGGCGCCGGCCGACCTGACCCTGGTCGAAGGCTATAAATGGGCGGCGATCGCCAAGCTCGAGGTGTATCGGCCCGAGCTCGGACGTGCGCCGCTGTATCCGGACGATGCGCAGGTAGCCGCGGTGGCGTCGGACGTCCCGGCGCCGTCCGGACTGGCGGCCGGCGTCGACTGGCTCGATCTGAACGAGCCGGCCACGGTATTGCGCTGGATTAAACGGCGCATCGCGGCCGCGCTCTAAAGTTCTGGCCGGGTCTGCCGTTAATACAGGATAACCCGCAGTGGGACCACGCAGAGGAGATCGTCATGGACGTCATGGGTATTGCCAAGCTCGCCACCAGCATCGCCGATACCGGCACCCGTCAGGATGTCAGCATGGCCGTGCTGAAAAAGGCCCAGGACATCCAGTCCTCGACCGCCGCCCAGCTGCTGGACGCGGTGCAGGCCGCCGCGCCGGCGCAGAACCTGCCGGCGCACCTGGGCAAGAACGTCAACACCACCGCCTGAACCTTGCCGGCCCGGCGCCGGCAAAAAAACCAGCCGGACGCGTCAACAGGATCGTCGTCTGGCGCGTTATTCAATCCACGTACCCGGCGCGAGGGCAGGCCGCATAATGACCCGCTCTTGCCGCCACCATCGCTGCCCACGCGCAGCCACACAAGGCCGTCCCCGCCGGCGTACGCATTCCGAAGGAGATCCCTATCCATGAATAAACGACAAGCACTCGTTGCTGCCGCGCTCGCGAGCGTGTGCGCCGCCAATGCATCGGCCAGCGGCCAGATGGACATGCAAGCCAAGGGCGAGCAGGAAAAATGCTACGGCGTGGCCAAGGCAGGCCAGAACGATTGCGGCACCGCCACCCATGGCTGCGCCGGCCAGGCGGCGGTCGACAACGATCCGGCCGAATGGCGTTCCATGCCCAAGGGCAGCTGCGAGAAGTCGGGCGGCAAGCTGAACCCGCCGCAGCAGGCCAAGCAGGGTAAATAAGCCGTGGTCGAGGCGCGTCCGGCGCGCGGGGTCGGCATCGGCCTGCGCGCGCCGCACTACCGCCAGTGGCTGGAGCAGCGCCCGGCGGCGGGCTCGCAGTTGGGATTCCTTGAAGTCCATACCGAAAACTACCTGGCCCGCTCGGGCTGGGACTGGCATGTGCTGCAGACGTTGCGGCGCGACTATCCGCTCAGCCTGCACGGCGTCGGGCTGGGGCTCGGCTCGGCGCAGGGTTTCTGCGAACGGCATCTGCAACGCGTGCGCGAGCTGGCCGCGGCCATCGAGCCGGCGCTCGTCTCCGAACACCTGAGCTGGGGCGCGTTGCGCGACCGCCAGCTGAACGACCTGCTGCCGCTGCGCCTGGACGGCGCCGCCCTCGACCTGGTCGCCGCCCGCGTCGAGCGCGTGCAGGAGGTGCTGAAGCGCCGCATCCTGGTCGAAAACGTCTCCACCTACCTGCGCTTTACGGGCGACGCGATGAGTGAAGCCGAATTCCTGGCCGCCCTGGCGCGCCGTACCGGCTGCGGCATCCTGCTCGACGTGAACAATCTCTACGTCAACCAGTGCAACCACGGCGAAGACGCGCTGGCGGCCCTGGATGCGCTGGCGGGCCTTGCGCCGCCCGGGGCGGTCGGCGAACTCCACCTGGGCGGCCACCTGGTCGCCGGACATGCCGTCATCGACCACCATGGCGACCGCGTGGCGCCGCCCGTGTGGGCGCTGTACCGCGAGGCGCTGGCGCGTTTCGGCCCCGTGCCGGCCCTGATCGAGTGGGACACGGACGTGCCGGCGCTCGAGGTGCTGCTGGAGGAGGCGGCGCTGGCCGGGCGCATTGCCGCCGAGCTGCCGCAGGCCATCTGGCGAGCGTCCACCGCGGCAATATCGTCACCGGTTTCCGTACGGCTATCCGACGTCGAGGAGCTGGCCGAGCTGCAGCAGGCCTTCGGCGCCGCCCTGCTTGATGCCGCCCAACTGCCCCTGCTTGCGCCCCGGCTCAAGGGCGACCCGGCGCGCCTGGGCATCTACCGCGGCAATCTGACGAGCGCCTGGCGCCGCGCGCTGGCATCCGCCTATCCGCTGCTGCGCAAGCTGCTGGGAGACCAGGACTTCGACGCCCTGGCGCGCGCCTATGGGCGATCCCACCCGGCCCGGGATCCGGACCTGAACCGTTTCGGCGCGGAACTGGCGGACTTCATCGGCCGTGACGGCGACCGTCCCTGGCTGCCCGATCTCGCGCGCCTCGAATGGTCGGTGCACGAATCCTGGTACGCCCCCGATGCCTTGTTGCCGGCCGGGGGCGCGCCGCCGTCCGTGCTGCCGACCCTGAGCCCGCAGCAGTTCGAAGCCAGCCGCGCCATCCTGCATCCCTCGCTGCGGCTGCACGCGGCGGCGTGGGCGACGGCCGCCTTCTGGCTGGCGGCGGACGCCGGCGGCGAGCCGCAGCGCCGGCCCGGCCACGCCGCGATCCTGCGCGCGCGCTGGCAGGTGGCCGTGCGCGAGATCGACGCGGTGGAGTACGCGGCGCTGTTGCGGCTGGCAAATGGAGAAAGCTTCGGCGCCGCCTTCGATGCGGCCTTCGACCTGGACGAGGATGCGCCGATCGCGGCCTGGCTGGACGGCTGGTTGAAGAGCGGGGTGGTGACGGGAATCGTGCGGGTGGGGGACTTCGGGGAAGCCGGCCCGCCCTCGGCGTGAGGCAGGGCCGGCGCGGGCGCTGGGCCCACAGGTGTTTCAGTGGTAGTGAAAGGCGCGCAGGATGCGCGCTTCGCCGGTCTGGTCGTGATGCAGTTCGTTGGCGGCCCGGGTTGCTTCGATCATCCGGGACAGTTGTTCCTCTTCGAAACGGGCCAATTCCTCGTTGGCTGCATTCAGCGCCATAGCCAGCTTGGCGCGTGCGCTCTGGTACACCAGACCGGTGTAGTGGTCGGTGTTCTTGAGCAGTTCTTCCGCGTTTTCGATGACGAGACGCAGGTCGCCGATGAGCCTCTGCTGCGTCATTGAGCTGGGGTCTGGGGTATCCATCTTCCTCACCTTTTGCCGTAGTACGTCTTCAATATAGAGAAGGAGGACTGCCCAAGTTTGTCAGCGCGCAAACGTCACCCCTACAGCCGGGGACGGCTAATCCGGTGCGACCGACAGGCGCGCCCGGCGGGACGCACCATTTTTTTGTGAGCGAAGCGGAACTTTTTCAGCGGACGGTGATCCGAACATCGCCCACGCTCACGACCTGGCCGGCACGGATCTTGGCAGTCTTGCGCAGTTCCTTCTTGCCGTCGACCGACACCACGCCGCTGGCGACCATGTTCTTGCCGGCACCGCCACTATCGACGAAGCCGACGATCTTGAGCAGCTGGTTGAGTTCGATGAACTCCGATGTCAGTTCAAAAGTTGTTGTTTGCATTCTATCCTCGGTTAAAAATCGGCGTCGTACTGTTGAGGCCGATGTAAACGTCGTCCCCGCGCAGGCGGGGACCCAAGTTTTCCAGCGCTAACATAACGCGTGCAGAACCTGGGTCCCCGCCTGCGCGGGGACGACGATGGTGCTGATCCGCCTCAGCCCGGATGCGGCCGCGTCATCTCGATCGGCACGATCCACTGATCGAACTGCGCCTCGTCGACGAAGCCGGACTGCAGCGCCGCCTGGCGCAGGGTCAGGCCTTCGTGCTGGGCGGTCTTGGCGATCTGCGCGGCGCGATCATACCCGATATGCGGGGCCAGGACGGTCACCAGCATCAGCGATTGCTCCATCAGCTCGCCGATGCGCTTGCGGTTCGGCTCGATGCCCTGGGCGCAATGTTCGTCGAAGGAGCGCATGCCGTCGGCCAGCAGGCGCGCGCTCTGCAGGAAGTTATGGGCGATCATCGGCTTGAACACGTTCAGTTCGAAATTGCCCTGCGAGCCGCCGACGGTGAGGGCGACGTCGTTGCCGAACACCTGGCAGCACAGCATCGTCATTGCCTCGCACTGGGTCGGATTGACCTTGCCCGGCATGATCGAGCTGCCCGGCTCGTTCTCGGGAATCGTGATCTCGCCCAGGCCGGAGCGCGGGCCGGACGCCATCCAGCGCACGTCGTTGGCGATCTTCATCAGGGCCGTGGCCAGGGTCTTGAAGGCGCCGTGCGCCAGCACCATCGCGTCGTGGCCGGCCAGCGCCATGAACTTGTTCGGCGCGCTCTTGAACTGCAGACCGGTGCGCGAAGAAATTTCAGCCGCGATGCGGTTCGCGAATTCCGGATGCGCGTTCAGCCCGGTGCCGACCGCGGTGCCGCCGGCCGCCAGTTGCAGCAGGCCGGGCAGGGTGTTCTTGATCGCGTGCTCGGCGAATTCCAGCTGGGCGACGTAGCCGGAGAATTCCTGGCCCAGGGTCAGCGGGGTCGCGTCCTGCAGGTGGGTGCGGCCGATCTTGACGATGTCGGCGAAGTCGCGCGACTTCACCTCAAGGGTGCCGCGCAGCCTGGACAGCGCCGGCAGCACCGTCTTGGCCAGCGCCTGTGCCGAGGCGACGTGGATCGCGGTCGGGAAGATGTCGTTGGACGACTGCCCCATGTTGACGTCGTCGTTCGGATGCAGCACGCGCTTTTCGCCCCGCACGCCGCCCATGATCTCGGAGCCGCGGTTGGCCAGCACCTCGTTCATGTTCATGTTGGACTGGGTGCCGGAACCGGTCTGCCACACCGCCAGCGGGAATTCCCCGGCGTGCTTCCCGGCCAGCACTTCGTCGGCGGCCTGGGTGATGGCGACCGCCTTGGCGTCGTCCAGCAGGCCGAGGTCGAGGTTGACCTTGGCGGCGGCGCGCTTGACGCTGGCCAATGCGTTGATCAGCTCGGGCGGCATGCGTTCGGTCGAGATGCGGAAGTGTTCCAGCGAGCGCTGGGTTTGCGCGCCCCACAGCTGGTCGGCGGGGACCTCGATGGGGCCAAAACTGTCACGTTCGGTTCTGCTGCTCATGGCGCTTCCTCGGCAAAGTGAACTATCTGGCAAGTATATCGCAGGGAGCAAATATTATCCTGGGGCTACAAAACGGGGAAAATCAGCCGTTATAGCTGATACACTTTAAAGAATTCGCGTCCCCAAGCGACCCCAACATGCAGCGCAGCCCACTTTTGACCATGACCTTGCGCGCAGGCGCCCTCGTGTTTGCAGCCCTGATGTCGGCCAGCACCGGCACCGGCGCGGCCGAGCTGGGCGATATTTCGGTACGTTCCTACATCGGCCAGCAATTGGCCGCCGATATCGAGCTGGTGTCGCTGACGCCGGAAGATTTGAACGGCTTGCAGGTGCGGCTGGCGCAGCAGAATGTCTACCAGGGCGCGAACATCACCATGAATCCGGCGCTGGCCGGCGTCCATATGTCGGTGGTGCGGCGCGAGCAGCGCCAGTTCCTGCATATCACCACCCTCCAGCCGGTCGAGGCTGAATATGTGCACCTGTTCCTGGAGTTGAATGCCGGCAGCCGCCACGAGGTGAGGGCGGCCACGCTGTGGC
>OUNM010148398.1_pt1 | contig 10738 bp, 11 predicted proteins | sample 1769961 | NCBI WGS metagenome assembly OUNM01 (sample SAMEA3914820, study PRJEB12502) | metagenome | biome: forest; material: soil | place: USA | collected 2012-03-12 | depth 0.3 m
ATGACGAGGACGACAAATCCGCAGAAACGCAGCGCAAGCCTCAAACGGCCGGGCTTGGCCGGAGCGGCGGCGCGCGCAAGCACCGTCGGCATCCTTCCAACTGTCCCGGTCTGCTCCCGCGCGTCCATCATCCTATGGTTAATCCTGAAATGCGGCCGTTGATAGATGAGACGGCGCACTTTGCGTTACGGCACCTGCCCAAGCCGTGATCGTTGTCTGGTTTGTATATAACGCCTTGCGCTGGCTTGCGGTCGGAGGTCATGGCTCAGCCCGCATCCGGCTGGCGGACGTCGATGTCGCTGAGATAGGCGACGACGGTCGCGTGCGAGGTTGCGGCGGTCAGCACGCCGATCACCAGCACCATCAGGCCGACGCCGAGATAGCCGGCGGAGCCGATGGCGAAATTGCCGAACAGCGCGGTCGCCTGGTCGGCCTGGGGCGTGGCCATGTTGCGCGACGACCACCAGGAAAAGACGATGAAGACGGCGATCGCCAGCGCGCCGCCGGCGGCCGCGCCCTTCATGCCGGTGACCAGGAAATGCCAGCGGAATTCGCGCGCGATGAAACGCGCCTCGGCGCCGACGAAATGCAGCACTTCGATGATATGGCCGTTGCCGGCCATGGCGCCGCGCGTGGCGAACACCACCGTCAGCACGGTTGCCGACAGCATCAGCACCAGAACGGCAATGCCGATCGTCACCGTTGTGCGCGCCATGGCGACCAGACGGTCGACCCAGGTGCGGTGATCGTCCAGCGCGGCGGTCGGGATTTTCGGCGTGATGGCGGCGCGCATGGCGGCAAAGTCAGGCGGACTGGCCTCGTCGATGGTGACGATGATCAGGCGCGGCACCGGCAGCTCGTCGATGTTGAGGCCGCTGCCCAGCCATGGCTCGAGAAGCCGCGCGGTCGCGTCGCGGTCGATGATCTTGGTTCCCTTCACACCGGGAAATTCGCTGGCGATCTGCGAGGCCTGGGTAAGGGCTGCCTCCATGTCGAGACCGTCGGCCGGCTTGATCTGGATCGTCGCCTCGCGCGAGATCTGGTTTTCCCAGACCGAGGCGGTGTCGCGCACCAGCGTCACCGCGCCGAAGGTGAGACAGGACAAGAAGGTCATGATGGCGATGACCAGCACCAGCGCGCGGCCGGCGATGTTCTGCGCCGGCACGATCGGCGCCATCTTGCGCTGGACACGGCGGACGGTCGCCGTCGTCTCGGCGGCTTCTTCCTGCAGGTGATCGGCGGGCAGGTCAGTCATAGACGTCCAACCTTCCGCCGGCCAGAATCATGCGCCGCGCGTCGACCTGCTCCATCAGGCCGAGGTCGTGGGTGGCGATCACCACGGCGGTGCCCAAGCGGTTGAGCTCGATGAAGAGCCGCAGCAGACGGCGCGCCAGCGGCGGATCGACATTGCCGGTCGGCTCGTCGGCCAGCAGGATCTCGGGCTGTTCGATCAGCGCGCGGGCGATGGCGGCGCGCTGCTTCTCGCCGCCCGACAGCACCGGCGGCAGCACATGCATGCGGTCGCCGAGGCCGACCCATTTCAACAGCTCGGTGACGTCGGTGCGATAGCCTGCCTCTTCGCGCCCGCGCACGCGCAGGGGCAGCGCCACGTTCTCGTAGGTGGTCATATGATCGAGCAGGCGGAAATCCTGGAAGACCACGCCGATGCGGCGGCGCATCAGCGGCAATTCGCTGCGCGAGATGCGCGAGCGGTCCTTGCCGAAAATGGTGATCAGACCGCGCGTCGGCTTCAGCGACATGAACAAGAGGCGCAGCAACGTCGTCTTGCCGGCGCCCGAGGGGCCGCTCAGGAACTGAAAGGAGCGCTCCGGAATGTGCAGGGAGATGTCGCGGAGTATTTCCGGACCCATGCCATAGCGGAGGCCGACATTTTCGAAGCGGATCACGTTCGGCGACCTGAAACTTTCGGCGGCGACGCGCCACAATCTACTTTAACAGACCATCGGCCGGCATGGTTAACGGGCGGTTAATTTTCGTGGATTAACGCCGCCTTGCGGCCATTCCGGTGGGGAAGCGTTAACCAATTGCGTTTACGCAAAAGAAACGAAGACTGCACTGGTGCCGTGATGGCTGATGATAGAACCGCGCGCCCTGTTTCCGGCGAAATCATGACCGGCGCGTCAGCAAATGCCGCGCCGCAGTGCGTCATGCGCGACGCCGCGGCCGGCATCGTCGATGCCGACTATGTGGTGCTGCCACGATTTGAGGCCCGCCCCGAACCGACGCCGGCGGTCTCGCCGCCGCCCAGCGCTTCGGCGCCGTCGATCGCAGGCATGGGCATGCTGCGCAAGCCGGAAGCGGCACCTGCGCGCTCCTCGCGCGGCGGCCCGATGTTCTGGATCGCCGGCGTCGGGATAGCGCTGGTCTCTTTCTGGGTGTCGGGCGGTCATGCCCTGGTGCGGCAGAGCCCGTTCCTGGCGACTGCCGAGCCGGCCAGCGCGCTCACCATTTCGGGCGTGACATCGCGCATCGATGCCTCGGGACTGAAGCCGGTGCTGTTCGTCGATGGCGAGGCGGCCAATGACGGGGCAGGACGGGAGACGCTGCCGCCGCTTGAGATCCGCGTCACCGACAACAACTCCAACATCATCCGCTACAGGCTGGGGACATCCAACCGTTCGCTGGCGCCCGGCGAAAGATTCGGCTTTTCCAGCCGCCTCGATGTGCCTAAAGACGGCGTCAAGACCGTCTCCGTAATCTTCGCCGGCTAGGTGTATCGATATTCAGGTGAGGCCGGCCTGCAAACGATGGTTTTCTGCGCTTCCGGTGCTCACGTACTGAAAAATACGCTCCGCTCCGGCTCTCGAAAGCCATCCAGTTTGGTCGCTACGCGCCCGTCTTCGACTCCGGCTCGGCCTGACCTGAATCTCAACACACCTAGCACCCATCGCTGCAGGTGATTTTGGAGGACAAAAGCATGCCAGTTGTGCGCGGCAAGGACATTGAGGTCCTGTTTTCGGCGTCGGCGATCGCGCGCCGCAATCTCGAGCTTGCCAAGGAAATCGCCGGGCGCGACTACCACGACCTTCTGGTGATCTCGATCCTGAAGGGCTCGTTCGTCTTTGCCGCCGATCTCATCCGCGCCATGCATGATGTCGGCCTGTCGCCGGAGGTCGAGTTCATCTTCATCTCCAGCTATGGCGCCGGCACCACGAGCGGCGAGGTCAGGGTGCTGCGCGACATCGACAATGAGGTCGCAGGCCGCGACGTGCTTTTGATCGACGACATTCTGGAATCCGGCAAGACGCTTTCCTACACACGTGGCCTGATGCTGTCGCGCGGCGCCAAGAGCTGCGCCATCGCGGTGCTGCTCGACAAGCGCATGCGCCGCCAGACCACGCTCAATGCCGACTATGTCGGCTTCGACTGCCCCGACTATTTCGTCGTCGGCTACGGCATGGACGTCGCCCATGCGTTTCGCGAACTGCCGTTTGTCGGCGTCGTCAAGGGCGACGCCTAGATCTTCAAAAGCCGGTTCAGGATCATGTTCCAGGTTTCGCGAAGTCCGTAAAATTTTCAGAAAACATCAATGTTTCCCAGCCATTTATTTGCGCCATGGCAAAGCTCCTGATTGTCGAGGACGATGAGTCCGTCCGCACCCTCGCCGCCCGCGCGCTCGAACGCGACGGCCACATGGTCACGATCGCCACCGACGGCGCCCAGGGCCTGGACCTGATCCGGCGCGCGGCGGGCGGTTACGATCTGGTGGTTTCCGACATCCGCATGCCGGAGATGGACGGCATCGAGATGGCGACCGCCGCGGCAAAGCAGTTCCCGGCCATGAAGATCATGCTGATGACCGGCTATGCCGACCAGCGCGAACGCGCCGAGGAGCTCAACGGCATCATCCTTGATGTCGTGCAGAAGCCGTTCACGCTTGCCGAAATCCGCGCCCGCGTTGGCCGCATCCTGAACTAAGCGGCTTCGCCCGTCGCGGCGCCCGTCGGCAGCGGGTTGCGCCTGCGCTCGCTGTTCAGCGCCAGCAGCCCGGCGCCGATGATCAGCGCCGCGCCCAGCACCGTGGTTCGCGCGGCATTTCGCCGAAGAACAGGAAGCCCCACAGCGGCGACCAGAGGATGCCGGTGTATTCGAAGGTGGCGACGCGGTTGGCCGGCGCCATCCGGTAGGCCTGCGACAACAGGATCATGCCGGCGGAGGCGACGAAGCCGCAAGCGGCCATCTTGAGGAAGTCGGGCATTGCCGGCCACACCCAGGGCCGCACCAGGAACTCGACACTCGGATGCGCCGCATGGGTGATGCCGGCCAGATGAAAGACGGCCGCCACGGCAACGGCGCCGCTGAGATAGGCGCCGTTCTGGTAGAAGGCCATCACCGTCGATGATTCGGTATCGCCGATGCGGCGCGCCATCAGTTGCGAAAAGCCATAAAGGAAGGCCGAGCCCAGCGACAGCAACGCCGCCCAGTCGAACACGCCGCTGCCCGGGCGCAGCATCACGAAAACCCCGACCAGGCCGATCAGCACCGTCGCCAGTGTTTTCCACGAGACGCGCTCGCCGAGATACGGGCCGGCCATCGCCATGATGAACAGCGGCGCCATGAAATAGAGCGCGATCGCATCGGCCAGCGGCAGCGCGGCGATCGCCAGATAGTAAACGGTGTAGGACGAGAACTGGATGAAGGCGCGCAGCGTCAGCATGCCTGCCCGCTTCGACAGGACCGCTTTCAGGCCGACATCGGCCTGGACGAGCACAATCAGGATCGGCAGCGCGACGATGGCGCGGATGGCCATCACTTCGGTCACCGGATAGCCGCCGGAAACCGCCTTCACCAGCGGGTCCTGCAGCGAAAAGACCAGCACGCCGAGGCAGAGGCTCAGAATGCCAAGCACCATCCGTTTCTGCATCGATATCGGCCCCCCGCGAGCCGTTTTGCGTACCAATTTTACGCAATTCCGGACGGAAAACCGCAAGCACTTTTCCTGGAATTGCCAACTCATTGCTGGAGCATGATCTTGCCCGAAAACCGGTGACCACTTTTCGGGATCATGCTCCTAAAAAGAACCCGCCACCATTTTCAGGCAGCGGGTATCGAGTGAGGACTCTTCGATTGGTCCGCGGCCGATTTCGCAACCGCATATCCAATGGGTGATGCGACTATCCTTCGGCATTTGACATGTTGCAAACGAATTGGAATGATGCCAGCAATCAGATTTGCTTATGGCGGAACCGATGAAGCCCGTACTCGACAGCGACCTTTTGCGCACCTTCGTGGCGGTGGCCGAGACCGGCAATTTCACGCGCGCGGCTGAGAAAGCCGGGCGCACCCAGTCGGCTGTCTCCATGCAGATGCGCAAGCTGGAGGACATGGTCGGCGATAGCCTGTTCGAGCGCGGCTCGCGCGGCGTGGCGCTGACGCGCCGTGGCGGCGAGCTCATCGCCAACGCCCGGCGGATCGTCTCGTTGCTGGACGAGACGGCGGCCTCGCTGGTGGCGCCGCCGCTCGGCGGGCTGGTGCGCATCGGCATTCCGGCGGAGTACGGCCGCTCGATCCTGTCGCGGGCGCTCGGCGAGTTCGCCAAGCGGCATCCGCGCGTCGAGGTCACCGTGCGCTACGCGCATTCGGACTCGCAGGTGAGGGCGCTTGCGGCCGGCGAGCTCGACCTTGCCGTGGTGTTCGAGTGGGAAGGCTTTTCCGGCGGCGAAGTGCTGATGCACGACCCGACGGTGTGGGTGACCTCGACGCTCCACCATATGCATGAGGAACGGCCGGTACCGATCGCGCTTTACAGCCGCAACGGCTGGTGCCGCGACTTCGCCATCAAGTCGCTGCAGCAGCGTGGCCTCGGCTACCGCGTCGCTTATACCAGCGATACCAATGGCGGCCTGGCCCTGGCGGTCACCTCGGGCCTGGCGATCGCGCCGATCTCGCGCAGCAACATCCCGCCCGACTGCCGCGAACTGACCGCCGCCGACGGCTTTGGCGACATCGATTCCTCCAATGTCGTGCTGCACCGCAATCCACTGGCGACCGGCGAGGCGATCGACGGCATGGAAAACGCCATCCGCGAAGCATTCATGCTGACCAGACAGGCACCGGTTACGGCTGATCTTTGAATTCTGGGAACTGCGTCTAACGCAGGTTCGCCCAAAAGTGCGCGGTGGTTTTGGGAGACCGACATGCATCACGGAAACGGCTAATCGCTGCTCCTCGGTCCGGCCGCCGTCCTACCGCTCCGGCATGTCCTGATAGAAAGTCAGCTGATTGCCGAACGGGTCGCCAACTGTGACCTCCCATGTCCGCCAGGGCGTCTCTTCCAATCCCGGCCTGGCGTAGCGGTATTTCTTCGCCGTCAGTTCGCGATGCAGCGCCGCTATGTCTGCGACCTCGACGCGAATGTGGGCGCCTGGCGACCCGTCGCCGTGGTGCTCGCTCAGATGCAGCTCGCAGCCGTCGCGGGCAATGCCCATGTAAAGCGGCGCATTGTCGTCGAAACGATGCTCGAAGCGGACTTCGAAGCCGAGGAAGTCCAGATAGAATTCCCGGGCCTTGGCGATGTCGAACATGCGCAGGATCGGGGTGACGGTTCCAAGCCTTGGCATGGTGCGATTGCGATCCAAAGTGATGCGGCCGGCTATTTAAGCTCCAGCAGCCGTTCGAGATAGCTGCGCTCGATATCCGGGCTCAGCGCGTTGCCGAGCCGCTTGCGGATCGCGTCGAGGATCTGGCGGGCGCGCTGCACGTCGATCTCGTCCGGCACCTTGACCGAAGTGCCGTCGTCCGGGCCGTTGGTGGCGCGCGGCCGGCCAAGCGGATCGCGGTCGGCATCCTGCTGGCGTCCGCCCTGCTCGCTGCCGCCCTGGTCGCCCTGCATGGCCTGCATCTGCTTCATCATGTCCTTGGCGCCGCGGCGCAGCGCCTCCAGCGCGCGGCCCTGGTGGCCGACCGCCTGGTCACCCTCGCCCTCGCCGAGCGACTTTTCGGCATCGCCCATGGATTTTCCGGCCTCGCCGAAGCCCTCATTGGGCTCCATGCCCATACCTTCGAGGCCCTTCTTCAGCTGGTCGAGCTCGCTCTGCAACTGGCCCTGGCCTTCCTGCAGCTGCTTCAGCGCGTCAGCGAGGTCCTTTGGCGACATTTTCGGCCGGCCAAGCGGGTCGCGGTCCTCGCCGGGGCCGGGCTTCTGCCCGTCCTGTGACTGGCCTTGGTCGCCATCCTCGCCCAGCTGCTGATCGCCGTCTTGCCCACGCTGGCCGCGCTGCATCTGGTCGAGGCGGAAGGTGTCGTTCATCATCTCCTGCTGGCGCCGCATGATGTCGCCGAGCTTGTCCATCTGCTGGCGCATCTGGCCGTCCTGCTCGCCGCCGGGCTGCTGGCGGCCGGCCTGCAAATTGTTCATCATGTCCTGCAGCTCCGACAGAAGCTGCTGCGCCTTGTCGCGATCGCCGGATTTGGCGAGGTTCTCGATCTCGTCCATCATCCGGTCGATGTCGCTCTGGCGCAATTCGCGGCCGTTCTGCTGCATCTGCGGCGCGTTCGGGTTCTGCTGGGCGCGCTGGGCGAACTCCTGCAAGAACTGGTTCATCGCCTCGCGCAGTTCCTTCATCGCCTTTTCGATTTCCTGGTCGCTGGCGCCGTTCTTGATGGCGTCCTGCAGCGCCTGCTGCGCCTGGCGCAGGCGCCGCTCGGCGGCCGATAGATTGCCTTCCTCGATGCCGAGCGCGATCTCCCAGAGATAGGACACCACGTTGCGCAGTTGATCGTCGCTTTCGGAAAGCTTCAGCCGGCTCCTGGCGCTCATGATGGCGAGGTAGTTCGACATGTTGTCGATCGTGTCCTCGGGGCGCAGCGTGATGGCGTCCATCAGGTCGAGCGCGCGCGGCTTGGCGTTGGTGTCGAGGGCGACCAGCCGGCGCTGCTCCAGCACGGCGCGCGCCAGCGGATTGGCGAAGGGGCGCTCCGGCATGACAAGGGTCTTGGTCTCGCTGGTCGCGGTGTGGCCGGCGTCGTCGGTGGCGCTCAGCGTCAGTTTGATGGTGCTGCCGGCCCAGACATGCTCGGTCAGGTCCTTGGTGGTCTTGGCGGCGGTCGCCTTGCCGCCGCGGCGCGGCAGCGTCAGCGGCATATCGGGCGGGCCATAGAGCGGATGCGCGCTGGCCGGCGGCGGATCGGACAGCTCGAAGATCGCCTTGGCGGAGGCCGCGCCATAGTCGTCGTCGATCTGGTAGTTGAGCTCGATCGAGCCGTTGACGGCGCGCTTCGGCTCGCCGACGAAATGGATCGTCGGCGGCTTGTCGGCGATGACGGCGAAGGCCCAGTGTCCGAGATTGTCCTCGCCGGATTTCAGCGTCAGCGTGCCATTGGTGTTCAGCTTGCCGGTGAACTGGCGCAACTTGGATGCGGTCTGGCTGGCCGGCGCCGGACTTTTGGGCGCGGCCGGATCGATGGCGCGGGCATTGCCGTCCGCGTCGGCATAGCTCAGCGTCTCCTCGCCGGTTCCGCCGGTGACGCGCAGCGACACATCGCTGCCTTGTGGCACCGTGAAGGTCTGCGCAGCCTGGTTGGCGTCGGCGGTCAGGAACAGCGGCGGCTTGCCGGTGTAGGCAGGCGGCGTCACCCAGGCATCGATGCGCGGCGGCACGGTGTCGCGCGCGGCGCGGGCAACGAAACCGTCGCTGATCCGGCCTCCAAAGGGGCCGAACGAAAAGGCAAAGGCGGTGACAAGCAAAAGTCCCGCGACGGCGCGCAGACCCCAGCGGTCATAGTCCGGCACGCCGGTGCGCGGCCTGTCGGCGCCAAGGCTGGAGAGCCGCTCGGCCATGCGCTTCTGATGCTCGCGCCACAGCGCCTGCGAAAAGATACTGTCGGCGCCGCTGGGACGGTCGGTCTGCACCTGCACCGGGCTGTGCAGCAATTCATTCGCCGCCTCGATGCGCCTGTCGACCTCGGCGGCCGATGGCAGTCGGAAGAAGCGCAGCGGATAGAGAGCCGCGATCGCCGACAAGGCGAACAAGATCAGCAGGCCGATGCGGGCCGCGTCCGGCAGGCGCGCAAACAGGCCGAACCAGGAGAAGCTGAGGAACAAGCTGGCGACGATCAGCAGCGGCAACAGCAACGGCCAGCCGCGCTCGAAGATCATCGCAGCCCGCGTTGCCAGCCGGCTGAGCGCCAGGCGCCCGGCCGGGCCGCGTTCACCGCCGGAAATGGGTCGTTGCGTCATCGGCCCTTCCTGCCCGGGCAAAATAGCCCGGACGTCACAACAGAAAGAATACCAGCAAACACGGCAAAGGCGAGGCGAGTTCCAAAATCGTGAAGCGGCTCGGGCCGGTTATGATCAGAAATTCGCAGGATTTGTGTTGGAACCGCAGACCAGAACAGCGACGCGCTCGCCTTCGGCCGGCGTATAGCGGCCGGAAAGCATGGCGGCGAAGGCCGCGGCGCCACCTGGCTCGGCGATGATTCGCACGCGATCCCACAGCGCTTTCTGCGCGGCGACGATGTCGTCGTCGCTGACCAGGATCGAGCGGTCGACGAAAGCCTCGGCGATCGGGAACATCATCTCGCCGACGCGCTTCGGCGCCAGCGAATCGGCGGCAATGCCTTCGGCCGGCGCGTCGACCGGCTTGCCGGCCTCGAAGGCGCGGTACAGCGTCGGCGCGCCCTCGGGCTCGATGGCGATGATGCGGATGCGGCCGGAAAACCAGGCAGCGATGCCGCCGATGAGGCCACCACCGCCGACGGCGACCAGCAGCGTGTCGATATCGGGCAGGTCGGCCTCGATCTCGAGGCCGAGCGTGCCTTGGCCAAGCAGCGTCTCCTCCTGGTTGAAGGCATGGATCTGCAAGGCGCCGGTCCGGGCCGCGAAATCCTCGCTGGCCGCGAGCGCTTCGGCATAGCGCGCGCCGCCGACCACCAGATCGGCGCCATAGCCGCGGATGCGTTCGAGCTTCGCCGGCGGGCTGACCTCGGGCACGAAGATCGACGCCTTGTGGCCAAGCTTCATGGCGGCATAGGCGACTGCCGCACCGTGATTGCCGCCCGAGGCGGCGACAACGCCGGCTTCCGGCACCTGGCGTTCAAGCAGATTGGTGAAGGCGCCGCGCGCCTTGAACGAGCCGGAATGCTGCAGGCATTCGAGCTTGAGATCGACCGCAAAGGGCGATTTGCCGAAATCCGCCATGTCGACACGCAGCACCGGCGTGTGGCGCACATAAGGGCGGATACGCGGTTCGACGGCCGCGATGCGCTCGCGCGTGATCGTTCTTGTGTTCAGCATGGCCTGCTCCTCGGGATTGACTTCAATTAGTAACTTAGCAAAATGGCTAAATGCAAGAGGTCGATATCTTCAAGGCAATCGCCAACGAACGCAGGCTGCAGATCCTCGACTGGCTCAAGGATCCGCGCGCGCATTTCCGGCCGCAGTCCGACGGCGACCTGGTCGAGGACGGCGTCTGCGCGCTGCTGATCGCCGAAAAGCTCGGCATCACCCAGGCGACGCTCAGCGAACATATGCGCGTGCTGACCCAGGCCGGCCTGCTCTCCACCAAGCGCACCAAGCAATGGATTTTCTACCGCCGCGACGAGGATCGGATCGCCGAGGCCAAGGCGCTGATCCAGCAGAAGATCTAGCTATTTCAGCCAGTCCGGGATCGAATCGAGCCCCAGCAGTTCCTCATAGGTCTGGCGCGGCCGCACGACATGGAAGCGGTCGCCGTCGACCAGCACTTCGGGCACCAACAGCCTGGTGTTGTAGGTGCCG
>OUNM011332769.1_pt1 | contig 10737 bp, 8 predicted proteins | sample 1769961 | NCBI WGS metagenome assembly OUNM01 (sample SAMEA3914820, study PRJEB12502) | metagenome | biome: forest; material: soil | place: USA | collected 2012-03-12 | depth 0.3 m
CGCAACACCTACCGCGTGCGCACCATCGAGCGCACGTCGCCGACGGCCTCGTTCCGCCATCCCGGCATCCCCGACATGCGCGTCGACCTGCGGGTGCTGGACGTCAGCATCGGCGGCTGCGCGTTGCTGCAGCCGGCCAACGTGCCGGCGCTGCAGCCCGGCGTGGTCATCAAGGGCGTGCGGCTGTCGCTCGACGGCGAGACGCAGGTCGATGCCGCGCTGATGCTGCACCACGTCACGTCCACCGGCGCCGAGAACGGCTCGGTGCGGCTCGGTTGCGAGATCGTCGGCCTGAGCCCGACGGCGCAGCGCGCCCTGCAGGTCTACATCGACCAGACGCAGAAGCGGCGCCGCCTGATGGCCAGCGAGTGACCCGGCGCGAGCTGGGCCGGGAGCATCCGTGATCCGTCGCCTGCACTACCTCGCCGGGTCGCTCAAGACCCGGCTCGCGCTGGCGGGCCTGGTGCTCATCGCGGCCAGCGTGGCGCTCACGGTGGTGCTGGTGCTGCGCGCGATGGAGCAGCGCAGCCAGCGCGCGGTGCTCGACTCCGAGGTGGCCAACGCCGAACGCATCGGCCTCGTGCTGTCGGCCAAGATCGTCTCGCTGCAGAAGGCGCTGCGCGCCGCGTCGGCCGACCTGCCGGTCGACCACCTGCACGATCAGGCCGCCGTCGCCGCCTGGCTCGACCACCAGGCGGTGCTGCGCAGCCTGTTCGACAGCGTGTTCATCGCCGACGCCCGCCTGCACCTCGTGGCCGTGGCCGAGGACGGCAGCACGCGCTCGATGGACGTCGACGCCTCCGACCGAGCCTACATCCGCCGCACGGTGCACGACCGCCGCGCGGTCATCTCGCAACCGGGCATCAGTCGCACCAGCGGCGTGCCCATGTTCGCGATGACGCTGCCGCTGTTCGACCGCGACGGCCACGTCACGGCGATCCTCATCGGCGGCATGAAGCTGTCGACCAACGCGCTGCTGAACGACCTCACGCGCCCGGCGATGGACGGCCACGACCCGGTCACGACCATCGTCACCGACGTCGAGGGCACGATCGTCTCGCACAAGGACGCGTCGCGCGTGATGAAGAACGCCGACCTCGACCCCCAGTTCGCGGCCGGCATCGCGCGCTGGCGCGCCGAGGGCGCGCCCATCGAGCCGCAGGGCTCGGCGCGGCGGCTGGGCGACGACATCGTGGCCGTGGCCGGCGTGCCAGACGCCGACTGGGTGGTGTTGCGGAGCGCGCCCGCAGAGCTGCTGCTGGGCGGCCCGGTGGCCGGGCGCCACCAGGCCGTGTGGATCGGCTCGGCGGTGGCGGTGGCCGGCGGCCTGATCATCGCGCTGGTGATGCTGGCGCTGCTGCGACCGCTGCGCCAGCTCGAGCGCCGCGCGCTGCGCCTGATCAGCGAGGGCTTCTCGGCCAAGGAGCCGTGGCCGCAGGCCGGTGGCGAGCTGGGCGAGCTGGCGCGCGTGTTCCAGCACGTGCTGCGCCAGAAGGCCATCGCGCGCCAGTCCAGCGACGAGCTGCTCGTCAAGATGCACGCGGTGCTGGCCAATGCCCAGGTGGGCATCGCCTTCACGCGCATGGGCCGCTTCGAGCTCGTGAGCGACGAGTTCGCGCGCATGTTCGGCTACGACAGCGCGCAGCTGCCGGGCATGCAGAGCCACGTGATCTGCCCGTCCGACGACGCCCATCGCGAGTTCATGCGCATGGCCACCGAGCGCTTCGCCGCCGGCGGCACCTGCGACGCCGAGCGCGAGCTGGTGCGCGCCGACTCGAGCCGATTCTGGGCCCGGCTGCAGGGCGCGCCGGTGAAGGTGGGCGACTCGAGCGCCGGCACCATCTGGATCTTCACCGACATCACCGAGAGCCGCCGCCATCGCGAGCAGCTGTCGTGGTCGGCCTCGCACGACGAGCTCACCGCGCTGGTCAACCGTCGTGAGTTCGAGCTGCGCCTGGGCGAGGAGCTTGGCGAACGCGCCGACGCCGAGCCGTCGGCCGCGCTGTTCATCGATCTCGACCGCTTCAAGGCCGTCAACGATTCCGGCGGCCACGCCGCGGGCGACGCGGTGCTCAAGAGCATCGCCGCCATCCTGCTCGCGCGGGCGCGCACGCACGACACGGTCGCGCGCGTGGGCGGCGACGAGTTCGCCGTGCTGCTGCGCGGCTGCGACCCGCGGGCGGCCGAGCGCATCGCCGCCAGCATCTGCTCGCGCGTGGCCGAGTTCCGGCTCGAATGGGACACCGGCGTGCAGCTGCAGTCGCTGTCGGTGGGCGCGAGCGTGGGCATCGTGGCCATCGATGCCACGTTCGGCGCCGTCAAGGACGTGCTCAAGGCCGCCGACGAGGCGTGCTACGAGGCCAAGCGGGCCGGACGCGGCACGGTGCGCACGTACCGGCGCTCGACCGGGCCCGCAGCGCTGGCCGTCGACTGACGAGCGGCGGTCCGCCGCCCGTCCGTCCGGGCGCTCAGTTGGTGGGCAGCGTGCCGGTGAAGTAGCTGATCACGTAAGCCTTCAGGCTGCCGTCGCCCTGCGGCACCGCCGAGACCGACACCTTGGCGCCGGCCTGCAGTCCGGCCGTCAGCGCGGCCAGGCCGGCGCTGGTCGTGATGTCCTGCGGACTCACCGTGACGACGCCGTTGGTGCGATCGACCTGGTAGACGAGCGTCGCCGATCCCGTGGCCGTGCTGAAGTCCACTGTCACCGGGGTCGTGCCGCCCGCCGCGGCGATGGAAAACGAGCTCGCGCCGCTGGCGATCGGCGCCGCCACCGTGGTGTGCGGGATGACCGTCGGCAGCAGGATCGCCTGCGGCGCGGACCACCCGTTCAGGTCGGCAGCGTCGCCCCAGGTGGCGTACGACAGCGCGGCGACCCGGTAGGCGCCGGCGGTGCCGCCGAAGTTCACGTTGCCGTCCGCGGCCGAGACGAAGTCGGCGACCGCGCCGGTGCCGCTGTCGACCTGCGTCGGATACGCGAAGTCCCACCACTTGAAGCCGGTGATCGCCGCGCCGGTCAGCGGATCCTTGCCGTTGGCCGTGCTCGCGCTGATGTAGCCGAGCGGCACCACGTAGTCGTCGCGCGCCGTCGCGAAGTTACGGGTGAGCGAAAAGCCGGTGGGCGTCACGTCGGAGACCGTGCCTTCGTACGGCGCCGATTCGATGTCCACCGTTGCCGCGACGATGGGCGAGGCGGTGACGTCGACCGGGGTCACGTGCACCTTGAAGCCGCGCGCCAGGTTGTCGAGCGTGAGGAACGTGCGGCCGCTGCCGATCGGCGTGACGTCGGCGGCGGTTCCGGGGTTGCGGAAGAAGAACTGCGTGTTGGCGTCGACGCCGATCACCATCGGGCGGCCATCGGCGTTGTCCACCGTGAAGCTGTTGCCGTTGACGCCGTCGACGTGCAGCACGTGGCCTTCCGGGCTCACGAACACGCCGTCGAAGGTGGCCGAGGCCCAGATGCGCGTGGCCACGAGCGTGCCGTCCTGCTGGTAGCGGGCGGCGACGCGCACGAACTTGCCGGCCGACAGGGTGGCGGCCACCGACGAGAAGTCGTGGATCGTCGAATGCGTCTTGCCGTCGACGTCGTAGAACAGCGTGCCGTTGGCCGCGTCGACCGTGATCGGCACCGATCCGGTGCCGGCCGTGAAGGTTTCCGGGGAAACCAGCGGCAGGGTGGGCCAGTCGCGGGTGATCGTCAGGGTGGTGTCGTCGCTGGAGACGGTCGAGACGGTGCCGTACAGGTGGCGCAGCACGAGGTGGCGCAGGTCGTCCACCGGCTTGTGCTTGACTGGGCCCTTGAAGTTCACGGCCCAGATCGTCGCGCCGCCGCCCACCGGCGCGTGGCCCACGATGAAGGCGGGGTGGCCGAGGTCGAACTCGATGTCGATCGCGCCCGTGGACGATGGCGTCGGGTTGGTGGACGACGCCGGGTTGGGCGCCGTGAACGGCGTCGCGAACTTGACCGGCACGCTGACCGTCATGCTGCCCGCGCTGCCCGTCGCGCCCTGGATCTGGATGCGGCTGGCGGGGATGACGTCCGGCGTGGTGGCCGTGCTCGGCGCCTCGGGGAAGCCCGCTTCGGGATCGCCGGAGACGGTCAGCGAGACGTCGCCCGGGTTCGCGGAGAGCGTGAGCACGGCGCCGGTGTAGATCGTGCCCGCCGTGAGGTTGGCGCTGCCCAGGGCCTCGCTCAGGCCGTCGAGTTCCTCGAGGTTGACGGTGACCGGCGCGGACAGCAGGTTGGCGGTGTTGCCGGACGCGCTGGTGAAGACCACCGAGGTGACGGTCACCTGGATCGCCGACCAGTCCTCCGACGAGGCGTCGCTGAAGGCCAGCGGCACGAGGACGCTCTCGGGGCCCTGGAGCGGCGCGCTGGTGGAGTTTCCACCGCCGCCGCCTCCGCAGGCGGCCAGCGCGAGGACGGCGGCCAGGGAAAGGGTGGACAGCGCCGCGCGGGCAGGGGTGTGGGATCGGGTCATGATTGTCTCCATGTGTGTCGATGGGTGTCGTGCCGGGGTGGTGTGGTGTGTCGGGGCCGACATGCGGATTAGCGGCTCGGCAGTCCCTTCAGTTGACGCACGTCCGGTGAAGTCGGAGTAAAGGATTTCGCGCATTTGTTGGAGCTGAACGAGGGCCGTCGGCAAGCCGAAGAGGCGCACGCTGCGGCCCGTCTCTTGCGTGGGGCGCGAGCCTGTGCGCGGGCTGAGTCGAGGGCCGTCGAAAGGCGCTTCGGCAAGCGCTGGCTGAAGCGGCACTTGCCGCGGCCTGTCGTCGCGGCGCAGGGGCATCAAGTGCCGCCGCGCGCGGTCGATCCCCGTCTCATCTCGGTGCCACTGGAGCGACAACAATGATCGGAACCTGTACCAGTTCGGGCGTTCCCTATACAACTTCCGGGGCCGGCAGCACCGATCCCGCATGGAGCCCGATCGCCGCGGGCGCCACCACCGGCGAGACGCAGGACGCCATCGACGACGTGGGCGATGAAGGCATCGTCGCCACGTTCGGCGGCGTGCAGGGCGAGCCGCTCACGTACAGCCCTGCCGGGTTGCTCAATGCGTTCGTCCAGGCCGGCACGCCGCTGGCCGACCCCGGCGCGACGTGGCCCACCGGGGCCGCGGACGGCTCGGGCCTGGCGGCCGCCGTGCAGTCCGACGATGGCGCGGTGCTCGGGGCGGAGGACGCCGCTGGAATGTCGGGCGCGGCGCCCGCCGGCAACTACCAGAGCGTCTGGGGCAGCACCTTGCAGGCCGACCCGGGCATGGCGGGCACGGTGGCCGACGACGCGCTGGACCAGGGCCTGGTGTCCACGCTGTCGGTGATGGCCTGAGGCCGCGCCAGGCGATTCGCGGCGTCGCGCCGTGCCGAAAGCCGCACGGCTTCGACCGGCAGCGACGACGCCCGGCTCAGCGGCGGTCGCCGGGCAGGATCGCGCTCAGCACCTGGCGCATCGCGCCGATGAACAGGCCACCTTTGCGCGGGTCGCCCTTGGCGAGCGCCTTGGCGAATGCGGTTGCCTGCTTGAGCGTGATGTGCGGCGGCAGCGGCGGCACCTCGGGGTCGGTCTTGACCTCGAGCACGACCGGCCGGTCGCTCGCCAGCCCACCAGCAGCGCCACCTTCCGGCCCGCGTTGAGCACGTCGGCGGCGCGCTGCAGGTCGGCCGGCGCCGGCATGACCACCGGCTTCGCGTCGCCCACGCCCGAGTGCAGCGTGCCATGCGCGCGCGGCGGCTCCTCGTACGATTCTTCCTGGAGATCGTTGGGCAGGATGATCGCGGTGACGCGGCGCTCGCCCACCGCCACGCGCACTGCGCGTGGCGCACCTGGATGAAGCGGATCTTTCCTTGCGCCCGGTCGAGGGCGCCGAACACCCCGTTGATGCCGTCGCCCGGGTATCCGAACATCAGCCGGACGCCCCACTGGTGCAGACGCTCGACGATGAAGTCGCCAACGGTTTTCGCCATGCCTGCTTCCCGCTCGATGCCGCCGGACGTCCTGGCGGGTTCGGGAAGCAATCGAGGGGCCCCGGCGGCGCCGACTGGGCTGCCGGGCGGAGCCCGCAGGCGAGGGCAGGCTTACATCGACGCGGCGGCGGCAGGCGCGCCGTCGGCCGGCGGCGCCGCGGGGCGGCCCACCGGCTTGCCGTTGATGGTGGCGTGGCCGGCCTTGAAGGCCATCTCGGAGCGCAGCATGCCTTCCTCGCGCACCACGTAGCCCTGGTCGATCACCTTGCCGAGCATCAGGTCGACCATCGCGGCCTGGTTGCTGGCGCCGCTGGCCTGGCCCGACTGCTGCGCGATGTAGTTCATCGACTTCTGCACCCACTGCTCGGGCAGCTTGACCTTCAGGTTGCCGTAGCCGCGCGTCATCAGGCTGGCCATCAGCGGCAGCTTCGCGTCGTTGGCGGTGAAGCCGTCGACGCCGATCGCGTAGGCCAGCTCGGCGTGGTCGTTGCCGACCTGCACGACCAGCTTGTCGATCGAGACCTCCGGGTTGGCGGCCAGCATCTGCAGCACCGCGGCCTGCACGTCCTGCGACGCCATCAGCTTGGCCGGGTCGGGCTTCTTGCCGCACTGGCCGTCGGTGCCGACGATCTTGCGCACGAGGCCCTGGTAGGTGGCGGCGTCGAAGCGCTTCATGGTCGACACGAGCTCGATGCGGTCGAGCCTGGTGTCGTCGATCTGGCCGACGCCGTCCACGCGCGCGGTGGCGCTCATGAGGTTCTTGTCGATGGTGGTGTCCTGCGCGAACTTGACCTGGCTGAAGCCGATCTTGTGCGCGGCGCCGGTGTCGGGCGCGGCCATCGCGAACTCCATCGACTCGAGCTCGCCCTGGCTCTTGCCGGGACGCTGCATCAGGTCGCCGCTGCCTTCGGCGCGCGCGTGCACGTGCATGCCCTTCAGGCCGACATGCAGGGCCGCGGGCGCGCTCGCCGCGTCGGCGATGCTGAAGGCCGGCAGGCGGACGTCGTACTCGAGCGCGTTGTCGCTGTTGTCGAGGTCGCCGGTCAGGCCGCCGAAGTCCACCTGCTCGCCCTGGGGCCCGGCCGTGTGGAAGCGCACGATCGAGAAATGGGTGCGCGAGGCGCCGCTGAAGGCGACGTCGGTGTGCGCCGTGAACGGGTGGTCGGTGCCGAAGAGCTTGATCGCGTCCTGGCGCGAGGCGGCGTCCAGCGCCAGCTCGGTGTCGACCGTGGCCGCGCCGAAGCCGGCCAGGCCTGGGAACGGGCCGTGCTTGATGTGCTGCACGATCGTGATGGCGGCCGGCGCGGAGGCGCCGGCGTCGGCCGGCTCGCAGGCCCCGCGCACCGTGAAGGTGTGCGTGGCGGCGAACAGGCCGCGGTCGTACTTCTCGTCGGTGATGCGGATCATCGGCCACTGGGCCTGCGCCGACGCGGACGCGGCCCGCAAGTGTTTTTCGACCTTCTGTCCGCCCACGACGGCGGTGCCCAGGTAGGCGGCGCACGCCGCGACGACGACGCCCAGGGCGACGACTGCTGTCTTCATGGATCCTCTCCTCTTGACCATCTGCGATGAATGTTCTTGGCGTCGCGACCGTCACGGCGGCGACGAATGTGGGCGCAATGATAGATGCGAAGACGGCGATTCCGAGGCCGCGGACCTCGCCCCTTTGGGGGGAGTGGATCCTCCGCGCCGCTAGCATGTGACCTTTGCACGGGAGGCGCCGGTGGCATCCATCCGCAAGGAATTCGAGGTCGGCGTGCCCGTCGAGCAAGCCTGGTCGGCGTGGCGCGACCTGGGCGCGGTGCACGAGCGGCTCGCGCGCGGGTTCGTCGTCGACTGCCGGATGGACGGCCCCGACCGGATCGTCACGTTCACCAACGGCTTTGTCACGCGCGAGGTGATCGTCGACGTGGACGACGCGCGCCGCCGCCTGGCGTATTCGGCGCGCAGCGAGCGGCTGGCGCACCATCACGCCACGTTCGAGCTGTCGGCGCTCGACCGCGGGCGCACGCGGGTCGTCTGGATCGCCGACGTGCTGCCCGAGGCGGCGGCCGCTTCGGTCGGGGCCATGATGGAGGCCGGGATGGCGGCGATGCGGGAGACGCTGCAGGCCGCTTGACGGCCAAGACGGCTGCTCAGTCGAAGATCGGGAACGGCGATTTCGTGGTGTTCAGGCCGTAGATCTTCTTGATGACCGACACGGCGTTGGACTCCGCCTGCTCGGCGTTCAGCTGCTTGTTGTTGAAGATGGCGGGAAACTTCTTGGCACCGTCGTAGGCGCCGCCGACGTACTTGTCGTCCTGGTGGTTGCCGAACAGGCAGACCACCATCTTGGTGCCCAGGAACACCGCGAAGATGCGGTGGCCGCCGGACTTGTACTCCGTGAACAGGTGTCCGTCGTAGGCCAGCTGTCCCTTCTTGTGCAGGCTCGTGTCCTCGGACACCTCCGTGATGAGGCGGCGGATGACATCTTCGTCGGGATAGGCCTTGAGCAGGTTGTCGACGACGGGCGGGATCCAGACTTCCATGGCGAGGCTCCTGGGCGCGCAGGCTCGGGCGGCAGGCGCGCACTGATGGGACAGCGGGGAGGGGCGGGCGGCGGCGACCGCGGGGCGGGCGTCGCCGCTGCCGGGATTGTCGAGTCGCGGGAGGCGCCGCGACAAACCCAAGAAGCGCAGGCGATGGGGTGTCGGGTATCCGGCTGGGATTCCGTTGTGCGTCCTCGAATCGACGCGCGACCACCGAGCCGCCTGACCGCATACCGCGAACGTGGTATGCACTGGTACTAACCCGGTCATGTCCGATCTCTTGCCCCGCTTAACCTTCGTCCGAGTTATTAAAGCAAATTGACTTAATGACTTTGGCGGCCACCGACCGACCCGGCGAGCCACCGACCAGCGAGAAGGCCGACCCCCCCCCCCGGCAACCCCGGGACACGGCCTCGGACCTGCTTTGCCGGCCGCGGATGCCCGGAGGGGCCGCGCCGTTCCCGTCCCTTCAAACGACTCCCGAGGAACAGCATGCAACGACACATCCCCGGCGCCCTGGGCGCCTTCGCGCTCGCCACGCTGGCGCTCGCCCCGAACGTCCACGCCACCGAAGTGGCGCCGTACTTCGAGACCTGGGCGTACGACGGCGGCTACACGCCCACCACGCTCATGGAGGCCAAGTCCAAGGGCGGCGTGCTCGCCGCGACGATGGCCTTCGGCGTCTCCGGCGGCGGCTGCTCGCTGGGCGGCGGCCTCGAGGCCAACATGAGCGGCGCGGGCAAGACCGACATCGTCAACTTCCAGGCGGCCGGCGGCCGCGTGATCCTGTCGTTCGGCGGCGCCTCGGGCACCTACCTCGAGAACGCGTGCTCCGACGACGCCATGTTCAACCTCATCAACAACGTGCTGGCGACCACCGGCGCGCGCGCGATCGACTTCGACGTGGAAGGCTCGCAGCTCGACATCGCGTCGCTGAACACGCGCCGCAGCAACGTCGCCAAGCGGCTGCAGGCGGCCTACCCGGGGCTGTACGTGTCGTTCACGCTGCCGGTCGACCCGAGCGGCCTGGAGGACGACGCGCTCGCCGTGCTGCGCAGCGCGCACTCGGCGGGCGTGAACGTCAACGTGGTCAACGTGATGGCCATGGACTACGGCGACGCGTCGAGCTCGATGGGCGCGCGCGCCATCTCGGCGGCCACCGGCACGTTCAACCAGATCAAGGCGATCTTCACCGGCAAGACCGACGCCCAGCTGTGGGCGATGATCGGCGTGACCCCGATGATCGGCGTCAACGACACCCAGAGCGAGGTCTTCCGCCAGGCCGACGCCACGCAGCTGACCACCTTCGCGCAGCAGAAGGGGCTGGGCCTGCTGTCGTACTGGGCGCTGCAGCGCGACATGCCCGGCGGCAGCGACTACAACGACTACAGCCTGGTCAACACCAAGGCCTACGAGTTCTACAAGATCATGGCCGCGGCCAAGGCCACCCAGCCCGGCGCGCTGGCCGATGGCACCTACACGATCACCTCGGCGTTCAGCGGCAAGTGCGTCGACATCGCGGCCGCGTCCACGGCCAACGGCGCGCAGGTGCAGCAGTACCAGTGCAACGGCACGGGCGCGCAGAAGTTCGCGGTCACGAACATGGGCCAGGGCTGGTACCGCCTGATCAACACGAACAGCGGCAAGGCGATCGACATCGCGTCGGCCTCCACCGCCGACGGCGCCAAGGTGCAGCAGTACACCGACAACGGCACGGGCGCGCAGCGCTTCTCCATCAAGCCGGGGGCGGACGCGACCACCTTCGTGATCGCCAACGAGACGAGCGGCAAGTGCCTGGACGTGGCCGACTGGAGCACCAACGACAGCGGCAAGATCCAGCAGTGGAGCTGCTCGGGCAACGTCAACCAGGCCTGGCGCTTCACCAAGCAGTGAGCTGAGCCTTGCGCGGCGCGGGGCGGTCGCTCCGCGCCGATTCCACCCTCAGGAGAACACCATGACTTCCCTCTGGTCAGGCGCCCGCGTGCGCGTCGGTTTCCTCGCCACCGCGCCGCTCGCCGTCGCGGCCACCCTGTTCATCGCCGGCTGCGGCGGCGGCAGCGCCGCCGACGACGAGGCCGCCGCCAAGGCCGACGCGGCCGACGGCCAGGCGCTGATGCACGCGATGGCCGTGTCGGCGCAGGCCGCGCCCGTCGACCTGTTCGACGCGAAGAAAAAGGAGATCGCGATGGAGCTCGTGTCCAGCGCCGAGAACTCGTCGCTCGACTGGAAGGCGCAGTACACCTACATC
>OUNM010451398.1_pt1 | contig 10736 bp, 11 predicted proteins | sample 1769961 | NCBI WGS metagenome assembly OUNM01 (sample SAMEA3914820, study PRJEB12502) | metagenome | biome: forest; material: soil | place: USA | collected 2012-03-12 | depth 0.3 m
CGCTTCATCCAGTCGTTCAAGTCGGTCGCGGCCAGCGCCAGCTTCGAGACGGCCTCGGTGTTCGACAAGCGCTATCGCTTCGAGGAGCTGGGCCGCTTCTTCCTCTCCAAGCTGACCGACCATGCCGGCGGCCAGTTGAACCGGAAGCCCGAGCGGGTCATCGTCGGCCGCCCGGTCGAATATGCCGGTGGGCGGCCCGATCCGGCGCTCGCCCGCCAGCGCTACGACGCAATGTTCCAGGGTTTCGGCGCCGAGATCCATTATGTCTACGAGCCGCTGGGCGCGGCGTTCAGCTACGCCTCGCGGTTGGACGCGCCTGCGACCATCCTCGTCGCGGACTTCGGCGGCGGCACCAGCGATTTCTCGGTGGTGCGCGTGGCGGCGCCAGGGGCGAAGCGGCGCTGCGAGCCGCTCGGCCATGCCGGCATCGGTATCGCGGGCGACCGCTTCGACTATCGCATCGTCGACAAGCTGATCCTGCCGATGCTGGGCAAGGGTGGTTCCTACCGTTCGTTCGACAAGGAGCTGGAGATCCCGCGCAGCTGGTTCGCGGACTTCGCCGACTGGTCACGTCTCGCGCTGATGCGCAACCGGCGGACGATGGAGGAATTGGCACGGCTCCAGAAGACTGCCGTCGAGCCCGAGGCCATCGGACGGATGATCGCGCTCATTGAGAACGAACTCGGCTATCCGCTCTATGATGCCGTGGGCGGGCTCAAGAAGGCGCTGTCAAGCCAGGAGCATGCCGCGTTCCACTTCTCGGGCGCGGGGCTCACCATCGATGCCGAGGTGACGCGCGCCGATTTCGAGGGCTGGATCGCCGAGGACGTCGCCCGCATCGCTGCCACCGTCGACCAGGCGCTGGCGGCGGCGAAGGTCGCCGAGGGCGAGATCGACCGTGTATTCCTGACCGGCGGCTCGTCGCTGATCCCGGCGATCCGGCGCATCTTTCTCGACCGCTTTGGCGCCGAACGCATCGCCAGCGGCGGCGAGCTCACCTCCATCGCCCACGGGCTCGCGCTCGTGGGGCAGGAGGACGACATCGCCGCCTGGTCGAACTAGGCCGGGATCGGCCCGGTCGAGAGCACCTCGATCGCGCCGGGCTTGCCGCCGAAATCGACGCTCTCGCCGTCATAGGCGCCCATCATCGCGCGGGCGAGCGGGGCGGAGAAGGCGAGGCGGCCAGAGGTTGGCTCGGCCTCGTCGTCGCCGACGATATCGATCTGGCGCTTCTGGCCGTTCAGCTTGAACGTCACGCGCGATCCGAAGGCCACCTCGCCGTCGGCCGGCGCCGGCATCGGCTGCGCGGTCGCCTGACGCGTGCGCCAGTAGCGCAGCTCGCGCCGCCGCTGCTCGCGGTCCGCGTCGGGCAGACCATCGGCGGGTGCGGCTTCCAGTTCCACCACTTTTGTCTGGATAAGCGCCAGCCCGCGCGCGGTGACCAGGTTTGGCCCCGGCGGCAGCGGCAGCTCGAATTTCGGCTCCATATGCTCCTCGTCGCTCTCGCGACGGAACGCGACACTCACTATCCCTCTCCCCAATCAAAGCTGTCCAATATGGAGACGGTCGCGCTCATCCGCCAGTACGGTTGCGCTAACATTGGACAGCGTTATCATGGCGCGGCCGGGCAGAGATCCGGCGGGAGGGTGCCGACATGATCGAGATGAGCCGGCGGGACATGCTGATCGCGGCGGGTGGCCTCGCCGCCGCTTCGCTGGAAGCGCGCGCGACGGGCGCGGCGCCGGGGCGCAAGGTGGGCTATGCCATCGTCGGCCTCGGCTATTATGCGATGGAGGTGATCCTGCCGCAGTTCGCGAACTGCGAGCATAGTCGCGTGGTGGCGCTGGTTAGCGGCGATCCGGCGAAGGCGAAGCGCGTTGCCCAGCAATATGGCGTGCCTGACCACGGCCTCTACAACTACCAGAATTACGACAGCATCCGCGACAATCCGGACATCGACGTCGTCTACGTCATCCTGCCCAACGCGATGCACGCCGAGTACACGATCCGCGCCGCCAAGGCCGGCAAGCATGTGCTGTGCGAGAAGCCGATGGCGGTCTCTGTGGCCGAATGCGAGGCGATGATCGCGGCGTGCAAGGCGGCCAGCAAGAGGCTGATGATCGGCTATCGCTGCCACTTCGAGACGCACAATCTGGCGGCGATCAGGCTTGCCAGCGAGGGGGCGCTCGGCAAGCCGCGCTTCCTCAGTTCCGAGCATGGCTTCGTGCAGGGCGATCCTTCCAAGTGGCGGCTCCGGAAGGCGCTGTCGGGCGGCGGCTCGCTAATGGACATGGGCATCTACAGCCTCCAGGCCGCCCGCTACATGACCGGCGAGGAGCCGGCCTCCGTCTCCGCGCGTGAAAGCACCGACCGCACCGACCCGCGCTTCCACGAGGTGGAGGACATCATCGCGTGGACGCTGATCTTCCCGTCCGGCGCGATGGCGTCGTGCATGTCGTCCTACAGCTCGGCCCATAATCATATCCGGCTGACGGGCTCGCAAGGCTGGGTCGATCTGGAGCCGGCGACCAGCTATCGGGACCAGAAGATGCAGGTCCGCATCAAGGACGACGAGCATGGGCTGACCCCGCCGCCGGGGCCGGGCGCCAACATGTTCGCCGCTCAGCTCGACCATATGGCGGATTGTATGACGACGGGCGCGACACCGATCGTGCCGGGTGAAGAAGGGTTGCGTGACATGCGTATCATCGAGGCGATCTATCGTTCGGCGGCCACGGGCCAGGTGGTAAAGCTGTGAGCTTTTCGCTCGACCGTCGCGCCTTCCTCGCCACAGGCGTCGCGCTGCTGGCAGCCCCCGCCTTTGCGCAGGTGGCGCCCGCCGTCCGCCGCGTCTCGTCCAAGCTCGACCGCATCATCGCGCCCGACGCGAAGGTTGAGGTGATCGCCACCGGGATCCAATGGGCCGAGGGGCCGGTGTGGGTGAAGCAGGGCGGCTACCTGCTGTTTTCCGATCCGCCTGCGAACATCATGCGAAAATGGACGCGCGAGGGCGGAGTGTCGCTGTTCATGCAGCCCTCGGGCCTGCCGAACCCGGACCCCAAAATCGTCCGCGAGGCGGGCTCGAACGGCCTGTCTATGGATCATCGGGGCCGGCTGCTGATCGCTAATTCGGGCGGTCGCTCGCTCGACCGCGTGGACCTTGCGACCGCCAAGCGGACCGTGCTGGTCGACCGCTACAAGGGCAAGCGCTTCAATAGCCCCAACGACATGCATGTCGCGAAGTCGGGCGCGATCTACTTTACCGATCCACCTTATGGCCTGCTGAACGGCGACGATTCGCCCGCCAAGGAACTGCCCCATAACGGCGTCTATCGCTGGACCGAGGGCGGCGAGGCTGTTCTCCTCGACGGCAGCCTGACGCGCCCCAACGGCATCGCCATGACGCCGGACGAACGCAAGCTCTACGTTTCGGTGTCGGACGAGAAGGCGCGGCGGATCATGGTCTATGATCTCGACGCCCGGGGAATGCCGACCGGTTCGCGCGTCTTCCTCGATGCGTCGGCGATGCCGGGGCCGGGCAATCCGGACGGGATGAAGGTGGCGGCCGACGGCACGTTGTTCTGCTCGTCACCCGGCGGCATGTGGGTGCTCACGCCCAAGGCCGAACCGCTCGGCGTGATCGAGGACGGGATGCCGATCGCCAACTGCGCTTTCGGGGACGACGGCTCGACGCTCTATATGGCATCGTCGGACCGCATCCTGCGCCTGCCTTTGCGGCTGAACGGCTGGAAGGCCTGATCGTCAGGGAGGTAGCACCCGCCCGGCGGGGAGGGGGGGCAGGGCCGGGCGGGTGCGTGCCACCTCTCTAAGGGGGAGCGCGGCGACCAACTAGCGCCCTTGTGGGCACATCAGTGTTGCGCAAGCTGCAACAATCGCCGTGTAACCCGTCTTACGCGGCGGCGGCCGGCGTCGCTCGGAAACTGATCGCCATGCGGTTGTAGGCGTTCATCAGGCCGATAGCGATGGTCAGGTCGGCGAGCTCGGTTCCGCTGAACACGGCCGAGGCGGCCTGATAGTCGGCATCCGGCACGCCGGTGGTCGAGACGTTGGTGACGCTCTCGGCCCAGGCGAGCGCGGCGCGTTCCTTGTCGTCGAACAGCTTGCCGCCCTCGCGCCATGCGGAGACGAGCACCAGCTTTTCGAGCGCCGTGCCGCCCTTCAGGATATCGCGGCTGTGCATGTCGATGCAGAAGGCGCAGCCGTTGATCTGGCTGACGCGTAGATAGACGAGATCGACGAGTGCGCCCGGCAGGCCGCTCTGCATGATATGGCCATAGACGCCGCCCAGCGCCTTCATGCCGGCCGGGGTGGCCTTGTTATAGTCCATGCGCTGCGACATCGGTCGTTCCTTTCTCGATGGGTCGCGACCTTATCCGCTCCCGATGCGGCTCGAAGAAGCACCAAGAACGCCCGGAATTATTATACCATCAGGAGGCTTGCCACGCGCGGCGGATGGCGGGGAGGAGAGGTGCGATGTCGTCCGGCGTCGCGATGTGGGCCTGGCTCTTCAGCCTTTCGGACCAGCTCGCACGCGTCGGCGGTTCCAGCTCAGCGGCGGCTTCGGGCGGCACGGCGAGGCCGAGGATTAGCGCATCACCATTGGGGCGCGCGGCGGCGAACTGATAGTTGCGCGAAAAGGCGGTGAAGGCCTTGCGCTGCCCGGTCACGACATCGTCGAGCGTCGCCATCGCCCCCTTCACCGCATCGAGCAGCGCGCGCGCCTGCGGACTCTTCCAGAGCGCATCGGCGAGCGCGTCGGGATCATTCCAGCCGATCTCCGGCGGGAAAGCGGTGGAGAGCACTAGCGAGGCACGGTTCTGAGCCAGCCCATGTTCGGCCTTGAACCAGGCCAGGCGGGCGCGCTGCCCCGTCTCGGGGCAGGTGCGGGCGATTTCGACCCACTGGTCCAGCGTGCGCCCGGTGTCGCGCTCCAGCCCTTCTCGGAGCGAGGCGAACCAGGCGCGCTGGCGGTCGGTGAGGGAATGCGTCTCGGTGTCAGGCATCGCGAGTCTCCCACTGGCGGAGCAGGGTCGCCCGATCGGGGGGCGCTTGTCCAGCGGTGGTGCTGGCCAGCGACAGGAGCTAAGGCAGGGCCGTTACAAATATTCCGGGGATCGGCGAGTGAGCAAGGCGGCCAGGCATTTTTCCTCGATCCACGTGCATGGCTTCGTGCGCGTCGCGGCGGCGACGCCAGCGGCGACGGCGGGCGATCCGGGCGCCAACGCTGAGGCGGCGCTTCACGTCGCGCGGGCCGCGCATGACGAGCATGTCGATCTGGTCGTCTATCCGGAGCTGAACCTCTCCTCCTATGCGGTGGACGACCTCCACCTTCAGGACGGCTTCCGCCACGCGGTGGAGAAGGCGGTGGCGACGGTGGTGGCGGGCAGCGGGAAGCTCCGCCCGGTGCTGGTGCTGGGCGCGCCGCTGATGCGCAATGGACGGCTCTACAACTGCGCCGTGGTCGTCGCGCATGGGCGCGTGCTGGGCGTTGTGCCCAAGATTTTCCTGCCCAACTATCGCGAATATTATGAGAAGCGCTGGTTCGCCTCCGGTGCGGGGCTAAGCGGGCTGACCATCGAGGTGGCTGGCGAGACAGTCCCCTTCGGCACCGACCAGATCTTCGCCGCGCGCGATCTGCCGGACCTGACATTCGCGGTCGAGATCTGCGAGGATTTCTGGTCGCCGACGCCGCCCTCCACACCGGCGGCGCTCGCCGGTGCGTTGATCCTGTGCAACCTGTCGGCGTCCAACATAGTCGTCGGCAAGGCGCGCGAACGGGCGATGCTGGCCGCCGCCCAGTCGGCGCGGACCGCTTCGGCTTATGTCTTCGCCGCCTCGGGGCCGGGGGAGAGTACGACCGACCTCTCCTGGGACGGGCAGGCGCTGATCCACGAACTCGGCAACGAGCTGGCCGCCTCGGAGCGATTCTCGGCCGAGCCGGGGCTGCTGGTGGCCGACATTGACGTGGGGCGGCTGCGCTCCGAGAGGATGCGGGTCGGCACGTTCAACGATGCGGCAGCCTTCGCCGGCCATCCAGAGACGCGCTATCGCCGCATCGCCTTCGAGCATAAGCCCGATTTCGCGGACATCGGCCTTAAGCGCACGGTCGCCCGCTTCCCCTTCGTCCCGGCGGACCCGCTTCGGCTCGACGAGGATTGCTACGAGGCATTCAACATCCAGGTGGAGGGCCTGCTGCGCCGGATCACGGCGTCGGGGGCAAAGCGGCTGGTGATCGGCGTGTCGGGCGGGCTCGATTCCACCCACGCGCTGATCGTCGCGGCGAAGGCGTTCGACCGGCTTGGGCGTCCGCGCTCGGACATCCTGGGCTTCACCATGCCGGGTTTCGCAACCGGGGACGCCACCAAGTCCAACGCATGGGCGCTGATGAACGCATTGGGCGTCACCGGCGCCGAGATCGACATCCGCCCCGCCGCGACGCGGATGTTGGAGGACATGGACCACCCCTTCGCGGGCGGCGAACCGGTCTACGACGTCACCTTCGAGAATGTGCAGGCTGGCCTGCGCACCGACTATCTCTTCCGCCTCGCCAACCAGCGCGAGGGGATCGTCGTCGGCACGGGCGATCTCTCCGAACTGGCGCTCGGCTGGTGCACCTATGGCGTGGGCGACCAGATGAGTCACTACGCCGTCAACGCCGGTGTCCCCAAGACGCTGATCCAGTTTCTGATCCGCTGGTGCATCCGGACCGACCAGTACGACCCCGCGACCGACCGGGTGCTAGACGCGATTTTGAATACGGAGATTTCGCCCGAGCTCGTGCCGGCGGGCGCAGACGGAACGATCCAGTCGACCGAGGCCAAAATCGGCCCCTACGCGCTCAACGACTTCTTCTTGCACCATATCGTGCGCTGGGGGATGGACCCGGCCAAGATCGCCTTCCTCGCGCTCCATGCCTGGGGCGATGCGGCGGCGGGCGAGTGGCCGGAGGGCGTGCCGGAGGCGGCGCGGGTCGCCTATGACCTGCCGACCATCCGGCACTGGCTGGCCCGTTTCCTGTGGCGCTTTTTCCAGATCAGTCAGTTTAAGCGCTCGGCCATCCCGAACGGGCCGAAGGTCTCGACCGGCGGGGCGCTCAGCCCGCGCGGCGACTGGCGCGCGCCATCGGACGGCACCGCCGAGCCCTGGCTGGCGGCGCTTGAGCGGGTGCCCTCTTAACGCGTGTGGGGCGTCGAGGGCTTGTGCGCCGCGCGCTTGCCCTCGTCCGTCTCGAAGAGGAGTTGCGGCTCCTCTTCGAGACGTCGCCACGACAGGATCCTTGATGTGGGTGCGATGGGTGAGCTTCTTCACCGCCTTGCCCGTCGCAGTGCCGCAGTGGGAGCGCCACGAGACCTTGTCGACCTTGCCGATCGCCATATTGGCCTCCTCATCTGCTGCACGGGTTCAACGGCGAGACCGAAGTCGCGATCCTTGTTTCGATTCGGATCAATTCGTTCCGCTTCGGAACAGGTGCATCCGAACTAGCGCCGTTGGACGGGTGCCAAAAGTAACTGAATTATTAATCTGTGCGCATGATTCAGGCATCGCGTACATTGTCCGCCGGGCCGCTTCGTCCGGCGTTCGCTCACCGCCATCGTGCACGCTTCCTCGTGCCGCCGGAGGCTGCCCCGTCCGTGCCGGCTGTCGCCGTGCCCGCGCGCTGGGGCCTTTCGCGCGACGATCTCATCTTCTTCGGCGCCTGCTATGCCGCCGGCGTCGTCTTCTTCCTCGTCATGCTGACCTGAGCGCCCGGTCGGCGGCGCGATGCAGTCGCCATGCGATTGCCGCCGCCAGCGTGCTGCCCGCCACCACCACCAGCAGCGTCCCTGGCACCGACACGCCCATGCGGATCATGCCCGCGAACAGCACCGCGCCGAACACCATCGCGCCCGAATTGACGATATTGTTCGCCGCCACCGTCCGCGCGGTGTGCAGCTTGTCCACCGTTGTCGTCAGGAAGGCATAGAGCGGCACCACGAACATACCGCCGGACGCGGCCACGCCGAACAGGTCCACCAAGATATGCTTGGCACCGGGGAGGGTGAGGAAGCTCTTCCAGCCGACCATCGTCTCAGGCGCGTCCCAGTGCCCGGCGACATGGTGCAGATCGAGCAGGAACAGGCCCATCATGATTGCGGCGGCCGGCGCATAGCGGGCCGAGACGGTTCCGCCGAGGAGGCGGTTGACGGCGATCGAGCCGGTGCCGACACCCACTGAGAAGACGGCGAGGAACAGCGTCGCCACCTCCTGATCCGCGCCCAGCACATTCTTAACGAGCGGCACGAACAGCGTGCCGAGGATCGCCGCCTGCATCCAGAAGCAGCTGATCGCGAGGATGGCGAGAAACAGGCGCGGCACATGCAGCGTCTCTGACACCAGCCGGACCGAGGCGCGCACGACATGCAGGTCGACGCTATGGTCCTCGATGACGGGCGGGGCCGGCGGCACTTGCTGGCCGACGATCCGGCCGATCAGCGCCACCGCCAGCACGATCGCCGCCGCGGCCTCGGCCGGGATGATCCCGCCAACGATGATGCCCAGCAGCACGCCGCCATAGGTGCCCGCCTCGACGAGGCCGGTGCCGCCCAGCACCTCGTCCGATTCCAGATGCTGCGGCAGCAGCGCATATTTGATCGGGCCGAAGAAGGTGGAGTGGATACCCATCGCGAACAGCGCCGTCAGCAGCAGCGTCACCGACTGCAGCATCAGCCCCAGCGCACCGACCAGCATGATCACGATCTCGCAGGTCTTCACGATGCGGATGATCCACGCCTTGTCGCGGCAATCGGCGACCTGGCCGGCGAGCGCGGAGAAGAGGAAGAAGGGCAGGATGAACAGGGCGTTGGCAGCGGCGTTGAACGCGGCCTCAAGCCCATTGTTCGAGAAGATGCGATAGGTGACCAGCATCACCATCGCTGTCTTGAACAGATTGTCGTTGAAAGCCCCCAGAAACTGGGTGGCAAAAAGCGGCAGGAATCGCCTGCGGGTCAAAAGCTTCAGAGATGCTTGCATATATGAACGCGACGACCCGCCTGCCCCAAGGTGACGCAGCACATAGCGCACGCGCGCGCTGGCGCCAAATCCCCTGATGGGACGGATCGCTCCCACGATCAGGCAAAGCGAGTGCGAAACGTCGCGCCAGCCAAAGTGGGGCACGAAAAGGACACGATACCGAAATCATTGCCCGGGCGGACAAGGCGGTTTCTTGCGAGCGAAAACCGCTCTAGGCTCCCTGCCGGACGATCTTCCCGCAGGACTGCCACCGCCCGATGCTTTCGCTTCCCAATATCCTGACGCTGTCGCGAATTTTCGCGGTTCCGATCCTCGCGGCCCTGCTCTGGCATCCGGGCTGGATCGGCTATGTGCTGGCCTTCCTGCTCTACTGCGTGGCGGGCATCACCGATTATTTCGACGGCTATCTGGCCCGTGCGCAGGGCACCGTCTCAAAGCTCGGCATCTTCCTCGATCCGATCGCGGACAAGATCATGGTTGCAGCGGTGATCGTGATGCTGATCTCCACCGAGCAGGTGATCGGCGGCCATCCGGTCATCGCCGGCTGGCATGTCGTGGCGGCGTTGGTAATTTTGCTGCGCGAAATCGCGGTGTCGGGGCTGCGTGAATTCCTGGCGCAGCTTTCGGTGTCGGTGCCGGTCAGCCGGCTCGCCAAGTGGAAGACGACCTTCCAGATGGTCGCGCTTGGCGCACTGATCCTGGCGGGCGCGGTGCCGCAATGGCCGTGGATGCACTCGCTGGGGCTGGTCTGCCTGTGGCTGGCTGCGGTGCTTACGCTGGTCACTGGCTGGGATTATCTTCGGGTTGGCCTCAAGCATATGGACTGAACCGGTGGCGATCCAACTGCTCTATTTTGCCTGGGTGCGCGAAGCGATCGGCTGCGATGGCGAGACGATCGAGCCGCCCGCCAACGTGGTGGACGTGGCGGGGTTGATCGACTGGCTGGCGGCACGGGGCGGTGGCTATGCGGGCGCGCTGTCAGATCGTGAGCGGCTGCGTTGTGCGGTCGACCAGCGCTTCGCAGGGCTCGACAGCTCGATCGCCGGCGCCCGGGAGATCGCGATCTTCCCACCGGTGACCGGAGGCTGAGCATGCGTGTTTCGGTGCAGGAGGCCGATTTCGATGTGGCTGCCGAGCTCGCTCGGCTGGAGGCGCTGGGCGGCGGCGGGGTGGCGAGCTTCACCGGCGTGGTGCGCGGCGGTGAAGGGCTGGAGGCGCTGCGGCTCGAAGCCTATCCGGGCATGACCCAGCATACGCTCGAGCAGATCGCCGAGGAGGCTGGCCGACGCTGGTCGCTGCTGGGCGTGACGCTGATCCACCGCCATGGCGTGATCCCGGTCGGCGGACGGATCGTGCTGGTCGCCGTCGCGTCGCGGCATCGCGCCGCAGCATTGGAGGCCTGCGGCTTCCTGATCGACTGGACCAAGACTCGCGCGCCCTTCTGGAAGCAGGAAATACTCGTCGACGGCCATCGCCAATGGGTCGAGGCGCGGCCCGAGGATCAGGCCGCCGCCGCCACCTGGGACGCCAGCGCCGAGCACGGCAAGCCCTGATCCGGCCCGTCAGGAGCCTTTGCGCAGTGCCTCAGCCAGCAGCTGGAACTCCTTCGCGCGCGGTGACCCCTTGCGCCAGGCGAGCGCGATGCGGCGTGTCGGCCGCTCGGCATCGAGCTTGCGGGTGACGACGTCGGTGCCATTCAGGATGCC
>OUNM010869537.1_pt1 | contig 10728 bp, 16 predicted proteins | sample 1769961 | NCBI WGS metagenome assembly OUNM01 (sample SAMEA3914820, study PRJEB12502) | metagenome | biome: forest; material: soil | place: USA | collected 2012-03-12 | depth 0.3 m
TCTGGTGGAGTGCTTGCAGTGTGGAAGGTCGGGAAAACCCAGGGCAGGTGGGCTGTCTGGAGAAAGGAAGGCACGTGGTCACGTGGTCTTCCGCGACACAAGTAAAGCAAGAAGATTATTTGGAAATAGGTAGATTAAATTATAGTTAGATGTTATGATACGGGGAAATCTTTCCGCGGTATGCAAATGCTGAAGTCTTCATTCTCTTCTATTTGACGTGTTCGTGCGCCACCAGCTGTAATTCTATCCCCAGCGTTGACAACATGTCCACCCGCCGCCTCTAGCACTGCGAAAGTCACAGTTTTCTAGTGGGTAGGTTGCGGTTGACAGCTGTGACGCGACAAACGTAGTAGTGGGGCATGTTTTCTGATAACCCGTCGCCAAGTTTATGAGCGACGATGGGTAGTAGTGATGTCGATGGCACATAGGTGGCGATAGAAACTGGCAGGAAGAAGGAGATTCAGGGGCTCAGGGGCGCTGCATTGGTCAATAATATCTGCACCAATGTGTGTGTCTTGTGAGGACCGTCTACACGCTGATATGCCGTGACACGATAGATGGTGGGTAGCTGAGAACGCTCTGTCTCCTCCCGTTCCTTCCCCTCGCCAACGCTCCTCTGAAATGGCTATCAATAAAATTGATGTTCGGCAATAGGATGAATACGAGGTCAATTCAGATCATGGCGAATATACTTTCTTAGCACTCGGGTTAGGTGAGGTTTACTACCCAAACAAGATGGTATGTTGTATCCTCTTCGTCTTGTCCCTCTCGGCTTTTAAACGCCCAAGGCTCTTAAACAACAAGGCGAAGGTAAATGGGTCCCCGCCTCCCTTTGATCCACTGGCCTGCGCATCTCACAGCAGCGTCTAGGGGGGTAAACGTAGCGTCGCGACAGCCAGAGGAGGCGGGTGCGCGAGCCACGGCTGGCTTCGGGGTTCGGGTAGCCCGGTGCGAACTCCTCGGGGGCGTAATTGCTGGCGAGAGCGCGGAGCTGCTGGGCGTCTGTGTGGGCCTGCCGGGATTCGTCGGTCGGCTCTCTCACGCTTGAGAAGATGGCCATGGCGGAAGGGTAGGTATTGTGAAGTAGGTAGACTGAGAGTCGCTCTGTGCGGGGCAAGAACGAGAGATGTTGGGAACAAATGTTGTGGGAGAGGGCAGGGTTTGTCTCGAGCCAAGCTCTAAGAGGCATTTCTCTTTTGACCTGCCAAGCATGTAGTCGAGGCCCGATGAAACTCATCTGAACCACGTGATATCACTTCTTCATTTCGATATGGCTGCTGGGACTAAAGTCTCCCCGACATGTTACTGCCCAGCTGAGTGTATTTCGCATCGCACATATGCCCTATGTAATTGCGTCTCTGTCTCGTATTACAACCTGAAGCGACTCGAATACAGCCAACGCTCTCCTCGCCCAACCAGTCAGCCTAGTCGTGCCCTTTTATCTCCACCCCTATCCGCTCTGGCTTGTCTTTACTATTTAGCTCATGGCATGGCAGGAGGTGCTACGGTAATTTGGTATGTGGCAGCCGGATAATAGCCCGCCGTCACGGCCAAGTTGGCAGCAGCTGTGTGGAGGGCTTCGACCGCGGGCATGATGTTGGTGCGGGCGCCCCAGTACATGACTTTCCTGCCGGCAGAAATATGGATACACATTCTGCCGGTAGAAAAGTTACGCACTCAAGTGAAGACCTACTATCTTAGTACGTACCCTTTCTGCCATTGAGATACGTACCGAAGAGTAAACATGCTATCTAGATCCTACCCTTTCGGCCACTTAGATACATATCTTTTCTGCCGGCAGAAAAGATACGTATCTGAATGGTAAAAAAGATACGTATCTTAATGGCAGAAAAGGTACGTACCTGGTGGCAGAAAGGTAACCTAAGTGAAGACGACCGGGGTAATCCTACGGAGCAAAGTCTCCAGCATCGCAGAGCTTACAGCAGAATCAGCGCCTGACTAAGATCGAGCACCGCTAGGCCGCTGAGAGTGAAGCACACCAAGCGGGCCCCGCAGAAAGTCGGAAGCCGGAAGCCGATGTGCACTGGCCCACGTCGACACTGTAATTGTCGCTTCATCAAGGCGTTGCTGGGTAAAACGTTTGGAGACCAGAGGATGCGAGAGGAATTGTGGGGTTTGGTTCTCCTCGAAAAGCTCCAAACTGCGTATCATCGGGCCAAGAAGCACGCCGGCTTTCTTCTCGACATCGAAGTCAACGGCCGGCCCAGCACATACAGCCATTACTTCACTAACAACCTTCAAAAATCCAGGTCTCAACGACTCAAGGAAGCCCTCGATAAGAGCTCAGGCAGTGATGGATGGGCCGAGGTCTCGTGCTAACTCGTCGGGCTGGCCAGCAAAACCATTGCCGAGCAGGACACGGAGGATATCCATGACGCTTTGAAGAGCTACTACAAAGTCTCCCGCAAGAGATTTGTAGACCTCCTCTGCCGCCAGGCAATTGAGCATTTTCTACTTGACGGGAGCGGCAGTCCCTTGAAGGTCCTCAACCCCGAGCTCATCGCCACGATGACCGATGCGCAGCTCGACATGATCGCAGGGGAAAACTCGGTTACCCGGCGGGAGAGGGGCGCCTTAAGGCCGAGATCCACGGTCTGAAGGCTGCCATGAAGGTTCTCCGGAGCTGAGGGCCGCTGGGCGATGGGCGATGGGCGATGGGCGATGGGCGATGGGCGATGGGCGATGGGCGATGGGCGATGGGCGATGGGCGTAGTCGATAGGGTTGTTGAGAGTCGGTTTGGAGCTGTGTTGTCGTCCCATTTATTTGGCCGTCAAAGCCAGCGACGTTGTACCATAGCACCAGATACCTGCGCAAGGTCGACCACTCGACCCCTCGACCCTTCGACCCCTTGGTTGCTCGCCAGGCTACTCTGACTTGAGGGCAACGTCGCGCCAGGTGGCGCCACCTTCGGCAAAAGCATGGCCTGGTGGTGGATCACAGTGAAGTGGACACTTAGGTAAATAGTCAGGCCCAACTTGGATTTTGACGTTGGAAAAAGGTTATCCTTTCGCAGGGTGCATCAATTGCTTGGGAGGTAACTAGAGAATACAGAAAAATAAAATTTGCATTGCGAAGGTCGGGTGCTGCATAGCGAACTGCTGGTGCACTGCAAACAGCCGTGACAGCCTAGGTATATTCCAGGTTACTTGAAAAGACCTAGGCCGCTGACAAGATCGACGTATCCGTCGTCCCCCGGAGCAAGGGGTTCTCCCTGGCTCCTTTGGCTGTCGTCATCGAGCGGCTGCTTCCTCTTTTGGGGCGGTGAGTTTGCCCTGGCCGTGGCCGTGGCCGTAGTAGCAGTAGTAGGAGTAGCGAGATCGCGCTCTTTTGGCTGAGGAGCCAGCGTCGCGACGATGACGGTTGTGCAACGGCGACCCTCCAAGCCCTTCCTCCCCCAGCCGGGTCCCACGGAAAGCAGCATCTCACGCCACAAGCCCGAGGGTGACCACGGGGAGTGGTTTAGCCACCAGATACTCTTGGGAAGGTCCGGCGGCGGCGGCGGCAGCGGCGGGAGAAAGTCGGCCGCGTCCTGCGTCTCTTGTTCGTCGCCGCCGTTGTCTGCGTCTTGGGAGTCGTCCTGGGAGTCGGGGATAACGGCCGGCCGAGGACGCACCACCGACGCGCGTTCAGGAGAGAGCCGGATGGCGGTAGGTTCGTCGAGGACTATACGCGTGCGCACGTCACGGGCGAGCTGCGCAAAGATGTGGTAGACGAGCAGGTCGACACCCGTGAGGAAGCCTTGGAGACCTTGGCCGGCCGAGGACGACAAGTTGATCGAGGGGAACGAGTAGTCGCCTGTACACGAGTAGCCGAGAGTTTCCCCCCCTCACCGACGCTCCGCATCTTGGGAAGCGCTCTTTCCACCGCCCTACCCACTCTCCGATACCACGAATGTGTCGTGACGTCTAGAATAGGCAGAGGCACAAGCGCCTGGCCTATTCCGTGTGAGGTCCGCCGCAAAGTGTAGGTGAGAACGACGCTGTAGCCCGAGGTCACCTCGGTTTGCGAGACGTCGGTCGGGTTGAGGAAGGCGACCCATTGAATCTTGCAAGATCCGCTCTGCTCCGCCCAATTCAGCTCTAGCGTCTCGGTGTTGTCTTCATGCTCTTGACGGTAAGCGAGCCCCCTTTATGCTTATAGGGCATACAAACGAGAAGACGACCAAAGTCCTGATCCGAGCGAGGCTCAGGATCACAATACAGTGTTTTGGTGCGACCCGAGCTGCATATCTACATAGTAAGGGCCACGACTCCAATTAGCGACAGTGCCACATTCTTTGGATTGACGGGGTTTGGCCTACATCCAACGAGCTCAGATGAACTCTCACCTCCTAGGGCTTGGGAGAGCCGTAGCCTGGGTCCAAGAGCCGGCCAATTGCATCCAGGATGCCGTAGTCGTACGGGCTGAAATTGACGATAAAGTCGTTCCCGCGGCCCTCGTAATAATCGCGAACCAAGTCCGCAAATTCCCTCTGCCCACCGGTATCGAGAACGGGCAGCGAGACAGTGTGGCAGGTGGGGTTGTCGCCCAAATCCTCCCAGCGAATCGTGACGAAGGGGTAAGACCTACTCGTCGGGGAGGGCATTGAACCCTTCGGCGCAGACAAACTGCTGGACTCGGCTGAACTGATGAAGCCTTCAATGGCGAACACCGCTTGCTCCAGATGGAAGATGCTCTTAAAGCACCTAGCGGCACTATTTTTGTTTTCCGCAAACATAGCGCCATCCACAGACGCGCCATTCACGGACATGGTCGTCCGCAGGTTGGCTCACGCCAGGAAGCACGAGGCGGCCGAGATTCTGATGCTTTCTAGAAGCGATAAGGAGGATAATGGATGGGACGTGGAAGAACAGAGGAGGACGTTTGGAGAGTGCGACAAGGTTACTCGTCGCCTTTATATACTTCTTGAACCGCCGCAGTCCCCGAGTCTCACAGCCTCAAGTCCTTCCTTCGGCGCTGATCCTGCGACGGGGCTCGGCAAAAGGACTCGGAACGCCCGCACGAAGCAGATTAACACGGCCAGCCCTGCGTGTCAGGTTACTCGCCCTTTTGGATGTCGCTTGGCAGGTGTGAAGGGTTCCGGGCAAGTGGAACGACCCACCAGTCGCATTGGCCGGCGATACTCAATTGTGGACACTACAGCCAAAGCTCGAAAGGCCTCTCGATAAAAAGCCCCCGTCGAACAAGTTATTCAAGGCCGAACAACCCAATGTCCTGGTGTCAGTTACGGACCGCTCGGAGCGGGACCTCGTTAGGCGGTTTGACGAACTTTACATCGAGTGGCCGATCCCGGAGAGGCAAACTCCAGGCCTGGAGTAAGCCCGTCCCGTGTTGAGAAGTGGTTCGGAATTCAGATGTGAGCAGCCAAACCCACCTCAGTGGTTCGGGCGAGACCGAACTCGTCGCGCAGGCTCGCGCACATGTTGGAGGAACGTGGAATACCAGTTGCTGACCAAGGTGCTGGGTACCTTTACCCGCAGCCGTAAACGGCTCCGGAAGTGCTGGATAGCTGCGCCTTAGAAGCCGCCCTTGGAACATGACGGTGACATGCAGTGTGGCCTTCAGAAGCCGTTTCCGGCTCTGGCAACAGCAGGGATGACTGGCCATCGTAGCCGTTCCACCTAGGCATCAAGTTGTTAGTACAGGGAAGTGCTCTTACTAAAGCCAGAGATGGCTCCCCAGATGTCCTCCCTTCAACTCTGGCGCACGCACACAATTTATTCTACCCGTTGGGGGCTTAACCCAAAATGGCAACTATTCCTCATCTCTTCGCACATTTCCTAAATTCTTCCTCGTAGGTCTATCTCTCTCGCTATCCTCGCCTGCATGCCATTGCCGATTGCACCCTTACGCGGCGCTTCCATTTCGCTGTCTTGAGAAGCTTGGGGTGTGGAAGTAGAACACTCCGTGGAGCCATTTCCATCTCTCGACAGGACTAAATGATTGCGCCGGGCGCTCCTGGCCGATCATGGAGCGGTCTAGGAGCCATTTTTGGAGGACGAGCTGTCCCGATTACGGTATAGGATGAACTCACGGTGCCAAGTTCAAGAGCCGTTTCTAGAGTGCAAGCAGATGTTTGCCAGAGCCAGAAACTGCTACGCAGGGATCATTGGCGAGTCGCAAAAACCTGCAGTTTCATTCGTGTATATGCCGGGCTAGAGATGCATGACAGGCAACCCCTGTCGCCGCATAAGCCAGAACCCACTGCCCAGAGAAAGTCTGGGAATAGAATCCTCCTAGCATCCGTTTCCGGCTCTAGCAAAGGCAGGGGTTGCATACAAAGCCGTTTCATCCTAATCGGGCAGGGCGTCTTTCGGACCGCAGAACCATGCACAGCGGGGTAAAATTGTTGGTCCGTGGTGCCCCTGAGCATCACCCGGCCAACAACCCCGTTACGCTTACCCCTTTTTGGGAATACAGTCTTAGCCTGCAGGAGCTAACCAAAGCAGCGGTTCCCTACGATAGCGCTTGCTAGCTAGGCTCAATGATGCTGCATGGCGAAGCCGTTTCCGGCTCTGGCAAAGGCAGGGATGATGCTTATAACCTCTATTCAGGTCCAATCTTGCCAGAAACGGCTCTTGTAGCCAGGTTTTTAACCATTGCCGTGCTCAGCGGCCTGAATTCATCCTAACTGGGTAGGTTGTCATTATCTCGAAAAATGGCTCCTACAGCCCGGACAGAAGCCACTACCGGCCAGATTGTTGTGCTCTTTTTCTCCTCTCTCCTTTGCAGCCTTAGATAGCTTGCATTGCATGTCTACGCCGCTTCTTGCTTTAGCAAAAGCAGGGATGCCGAACATAATCCTTATGCACTAATGCCTGCCGGCGCCAGAATCGGCTGCTAGAACATGTCCGTGAACCATCGGTATCCAAAAATGGTTTCTAAGCCCACACCACTTGACGACCCCCAAGCTGTACAGTATCCCGAGTACGGCCAGTCCGCCCGGAGTCCCAAGATGGATGTACATACATAAATTACTCCTTATTTTCAGTCTGTAAGCTGTTTCTTGCTTCCGCTTGCTCTAGGTAAGTGATACCAGTCAGTACCGCATAATACATATATGCGACCGTGGGACAGGCACGGTGTAAGCGCCAAGATAGCCAAAAAAGGCACCCCTAGACAATAAACCAAAGACCAAAGGCAGAAGCCGATTTCGCTAGGGACTGGGCAACCATACGGTTCGCAATGACCACGGGCCGGCTTGACACGAACCAACAGCAGGCCGACCTAAACACCACACCCGACCGAACCTACACCCCTCACCTCGTCCCATGGACAGCAGGCACCGCTTCAGCCGCCGAAGATAGGACGTTGAACAGTTGGAGAATCGCCTTCAAGTAAGCCTACTAACAATCCTACTAACCCACGAGAACCCGAAGAGAGATGGTACAACAGATGGCATGGGCTAGAATGGACTTCGTATGGGCTTCAAGGAGACATATCTTGGGGAAATGTATAGTCGGATTGTAATGAGCTTGCAGGCTGGCCTGAGCATCAGGCGTCGCGGCGCCGGAGGGGTTGTGTGGTTCCGGGCGACCGGCTGCAACTGGCCGTGGCATTGTCGGTCTCCGCCAGGACCGTAGTCGCCACGCCTGCGGCCTGCCCCGCGGGTCCCATCTGGGAGGTTTGTGGGTTCTTCTCCATACTTGAACGACATGTGTGTAAGTAAGTGTTTGTATGTTTGACTACGGTATGTTTGATCCTCGGATCAAGTTTCCCTAATTAGAGCTGGCTTTGCATGGATTCACAAGCGAGAGGATCCCGGCCAGCAAGCGCGGTCAGGACTTCCATGTTGCAGCTAAACGGAGTGTGCGCCAGAAACGGCTTTTGGAGCCCGAATTTTACTGTTGATGAGCTGACCAGGCGCGCGCCAATTCCTCAAGATTAAGTAACGTAGGTCATCGTACTGCCCGAAATGGCCGCTGCCCGAACAGCTCCCATTATACAGTAATCAGATAAAATACAGTATTGTAGGACCAGCTCGATTCAATCTTGCCTGATAATGCAACGCTGCTTCCATCTATGTAGGACCATTCAAAGTTGCCAACTTTCACGCCCGCCCGACTACCGTGGACAGAGAATGGACTACACTGGGAATTTGATCCTCGCAGGAGACGGGGGATCCCGCAATGCCCCGAGGAAGCGGGCCGAGGGATTTGATCCCGACGAACTGACTCGCCGGCTGCTTATTGTCCAAACTGAACAAAAGGCATTTGCCCACGGAAAGCACTCTTCAACCCTAGCGTCGGGTTCTTTACCCAGCCGCAAAACCCCAAATACATTGCTGTCGCTGCGACCTCGCGGGCGCTTTCAGCTGCGATTCGGTCTCTGGCCTAGATCCAACAGTTGAAAAGGTGGCTGCTCTGCGGATGCTGCAGCTTGCCGCCTCCCAGCGCTCTCCCAGCGCTCTCGGTCAGCCTGAGTCGTCTCGCTCCCGACAGTCCCCGGAGCCGGCCCGCAGTGGAACGGGGGGGACTCGATATAACGTTATCCGCTCCAAGGCGGCAGCGGTATCTCCCCTCTCCCTCCTACGCCATTCCGGTTGGCAGACTGCGCACGCAGTAGTTAGTCGAGAACAGCAATAATTATTGCGGAGCAATCAGCGCTTTTCCGTCGTACCCTCTAGAAGGCATCGCGCCTTCGATCCCTGCCCGTGGAAAGAACCTCTGGCAAAGCATAACCACAAGACATATACGTATTTACCTGCGATAACGTTAGTCAACTACTTGAATTTTTCCAAAATTGAGTGACACACTATTCGCATTTTTCATGTTGACGAGGCTGGATCCACAACGGGCAGTATGTTCGTTGGTTTAGTGGCATATCTCCTGCAGCTGCGGGCTCTTGGTTGCGTTGCTCGCGTAAACTCGAACATTATATAACGTTAGTTACCCATCGTAAGGTTGACTGCTCTATCACTGCCGTAATAACAGCCCTGGACGCTCGCAGCATACAAAATAGCCCAGCCGTGAATACGCAATGTAATCCTAGGAATTACTATCTTCTTCTAGACTATACCGCCGTTCCATCCTGGTCGCAAAACACCACCTCGCCAGTCAGCTCGAGAGGCTGTCGGCCCGAGACAAGGTCATGCAGGCGCATTAGCCGTCCCTAGCAACACCGTCCGCCCAAAAGATTCAAGGAGAAAGGAAAGCCTCGTGCTGATGACATTGCTTTGCTTACACCGACCTATATCATGCCCCAAGCAACACCAACCATGCCGTGCTAGCAACAGCGTCGTCCCAGAAGATGCAAGGAGAAAGAAAGGCCTGGTGCTGGATATTGCCGTCCTCGGCACCCCAGTCACCGTGGGGCCAGCAACCAGGCAAGCGAACAAGACCATTGCTGCCCTCCGGCCAAAGACGACAGAGGAGAGCGGAACGGAGAAGGTTACGGCGCGCCGTCCCAATCAGGGGAGAGTTCTGCAAGCCTAACAAAGGATGAGAGTTACGACGACAGTGATGTGGCGGACGCCACGCCATCCGCCACCCAAAATGGGGTCAGCTTCCAGCGCAGCGTCGATCGCTGTCGACGTCGCGATTCCGATGATACCAAGGACTATGGTCCCGCTGAAGATGGCGTCGCGGAACACGGTCGGAATGGTGACGTCGCCTCGCTACTGCACAAACGTCAAAAGACAGACGCTTCGGCCCCTACGACTCCTGAGACAGCACCCCAGGGCCGGACGGGCGCACATTGCACCGGACCCCGGTCACAATGGGCTCAGAGACCCAACAACCCAACGCGCAAAACGCTGCCAAAACCAGCGCGGCCGTCCCAGCATGCCATTTCAGGGGCCTACGCTTCAGAAGAGAACACAGTCGAGCCGCCTGTCACAACGGTCGAGAAATGGCCACTTGATGGCGCGGCCCTCGAGCGCGTTACACAAAACGGGGTGACGACTTTACGGCTGGTGTTTACATTGAGCGCTTGTGATAATCTCAGACAAAAGCGACGTGCAGCTGAAAGCCGGCGACAGCAGTCCCCGGCAGAGAGAGCTTCCCCGACTGGGCGTGCACTCACTTCAGAAGTTGTTTCTACGGTCGAGGTTTACGAAGATGACTATTTTGAGGTCGACGACATCCTGGACTCACGAAAGATTCTGGACCGACGACGACGACGCTGGTGGAGGGAGTACCTGGTCAAGTGGAAAGGATATGGGCACGAGCACAATAGTTGGGAACCCGCCGCGAATTTCAACAAATGTCCCGAGGTGCTCATTAGATATCATGAGAGGAACCTGGAACGTGGGTAGGCAAATCACCCTAGCACTTGGAATGTAATGTAGTTACCTAGGAAGGCGAATTGGGCTTTTCTGGCTTGTTAAGCACTTTAAGGTACAGCGTAGACCTATGGCTTGTGTGGCTTTGTAGCATACCTCTGTGGTAATTACTGTACAATTCGGGGTTCGGAAGTATCTGGTACCTCGTCTCAAAGTGTGCGTTGCGCCGATCTGCACTACTATTCCGTCCACCCCCTTCCCTCTTCCTCCACTCCCTTCCATGGTTAGAACTATGGCAGATACTACGGCCAAAACTCATAATTGATATCTATGACGTACTTTATCAGCGAGTGGAACATATCAGCGAGTGGAACACTTTGCGCGGCTCTGGACAACTATCCTCAATTGCAATACAACAACACTAGGAACCAACTATAATTACATCAGAAGCAGCTGAATCAGATGCTTCTGCAACCTCCTGGCA
>OUNM010333208.1_pt1 | contig 10725 bp, 12 predicted proteins | sample 1769961 | NCBI WGS metagenome assembly OUNM01 (sample SAMEA3914820, study PRJEB12502) | metagenome | biome: forest; material: soil | place: USA | collected 2012-03-12 | depth 0.3 m
ATCGAGGCCGACCGGGCCTGGTTCATGGAGCACGGCCGGCTCACCGTGCAGCGGTCCAAGGCGATCAGCCGCGAGGTGAACGACCTGTGCCGCCGGATCCGTCCGATCGCGGTCGACCTGGTCGACGCCTGGGCGGTGCCGCCGGAGATGCTGCGGTCGCCCGACCTGGTGGGTTAGTCCCAACCACCGTCGCCGCGGACATCGAGTCCGCTGGCGCGTCCTCGATCAGTGACCCTCGGTCTCGTACCGCTTGAACGACGCCTGGACCTCGGCCTCGGCCTCGGTGCGGCCGACCCACTCGGCGCCCTCGACGGACTTGCCGGGCTCGAGGTCCTTGTAGACCTCGAAGAAGTGCTGGATCTCCAGGCGGTCGAACTTCGACACGTGGGAGATGTCGCGCAGGTGCTCGAGGCGCGGGTCGGTGGCGGGGACGCAGAGGACCTTGTCGTCGCCGCCGGCCTCGTCGGTCATGCGGAACATGCCGATCGCGCGGCAGCGGATCAGGCAGCCCGGGAACGTCGGCTCCTGCAGGATCACCATCGCGTCGAGCGGGTCGCCGTCCAGGCCGAGGGTGTTCTCGATGTAGCCGTAGTCGGCCGGGTACTGCGTCGACGTGAAGAGGGTCCGGTCCAGCCGGATCCGGCCGGACTCGTGATCGACCTCGTACTTGTTGCGCTGACCCTTGGGGATCTCCACCAGCACGTCGAACTCGAGCACGTCATCCTCCGGCATCGTCTGCGTCGCCTGCGTCATCGGGGCCCGACGGGTGGGCCGCGTCCAGTCTCCCGCACAATGACCGCAAACGCGCAGCCGGGAAGGGGACAAGAGTGGGCCGACGTGACGCACGCCACCCCCGGCGCAGACCGCTCCGCCGGCTGACGCTCTGGCTCCCGGTCGTCCTGGTGCTCGCGATCCTCGCAGCGGCCGGGACGGCGTACCTCCTCGATCCCGACGCCGCGCAGCCCGAGACGCCGGCCGCCGTCGCCCCGCCGCCCGGGCTCGACCTGCCGCAGGTGGCCGCTCCCGAGCCGGTCGCCGAGGCCGCCACCGGCACCGCCGACCCGGCCGAGGTACGGCGCGCCGTGGCCCGCCTGCTGGAGGACCCGTACCTCGGGCCGCACGTGCTCGCGACCGTCTCGGCTCCCGACGGGACCCTGCTCTACTCCACGGGCACCGGCGAGGCGACGCCGGCGTCGACGCTGAAGCTGCTGACCGCGACCGCCGCCCTCGAGACGCTCGGTCCCGACCACACCTTCGACACCACGGTCGTCGCGGACGGCCGGAAGCGGGTCGTGCTGGTCGGCGGCGGCGACCCCCTCCTGAGCCACGCCGACCTGAGGAAGCTCGCCCGGCAGGCCGCCGCGAAGGTGACCGGCGCGGTCCGGGTCGACTACGACACCAGCCTGTTCAGCGGCCCGGACGTCAGCCCGCACTGGCCGGCCAGCTACATCCCGGACGGCGTCGTCGCGCCGATCCAGCCGCTCTGGGTCGACGAGGGCCGCGACGCGAGCGGCTTCGGCCGCGTCGCGGACCCGGCGGCGACCGCCGCGCGGGAGTTCGCCGCGGACCTCGCGAAGGCCGGCGTCCGGGTCGTGGGTACGCCGACGGAGCGCACCGCCCCGGATGCCGCCCCCGAGCTGGCCCGCCTCGCCAGCCAGCCGCTCGACCTGATCGTCGAGAACACCATCGCGACCAGCGACAACGAAGCGGCCGAGGTGCTCGCCCGCCAGGTCGGGATCGCCACCTCCGGCGTGGGCTCGTTCGACGCCGGCGTCGCTGGGGTGCTCGAGACGCTCGACGCGCTCGGCGTACCGACGCGGAACGCGGTCGTGCACGACGGCAGCGGACTCTCGCGCCAGGACCGCCTCGACCCCGACACCCTCACGGCCGTGCTCGAGACCGCCGGGTCGGTCGAGCACCCCGAGCTCCGCTCGGTGCTGACCGGGCTTCCGGTCGCGGGCTTCACGGGATCCCTCGAGGACCGGTTCGACGCCGAGGACGCCGGCCGTGGCCTGGTCCGGGCCAAGACCGGCACCCTCTCGGGGGTCAGTGGCCTGGCCGGCACCGTCACCGACCGCGAGGGCACACCCATGGTCTTCGCGCTGCTCGCCGACCGGATCGCGCTGGTCGACACCCTCGGCGCCCGGGCCGCTCTCGCCGACGTCACGAGCGCGCTCGCGGCCTGCCGTTGCGGGGGCGCGGGTACGGTCGCTCCATGAGCAACACCGGCATGGTCGACTGGGACCTCGCGGTCTCCCTCGGATCGCGGCTCGCCGGCAACGGCCCGGCGATGTCCAGCGCCGACGCCGCCTCCGTCGTCGCCGAGCTGCGGGCTGACGCCGACCGCTCGACCGGCCTCGTGCGCGACTTCACCCGCCTCGAGACCGCCAGCGGTACGGCGCCGGTGCTCGTCGTCGATCGCGCGGGGTGGGTCGCCGCGAACGCCGACGGCTTCTCGACCGTGCTCGCGCCGGTCGTCGACAAGGTGACGGCCAGGAAGGGCGCCCCGACCGGCCTGTCGCTCGCGATCGGCTCGCGGATCACCGGTGCCGAGGTCGGCGCCCTGCTCGGCTTCCTCGCCGGCAAGGTGCTCGGCCAGTTCGACCCCTTCCACCAGCCCGGCGGCCGGCTGCTGCTGGTCGCCCCGAACGTCGTGCACGTCGAGCGCGAGCTCGGCGTCGATCCGCACGACTTCCGGCTCTGGGTCTGCCTCCACGAGGAGACGCACCGGGTCCAGTTCACCGCGACGCCGTGGCTCGCCGACCACCTGCTCGGTGAGATGCACGCGCTCGCGGACACGCTCGAACCGACCGGCCTCCTCGACGACGGCCTCGGCCGGATCGTCGAGGCGATCCGCGGCGAGGGCAGCCTGATCGACGCGATCAGCAGTCCGGAGCAGAAGGAGATCGTCGACCGGGTCACCGGGGTCATGTCGCTGCTCGAGGGCCACGCCGACGTGGTCATGGACGGCGTCGGCCCGAGCGTCATCCCGACGGTCGGGACCATCCGCGCCAAGTTCAACAAGCGCCGCAAGGGCGCCGGCTCGCTCGACAAGATCCTGCGCCGGGTGCTCGGCCTGGACGCCAAGATGGCGCAGTACCGCGACGGCGCGAAGTTCGTCCGCGCGGTCATCGACAAGGCCGGCATGGCCGAGTTCAACGCCGTCTGGGAGCGGGCGGAGAACCTCCCCTCCAAGGCCGAGATCGCCGACCCGCCGGCCTGGATCAGTCGCGTCTTGTGAGCCTCCACCCGGCGGTCGCCGCCGTACGCCGTGCGGTCCGCCGGTCCCTCGCCGGGGTCGATCCCGGGCGGACCGTGGTCGTCGCCTGCTCCGGTGGAGCCGACTCGCTGGCACTGCTGGCCGCGACCGTCTTCGAGGGCCGCAAGGCCGGCTGGTACGTGGTCGGCGCGACCGTCGACCACGGCCTCCAGGACGGTTCCGCCGACCACGCCGCCCGGGTCGTCGAGCAGATGGCCGCGCTCGGCGCCGACGAGACGATCGGCGCGGCCGTGCACGTGGACGCCCCGGGCCTCGGCCCGGAGGCCGCGGCCCGGCGCGCGCGGTACGCCGTGCTCGAGGAGATCGCCGAACGGGTCGACGCCGGTGCGGTCCTGCTGGGCCACACCCGCGACGACCAGGCAGAGACGGTGCTCCTGGGGCTCACCCGGGGGTCCGGCGGCCGGTCGCTGGCCGGGATGCGGCGCTCGTTCGACCGGTTCGTCCGACCGCTGCTCGACGTCTCGCGCGACGACACGGTGACCGCCTGCCAGGTGGAGGGCATCGAGTTCTGGCAGGACCCGCACAACGACGATCCGGGCTACACCCGCGTCCGCGTCCGCCGGGCCGTGCTCCCGGTGCTCGAGGAGCAGCTCGGCCCGGGTGTCGCCGAGACGCTCGCGCGCACTGCCGACCAGCTCCGCGGCGACATGGACCTCCTCGACGACGTTGCCGAGGCGGCGTACGCCGAGCTGGCCGACCTCCCGGTCGACGGGCTGCTGGCGCAACCGGCGCCGATCCGCCGACGGGTGCTGCGGCTCGCGGCGCTGGCCGCCGGCTGCCCGGCGTCCGAGCTGTTCCACGAGCACGTGCTGGCGATGGACGCGCTCCTCACCGACTGGCACGGCCAGAAGTGGGTCGACCTCCCGGGCCGCGTCCGCTGCACCCGACGGGAGGGTCGGCTCCACCTCGGGGGATGAGTTTCGGCATTCGCGTCACGGCGGGACCGGAATGCCGTCACACTGCCGACGCCGGTCACCGCACCCGAGGAGCCCCCCATGTCCCGTCGCCGCATCGCCGCCGTGCTCGCCTCCTGCGCCGCACTACTGGTCGCCCCGCACGCCCTGCCGGCCCAGGCGACCACTCCGTCGCACGACGTCGCGGCAGCGCCGAGCACGGCCGTGGTGCACCCGCTGATCCAGGGTGTGGTCGTCGACCAGGCCGGGAAGCCGGTCGATGACGTCATGGTCCAGGCCACCAGGGCCGACGGAACGCCGCAGGCGTCGGCGCAGACCTACGCCAGCAACCGCGAGGACGGCCCGCAGCACGGCTACTTCTTCGTCGAGGTCACCAAGGGCAGCTACACGCTGACGCTGTCGAAGAAGGGCTACAAGACCGTCGAGTACGACGCCGGCACGATCAGCAGGCGCGGCCAGAAGATCAGCATGGGCGAGATCGTCATCAAGAAGGTCGCCGCGGCGACCGGCACCAAGGCGTCGCTGAAGAAGGCGACCGTCAACACCAAGCAGCACGGCGAGACCACGGTCACCGTCTCCAGCAAGGACGCGAAGCCGCTCGGCGACGTGGAGATCCGCGAGGGCAAGCACGTCGTCGGCGAGGCGACGCTGCGCAAGTCCAACCGTGGGACGGTCACGATCGAGCTCGACAAGCTCCCGAAGGGCGCGTACGTGCTGAAGGCCTACTTCCTCGGCACCTCGGCCTTCAAGGCGTCGGTCTCGAAGTCGTTCACCCTGACGGTCGTCAAGGCCAGGCACTGACCTAGAGTCGGGCCATGGACTCGTCCCACGTGGAGAACGACCTGGTCAACGTCCTCTTCACGGAGGAGCAGATCCAGGCCCGGCTCAAGGAGCTGGCCGCCGACATCGAGGCCGACTACGAGGGCAAGGACCTCCTGATCGTCGGAATCCTCCGCGGCGCCGTGATGGTCATGGCGGACCTGGCACGCAGCTTCAGCCGGCACCTGGAGATGGACTGGATGGCGGTGACGTCGTACGGCTCCGGGACCAAGTCCAGCGGTGTCGTGCGGATCCTCAAGGACCTCGACACCGACATCTCCGGCCGGCACGTGATCATCGTCGACGAGATCATCGACACCGGCCTGACGCTGTCCTGGCTGACCTCGAACCTCACCTCGCGCAGCCCCGCGAGCGTCGAGATCTGCACTCTCCTCCGCAAGCCCGAGGCGCTCACGATGCCGGTCGAGGTCAAGTACGTCGGCTGGGACATCCCCAACGAGTTCGTGGTCGGCTACGGCCTGGACTACCGCGAGCGGTACCGCAACCTGCGCGACATCGGCACCCTCGCCCCGCACGTGTACTCGTGAGCGGGCCCGGTGAGGCGAAGGCCGACCCCTCGACCACCGTCTGAAGCCCCGAGCAGCGCCGACAACGGCCGCTCTGGATCGGCCTGCGACAATGGGAGGGGCCGACGGTCCCGTGTACCGTCGTGTCTTCCGATCAGGTCGTCCGAGAGAAGTCTGTGAAGCGCATATTCAAGGGTCCCTGGCTGTGGATCGTCCTCGCCGTGGTCGGCGTGCTGCTGGCCCTGCAGTACCTGGCGCCCAACGGCGGGTACGACGAGGTCGAGTCCTCCCAGATGCAGGAGTACATCACCTCCGGCCAGGTCAAGGAGATCACGTTCGTCGACGGTGGCGAGCAGCAGATCAAGGCGACCCTCAACGACGGCAAGAAGGTCTCCTCGTTCTGGCTGGACGGGACCCAGGCCAACCTCGAGTCCGAGGTCCAGAAGCAGGTCGACGAGGGCAACACCGACAAGTACACGACCGAGGTACCCAAGCCCAGCCTGATCGGCTCGATCCTCGCGACCCTGCTGCCGTTCGCGCTGATCATCCTGCTGTTCCTGTTCCTCATGAACCAGGTCCAGGGCGGCGGCGGCCGAGGCGTGATGCAGTTCGCCAAGTCGCGCGCCAAGCTGATCACCAAGGACATGCCGAAGACGACGTTCGCCGACGTCGCCGGCTGCGAAGAGGCCATCGAGGAGCTCCAGGAGATCAAGGAGTTCCTCCAGGAGCCCGCGAAGTTCCAGGCGGTGGGCGCCAAGATCCCCAAGGGCGTGCTGCTCTACGGCCAGCCGGGCACCGGCAAGACCCTGCTCGCCCGTGCCGTCGCGGGTGAGGCGGGCGTGCCGTTCTACTCGATCTCCGGCTCCGACTTCGTCGAGATGTTCGTCGGTGTCGGTGCGAGCCGGGTCCGCGACCTGTTCGAGCAGGCCAAGGAGAACGCCCCGGCCATCGTGTTCATCGACGAGATCGACGCCGTCGGCCGGCACCGCGGCGCCGGCATGGGCGGCGGGCACGACGAGCGCGAGCAGACGCTGAACCAGCTGCTCGTCGAGATGGACGGCTTCGACGTCCGCGGCGGCGTCATCCTGATCGCCGCGACGAACCGCCCCGACGTCCTCGACCCGGCGCTGCTGCGCCCCGGCCGCTTCGACCGCCAGATCCAGGTGGACGCCCCCGACCTGATCGGCCGGGAGCAGATCCTGCAGGTCCACGCCCGCGGCAAGCCGCTCGCGCAGGACGTCGACCTGATGTCCGTCGCGCGGCGTACGCCGGGCTTCAGCGGTGCCGACCTCGCGAACGTGCTGAACGAGGCCGCGCTGCTCACCGCCCGCAACAACCAGAAGCTGATCACCAACCTGGCCCTCGACGAGGCCATCGACCGCGTGATCGCCGGCCCGCAGCGGCGGACCCGCCTGATGAGCGAGAAGGAGAAGCTCATCACGGCGTACCACGAGGGCGGCCACGCCCTGGTCGCCGCGGCCCTGCCCGGCACCGACCCGGTGCACAAGATCACGATCCTGCCGCGCGGCCGGGCGCTGGGCTACACGATGGTGCTGCCCGACGAGGACAAGTACTCCCAGACCCGCTCGCAGATGCTCGACTCGCTGGCGTACATGCTCGGCGGCCGGGCCGCGGAGGAGATGGTCTTCCACGACCCGACCACGGGTGCCGGCAACGACATCGAGAAGGCCACCAACCTGGCCCGCGCGATGGTCACGCAGTACGGCATGACCGAGCGACTGGGCGCGATCAAGCTCGGCGAGTCCAACTCCGAGCCGTTCCTGGGCCGCGACCTCGGCCACGCCCGGAACTACTCCGAGGAGATCGCCGCGATCGTCGACGAGGAGACCAAGAAGCTGCTCGCCACGGCGCACCAGGAGGCCTTCGAGATCCTCGAGGAGAACCGCGACGTCCTCGACGCGCTGGTGCTGGAGCTCTTCGACAAGGAGACCCTGGACAAGCAGCAGGTCGCCCGGATCTTCGAGCCGCTGCGCCGGCGTCCGGAGCGGCCGGCGTGGACCGGCTCCGACCAGCGCCACCCGTCGTCCCTCCCGCCGGTCGAGATCCCGCAGTGGATCAAGGACCGGACGGCGGCGCAGAACGGCCAGAACGGCCGCCCGGAGGAGGACGCGGGCGCCGTCCTGACCCCGCCGGGCTCCGGTGGTGACGTCCACGGAGACCCGGGCGTGGAGGGACCCACGACCGGGTCCGGCCCCGACCTGCCGCCGCACTGATGACCAACCCGATCCGGTACGACGACCGCGATCCCGCCGACGTCCCGCCGTACGACTACGCGCGGGCGGAGGCGGCGGTCCGCGAGCTGCTGATCGCGATCGGGGAGGACCCGGAGCGGGAGGGCCTGCAGGAGACACCGGCCCGGGTGGCGCGGGCGTACGCCGAGCTGACCGCCGGCCTGCGGATGCAGCCCGAGGACGTCCTCACGACGACGTTCGACCTCGGCCACGACGAGATGGTGCTGGTCCGCGACATCGAGCTCTGGTCGATGTGCGAGCACCACCTGGTGCCGTTCACCGGTGTCGCCCACGTCGGCTACATCCCGGCCGAGAGCGGCAAGATCACCGGGCTGTCGAAGCTGGCCCGGCTGGTCGACGTGTACGCCAAGCGGCCGCAGGTGCAGGAGCGCCTGACGACGCAGGTCGCGGACGCGCTGATGCGGATCCTCGAGGCCCGCGGCGTGATCGTCGTGATCGAGGCCGAGCACCTGTGCATGACGATGCGCGGGGTGAAGAAGGCCGGCGCCCGCACGATCACCTCCGCGGTCCGCGGCTCGATGCGCTCGAACGCCTCCACCCGGGCCGAGGCGATGGCCCTGATCCACCGGAGCTGAGGCCATCCCGAGTCCGCTCGCGCGTCCTCGCTAGGGTCGGGTCCCATGACGACGAAGCCGGTGCTGATGGGCGTCGTCAACGTCACGCCCGACTCCTTCTCCGACGGCGGCCGCTGGCTGGAGCCCGACGCCGCGATCGCGCACGGCCGCGAGCTGCTCGCGGACGGTGCCGACATCCTCGACATCGGCGGCGAGTCGACCCGTCCGGGCGCGACCCGGCCGCTGGTCGAGGAGGAGCTCGGCCGGGTCGTACCGGTCATCACCGCGCTGGCCGCCGAGGGCGCGGTCGTCTCGGTGGACACCATGCGCTCCGAGGTCGCCGAGGCGGCGATCGCCGCGGGCGCGACGATCGTGAACGACGTGTCCGGCGGGCTGGCCGACCCGCGGATCCTCGAGGTCGCCGCCGCGGGCGATGCGACGTACGTCGCGATGCACTGGCGCGCCCACGCCGACCACATGCGCGACTTCGCCGTGTACGACGGACCGGGTGGCGTGGTGGGCGCGGTCCGGGCCGAGCTGTCCGCGCGCGTGGAGGCGATCCTGGCGGCCGGCATCGCACCGGACCGGGTGGTGCTCGACCCCGGCCTCGGCTTCGCCAAGCGGGCCGAGCACAACTGGCAGCTCCTGCGGAACCTCGACCCGCTGACGTCCCTCGGCTACCCGGTGCTGGTCGGTGCGAGCCGCAAGTCCTTCCTCGGTAGGCTCCTTGCCGACAGCGGCGGGACCCTGCGTCCCGTCGACCAGCGCGAGCACGCGAACACGGCCCTGACGGTCCTGCTCGCCCAGCGGGGCGTGTGGGGCCTGCGGGTGCACGACGTGCGTGCCGCCCGGGACGCGTTGCGCGTGCTCGAGCGGCTCGGCGAAGGGCCGGACGGAGGGGTGGAACGGTGACCGACGAGCTGGCCGTGACCGGCATCGAGTGCTACGGCCACCACGGCGTGTTCGAGTTCGAGAAGCGCGACGGCCAGGTGTTCGTCATCGACCTGGTGCTCGGCGTCGACACGGCCCCGGCGGCGGCCTCGGACGACTTGCACGACACCGTGGACTACGGAAGTCTCGTGGCCTCGGTGAAAGCCGCCGTGGAGAAGGATCCGGTCGACCTGATCGAGACCCTCGCCCAGCGGATCGCGGACGTCTGCCTCTTGGACGACCGTGTTGAATGGGCGCGGGTGACGGTCCACAAGCCGGACGCGCCCATCGAGGCGACGTTCTCGGACGTCGCGCTCACCATCACCCGGAAACGCGAGGTCCGACCGTGACTGAGACCCCCAACCCGAACATCGTCGACACCGACACGCTGACCGGGGAGATGCGCCCCATCCGCCGTGCGGTGCTGGCGCTGGGGTCGAACCTCGGCGAGCGGATGGCGAGCCTCCAGGGCGCTGTCAACGCGATCGCCGACACCCCCGACGTCTGGATCACCGCCGTCTCGCCGGTGTACGAGACCGAACCGGTCGACTCGCCGCCGGACGCCGACATGTTCCTCAACGCCGTGGTCCTCATCGACACCACGTTGGCCGCCAGCCGGCTGATGGACCGCGCGCTGGCGATCGAGGACGCCTTCGACCGCGAGCGGGGCGACGTCCCGAACGCTCCGCGCACCCTGGACGTCGACCTGATCGTGGTCGGCGACCGCCGCAGTGACGAGCCGGCGCTGCGGCTCCCGCACCCGCGGGCCCACGAGCGCGCCTTCGTGCTGCGCCCGTGGCTCGACGTCGAGCCGGAGGCGGAGTTCCCCGACCTCGGGCGGGTGGCCGCCCTCGTGGAGCAGACCGACCAGAGCGGCCTGAAGCTGCGCGACGACCTGGTCCTCGAGATCCAGTGAGCGCCGGCCCGTCCGGCGAGGAGCCGTCGGGCGGGCGCATGCGCCCGACCTCTGCTGCGACACTGACCGCCTGGGCGGTGGTCGGCCTGGTCGGTGGCTGGCTGCTGCACCCCGTGTCGATCCGGGTCCGCGGCTCGGCGCCGATCGTGACCTGGGCCCAGCCACTGGCCCTCGTCCTGGTCGCCGCGATCCTCGGCGCCACGGCCTACCTCACCTGGCGCACGATGCACGTCCACCACCAGCGGCTCGAACCGCACCGGGCGGTGAACCGGCTCGTGCTCGCGCGGGCGTGCGCCCTCGTGGGCGCCCTGGTCGCCGGCGGGTACGCCGGTTACGCGCTCAGCTGGGTGGGCGTGGACTCCGACCTCGCCTCCCAGCGGCTGTGGCGCTCGGCCGTCGCGGCGCTCGCCGGTGTGGCGATCGTCGCCACGTCGATCGTCCTCGAGCGTGCGTGTCGCGTCCGTTCCGACGAGGACGAAACCTAGACCAGGCCTCGGCATCCGGAGCGACAC
>OUNM010973886.1_pt1 | contig 10725 bp, 10 predicted proteins | sample 1769961 | NCBI WGS metagenome assembly OUNM01 (sample SAMEA3914820, study PRJEB12502) | metagenome | biome: forest; material: soil | place: USA | collected 2012-03-12 | depth 0.3 m
GCCGATGTCGCCCTTGGTCAGCACCATGACCGGCGCCACGCCGCAGGCGCGCACGATGGCGATGTAGCGTTCCATGCGGCGCGGATTGAAATCGTTGTCCAGACCCATGAGCAGCAAGGCCGTATCCACATTGTCGGCCAATGCCTGCGGGCCGGAGGGCGTCCGCCGGACCAAGCTGTTGAAAGGCTCGAGCAGGCGCTCGATGCGGTCGTCCCGTCCTTCGGCGGCGACGAGAACCCAATCGCCGACGACGGGCGCAGGCGTCGCGTGATGCGGCGGCCGGGTGGTGAAGACTTGCCTGCCGTCGTCCAGTGTCAGCCAGTCGCGCTGGACCTGGATGATCCGGGCTGGGCGGCACGCCGGCGGCACTGCCGCGAGTTGGGAAGAAAAATGCTGGTTGAAGCCGATCGGCCGCAGGGCCGCGTAATCGAGTTCGATCATGACGATGTGATGGTTCCAATCTGATGAACGCACAGGCGTGCGCAGACCGCCCGTCCCAGTGGGACGGACGAGAGTCGGGAATGGAAGGTCAGCGCGCGGGACGCGCCGGGAACATCGCCGGGATGATCGGCGGGTCAGGCGGCCGACCGGAGGACGGTATCAGGCTGGTGCATTTTGTCGTCTCCTCTGGTGGTCATTGAAAGGTGTCAGTTTGGCATCCGCTCTTTCGAGCGTCAAGCCCGGTGCCGCCCCGCTAGAATCTGCAAACGAGTTTGGGGAGAAAACAGATGCACCGCTACAAGAACCTGGGCGGCGACTCCGGCGTGGTCGCCTACGACATCGACGCCGGCCAGATCATCGTGCAATTCAGGAATGGCGACCGCTACCTCTATACGGAGGACAGCGCCGGCGCCGCCAACGTCGCCAAAATGCAGGAACTGGCCAAAGCCGGGCGCGGGCTGTCCGGCTTCATCAGCCAACACGTGCACGACCGTTACGAACGCAAGGTAAACTCCGGGCGACTCTACTAAGAAAGCAAACAGTGACCCAAGCATCCCGGACCGACCTGCCCCAGCGCAGCTACGCCGCCTTCCTGTTCGACATGGACGGCACCATCCTCACTTCGATCAAGGCCGCCGAGCGGGTCTGGGGCCAGTGGGCCAAGGGGCATGGCCTGGACGTCGAAGCCTTCCTGCCGACCATCCACGGCAAGCGCACCGAAGAGACGATTCGCGGCCTCGAACTGCCGGGCGTCGATCCGGTGCTCGAGGCCGCATTCATCACCCGCGCCGAGATCGAGGACGTGGCCGGCATCGAAGCCATCGAGGGCGCCGCCGCCTTCCTCGACAGCCTGCCGCGCGAGCGCTGGGCGATCGTCACCTCGGCCCCGCGCCTGCTGGCCGAGGCGCGCATCGCCGCCGCCGGCCTGCCGATCCCGGATGTGCTGGTGGCGGCCGAGGACGTCGAGCGCGGCAAGCCGGCACCCGATCCCTTCCTGCTGGGCGCGCGCAAGCTGGGCGTGGCGCCGGCCGATTGCCTGGTGTTCGAGGATACGCTGGCCGGCCTGAAGTCGGCCGAGGCGGCCGGCATGGACAGCATCGTCGTCACCATCACCCACGCGCATCCGCTCGACACCGGGGTGACGGCGGTGCGCGATTATGCGGATCTGCGCGTCGTGAAAACGCCGGGCGGGCTGGGTGTAACTTATCGGTGACTTTTTGAGAATTCAAGGTTACACTGCCATTTCCATAACTCATCAGGAGCAGGAAATGGCCGAGCAAGCGACTTCAATCGATACCGCCGTGCGCATGTCGCACCGTCACCTGATGGCGGCACTGGGACTGCTGCTGTTGCTGGGCGTGGCGGCCCTGCTGGGCTTTGGCGAGGGCGCCGCCGCCCAGGCCGGCGGCGCCTTGTGGAAGGCGCTGCCGCTGGTCATCGTCATCACAGTGGCGGCGCTGCACAACATGGGCAGGCGGGTCGACGCCCGTGCGCTGGAGGCGGTGCGCAAGGACGAACTGCGCCAGGCCAGCCTGCAGCACGCCTGGCGCAACGGCTTCCTTGCCGTGCTGTTCCTGCAACCGGCGCTGGCGCTCGGCCTGACCTGGAGCGGCGCCGCGCATGGCGTCGCGCTGATGGCGGCCGCCACCGTCACGCTCGGCGCCACCACCGTGCTCGCGTCCCTGCTCTGGTACGACCGCTGACGATGGACGCGATGAGCGAGCATCTGAGCACCACGATGAAGGTCCAGCGCGCCCGCCTCGACCTGACCCAGGCCGGGCTGGCCGAGCGCGCCGGCATCACCCGCAAGTCGGTGAACGCGATCGAGGCCGGACACATGGTGCCCTCCACCATCCTCGCCCTCAAGCTGGCGAAGGTACTGGGAGTGACGGTGGAGGAGCTGTTCGCTATCGAGCTTCGCCCGGACTGACCGGGCCGCGCTCGGTCGGGCCGCGCTCGGCGCCGTCCTGCTCGCCATGGTCGGCGCGATAGACGCGCGGTTCCAGCGTCTCGGCCTCGATCGGCAGCGGCGCAGCGGCCACGGGCGCGTTCTTGTCGCGTTTCGGATACGGCGTGCCGTCGCGGCGGGTATAGCTGTCGGTGCTGCCGTCGTACAGCAGGTCGATGTCCGGATAGGTGGCCCTGTCTTCCTTGCTGCGCGAGCCGACCGCCAGGAACAGCGCCGTGCCCCAGCCGCGGTTGACCAGGTGATGGCCGTTCGGCCGGCCGGCCGGGAAGGCCGCGCAGTCGCCGGCGCGCATCAGGGTCTCGCCCTCATCGGTGATGAGGGTCAGTTCGCCGGACACCACCATCACGAATTCGTCCTCGTGCGAATGCCAGTGGCGCTGCGAAGAGGCGGCGCCCGGCTGGAGCTCTACCAGGTTGACGCCGAACTGGGTGATGCCGCCGGCGTCTCCCAGCGCCTGCCGGCTGCGCCCGCTGACGGCCTCGGCGAAGGGATCTGGATAACCGGTGCCGGTCATCACGGGAATACTGCTCAGGTCTAACCGCGACATGGACGCTCCTTGTTGAAGGTAAGAGACAGGTGACAGTGTATAGTAGCCAAAAAGCCGGAACCAACACGCATGTCCACGCAAGCAAACAGCCAGCAGGCTGCCATCCTGCAGTCTCCCAACAAAGTCAAGCTGATCGACGCCGTCGCCGGCGCCGGCAAGACCACCACGCTGGCGATGGAAGCGCGCCAGGCCTGCGACGGCGGGCTTTCCGAACGCGCGATCCTGGCCCTGTGCTTCTCGCGCGGCGCGCGCCTGCGCTTCCATGAAAAGCTGAAGGAGGAAGTCGGCGAAGACAGCGCGATCTTCGTGATGACGGTCGAGGACTTCGCGCGCCAGCTGATCGAGGACCTGGCCGAAAAGGGCCGCATCGGCCGCCCGGTGGCGCACCAGGACGTCGAAGGCATCCGCGGCGAGCTGGTCGACGCCGCCGCGCGCGTCTGGCAGCGCTACCAGGAACAAGGCATCCGCAGCGACTTCAATTTCGGCCTCGACGAGAACAACCAGCACCTGGACGACATCGCGCGCCGCCTGGCCCAGCTGAAGGCCGCGCTCGAAACCCGCGCCTTCGCACCCAAGGACGCCGAGTCCCACGACGACGACGGCACCGATGGCGACGACGATGCCGACTACGACGAAAGCGGCGACGGCGACCTCGCCGGCCAGCCGGACCCGATCGCGGACATCATCCGCGAGTACGAGGCGCAGCGCCATCCCTACCCCGAGGAATTCCGCTGGCAGGGACCGAACGATGCCGTCGCCGACCTGGTCTACCTGCTGCAGCGCCAGCCCGCGCTGGGCCAGGAGCTGCGCCGCTGGTCGCTGTACCTGGTCGACGAATGGCATGACGTGAACGCGGCGGAGTTCGAGCTGCTGGCGCGGCTGCGGCGCGGCGCGCGCCTGGTGGTGGCCGGCGACAAGGACCAGACCATCAACCGCGACCGCGGCGCCGACCCGGTGTTTTCCGGCCTGCGCTTCATGGAAGCCTACCGTCCGGATGCCAGGCGCTTCCCGCTGGGGATGTCCTACCGCTTCGGCAAGGAGCCGGCGCTGCTTGCCGACGGCCTGACCCGCAACGGCTGCGAAGGCCGCCCGGACCGCGACACCGTCGTGCGCCGCATGCGCTACGATCCCTCGAAGCCCGGCGACTGCGCCCGCCTGGTGGCCGAGACCATCAGGGAAAGCCTGCAGAAGGGGCGCCCGAAGCCGAGCAACCGCGACTTCGCCGTGGTGCTGCGCGACGTCGACCAGAGCATCGAGATCGAGACCGCGCTGATGGAAGCGAAGATCCCGTACAAGTGCGACGGCTTCGAGACCTTCCTGCTGCTGCCGGAGATCCTGCTGCTGCGCGGGATCCTGCACTACGTCAGCAACGACTATTCGGCCCTGCACGGCCGCGCCCACGCCGACACCTGCGTGCAGATGGTGCTGGCGCTGTCGCGCTACTTCTACCTGACGCGCGACCCCAAGCACTGGAAGCTGGAATGGGCCGAACGCCGCTCGGTGCTGGGCTATGCACAGGACGAGGTGAGGCGCACCCCGGAAGTGCTGAAGAGCTTCTTCGACGGCGCCCTGCTGCGCGAGACCGAGTTCGACAGCCCGCAGGCGCGCCAGTCCAAGAACCTGATCCGCCCCGTGATCGCGAAGATGGCATCGATGGCCTCGACCGCGAGCGCTTACGAGCTGCTGGCCATGCTGCGCGACCAGGTCGACCTGCACGACGCCACCAGCCGCGCCTTCGTCAGCCGCGATCGCGTCGCTTCCGCACGCCGCTCGATCGACGCCTTCCTGCGCTTCGCGTCCAGCCACGGCCAGGTGCCGGCCGCGGAATTCCTGGCCCTGCTGTCGCAGATGGAGAACGACGTCGCGCTGGTGCGCAGGTCGAAGAACGCCAACAGCATCGGCACCCGCCGCAGCCTGGTGCGGGTGACCACCATCCAGGCGGCCAAGGGACGGGAGTGGCCGTACGTGCTGATGCCCTTTCTGGCGCAGGACGAATTCGTGCGGACCAGGGATGCGACTAACGAGGTGCGGCACCTGTATGTGGGCTTGACGCGGGTGATGAAGGAGCTGGTGCTGTTCGAGCCGGATGAGGGTGGCAGGCGGCTGGCTTACTTGAGCTAGCCTGTAAACGTCGTCCCCGCGCAGGCGGGGATCCAAGTTTATATGCCTTTCGTTAGCGCACGCAGAACTTGGGTCCCCGCCTGCGCGGGGACGACGGTGATTTTTCAGCCCCGCTTCTGCACCAGCGTCAGGATGTCATAGCTGGCCACCAGCTCGTCATGCTGGTTGGTCACCTGCACGTCCCAGGCCACCACACCCTGGCCCCTGCCCTGCTCGTCGGTGCGATTGCGGTCCACCTTGCGCTTGCAAGTGAGCCTTGCGCGGATGGTGTCGCCGATCGCCACCGGCGCCACGAAGCGCAGGTTGTCGAGGCCGTAGTTGGCCAGCACCGGCCCCGGGGCCGGCGACACGAACAGGCCTGCAGCCGCCGACAGCACGAAGTAGCCGTGGGCGATGCGCTTGCCGAATTGCGTGTCCTTGGCCGCGATCTCGTCGAAGTGCATGTAGAAGTAGTCGCCGGACACGCCGCCGAAGTTGACGATGTCCGCCTCGCTCACGGTGCGGCGATGGGTCAGCAGCGAATGGCCGATCTCCAGGTCTTCGAACCAGCGGCGGAAGGGGTGGACTTCGCTTTCCTTGACCTCGGCGCCGCGCACGTATTCGCCGGTCACCGCCGTCAGCATGGTTGGCGAGCCCTGCACCGCGGCGCGCTGCAGGAAGTGCTTGACGGCACGGATGCCACCCAGCTCTTCGCCACCGCCGGCACGGCCCGGACCGCCGTGCTTCAGCTGCGGCAGCGGCGAGCCGTGGCCGGTCGAATCGACGGCCGCCACGCGGTCGAGGATGTGGACGCGGCCGTGCGAGGCGGCCGCCACCGGCACCGCGTGCGCGGCGATCGCCGGATCTTTCGTGACGAGGGTCGTCACCAAGCTGCCCTTGCCGCGCGCGGCGAGGTGCAGGGCTTCGTCGATGTCGCGGTAGGTCATCATGGTGCTGACCGGGCCGAAGGCCTCGACGTCGTGCACGGCATCGTTGCTCATGCCGTTGCGGCACAGGATCAGGGTCGGCGAGAAGAAAGCGCCGCTGGCGCATTTGTCCCCCACCGGCTTGAAGCCGTCGCGGGCGCTGAACAGGACTTCGTTGCCGCGTGCGAGCATCTCGACGCGTTCCGAGACGTCGCGGTGCTGGTCCATCGAGGCCAGCGCGCCCATGCGCACGCCCTCGACCTTCGGATTGCCGACCACGATTTTCGACAGGCGCGCGCGCAGGCGCTCGCCCAGCGCATCGGCGTGCTGCTCCGGCACGATGATGCGGCGGATCGCCGTGCACTTCTGGCCGGCCTTGCCGGTCATTTCGCGCGCGACTTCCTTGACGAAGAGGTCGAATTCCTCGTCGTCCGGGCCGACGTCCGGCGCCAGGATGGCGGCATTCAGCGAGTCGGCTTCGGCCGTGAAGGGCACGGCTTCGCGGATCAGGTTCGTATTGGCGCGCAGCTTGGCGGCGGTGTCGGCCGAGCCGGTGAAGGTGACGGCGTCGAAGCCGCTCAGGCGGTCCAGCAGGTCGCCGGTGGAACCGATCACCAGTTGCAGGCTGCCTTCCGGCACCAGGCCCGATTCCATCATCATCTTGACCACGGCATGGGTCAGGTAGCTGGTGGCGGTGGCCGGCTTGGCGATACAGGGCATGGCCGCAAGAAAAGTTGGCGCGAATTTCTCGAGCAACCCCCAGATGGGGAAGTTGAAGGCGTTGATGTGCACCGCCACGCCGCCGCGCGGCACCAGGATGTGGGTACCGGCAAAGCCGCCGCGCTTGCCCAGCGCCATGGCCGGGCCTTCGTGCAGCACGTTCGACGACGGCAGCTCGCGCGAGCCCATGCTGGCGTAGGCGAACAGGGTGCCGATGCCGCCTTCGACGTCGACCCAGCTGTCCGGGCGGGTGGCGCCGGTCAGGTGCGAGATCTCGTACAGCTCTTCCTTGCGCTCCATGAGGTACAGCGCCAGGGCCTTGAGGCGCTGGGCGCGCTTCTGGAAATCGAGCGCCATCAGCTCGCGTACGCCTTGCTTGCGGGCGTAGGTGAGCGCTTCGTCGAAGTCGATCTTTTCGGCGTGGGTGTGGTAGATGAGCTGGTTGTCCAGGGCGCTGTGCAGGGGCTGGTGGGCTTGCTGGCCTTGCCAGCGGCCGGCGATGTAGCTTTGCAGCGTGGTTGGGGTCATTTTTTCTGTCTCCTTCGGTCAGGTTTGGTCTAACGTCAGTGTTTTCGAATTCGGATGCTGTTCCTTGGGTCCCCGCCTTCGGGGACGACGAATCACTGCCGTCGTCCCCGCGAAGGCGGGGACCCAAGTTTGCGTACATTCACGTGGCTACTTCTTAGGACGGTGAGGCTCATCGAACACCAGCCGCCCACGCCCAGCCTCCACCTCGGTAAAAGCCTCGACCTCCCGCAGCGACTGCATCGAGCGCAGCGCCAGGTCGTGATACTGCCGCGTCCCATAACTCTTCCACGCGATCTCGTCGTCGGACACCTCGCGGATCACCTTGGCCGGCGCCCCCAGCACCAGGCTGCGCGGCGGGATCGCCATGCCGGCTTTCACGAAGGCCGCCGCGCCGACGATGGATTCCGCGCCCACCACCGCCTTGTCCATCACCACCGCATTCATGCCGACCATGGCATTGCGGCCCACGCGGCAGCCGTGCAGCACGGCGCCGTGGCCGATGTGGCCGTCCACTTCGACCACCGTGTCGTCTTCCGGGAAGCCGTGCATCACGCAGGTGTCCTGCACGTTCGCGCCCTCCTCCAGGATCAGGCGGCCGAAGTCGCCGCGCAGCGAGGCCAGCGGGCCGACGTAGCAGCGCGGGCCGACGATCACGTCGCCGATCAGCACCGCGGTCGGGTGCACGTAGGCGGTCGGATGGACTACCGGGCGGATGCCGTCGATTTCGTAGATCGGCATGTCAGACCCGCTCGACGATGAGGGCGATGCCCTGGCCGACGCCGATGCACATCGTGCACAGCGCATAGCGGCCGCCCGTGCGGTGCAGCTGGTTCACGGCGGCCGTCACCAGGCGCGCGCCGGAGGCGCCCAGCGGGTGGCCGAGGGCGATCGCGCCGCCGTTCGGGTTCACGCGCGGATCGTCGTCGCGCAGGCCGAGGTCGCGCAGCACCGCCAGGCCTTGCGAGGCGAAGGCTTCGTTCAGTTCGATCACGTCCATCTGCTCGATCGTCAGGCCTGTCATCTGCAGCAGCTTTTTCGTCGCCGGCGCCGGGCCGAAGCCCATGATGCGCGGCTCCAGGCCGACGCTGGTCATGCCGACCACGCGGGCGCGCGGCCTCAAGCCGTACTGGTCGACGGCTGCCCGGGAAGCCAGCAACAGCGCGCAGGCGCCGTCATTCACGCCGGAAGCATTACCCGCGGTGACCGAACCGTCCGGCGTCACCACGCCCTTCAGCCTGGCCAGGCCTTCGAGGCTCACGTCGGGACGCGGATGCTCGTCGGTGTCGAATACGCGCGATTCGCCCTTCTTTCCATGCAGCGTGACGGGTACGATTTCCTCTTTGAAGACACCCGCTGCATTGGCCGCCGCCCATTTCTGCTGGCTGCGCAGCGCGAAGGCATCCTGGTCGGCACGCGAGACATTGAAATCGCGAGCCACGTTCTCGGCCGTTTCCGGCATCGAGTCGATACCGTACTGCGCCTTCATCTTCGGGTTCACGAAACGCCAGCCGATGGTGGTGTCCTCGATCTTCGCCGTGCGCGAGAAGGCGCTGTCGGCCTTGCCCATCACGAAGGGTGCGCGGGTCATACTCTCGACGCCGCCGGCGATGATCAAATGCGCTTCGCCGGTGCGGATCGCGCGCGCGGCCATGCCGACCGCATCCAGGCTGGAGCCGCACAGGCGGTTGATGGTCGTGCCCGGAACCGAGGGCGGCAGGCCGGCCAGCAGGCCCGCCATGTGGGCCACGTTGCGGTTGTCCTCGCCGGCCTGGTTGGCGCAGCCGTAGTAGACGTCGTCGACCTTGCTCCAGTCCACGCCCGGGTTGCGGTCGATCAGCGCCGCGATCGGCAGCGCGGCCAGGTCGTCGGCGCGCACGTTCGCCAGCGCGCCGCCGAAGCGGCCGAAGGGGGTGCGGATGGCGTCGACGATGAATGCGTCAGTCATGAAAAATCTCCTCGGTTTTATTGGTTGCGCTGGTCGACCACGCGCCGCGCCTTGCCCGTCATCGAACGCTCGATGCCCTGGCTGGGGAGCAGGTTCACGCTGGTGGTCACGCCGATATAGGTCTTGATGCGGTGCTTCAGTTCCTGGGCCAGGACCTGCACCTGGTCTTCCGTAAAGTCGCCCGGGCGCAGCTCGCAGCGCACTTCCAGCTTGTCGAGGTGGCCGTCCTTGCTCACCACCAGCTGGTAGTGCGGGGCCAGCGCCGGCATCTGCAGCACCTGCTCCTCGACCTGGCTGGGGAAGACGTTCACGCCGCGGATGATCAGCATGTCGTCCGAGCGGCCCGTGATGCGGCCCATGCGGCGCATCGAACGCGAGGTCGGCGCCAGCAGGCGCGTGAGGTCGCGGGTGCGGTAGCGGATGATGGGCAGGGCCTCTTTCGACAGCGAGGTGAAGACCAGTTCGCCCTCGGCGCCGTCGGGCAGCACTTCGCCGGTGTCCGGGTCGATGATCTCGGGGTAGAAGTGATCCTCCCAGATCACCGGGCCGTCCTTGCTCTCGATGCATTCGCTGGCTACGCCCGGCCCCATCACTTCGGACAGGCCGTAGATGTCGACCGCGTCGATGCCGGCGCCCTGCTCGATCTCGCGGCGCATGGCGTCGGTCCAGGGTTCGGCGCCGAAGATGCCGACCTGCAGCGAGGACGTTGCCGGATCGATGCCCTGACGCTTGAATTCCTCGACGATGTTCAGCATGTACGAGGGCGTGACCATGATGATGGAGGGCTTGAAGTCCTGGATCAGCTGGACCTGCTTCTCGGTCTGGCCGCCCGACATCGGCACCACGGTGCAACCCAGGCGCTCGGCGCCGTAGTGGGCGCCCAGGCCGCCGGTGAACAGGCCGTAGCCGTAGGCGATGTGGACCATGTCGCCGGGACGGCCGCCGGCCGCGCGGATCGAGCGCGCCACCAGGTCGGCCCAGGTATCGATGTCGCGCTTGGTGTAGCCGACCACGGTCGGCTTGCCGGTGGTGCCGCTCGATGCATGCACGCGCACCACCTGCTCGCGCGGCACCGCGAACAGGCCGAAGGGGTAGTTGTCGCGCAGGGTCTTCTTGTCGGTGAAGGGGAATTTCGCCAGGTCGGCGAGCGTCTTGAGGTCGTCCGGATGCACGCCCTTCTCGTCGAAGGCGCGGCGGTAATGCGCCACGTTCTCGTAGGCGTGCCGCAGCGTCTGTTTCAGGCGCTCGAGCTGCACGGCCTGCAGCTCGTCACGGCTGGCGCGCTCGATGGGTTCGAGATCGCCGGGTTGAGGAATACGCTGCACCATCTGACTCTCCTTGCTTGATTACTGGGTATTGCCCACTTCCGCCACCATGCCGTTCACACGGTGGGATTTGCCGCGGAAGAGCGCGACCTTGCGCCCCTCCTGGTTGGTGACCACGATGTCGTAGACGCCGGTCTTGCCGGATAGCGCCTGCTCCACCGCCTCGGCCGTCAGCAGGTCGCCTTCGCGTCCCGGCGCCAGGTAATCGATGCTGCAGCCTGCGC
>OUNM011108659.1_pt1 | contig 10722 bp, 6 predicted proteins | sample 1769961 | NCBI WGS metagenome assembly OUNM01 (sample SAMEA3914820, study PRJEB12502) | metagenome | biome: forest; material: soil | place: USA | collected 2012-03-12 | depth 0.3 m
GCAGCGCTCGCAGGTCTTCGGCGAGCAGGTCCTCGCCGAGCTGCGGGAGGACTTCGTCGACAACGCGCTCGACCTCCCGATCGGGGTCGTGGAGAGCGCCGGCAGCGGTGACCTGCTCACCCGGACCTCCCGCGACGTCGAGCAGCTCGGCTGGTCGGTGCGCTGGGCGATCCCGGAGTGGACGGTCGCTGTGATCACCGCCGCGGCGACGCTCGTCGGCGCGCTGCTCGTCGGCTGGTGGGTGCTGCTGCCCTGCCTGCTCGGGGTGCCGCCGCTGGCAGTCGCGCTGCGCTGGTACCTCAAGCGCGCCAAGGACGGCTACCTCTGGGAGGGCAGCACCTACTCGGTCATCAACGCCTCGCTGACCGAGACCGTCGAGGGTGCCCGGACCGTCGAGGCGCTCGGCCTCCAGCAGCACCGGATCGACCGGGTCGACGCCGACATCGCCGAGTCCTACCGGGCCGAGCGCTACACCCTGTCGCTGCGCACGCTGTTCTTCCCGAGCGTCGAGACCGCCTACCTGATCCCGACGGTGGCCACCCTGCTGCTCGGCGGCTGGCTCTACATGCACGGCCGGGCCAGCCTCGGCGACGTCACCGCAGCGACGCTCTACGTGCAGGCACTGATCGACCCGGTCGACCGGGTCGTCTCGATCCTCGACGAGCTCCAGGTCGGCGCGGCCTCCCTGGCCCGCCTCCTCGGCGTGGCCCAGGTCCCCGAGGACCGGGTGGCCACCGGCCGGGTGCCGCGCGACGAGAAGATCGACGCCACCGACGTCCGGTTCAGCTACACCGAGGGCCGCGACGTGCTGCACGGCATCGACCTGGACATCGGCGTCGGCGAGCGGATCGCGATGGTCGGGCCCTCCGGTGCCGGGAAGTCGACGCTCGGCCGGCTGCTCGCCGGGATCCACCCGCCCCGCACCGGGTCGGTCACCGTGGGCGGCGTCGGCCTGACCGAGCTCCCGCTGGACCGGCTCCGCGGCCACGTCGCGCTGGTCACCCAGGAGCACCACGTCTTCGTCGGGACGCTGCGCGACAACCTGGCGCTGGCCGTCGACACCGAGGCGACCGACGACCGGCTCTTCGCGGCCCTGGACTCCGTCGACGCCGGCGACTGGGTGCGCGCGATGCCGGACGGACTGGACACGGTCGTCGGCTCCGGCGGCATCGAGCTCTCACCCGCGCACGCGCAGCAGGTCGCGCTCGCCCGGCTGGTGCTGGCCGACCCGCACACGCTCGTGCTCGACGAGGCCACCTCGCTGATCGACCCGCGCGCCGCCCGTCACCTGGAGCGCTCGCTCGCGGCGGTGCTCGAGGGTCGCACCGTGATCGCGATCGCGCACCGGCTCTTCTCGGCGCACGACGCCGACCGGGTCGCGGTCGTCGAGGACGGTCGGATCAGCGAGCTCGGCTCGCACGACGAGCTGGTCAGCTCGGGGGGTTCGTACGCCCAGCTGTGGGACTCGTGGCACCAGTGACCGGCTCGAACTCCGGCTCGCCGGCCTCGAGCTTGAGCGGCCAGGTGAGCAGCTTGGCGGCCAGGTCCGGGGTCAGCCGGTAGGTGTCGGCGTTGACCATCACCGTCATCTTGCCGCGGTAGGTCGACGGGACGACGTACGCGACCTGGTTCTGCATCGGGATGAAGGTGCCGAACAGCCGGTCCACCCACTCCGGGTCGCCGGTGTCGTCGACGACGCCGAGGTTGCTGACCGCGAACGCCTGCGGCGCGCTGTCCAGCAGCGCCTGCATCCGGGCGTCGCCCTTCTCGGAGAAGGGAAGGGCGTCCGGCCTGACGATCGCGTAGAACAGCTCGGGCTCGCCGGTCTTGATCCCCCGGCGCATCTGCTCGGTGATGTCGAAGGCACGCTCGGCGAGGGTCCCCCCGGTCACTGGGACGGTCGCGTTGAGCATCGAGATGTAGGTGCCGACGGTGCTGAAGCTGACCTTCGGCTCGACCCGGTTGCGGGTGTCGATCGGGATGGAGATCGCCATCGTCGGCGGGTTCTCGGCGTCGTACGGCGTACCGTCGGCCGGCACCACGTGGTCGGCGATCGCCTCCGCCCAGAGCGCGCCGGCGAGTCCGGTCATGGTCGCCCGGGCGTCCTTGGCGAGGGCGAGCACCTCCGCGGACTGGTCCTCGTCGAGCCACCAGATGCCGCCGTCGACGGAGCGCTCGCCGGTCCGGACCTGGTGGTCGGGGACGGCGCCGACCGGCGGCGCGGTCTTGCGCCGCTCGCCCATCTCGCGGAGCCGGGCGCGGAACTCCTCGCCTCGCTCGCGCCAGCGCAGCTCGGGCGGCAGTCCGGCGTCGGCCGCCGGCGGCAGGGAGGTGTCGACGGTCGGGACGCTCCCGGGCTCGTCGAGCTCGCGGAAGGTCTGCTTGAGCAGCGTCAGGCCGCCGGCGCCGTCCTGGACGGCGTGGTGGCCGGTGACGATCCAGATCGCCCACTTCTCGCCGGGGATGTAGAGCAGCCGGAGCAGCGGCGCCTTCGTCGGGTCGACCGGGTCGGCCTCGTTGTCGGCGAGCGCGGCGTGCACGGTGTCGTAGACCCGGAGCTCGGCCTCGCTGCTCTCCAGCAGCTGCAGCTCCTCGTCGACGATCCGCGCGCGCATCCCGGGGTGGGTCGCGCAGGCCGCCGACCAGGCCCGTTGGACGTCCTCGGTCGAGAAGACGCGCGAGGTCCGCGCCATCAGCGTCGTGTGCACCGGGACGATCCGGTGCATCAGCGCGAAGTAGCGCTCACAGGGGCTGAGTGGACGGGCCTCGAGAATCTCGCTCACCCGGTGATTCTATGGAGCGCCCCGGGCCAGCGGTGCGGATCACACGGACAAGTCGTGGCGTTCGCGACCGTGACAGTATTACTGTCACGGAAGTCCGAGACCCCGACGGAGAAGGTCCTCATGAAGATCAGCACGATGTTGATGTACGACGGCAACCCGCGGAACGCGGCCGACCAGGTCGTGGAGCTGGAGAAGGCCGGCCTGGACACCGTCTGGGTGGCCGAGGCCTACGGGTTCGACTCCCCGACCCTGATGGGCTACCTGGCCGCGAAGACCGAGACCGTCGAGATCGGCTCGGCCATCATGAACATCTACTCGCGCACCCCGGGTGCGCTGCTGCAGACCGCGGCCGGCCTCGACAACGTCTCCGGAGGTCGCGCGATCCTGGGCCTCGGGGCATCCGGCCCGCAGGTGATTGAGGGCTTCCACGGCGTCCCCTACGAGAAGCCGATCGCGCGGACCCGCGAGGTCATCGAGATCATCCGGTCCGGCATGAGGCGTGAGCCGCTCTCGGCCGACGGCTTGTTCCAGCTCCCGCTGGACAAGGAGCACGGCGCGGTCACCGGCCTCGGCAAGCCGCTGAAGCTGCTCACCAAGCCGGAGCGCGAGAGCGTCCCGATCTACGTCGCCGCGCTGGGCCCGAAGAACGTCGAGCTCGCCGCCGAGATCGCCGACGGCCTGCTGCCGCACCTGTACTACCCGGAGAAGATCGGTGACGTGATGGGCGCCCCGATCAAGGCCGGCACCGAGAAGCGCGACCCGTCGCTCGGCGCCCTCAACATCGTGGCCGGCGGCATGCTCGCCATCGGCGAGGGCCCGGACACCAAGGCGCTGCTCGACTTCGCGCGCCCGATCTTCGCGCTGTACGTCGGCGGGATGGGCGCCAAGGGCAAGAACTTCTACAACGACCTCGCCTGCGCCTACGGCTACGAGAAGGAAGCCGCCGAGATCCAGGAGCTCTACCTGTCCGGCAAGAAGAAGGAGGCCGAGGCGCTGGTCCCGACCGAGTGGCTCGAGGCCGCGAACTTCGTCGGTCCGGCGTCCTACGTCAAGGAGCGGGTGGCCGCGTTCGAGGAGTCCGGCGTGACCAGCCTCAACGTGACCCCGGTCGCGCTCGACGGCAACGCCCCCGCTGTCGTGGCCGAGCTCAAGGCGATGATCAGCTGATCCAGCCGCGGGGTTTCGAGACTGTTGCCGCGCAACCGCCTCGACCACCGGTGGTCGAGGAAGGCGCGCGCTGCGCCTGTCTCGGAACCCCGCGAGCCAATTCTCATTGAGCGGTCTATGATTCTTTCTCCTGATCACTTTCGAACCGCCGGATAGCGTGAGCCCGATGAACGTCACCCCCCAGCAGGTACGCCGCGCGCTCGTCCGCGCCGAACGCGGTGCCGCCCTCGATCTCGACGAGGCCACCGCCCTGCTCGCCGCGCGCGGCGACGACCTGGACCGGCTCACCGCGGTGGCCGCCCGGGTCCGCGACGCCGGACTCGAGGGTGCGGGCCGCCCCGGAGTCGTCACCTACTCCCCCAAGGTCTTCATCCCGGTCACCAAGCTGTGCCGGGACCGGTGCCACTACTGCACCTTCGTGGAGACGCCCGCGCAGGCGGCCCGCGAGGGGCGGGCGCCGTACCTGTCGCCCGACGAGATCGTCGCGATCGCCGCCGAGGGCGCGAAGCTCGGGTGCACCGAGGCGCTCTTCACCCTCGGCGACCGGCCGGAGGACCGCTGGCCCGAGGCCCAGGCGTGGCTCGACGAGCAGGGCTACGACTCGACGCTGGCCTACGTGCGCGCCATGGCGATCCGGGTCCTCGAGGAGACCGGGCTGCTGCCGCACCTCAACCCGGGTGTCATGTCGTGGGAGGAGATGAACCGGCTCAAGCCGGTCTCGCCCTCGATGGGGATGATGCTGGAGACCACCTCCCGGCGGCTCTTCGAGACCAGGGGCGAGGCCCACTTCGGCTCCCCTGACAAGGACCCCGACGTCCGGCTGCGGGTGCTCGAGGACGCCGGCCGGCTCGCGATCCCGTTCACCACCGGGCTCCTCATCGGCATCGGTGAGGACCTCACCGAGCGCGCCGAGTCGATCTTCGCCCTGCGCAAGGTCGCCCGGCAGTACGGCAACGTCCAGGAAGTCATCATCCAGAACTTCCGCGCGAAGCCGGACACGGCGATGCGGCACACCGACGACCTCGCGCTCGACGAGTACCTGGCCGCGATCGCGGTCTCCCGGATCCTGCTCGGACCGAAGGTCCGGCTCCAGGCGCCCCCGAACCTGGTGGATCTCGCCGAGTGCGAGGCGCTGCTCGGCGCCGGGGTCGACGACTGGGGCGGCGTCTCGCCGCTGACCCCCGACCACGTGAACCCCGAGCGGCCGTGGCCCTCGCTGGAGCGGCTGCGCGACATCACCGCCGCTGCAGGCTTCACGCTCAGGGCCCGGCTGACCGCGCACCCCGAGTACGTGCTGGCCGGCGAGCCCTGGATCGATCCGCGGGTCTCCGGCCACGTCGCGGCGCTCGCCGGCGAGGACGGCCTGGTCAGCGAGGAGATCACCTCCGGCACGCGTCGCCCGGACGGCCTGCCCTGGCAGGAGCCCGACGGGGGGTTCGCCTCGGTCGGGCACGTCGACCTGCACCTCGACGTCGACACCATCGGTCGCGCCGCTGACCGCCGCAGCGACTTCGCCAACGTGTACGGCGACTGGGACGAGCTGAAGGACTCGATAGTCCGCAGCGAAAAGCACGATTCCGGCGCGCCGACGCGTGCAGATCGCTCCGGACTATCCGCCCTCAAGGCCGCCGAGGCCGACCCGGGCAACCTCTCCGACGAGCACGCGCTCACCCTGATGACCGCCGAGGGCGACCTGCTCGCGCAGGTGATCAAGCTCGCCGACGACCTGCGCAAGGACGTCGTCGGCGAGGAGGTCACCTACGTCGTCAACCGGAACATCAACTTCACCAACGTCTGCTACGTCGGCTGCCGGTTCTGCGCCTTCGCGCAGCGGCGCACCGACGCCGACGCCTACTCGCTCTCCCTCGACCAGGTCGCCGACCGGGCCGAGGAGGCCTGGAACCTGGGCGCCTCCGAGGTCTGCATGCAGGGCGGCATCGACCCCGAGCTGCCCGGTACGGCGTACTTCGACATCGCCGCGGCGGTGAAGAAGCGTGTCCCCGGCATGCACGTGCACGCGTTCTCGCCGATGGAGATCGTCAACGGGTCGAGCCGCACCGGCCTCTCCTTCGAGGACTTCCTGATCAAGGCCCGCGAGTCCGGCCTGGACACGATCCCGGGCACGGCCGCGGAGATCCTCGACGACGAGGTCCGCTGGGTGCTCACCAAGGGCAAGCTGCCCACGGCGACCTGGATCGAGGTCGTCTCCACCGCGCACAAGGTCGGCATCCGGTCGAGCTCGACGATGATGTACGGCCACGTGGACAACCCGCGGCACTGGGTCCAGCACCTGCGCGTCCTGTCGCGGATCCAGGACGCGACCGGCGGCTTCACCGAGTTCGTGCCGCTGCCGTTCGTGCACCACTCCGCGCCGATCTACCTCGCCGGCGTCGCCCGCCCGGGCCCGTCCCTGCGCGACAACCTCGCCGTGCACGCGATGGCGCGGATCCTGCTGCACGGCCGGATCGACAACATCCAGACCTCGTGGGTCAAGCTCGGCACGGACGGGACCCGCGCCATGCTGAACGCCGGCGCGAACGACCTCGGCGGCACCCTGATGGAGGAGACCATCTCCCGGATGGCCGGCTCCGAGCACGGGTCCGCCAAGACCGTCGAGGAGCTCGTCGAGATCGGCGCCGGCATCGGCCGCCCGGTCGTCGAGCGCACGACGACCTACGGCGAGCCGCCCGCCCGCTGATTCCGTCGGGCGGTTTCCTGGGCCGTGGGTCGTGGGTAGGTAGGTGGTTCAAGCCCGTACCGCGGGCACTCTCGGGAAGGAAACCACCATGCGACGACTCGTCGTCAGCGGCCTCGGCGCTGCGCTCACCTCCGCCCTGCTCGTCGCCGCACCCGGCGTCGCCCGGGCCGACGGCAAGACCGCCACGAGCTGCAACCCGTCGACGTACAAGACCCACTACCGCGTGACCGTGTCGACCAAGGCACCGGCGATCACCCACCTCAGCACCTTCTCGTTCGCGCCCGGCTACCGGCGCACGACGGAGCGAACCGCGTCCAAGCAGCAGGTGCTGAGCGCAGCCGTGCGGTACAGCAGCAGCGCGTCGGTCGAGGCGGGCCTGCCCGGCAAGATCCTGGCGAGCGCCAGCGCCCAGACGAAGATGAGCCTCGCCGCGAACGGCAAGCGCACCACCACCTCGAACGTAAAGATCACCGACTACATCTCGAACCCGACCAGGCACAACGCCCAGTTCGTCTTCTACAAGGGACAGACCAAGGCCACCGGCTCGTTCGTCAAGTACGCCTGCCGGATCTACTACCTGCCCGGCCAGAACTACGGCCCGGCGTTCGTGACCACGACGAGCGGCACCTGGCGCTCGTTCGCCGTGCCCGGCGAGGGCGCGCTGCGCTGCGGCGCCGGCACGACCAACCTCGGGGCACTCGCCCGGGCGGCGCTCCGCGTCGGCTGCGCGGCCTGACCCGCGACGCAAACGCGCAGGGCCCCGACCGCACGGTCGGGGCCCTGCGCACGCTCGGTCAGCCGCGAGTAGCTCGCTTGCGCGAGATCGCGTCCACCGCGGCGGCGAGGAGCAGCACGACACCGGTGATCACCTGCTGCCACTGGGCGCCGAGGCTCGGCTTGAGCAGCAGGCCGTTCGGGATGATCGTGATCACCAACGCGCCGAGGACGGCGTCGCGCGGCTTGCCGCGACCGCCGAAGAGCGACGTACCGCCGATGACGGCCGCCGCCACCGAGAACAGCAGCACGTTGCCGGAGCCGAGGTCCAGCGACGCCGAGGACTGCGACGAGGCGAGCATGATGCCGCCGAGCGCACCGAACGCCGAGCAGAACACGAACGCCGTGACCTTCATGTGCACGACGTCGATACCGGCACGGCGGGCAGCCTCGGCGTTGCCGCCGGTCGCGTAGAGGTGTCGGCCCCAGGTGGTCTTGCTGAGCAGGAGGCTGCACGCGATCATCAGCACGATCACGATCGCCGCCGGCACCGGGATGCCCTCGATGACCTTGAACGGGTTGGTGTTGCGGTTGGTGTTGGCCAGGAGGGTGATCACCACGGCGACCAGCGCCAGGATCCCGCCGCGCACCAGCACCAGGGCCATCGAGTCCCGGGTCAGCTCGGCACGCTTGGCCCGGATCGAGCCGAACACCGTGTAGGCGATGTAACCACCGACGACCACGATGACGAAGACCCAGCTCCACAGCACCGAGAGGTTGCCGTAGGTCAGGTCGTGCCACAGGTTGTAGTTCGAGGTGTTCACCGGCTGGCCCTGGAGCGCGAACTGGAGGACACCCTGCCAGGCGAGGAAGAGCGCCAGGGTGACCACGAAGCTCGGGATCCCGACCTTGGCGACCAGGTAGCCGTTTCCCACGCCGATCGCGGCACCGATGCAGACGGCCGCGATGAGCGCGGGCACGAGATGCTGGGTGAGGTTGGTAGCGATCAGGACCAGGCCGATCGCGACGATGACGGCGGCGGAGTAGGCCTTCAGCCAGACCGCGAGTGCGATCGCCGCGGCCATTCCGACGACCAGGCTCCACCAGAGCAGCGACGGGATGTTGTGGTGCAGGTTGCCCGAGAACACCGCCACGGCGGCGAGCGCGGCACAGGTCCCGCCCGCCGTACCGGCGGACAGGTCGATCTCGCCCAGCAGCAGGACGAAGACGAGGCCCAGCGCGATCACGGCGATGTAGGCACCCTGGCCCGGGATGTTGAAGAGGTTGAACTTGGTCAGGAACCGGTCGCTGACCTGCATGAAGATCAGCGCCAGCAGGACCAGGCCGAGGACCGACGGGAGCGCGCCCGGGTCGCCGGAGCGGAGCTTGGTGACCCAGTCGCGGAGGGCGTCGCGGATCGAGCGCTCCTCGACGTCGAGTGAGAAGCCGCTCGCCCGGTCCGAGGTGGGCAGGGTGCCGGCGGCGACGTTGGTCTCGGGAATGTGCGACGACATGACCCTCTCCCTCAGATGCTCTCGTTGGCGGTCGCCGGGGCGAGCCCGATGTCGCCGCTGCGGCCGGCGGTGATCAGCTCGACGATCTGGGTCGTGCTGCTGTCCTTGGTCAGCACCTCGGCCGCGACCCGGCCGAGGTAGAGGGCGACGACCCGGTCGGCGACCTCCATCACGTCGTTCATGTTGTGCGAGATCAGGACGACGCCGCGGCCCTGGTCGGCGAGCCGCCGGACCAGGTCGAGCACCTGCCGGGTCTGCGCGACGCCGAGCGCTGCGGTCGGCTCGTCCAGGAAGACCACCTTGCTGTTCCAGAGCACCGCCTTGGCGATCGCGACGGTCTGGCGCTGACCACCGGACAGCTTCGCCACCGACTGCCGCACCGAGGAGACCGTCTTGACCGAGAGTCCGGTGAGCGTCTCGCGTGCCTGGCGCTCCATCTCGCCGTCGGAGAGAAAACTGCGGTAGTTGGTGATCTCGCGCCCGAGGAACATGTTCTGGGTGATGTCCAGGTTGTCGGCCAGCGCGAGGTCCTGGTAGACGAACTCGATGCCGAGACCGGTCGCGACCCGCGGGTCGTGGAGGTGGACCTCCTGGCCCTCGAACTTGACCGTGCCGCTGTCGATGCCGTTGATGCCCGCGATGCACTTGACGAGCGTGGACTTTCCGGCGCCGTTGTCACCGACCAGAGCGGTGACCTCGCCGGGGTAGATGTTCATGTCGACGTCGTGGAGGACGTGGACCGGCCCGAAGCTCTTGTTCAGGGCACTGATTTCAAGGATGGGCTCGGTCATGGCGTTCCCCGTACTTCTCGCAGGTGAGTGGGTCGGAACACTGGTCATGGCCGGGTGGACCGTTCAGTAGGTGGCCACCCGGCCATGATCACAGATTCTTGAGGGTCAGGAAACGCCCAGCTCCTTGCACTGGGCCTCGACGCCCTTGCACATGTCGGCAGCCGTGAGGGCGCCGGCATCGACGACGTCCTGCAGGTTGGCCTGGGTGATCACCTGGGCCGGCAGGAGCAGTGCGGAGAGCTTGTGGCTCGGCGCCTGCGGGTCCTCGAACGGGGCGAGCGTCATCCCGGCGTCGGCCGGGTTCTTGCCCTGGATCAGCGCGATGGCCAGCTGGGCAGCGGCCGCGGCCTCGAGCTGGACGTCCTTGAAGACCGTCATGCTCTGCTTCCCGTTGATGATGTTCTGCAGACCCGCGACGCCGGCGTCCTGACCGGTGACCGCGACGTGGCCGTCGAGACCGTTGGTCTTCAGAACACCGATGACGGCACCGGCGATGTCGTCGTTCGCGGCGAGAACGCCGTCGACCTTGCCGCCGGCCGCGGTGAGCGCCTGGGTGAACGCCGGGGCAGCGTTCTCGACCTTCCAGCCCTTGACGGTCGCCTCCTCGGAGATGGTCAGGTCACCGGAGGAGACCAGCGGGTCGAGCACCGAGTGGGCACCCTTCTGGAACAGCACCGCGTTGTTGTCGACGTCGGTACCGCCGTTCATCATGATGATCGAGGGCTTCTTCACGCCGTTGGCCTTGAGGCAGTCGACCAGGGTCTGTGCCTGGAGCTTGCCGACGTCCTCGTTGTCGAAGGAGACGTAGTACGGGGCGGAGCCGCCGAGGTTGACCCGGTCGTAGTCGATGACCTTCACGCCGGCCTGCGCGGCGGACTTCTCGACACCGGCACCCGAGGCGGCGTCGATCGAGTCGATGATGAGGACCTTGACGCCGTTGCCGATCATGTTCTGCGCGATCGAGGCGAACTTGTTCTTGTCACCCTGGGCGTTCTGGACGTCTGCGGTGAGGCCCGCGTCGGTGAGAGCCTTGGTCAGCAGCGGCTTGTCGTAGA
>OUNM010219912.1_pt1 | contig 10720 bp, 13 predicted proteins | sample 1769961 | NCBI WGS metagenome assembly OUNM01 (sample SAMEA3914820, study PRJEB12502) | metagenome | biome: forest; material: soil | place: USA | collected 2012-03-12 | depth 0.3 m
CCACCTCGCGGAAGAAGGCTTCATTGCTCTGCGGGGTGAGTGCCAATCAACGTCTCCATGGGTCTGGGAAGGCCCGAAATGTGGCGGACCTTAGCGGCGCCGACGCGGGAACGGAACAGCTATCGCTTGGGAGCGTATGTTTCCGCCGCCGTGGGAAAGGCACGCGAACGGACCTCGCCCGCATAGGCTTCCGCCGCCGCCGCGATCCGGCCCGAAAGCTCGTCGTAGCGCTTCACGAAACGGGCGGTGCGCTCGAACATCCCCAGCATATCATCGATCACCAGCACCTGGCCGTCGCACTGCGCAGAGGCGCCGATGCCAATCGTCGGGCAGGCCACCTCCTGCGTGATGCGGGCGGCGACCGGCTCGACCACGCCCTCAATCACCAGCGCGAAGGCGCCGGCGTCCGCAATGGCGCGCGCATCGCTGACGATCTTCTCGGCTTCGGCCTCGCTTCGCCCCCGCGCCGCATAGCCGCCGAGCGCGTTCACCGCCTGCGGGGTGAGGCCGACATGGCCAATCACGGGAATGCCGCGCGCCGAAAGGAAGGCGACCGTTTCGGCCATCGCCTCCCCGCCCTCGAGCTTCACGGCGGCGGCGCCGGTTTCCTTGAGGATGCGCGAGGCGGATTCGAAGGCCTGCGCCGGCGAGGCCTCGTAGCTGCCGAATGGCATGTCGATCGCGACCACGCTGTGCCAGCTTCCCCGCACCACCGCGGCACCGTGCGCGCACATCATCTCGAGGCTGACGGGGATGGTCGATGGCAGTCCGTAGATCACCTGACCCAGGCTATCGCCGACCAGCAGCATGTCGCAATGCGGATCAAGGATCTGCGCCATGCGCGCCGTGTAGGCGGTGAGCATCACGATCGGGTCGGCGACCGGCCCGGTTCCGGTCTTGCGTCCACGGATCGCGGGCACAGTCAGTCGCTTGACCGGCGCGGGCGTCGGATGAGCCCGGCTGGTCGACGTATCGAGCGTGAAGGTGGTCGACATCAGCCTCGACTAGCCGCTTCGCGCGAGCGGATCAAATCGGCGATGACCGGCTGCCCCCGTCGGCCGATCAGGCGAAGGCGGTGGCGTAGCGCTCGGGCTTGAAGCCGACCAGTGTGCGCCCACCGAGATCGATTACCGGCCGCTTGATCATCGAGGGCTGCGCCAGCATCAGCGCGATTGCCTTTTCGGCATCCAGCCCCTCGCGATCGGCGTCGGGCAGCTTGCGGAACGTGGTGCCGGCCCGGTTGAGGATCGCCTCCCAGCCATGCTCGGCCACCCAGTCCGCCAACGTCGCGCGATCGATACCGGCGGTCTTGTAGTCGTGGAAGGCATAGGCGACGCCCTGCTCATCGAGCCAACTCCGCGCCTTCTTCATCGTGTCACAGGCCTTGATGCCGTAAATTGTCGTCATCGCGCTCTCATAAGATCATCACACCGTCCGGCGGCTTGTGCCGCCGAGTGAACCGGGCGGATGTTCCCCAGGCATCCGCCCGGTTCACTCCCACTCGATCGTTCTGGGCCATGGTAACGCTTTGATATAGAGCCGTAAATCATTTCCACACACAATGATGAACCCTCCCTTCGATCCTGCAGAAATTCGCGCTTTTCAATTTAAAGGGCAAAAATCGTCGAACCGAGACCTGCTCGGTTTCAGCAACTATCGGCATCAATCCGTCGATTTTTCACCCACGCAGCAGGAATCCATCACGCGCCAAGGGGCGAAAGGTACCGTCAGCATCGGGCGCAAGCGCACGCGTGCTGCGGGGCCTTTGTCGACGTACTTAAGACTCATGCCTGGCATAGGCCTGCGCGATCTGCCCCACGAGCTTGGCCCAGGGCATGTCCATGGCACCGTAGACGGCCGCAGCCTCGGCCCGCGCGTTGTCCTTGAGGATTTCCACCATCAGCGTGGCGTAGTCGGAGAGGATCACGCCCGCCTGTAACATGCGCAGAAGGCCGACCTGCCGTTTGGTCTCGCTGAAGGTTCCGGAGGCGTCGACGGCCACATAGGCGTCGAGGCCCTTGCCAACGGCGGTGATGGCCGGGAAGGCCGCGCAGACTTCAAGAGAAATGCCCGCGAAGATTAGTTTCGTGCGGCCGGTCGCGTTGATCGCTTGGGCGACCTCGGGATCGTCGTATGCGTTGACCGAGGAGCGATCGATGATCGGAACGCCAGGCAGCGCCTCAACGAGTTCCGGAAAGGTCGGGCCCCACATGCTGTCCCGCGCGGTGGTTGTGACGATGATCGGCAATTGCAGGGCCTTGGCCGCTTTGGCCAGCGCCACCACGTTGTGCTTCAACTCTCCCGTCGAATAGTCGCGAACGCCGGTCATGAGGCCGACCTGGTGGTCAACGAGGACCAGCGCGGCGTTTTCAGATGTAAGCGGCTTGTAGGGGTGAACCGGGCCGGACACGACTCTCTCCTTCAGAAGGAAGGTAGGTTGCGGCCAACCGCGTTCGTCGATCGCAACACGGCAGGAAGGTAGTTGCTGGACAATCGGCCGAAAAGCCTCCACTCTTCGAACTCAGCGTCCAGTGAAATGGACGATGCGGCGTGCTTGACCTGAATGACTTCTTCTTCTTTGTGCAGGTGGTCGATCGCAGTGGCTTCACCACCGCCGGACGTACGCTGCGTATTCCGAAATCGACACTGAGCCATCGCATCCAGCGGCTTGAAACCGAGCTCGGGGTCAGGTTGCTCAATCGGACCTCACGACGGTTCGCGATGACTGATGCCGGTGAAGAATTCTATCGCCACGCGGTGGTCATGTTGCGCGACGCCGAACTGGCGGAGAGCGCCATTCGCCATCGGCTGACTGAACCGACCGGCACGGTCCGCTGCACCGCGGCAATGGCCACCATGCAATTCGCGATGTGCGATATCGTGGCGGACTTTCTCCTCCGCTATCCGGAGGTCAATGTTGTTGCACATGCGACCGACCGGTACGTCGATATTGTCGGCGAGAATTACGACGTCGCGATCAGAGCCCATTCGGACCCGCTTCCCAATTCGACACTGGTGCAGCGGGCGCTGACGCCAGCGCCATGGTTCCTGTTCGCGGGCTCCTCATATCTCGACGTGAATGAAGCGCCGAAGACGCCCGAGGATCTCCGAAGCCACCCTTCGCTGTTCATGATGCGCACAGGGGTTGCTCCAGTTTGGCGGCTTCGTCGTTCGGGCGAGGCGGAGGACGCGGTGGTCATGCCGCTAACGCCAAGGCTCTTGTGCGATGACATGATCGCCCTGAAGCAGGCAGCGATCGCCGGCCTCGGTATCGTCGCGCTGCCCGGCTATGTCTGTCGCGAAGACGTTCGATTGGGAGTCTTGCGCCAGGTGTTGCCTGCCTGGCTTGCCGACGATTCGACAATCACGGCTCTCATTCCCTACCGGCGCGGCCTTCTCCCCTCGGTACGCGTCTTCATCGACCACCTGTCTGCAGAGTTGCCGAAAAGGGTGCTGCTGTAGATCGTCCGGATCACTGATCGTGGCATGCCCGGCCGCATTGATCGCATGATGGATAGCGCACCAGATAGAGGGCCTGCTGCTGCCGACGTCTATCGATACGCCTCGGTTGCCGATTCTACGCTGCGCTATCCTTAAGTCCTCGTTGGTACGCCCCCTTACTCCCATTCGATCATTTCCGATGCCCATAAGCGCTTGAATTGTCGGTGGGATTTTCCGCGCGCATGGCCAAATACTGTCAACAGCCTCGCCAAAAACCTACGCTTCCCAATTCATTGAGGAATTCGGTCTGATCGGTTTCAGGTGCAGACTTTCGGAGGAGCGGCTGCATCTATCAGCCACGACCGCCCGGGGCTGCGACTCGGTCGACAGCGCCTCCTCCCATCGTCTCGCACTCCTTGGCCCAAGATCACGATGTCCGGGACGCGCCACTACCGCCTTCTGGAAGCGGATACTCCGCCAGGCCCGCCAGCGCCGCCGACATCGGCGATCTAGCCAGGCCGGGGCCGCCCCGTCAGGGCCGGCGGGCACAGCCTCGCCGGCTGGGGGCCAGCTTCAGCCAGGGCGGCGAATGGAAGGCGCTCATCAGCAGGTACATCGGGATCATCCCGCCGAGCGGGAAGGCGCCGCTCCCAGCCGAACACAGTATGTCCCGCGGCCCACCGCCGAACATGGCCGTCAGCACCGCCATGAGCGCAAAGGTCGGCGTCGCCGCGAGGCCCAGCCAGGCGGTGGGGCCCCGGGCGGCGGGGATCGCGCTTGGCCGATTCCTCATACCGCCGAGCCGGGCTCGCGGTCTTTCCACCTCTGGCCGGCCGTCGACACCTCGACCCACCGCTGATCCGGCGCCGCCCCCGCGGCGTATTGGTCGTGCCAGTTCCACCACTGGTACGGCGCGGTCTGTGGGTAGCCTTCCGGGGAATCCTCCCACGTCTCCTGGCGGCCGAGCGGGGTCGCATCAAGGTAGCTCCAGACTGTCCCCATCGCCTCGTCGCCCCGCGAGTTGATGAAGTAGGTGCGGAAGATCCGGTCGCCGTCGCGGTAGAAGACGTTGTGGCCGTGCCACTCGTCCACGCCGAAGTCGGCGTCGAAGCTGTCGGTCAGAGTGTACCAGGGCATCGCCCAGCCCATCCGGGCCTTCAGCCCCGCGATGTCGGCCTGCGGCGCGCGCGAGACATAGGCCAGCGCGGTGTCCCGGGCGCGCAGGTGCGCGAGGTTGGAGACCTGGTCCGCGCCGAGGGAGCAGCCCCGGCAGGCGTGGTCGGGCCAGCCGAAGACCCCCGGCTCGAAGAAGGCGCGGTAGACCACCAGCTGCCGGTGCCCCTCGAAGAGTTCGAGCAGGCTCGCCTTGCCCCCCGGCCCTTCGAATTCATAGGGCTTGGTCACCGCCGCCCACGGCATCCGCCGCCGCTCGGCGGCCAGCGCGTCGCGGCTGCGGGCAAAGGCCTTTTCCTTTACCAGCATCGCCGCCCACGCCGCCTGCCATTCCTGCGGCGTCACCACCGGCGGGGTGTCCATCGTCGGTCCGGGATTCTGGGATGACATCTGCATGGGAAATCTCCTCATGACTGAGCTGGGTGTTACAGGCGGTGGGCCCCTTTCGGCCACGCCGCCAAATCGAAAAGTCCGTTTCCCTCGGCGGGGTCAGCCCAGCTCGGCAGCGAGGACGCCGACCGTCTCGAGCACTTTGGTCCAGCCGTCGCTCATGTTGCGGAAGGCGGTCTCGTTCTTCGGCAGGACGAAGCCCGAGTGGACAAGGCGAACCCGCGTGCCGGTCTCCACCGCGGTAAGGGTGAAGGTCACGATGGTGTCCAGCCGCGAGCCGTAGCCGACGTTGCCCTCGTGGCCGCCCGTCCAGGCGTAGGACAGGCGCTGATAGGGCGTCGCCTCTAGCACCTCGCAGCGAATGACCCCGTCCCATTCGCCGGCCGGCGTGGTCTGATAGGTGAAGCGCGTCCCAACGATTGGCTCGAAGCCGATGGGCTCCATGTGCAGCCAGCGGCCCATCATCGCTGGAGTGGTCAGGGTCTTCCACACCACGTCGAGGGTGTGGGGGAACACTTCGTCGACAATGATCTCTTGGCTGTCGGCCATGATCGGGGCGTCGCTCATTGGTCAATCTCCCGCAAAAGGGTTCTGAGGTCGGCGAACCGGCCGCGCCAGAACACGGCGTAGTGGCCCATCCAGTCGACCAGCGGCGCGAGGCCCGCTGGCTCGGCCCGGTAGTAGACGTTCCGGCCCTCAGGGCGCTCGGCGACCAGGCCGGCCTGCTTCAGCGACTTCAGGTGCTGCGAGATGGCGCCCTGGGTCACCCCGCTGCCCTGGGTCAGTTCGCCCACGGTGATCTCGTCGGACGTGACGATCCGTTCGAAGACGGCGCGCCGGGTCGGGTCGGCCAGGGTGCGCATCACGGCGTCGATGGTCGCGGCTTCGGTCATGCACATTAATTAGTCATCGCTAATGTATTAGTCAATACTAATTCGTTTCGCGCACGTCGCCGGAGGCCCACGCGAGGACCAGGCCTGCTCCCTCGGCGACGAAGCGCGCGTGCCGGTAGTCGTGGATGAAGCTGATCCGCCCCTCGCCCCACTCCAGCCAAATGAAGTAGCTGGGCGTCGGCGGGCGCCGTCGAACACCGCGATCACCTCACGGGCCTCGAGCCAGGCCGGCGCGAGCCGCACGGCCTCGCTTCGGGAGTAGATTCTGAAGAACATGTGCACGTCGGCCGCGCCCACCCGAAGCGGGTGGGTCGCTTGGTTGAGCTTCACGTCGTCGGTCAGCATCGCGCGCAGCCCGTCCCAGTCGCGGCCGTTGAACAGGGCGACATATCGGGCGACGGCCGGCGACGGCGGCCGCGGCGCGAGACGGGCGGGCCGATCGATACGCTTCCCGATGCGCCGCCGGTGCTTGGTGCCGACGGCGGGACCGATTTTGTTCTCTACCGCAAGGACCGCGTCCTATGCGTGCAGGGCGGCAAGCGGTTGGAAGCCCATCGGCTGAAGCCAGAACGCCGACACGGCGCATGGTGGCTGCCTGCTGCAACTCGGCGAAGTTCCTCGATTTCACCAAGGGCCATTGGCTGACGATCTATCGCGTTCGCATCCCCGAATCTGTGCCGCCGCTGGAAATGCGAGTCACAACCGCGGACCGACGCGCGGGCGTCGTGTTGCCCTAGGACATGCCCAACTACGCTACCTATTCTGGGAAGTTCATGTGGAAGCTGCTCGCCGCCTGGGTCCCGATGTGTTTTCGGACGCCCAAGGTCGGGGGCCAGCCAACGTGACCGCGCCGGCTGACTCCACACTTTTTGCGACCACAATTATTGCGCGTCTAATCAATATTATCAGGAATTATGATTATATTTCAATGATCTAAACGTCTAGCATCCGCCCCCGCACCCTTGGGGTCGGCAATCATTGACGAACGAAACTCTTTGCTGACAGAAAATGTCAGCAGAACGCTTTATCAAATGCAGCCTAATCACGTGGAGACGAGGTGTCTCGGTCGGCCCGCCTTCTTCGTCTGTTGCAAGCCCTGCGCGGGCGCCGTCATCCGGTGACGGCCGCGCGGCTGGCCGAGGCGTTGGAGGTATCGGAACGGACGATCTACCGAGACATCGCCGACCTGACGGCCCAGGGCGCACCGATCAGCGGCGAGGCGGGGTTCGGCTATGTGCTCCGGCCCGGCCTGTTTCTACCGCCCCTGATGCTGACCGAGGCCGAGGTCGAGGCGGTGCTGCTGGGGCTTCGCTACGTCGACCAGCGGGGCGACGAAGTGCTGAAGGCCGCCGCCGCCGAGGCTCTGACCAAGATCGGCGCGGTTTTGTCGCCTGAGGCCCAGGCGAGCCTCGCGGTCCCACTGACCCTGCCGGGTCCCTCGCTGGCGGCCTTTCCGGTCAACACGGTCTCGCTCGATGATTTGCGCGCCGCCATACGCGCCCAGACGCGACTGGATATCGCCTATGAGGACGAGCAGGGACGACGCACCCGGCGCATCGTCTGGCCGATCCAGCTCGGTTTTATGGACCGCGCCCGGGTGTTGGCGGCCTGGTGCGAGCTGCGCCAGGACTTCCGCACCTTCCGCACCGACCGGATCGCAGGGCTCACGCCGTTGGATCGCTATCCAGGCCGTCGCGCCGACCTCGTCCGCCGCTTGCGCACCCACCTAGAAGCCAGGGCAGCTGCTTCGTCATCCTGACGGAAACTGTCAGGATGCTGGCCTACACCCTTCGAGCGCCCATTCGAAGGAGCCAGCTATGCCCAAGGATATCACCAACAATCTGCCGCCCGTGGTCGCTCGCCACCTCGCCGCCTGCAACGGCCACGATATCGACGCCTGGATGGCGACTTTCGCCCCCGACGCTCTGGTCAACGACATCCAGCGCGAGTTCGACGGCGCCGAGGCGATCCGCGCTTTCGCCGCGAAAGAGATCTTCGGAGACAGCGTCACCTTCACGCCCTTGCAGGCCCTTGATCGCCACGGCGACATCGCCGTCCATGCGCGCACCGACGGAACCTACGACAAAACCGGCCTGCCCGACCCGCTGATCCTGAGCCTCTACTTCAGCCTTCGGGACGAGCGGATCACCCAATTGATCATCATCCACAACAAAGCGCGGGCCTGACTATGACCACCCCTTACCCCTTCCCCACACCTGCAGACGAGTTCGCGAACAAGCGCGTGCTGGTGACCGGCGGCACGCGCGGCATCGGCGAGGCGGTCGTTCGCCGCTTTCGGCTCGCCGGAGCCCGCGTCGCCGCGACTGCGCGAGCGGCGCCCGAGCACGCCATGGACGGCGTCGTGTTCATTCCGGCCGACATCGGAACCGCCGGGGGCGTCGAAACCGTCGTCCGCCGTCTGATGGCGGACTGGGGCGGGCTCGACATCCTGGTCAGCAACGCTGGCGGCGCGGAGACCAAGCCCGGCGGGTTCGAGGCCCTGTCCGACGCCGACTGGCATGCGATCCTGGACCTTAATCTGATGGGCCCGACGCGGCTCGACCGAGCCTTCGTCCCCGGCATGATCAAACAAGGATCGGGAGTGGTGATCCACATCGGTTCGGTCGCGGCCCGCCTGCCGTTCGCCAACACCACCCTCGCCTACGCCGCGGCCAAGGCGGCGCTCGCCACCTACAGCAAAGGCCTGGCCAAGGCCGTCGCGCCCCACGGCGTGCGCGTGACCATGATCTCACCTGGCTTCATCGAGACGTCCGGCGCCCACGGCATGATCGCCGATATCGTCCGCAACACCGGCGCCAGCGAAGCGGCGGCGCGCCAGCAGATCGTGGACATGCTGGGCGGCATCCCGGTCGGGCGGCCGGGGAAACCCGAGGAGGTCGCCGAGCTGGTGGCATTCCTGGCGTCCGACCGCGCCGCCTTCGTCAGCGGCGCCAACTATGTGTTGGATGGCGGGAGTATCCCAACCGTCTGACTGTCGGCCCGCGTCGCCCCGCGGTCGGCGCCGGCGCACATGGTGGACATCGTCCGCCTCTCGTCCACCATGTCGCCTATCAGGGCGTTTCGGCCGTGACCGGCGATTTGGACTGTCTTCGGCCGCCCGGCAGCATGCTCTGAAGCACCCCGTCACGCAGCACTAGCCGATGGAAGAGCGCCGCAGCCGTGTGTAGTCCGACGAGGCCGGCCAGAAGCCAGCCGCCGGCCTCATGCAGGCTGTGGGCGGCGTGGTAGATCGGCTTCGACTTTGCCACCAGCACCGGAACGGTCATCCCAAAGACCGGAAAAGCGCGCGCGTGGAAGAGGCTGTCCGCCAGCCCCGTGACCGGCTGGACTAGGAGCAGCAGGTAGAGGGCGTATTCGTTGGCCCGAGCGGCGAGGCGCTGCAGTAACGGCATTTTAGGATCGGGGGGCGGAACCCGCATCAAGGTTAGCCGCCAAATTAGCCTGGCCGCGGTCAGACCCCACAGCAAGAGGCCAGTTGAGCGGTGCACGGCGAGCACTAGGTCGATCTGCGCCGGCTCGACATAATCAAGCGAGATGACCGTGGCGAACTGGGCCAGTACGAGGACCGCTGTGATCCAGTGCAGCCAGAGGGTGACCATGTCAAAGCGCGGCGTCGAGGCGGTGGACATATGAGGACTCCGGGCCGTTGAGGGTTGGTCGCAACCTCTTGGGGGTCAGCGACCTCAGTTCCTGGCCCAGACCGCGCGAAAGCGCCGGTTATTCCCGATCGGCCCGAAAAAGGCGGAAGCGCGCGATCTTCCGCGGATTCTTGGGATTAAACTCTGCGCTCGCTCGGTCCTTCCTTTCGATGTCAGATCGCCGCCGACAATTCGAAGCACTGGCTCTGCCGCATCTGGACGCCGCCTATAATCTGGCGCGGTGGCTCGGTCGCTCGCCGACCAACGCCGAGGACATCGTTCAGGACGCTATGCTGCACGCCTTCCGAAGCTTCGATCAGATGCGTCGCGAGGACGCGCGTCCGTGGCCGACGAGTATTGTCCGCAACTGCTGCCACAACTGGGCCGCACAGCACCGGGCAAGCGGTGCCGCTACCGTCTCGGCTACCGTCAAATTGTTCTGATGGCCAGCGATAGCCTCCGATAGACCTTGATACTTTTCATTTAAGTTTCAGTTATTTAGGCGTCGAAAGCGCGCCTGGGCGATAGTCCCCGAGGGCTATCGATCATTCCCACTCGATCGTGCCGGGCGGCTTGGAGGTAAAGTCGTAGACGACGCGGTTGATGCCCTGCACCTCGTTGACGATGCGTGTCGCAACCCGGCTCAGGAAGGCCGCGTCGAACGGGTAGATGTCGGCGGTCATGCCATCGATCGAGGTGACCGCCCGCAGGCCGCAGACCGAATCATAGGTGCGATTGTCGCCCATCACGCCGACGGTTCGCACAGGCAGTAGCACCGCGAAGGCCTGCCAGATCGCGTCGTAGAGGCCCGCATTGCGTATCTCTTCGAGATAGATCGTGTCGGCCTTGCGCAAGATGTCGCAGCGCTCCTTGGTCACTTCACCGGGGATGCGGATGGCGAGGCCCGGTCCCGGGAAGGGATGGCGACCGACGAATGCGTCCGGCAGGCCCAGTTCCTTGCCGAGCAGGCGGACCTCGTCCTTGAACAGCTCGCGCAGCGGCTCGACGAGCTTCATGTTCATGCGCTCGGGCAGACCACCGACATTGTGGTGGCTCTTGATGGTCACCGACGGGCCGCCGGTGAAGCTGACGCTTTCGATGACGTCCGGGTAGAGCGTGCCCTGGGCGAGGAAGTCGGCCCCGCCGACTTTCCTCGCTTCCTCC
>OUNM010364064.1_pt1 | contig 10714 bp, 9 predicted proteins | sample 1769961 | NCBI WGS metagenome assembly OUNM01 (sample SAMEA3914820, study PRJEB12502) | metagenome | biome: forest; material: soil | place: USA | collected 2012-03-12 | depth 0.3 m
GGGCATAGCAATTCGATCAACGCAGTGGCGTTCTCGCCGGACGGCAACACGCTAGCGTCGACTTCATCCGACAAGACCATCTGGCTCTGGGATACGGCGACCGGCACGCACCAGCAGACGCTCAGAGGGCATGGCGGCTCGGTTAGCACAGTGGCGTTCTCGCCGGACGGCAACACGCTGGCGTCGGCTTCAGAAGACGCAACCATCCGGCTCTGGGATACAGCGACCGGCGCGCACCAGCAGACGCTCGACGGGCATAGCACTCTTACTCGTCTCATGTTCTCCAGGAATGGTCAATGTCTCGAGACAGACCGAGGGCTGCTGAGCGTAACCGTAGACTCCGACGCTTCAAGCAGCTCTGGAGACCGGAATCCCGGTAGCGGGTTTCTCTTCGTCGGTGACGATTGGGTCACAAGAAATGGGAAGAGCGTTCTTTGGCTTCCCGCCGATTATCGGGCAACATGTATGGCGGTTCATGGTCAAACACTTATCCTAGGACATGCTTCTAGCCAAGTGACATTCTTTCGGTTTGCTTTTACGGAGTGATGGATTTCTATAATCGTTAGAATGTCATATAACTAACGTATGTTATCAGCGAGTGTGCAATATCACCGAGTGTGCAACACTAACAGATTTTGGTGGGGCTGTAGTTAGAAAAAACTGCTAACAACTTAAAAGTGGGCCTTCTTGATGCTTTAGTTAACAAATTTTTGCATGTAAACCGGTGAGCTCGGATCGGCAGATGCATTAACTAGACGCTTCTTCATTGGGAAACCTGGATGCAGGAAAACGGAGGAGGAGCGGGACAGAGGGGTAGCACAAAGGGTCTCGTCGACAGAAGGGATTCGTCCACGATACACGCGTCGGCGCACATCCCATCGTGGGCAGCTGGAATGTACCCGTCCATGTGATATCACGGCACAGAACAATACAGAATGGCGATCCCTTGCAGTGGCTGGCTACAGTTTCGATATGGATGTACAAACAGTATGGCAGTCGCGCCCTTCGGGCACGGTGTAGCCTGCGGAATGGTGTGGCCGCAATAAGACGCGTCCCGCCGCCCAAGTCCGCACGCCCCTTGCCACATCTCCCGATCCGTCGCACACTCGCCACGTCACCACGCGCCACAAGGAGCGGCATGACGGTGGTGGAAGCGACAAGGACAAGGAGGCGGGTGGGAGAAAGGAAGATTTTGTCACCAACCCGACCCCTGAGGAGGTGGAGGTGCTAGTCGCCCCCGCGGACATCTGGCAAACGTTCCAGAGGACGGTGTCGGTGTGGAGTGCTGGAGGGGGATGTTCCTATTATGGAGGGTTCGGAAGATGAACATGGCACACAATACGCAGGCTCCCCCCCTTGCCTCTCTCACGCTACTGCAGTAGCCTAGGCACCCACTTTGTTCGATTGCTGTCAAGTTGCCTGAGAAAAATACAGAAATTTCTGTTGCGATCGCGGGTCAGTTGCGGCGATTGGGCAACAGACAGCCTACGAGGGCGTTAGGTGACCGGATCCCTGGCCACTCTTGAACGACCGCCTCGCCGCCACACCTGCAGAAAAGGCGTCTGTGATCGGACGATGGTCTCTCGATCCTTGCGAAGTTCGACGTAGCCGACACAGTTGCCTTGTTTCATGACAAGGATGTGACTACAGGTCGACAGATGGGCGCTAATCCTGTGGCGGCAGCCGAGACACGGGACATGCTAAGCAATGGGGCCACCCCCCTCTCGGCAGCTGCATAAGATGCCTGTCATAAATTGCGGCAGGAGAGTGAAATACGCTAGGCGAAGTAAGGAGAGTGGCCTCGCGGGCAGGGGCGTCGGCGAGCGCGTAAACCTGCGTGCGTATCTGCTGTAGGAAGCAAGAGTTGGCGGAGAAAAAAAGAGAGGGGACCTGCGGCGCCGCTCCCTTCTCCCTCTCCTCTCCCTCTCTCCCCCTCTCTCACCCTTACCTCACACTCCCTCCTCCTCATCGCACCCCCTGTCACCCTCCCTTGTTACCCCCCTGATTGCCCACGTCTGTGACACACCCTTTCTTCTCCCACCAGCCTCCCTCCGCCCCAGTCCCCCACCCCGTTTTTACCTCCAACAGCACCCTCCGGGCTGTAACCACGCGCTTGCGACAAGAACGGCAGGTTGTCCGTAGCCGACCCTCCATACCACCAGCTACGCAACGCTCGCCCGAACCACGCGGGATGTGATTCGTTCCAGGCACGCCGCCATGCAGATTATCCGCCCGAGATAGCCTTCGGAATGCTCGTTAGGCTCTTGCAACTCTAGGCAGCCATTCCTTCGTCCTGTGAATCCGACCCTCCAGGACGCTCGCACGTTCCATTCAGCCTGCGGAGAGTTGGGTGGCGATAGTGCGACCCACCATAACAAAGTTGCTGAGAGACGCACAAAAACCACGCCGCGGAAGGCGCTCCAGGGGGTCGAGGCTAGGAGGTCGAGGCTTGGGCGAGGAAAACGCGACAGCAGTCCAACTCCTGTGAATCGGCCTCTCGATTCTAGTCAGGCGTAACAACGTACGCCTGCCGCCCTTGGGACTCGTTGCTCCTTACGCGGTCGAGGAGAGTCATGATTGTCGAATCACAGAGTAGCGAAGTCCATCATTCAAAGGAATCAGGATCATTAGTATGCTCGCGAAGGGGACCTGGCCTCGGGTCTACGAGACGTGCTCCAGTTCTTCCTACGCCGACGTCGAGAGCGACGCGTAATATTGCGTTGCATCTGAGTTCGAGCGCGGCATTATTGGCTAGGATACGTGAAAACTAGAAGGAATGAGAGGAAGGAAAGGAAACAAGGGGGAGGCAGAGTCGAAGGCGAGGCGCGAAGGCAGGGAGAGAGGTGAAGAATCGACCTCGCAGTTAACCAGCCAGACTCTAATTACATCAGAAGCACAACAGTCTCAACTCATTACCGACGGCGCCTGCGCTTGCGCCTTATAATTGGTTTCGTTGTTTCTGCCATGGGGCCACCCGCCTTGCTGGATGGCGAGTCGCGTGGCCGGCGAGGTGCGGATGCCGGCGTTATCCGCCGGGGCCGTCCGGAAGCGGGAGACAGAGTTGCGCCTGGTCGCGACTGTGGTTGGTTTCGCGCCTGCTGGCGGGTTGCGATCCGAGCGCTGCGACGGAGCGGCGCGGGGGGGGTCGCGTTGGGCAGAAGACGGCTCGTGCTGGTATGCTGTCTCCGTCCGGGAACCTCTGAGGACCGTGGTTCACCATCGTCCATTTGGTCCCCGGTTCTGAGCCGCTTGGAAGGCAATTCGTCGTTGAGAGTCTCGTCGCGTTCGCGTTTACGTGCTCCCTTGTGCGGAACGGCCGCCCTCTCCTTAGCGTGTCGGCGAGCAGGACAGCCAGTCGAGTATCGCTGAGGAGCAAGCGGTCACTCCAGACACCTCTTTCAGTGGGGTAGCAAAGAGGAGGAAAGGCCGGAAGTTAGCGGACGGATAGATAGGATTTCAATTCCATGAACCATGCGCCGCCTTCCCATACGCCGCCTTCCATCACAAGGAGTGCCGCCATTGCAGCCGTTGGCTCCGCCGCCGGTCCTTCCCGACTATGCGCTGCGTTGAGGCTCTCTCCGGCCCCACCCCGGTCCGCAATACGGAGTACTCCCGAAGATGTGCCGAGACTCGTTCAAAATTGAACGAGTCTCAGCTGCTGATATGATTGGCCGTTTAGATGGTAGTGGGGTTCCGTCAGTCTCAGCTCCCGGCACACCCGCAGAAGAGCGGCATTCTTCAGCTCCCAACTTATGGAGCAGCACTCAGCACCGCCGCGGAGGTAGATCAGATGGCGTAACAGGCCTAGTCCTAGCTAGGTACATACACATTTTTTGACCTGGAAGAATCGACCCGCTCGCTATTTCGCTTCTTGATTACCACCATTCATAAACCAAGCCATCCACTCATCCGCAAGTTCGGGAAAGCCATCCTGCCCCAATCGTCTTTGAAGCCGTCTCCTCCACTCCTGTCTTGAGTCGTCGTCATCGCCACGAAGATCCAATCCGCTGGAAACGCAGACCTTTGTCCTTATCCATTCCCGAGGAACAAACCCAGCCATCTCCCAATCAACCACCGCAAGAGATCTCTGTCTGGGATCTACAATTATGTTCCCAGGCCCTAGATCGCAATGGTAGAAAACGAATAAGGAACAATCCATCCCAAGATGAGCGCAGTTGCCGAGGAGATTTCGAGGACTCATGTCTTCCACGCCGTGGAGAGGCGTGAGATAGAGATCTGATAGATTCCGCCCGTCGACGCCATGAATGCCGTTGCCTGTCCAAGCTGCCAGCTCCTTGCAGATGCCCGCAATCCGTGAGACATAGTACTCCTTTGTGCTCTCGTCCATCGACGGCCATGCCTCGGAAAGGGTCACGCCGGGCATGCGGCTCTGGATGATGAAGTAACGGTCCTTGCTTCGCACATGGTGGATGACATTTGGGACGGCAAAGCTGAGTTTTCCAAGCGGGCATTTGTTGTGGAGATGATCCAACGTGACGTGCTCCCACGTCATATTCGGATCTGGATGTTTCCTGGCTTTGCAGATGGCATTGTCTGAGATGTGAAAATCCTACGGCTCATGCAGCCAGCCTTCTCCACAATCCCAGAGCTGGACGGTGTACGACAGCATCATTCGATGCCGGGCGCTCGTTGAGTCCCTCAACGCGTAGCACGCGCTCAGCGCCTGTCGCTGCGTCCCACATCCGCACCGTCCTGTCGGCAGAGCCCGACAGAATAAAGCGGCCGTCACGCGAGACGGCGACGGCGCCAACCGCGCTCGGATGGCCCAGGGTCTGTAAATGCACGCTCCAGTCTTCTGAGAGCGCCGGCGCACGCACTATCCACTCAGTCCGACGTCCCGCTCCGTAGGCCATGGATCCTCTCAGCGTCACTGCTAGTGTTATAGCCGTTGCGACTGCCGCGTTGCAGAGCGCCAAAGCACTTTACGACGTTAATCGATGGACTCGTAGATGTGCCACATTCCGTTTCGCAGAGCAAGAGTCTTCTCTCCCAAACCTCGGGCGTGAAGGCGCCCGTCAAGCGCCTCCGTCTCTGCTTTGTTCTTGTAAGGCTCCCATGTCTCCGTTCCTGATACATGCTCTCATTAACAATTAACTCGATTACTCTCAAATCAACCTGACGGCTTTACTTCAACAGCATTACCATCCTACCCCACGACAATAGGATTCTCCTCCTGCACCAAGACAGCCGGACCGTCCTCCTCCCCCAAGACAAGAGGTTGCTCCTTCTCCTCCAAAACAACTGCCGTCCCCTCAAACTCCACCACCCCGACCCCCGTCTCCGGATCAACCCTCAGCCTCAGATCCGGCATCCTCAGCAAATCCCCCCCAAGCATCAGCCTCACCAGCCAGCCCCAAAACCCCCTCCCCTCCCAAACCGGCGGCTCGGGCCCCCTCAACCCCACCACCAAATTCCACAGCAAAGTATGCCCCCAGGGATCCCCCGCCCAAGTCGACAGCGCAACCACCGCGAGAGGCGCCAGCACCGCCACCGCAATCACAAACGTCATCTGCAGCCACGACGCCGCCGCCATCGCCTCCGCCAGCGTCACCACCACCAGCCGCGGGTCCACGCTCACCGCAAACGCCCGCGCCGCCAGCAGCTCGTTGATCCGCGCGTCCACGGTGGGGGAGGACACCCACTCCATCACGGTCTGGTCGAGCGCGGTCGCGCTGCGGTCGGAACGCCCGTCGCCGAGGCCAGTGAGGATGACGACGGCGGAGGTGTCGACTTGGCCGAAGAAGCGGGAGGCTGTTTGGGGGGTTTTTGAGGAGGTGGCCGCGGGGATGTCGCTCTCGCCGACGTAGCAGTCGGTGTCGGAGGGGGGTTGGCCGCCGTAGGCGAGGTTCATGAAGCTGGCGGCGCAGGTGGTGATGAGGGGGGCAGGGATGCGTGTGAGAGTTTCGGAGTGGAGGAGGGTGACTGTTGTGGTGCTGAAGCGGAGGGTGGAGTAGAGCGGGAGTCGGTTACTCTCGGCTGTGAGGTATTCCCAGGCGGTCTGGGTGGTGGAGAGGTTGCTGAGCCCTTCGGTGAGGCCAAACGTGAAGCTGGTGTTTTGGGACTGGGCGAGGAGGATGGAACGGGTCAGAAGGGTGAAGAACGAAAGTCTGCGCTCCTGCATGTCTCACACAGGGCCATCATAGATCTGACAAAATCGAGGGAGACGAAAGCTGCACTTGGTTTTGATGGACCAGGACTCAATTGAATGTACACCGCAGCGCAAGATCACAGGATGGCGGATTGGTTGTTGTAGAATTGTTGATCGCCTCGTCGAGGAGAGAGACTTGGCGAGAGGGGTTGTTGGATGATGCAGCATGTTGATTGGTTGCTCGAAATCAGATCCGGCACAGACTGGGAAGGAATGCACGAGGGAGGCCGCGGTGGTCAAGGTCTTTATAACGCCGACTGAAATCCCAAGTTTGGTCTCTGAATTCTCTCAACTCGACGGCCCATCGTCACTATAGTCTATCATACAAGGTAATACTGCCCAGTTCTCACCGTGGTGCAACCAGAGCCGTCCCGTGGAGATGTGCTCCCTTCAGCGCGGCTCGCAGCCAGGTATGCATGACCACCGTGCTCGCACTTTTGACCGGCGTGCTAATAAACCCGCCCATCTCCAGAAGCGCCCGCTTCCCATATCCCGCGCTTTCTCTGGAGAGTTGAATCGAGAAACTCCCGGTACCGCGTCCTGGAGTGCAGCCACTGGGTCTCGCAGCATGTCCACTGCAACCGCGACGAGCTCCGGTCGTGGATTTCCACCCACATGGAGTCGCGTCAAGGGAGGAGAAAGACAGGACGAGAGGGGAAGCGAAACCAGAAGAGCAGAGAAAGATCAGGCGGGAAGGAGACCGGAGGAGAGCAATGCAAGGAGTAGAGAAGCCGAGAAGGAGAGGACTTGTCACCCGGAACCGTGAATTGATTGCTGTAATACACCTCGACATTTTACCCCAGCTCCATCAAGCTCGCTATTGATCTAAGGATGGGGCAAAACCCCATTGGGCTTCCAGCTCCTCAGTCTCAGCCGCCATTGCATGTGACGCTTCTCGGTGGGCAATTCGTTCTCATTGGCACCCTCGTGGCCCGGAAACCCTTGGCAGTCAATGTAACATCCAGATATGGCCAACCAAGATCGGCTTGCAGCTGGGGTAACCCTTACTCAAGTTCTCTGGCAAGTGCGATGTTAGTGGGGGAACGAGCTTCGAAGGAAGTTGGCGTTGTGGGGCACGGCCCATGGCCCCGAGCGGCCCGCACCTGCGGCATTGTCCAGCTCCCCAACTTGTGGCACAGCACTCCCCTCTTGGCTTGACTGCCACCTTGCCGATGAGTCAAGACTCGTCTAAAATTAGACGTTCGTTGCATGAGGTTGGGCTTTGCGGCTCTGGGCGGCGGTTAGGCTGTGGTCCGGGTCGATTGTGGCGCTGAACGATTAGTCGGAATTGGTGGATCCCATTCCTGCAAGCTCACAGCCATCCATTCCTCGCACGTCACTCCATCTCTCGACTCTCTTCCCCGGACACATAACCAGGACCTTGCTCCCCTCCATTCTCATCGCCATGGCCCACACTCGAACCCAAACAGCGGCCCAAATGGCGCTCCTATCGCCGGCGTCAAATTATCAAGGTACTTATTCTTCGCGCCGCCAAAGGACATCGTTACGATGGCTTTGTAGGAGAGCGACGGATATCAAGTTCAAGTGGGATACATCATTCCGAGGCGTCATCACACATGGAGAGGCGAAGATGACGATACACTTGACTTTAATCCATTCAAGTCATATTATAGTCCCCTACCGTCAGGGAATAATGGTTTCCACTGAAGGCGGCCACGGGAAGAGCACTTGGTTCCTTAGACAGCCGTTGAAAAAGCACAAGCCAGAAATCCAGCGCCTGACATACAATCGCGGAACGCGATGCTCGACGTCGAGGTCGGTGAATCTGACCTCAAGGGACACGTGATAATCTATGTCGTTAGTGCCGACCGTGCTAGAATTGGGTTGCTTTAGGCGCGACGCCGTGAAGACAAATGACAGAACTTCTTACTAGTTGGCGTAGATCTCCCGAGCATCGTCCCCATCCTCCCAAATGAATATAGCCTTATACGGGGTTAGACCTTCCCCACGGCCCTAAAGGCTACCGAGACAGAGTGTCTCGCCTCTATCGATTGCCTCGACCAACCTCTTAGCTGCCATTCGCATATACCTTCTAGGAAACCTCGACTGCTAGGGCTGACTCCTGCCGTTATTATAGAAATCAAGTCGCAAGTACTCTTCAATAGAACGAGCAAGGGGAACATAAGAGAGAGATCGTAGTTCGTAGGCAAGTTGGGCAAGCCGTTTCTACTAGTGTACCGTCAAGCTGCCACGCCGCTTCTTTGATTACGGCAACTGGTCAGAAAAGTTTACGGTTCGAACGATTCTGCCGAGCTTCTAGAGGTGTCCCTTGGTTATAATGCCACGCGCGTCAAGTTTAACGTTAATGAAGCGGCAGCTCTTGTTAAACGTTAGGCTACGATCGATCCGAGGGCTATAGAACTCATTAAAGAAGTGCGTCCACAAGTACGTAGAGACGCTTATCAAAGACAGTGAGCGATACGTTTCTCCGGTTCTGCCGTTATAGATGATCTCCTCGTTAAGGAGACACAACGCTAACATAGACAGATCGAGACTGTAGGACTTCTCCTACAGCTCTTCTTTATTCAGCTAGATTAGATATTAACAATAGTTAGAAACAATAGCAAGACGATCCCAACTCTTCTCTAGAACCCTCCTTCCGATACTATCGATAATCGTCAGAAACATAGCGTTTGACCTTTCCAGCATGATCGTATATTTGCCAGCCGTTCCAAAGACCTAGTCAATTACGTCGCTCTCTTTCCACGTGCGAGATCGGATATATTAAAATGCTTGATATAGCCTCGTAGCTTCGAAGGAGAAGGTGACATAGTTGAAGCAGAGCTCGCCTAAGACATCGCCAAAGACGTGGTAAGACCTTTTGCTTCTCTCTAGACTAATTAAATAGCAGATCAGGAGAGTCATTTGATGCCCTACGCGGTAAGACTCTTAGAACGTCTAAAGTCTCGTCCACCAACGGTCGCATATTATAGCGTTTAGCAATATCAGCGCCCTATATGCCTCCGAACAGTCTGTCGCTATCGATAGCTAGGGCCATTCTATTTCCCGATTTTTGTCCACGAGCTTTCCCTCAAGGATCCTCGCGAGGAGATCCAATTCACCCCTTGAGCTGATAGGTCTACCGAGCAATACAACAGGCTAGCGACTAAGTCTATAGACTAGATCCATCGTTTAGAGGGCGGCTCTTTTGTCTTAACACTTCTTATAGTCACACGTAACCTTACACGCACGCTGCTTCATGCTATGCCGATCAATCCACAAGAATTTCAATCCGTAGTACTATATATAGGCAAAGATACAGTCGAAGACACAATTCCGAACAGACAATAGATAGAAGTCTCGTTTATCTCTAGTTTACACCTCGTAGCGTCCTTTACTTCCGTCCTCAAACTCAGATAGGTGCCAGGTGTACGATAGAGCGAGGTAATTCTTCTTATAGAAAGCATTAATCCAGTGTCAGAGTAATAGGATACATAGCATCGAAGTCCCTACCGGCTTTCGCTCATAGATTTCGTCTAGGTGAAGACATTTAAGATGCTTAATATAACGTAAGAATTTTTAGTATCGTTCTTTGCTCTCCTGGATGTTAAGGAGGCGAGCGACGATCGGGCCAGTTTAGCATTCTACCACTCTAGCGAGAGGACTTATAGCATTACAACGCGTCTCCATTCTTGGCAAGATCAAAGGACAATAATAGCGACAGCTAGTATGAACCTTAATCTGATAATCGATATGACTCGAATTACAGTCGTACTATAGAGAGTGAAGATTTTTGATCTACGATAGAAGGCTTAGAAGCGAAGCTATAGTAGTGACGTAGCAATCATATATCCTGTCGCAATAGAACTATACAAAATCGCATACATAGCGCCGCAAGCTTCAGCCCTGCTTCTAGCCTCTACACAGACAGGCAATAGGAAGTAACTCCTATATATCCCACTAGGTCGCCTTATATGACAGGTGCCCACCTAACGTCGTTTGTCCTTGACGCATCTAGTTCATGATGGTCAACGACGCCATCCTTAAACCCCCTGAAAATGCCGTCAATCGGCTCGTGACTGCTCCAATTAGAGCAAAGCTAATAGCGAAGAGGAGTATAATAAAGAGAAAGGCCTCTGATTGACGACCATAAACTGTTCGCTTGATAGTGATGGATTAGATGACTCAGAATCCCATTACCATCAATCCTCTCTATACTTACGCTCAACCTTCCCAGAACCTCTCCAACCTCGCCCTCCCTGTCATCAAACCCCACACCTACAACGCATCCACGACCACAATATCCACAAAACTAAACACCAAACTCCCACCGAAAACAAGACTGTGGTATGTCCACGCATTGCCTTCATCCAAACCCCCCACCTGGCATACAATCGCCCACAGCAGAACATATAGCAAATTACTCGCCAGGCTCTAGTACAGATACCACTTCGGCCTCGTCGCCAGCACAACGCTCGCCAGCTACGTCGACGCCGCATAAAATATATAGCACCAATCGATCGTCCGCCACATATACGCCGTGACCTCAGCAACCTCCTCCAAATCGCTCAGATACCGCGCAAA
>OUNM011356648.1_pt1 | contig 10714 bp, 10 predicted proteins | sample 1769961 | NCBI WGS metagenome assembly OUNM01 (sample SAMEA3914820, study PRJEB12502) | metagenome | biome: forest; material: soil | place: USA | collected 2012-03-12 | depth 0.3 m
CAGGACGCGAATTGGGTGAGCGTGGAACGCCGCCGCATCACGCTCGCCGATCGCCCGGCGCTCGAGCAGCGCGCCCAGGCCCGCGTCTGAGTGCATGGAACCCGGGTGTGACATTGGTCACCTCCGGGTCGTGACAGCCTTCCTAGCCCTTTTGGGCCGGTTCCCCAATCCTTATCGCTGAGCGCTGAGGCGCTACGTAACATGACTTTGCGATTGCGGTTCTGGGGGACGCGCGGGTCGATACCAACTCCCGGAACTCACACGGTGCGGTATGGCGGTAACACGCCTTGCGTGGAGGTTCGGACCGAAACGGACTGGCTGGTGATTCTCGATGCGGGAACCGGCATTCGCGAGCTCGGGCGCTCGCTGATGGCCGGGTCGAGTGAGACGGGACAATTTCGCGCGGACGGCAACATCGCCGCGGACATCTTCCTGACCCACGCGCACTGGGACCACATCCAGGGCATTCCCTTCTTCGCCCCGATCTTCCAGCCGGGGAATCACTTCACGATCTGGGGTTCGAAGGCGCTCGAGACGAGCATCGACCGCGTGATCCGTGACCAGATGTCCCCGGTGGTGTTTCCGGTGTCGTTCGAGGAGCTGAGCGCTCGCATCGACTTTCGCGAGATCGCCGAAGAACGTTGCATCGGCGACGGATACGAAGTGACCGCGTTCGCAGTGCAGCATCCGGGAGGCGCGCTGGGCTACCGCTTCTCGGGCAGCAAAGAGTCGGACAAGTCGTTCGTGTACATATCGGACAATGAGCTGGCGGCACACGAGACATACAAGTCGCGTCCCGACTGGCGAGGACGGTTGGTCGAGTTCATTCGCGGCGCGAGGCTGCTGGTGCACGACGCGACGTACACGGCCGAGGAGTACCAGCGGCACCGCGGGTGGGGACACTCGACGTACGAAGAGGCGGTGGCACTGGCGCTCGAAGCCGGCGTGGAAGAGCTCGTGCTCTTTCACCATCGGCCCGAGCGAAGCGACGACGAAGTGGACCGCTGCGTTCAGGCGGCACGCGTGTTGGTGCAGAGCCGCGGCAGCGCGATGACGGTGATCGCGGCCGCCGAAGGGATGACGCTGACGGTCTGACGCAGTTTAGAGTTCTATCAAGAGTCTCAGGAGGAGACCCCATGTTGCGCACGATGTCGCACGCCACTCGCGTGATGAGGACGATCGCCGCCGCGGCGGCGATCGCGCTGCCGGCGATCCCGGTGGCCGGCGCGCAGGACAGCCGGCCGGTCGTCGTGGTATTCACGTTCACGAACAGTTCGCTCGGCGCCGGCAAGGCCGACTTCGACGGGATCTCCACCGGCGTTCAGGATCTCCTGATCACGGACATGGCGTCGAGCGCCAAGATCCGCCTCGTCGACCGGGCGCGCATCGCCGAACTGCTCCAGGAGCAGAAGATGGTCAAGGATCAGCAGATCGATCCGGCCACCGCCGTCCGCCTGGGCAAGATCATCGGCGCGCAGTACGCCGTGACCGGCGGCTTCCTGTCGGACGGCAAGGGCAAGGCGGTGCTCACGGCCCGCACGATCGACCTTGAAACGAGCGCCATCGCGAACCCCGAGAAGATCGAGGGAAGCTCCGGCGAGGTCCTGGCGCTGATCGGCCAACTCTCGTCCAAGCTCTCCAGCGGGATGAGCCTCGCGGCCAAGCCTGGCCGCCGGGTGGGTGAGGCCGGTGACGCCGCCAAGCCCGCCGCCGCTCCGGCGCAGACGGGCGCCCCGGCGTCGAACGTCGAACAGTACGCGCGGGCAGTGAGCCCCAAGTCGATGCAGATGAAGCTCGATGGCGCGACGCTGAAGATCTACTCGAACGCGCTGGACGAGATGGACAGGAAGAACAAGACCAAGGCCGCGGACCTCTTCAAGCAGGTCCTCGCCAAGTATCCGGACTTCGAGCCGGCCCAGAACCACCTCAAGAAGGTCGGCTAGCCACTCACCTACGACGGTGACGAAAATGCTGAAGGACCTGGACTCGTTGAGCCACGCGCGCAACGATTTCCAGGTCCTTCGCTTTTGTCACGATGACGAGTTTTTTCTGGCCCGCCCAACGACCACGGTGATGTTGTCTTTGCCCCCGCGCTCGAGCGCGAGGTCGACGAGCTTCCTCGTTGCCTGTTCAGCGCTCTCCATCGTGCGCAGATGCTCGGCGATTTCGGCATCGGTAACGTGCTTGGTGAGGCCGTCGCTGCAGACGAGGTGCACGCTTCCCCGCTCGCGCACGTCGACCCGCGTAACTACCGGCACCGCCGTATCCCCGCCGATCGCGCTCGACAGCACGTTATTGAACGGCGAGGCGTGCGCCTGGGACGCCGACAGAAGGCCCTTTTCGACGAGATCCTGCGCGATGGTCTGATCGCGCGAGACCTGCTGCAGCCGACCGTGGCCGTAGCAGTAGTACCGGCTGTCGCCCACCTGCACGACGTACAGCCAGGGCCACACCACGATGCCAAGCGTGAGCGTCGTCGCGTTCGTCGCCCCGGCGTGCTGCAGGTCGGAGTCGGCGCGAACGGCGGTGTGGGCCTCGAGCGCAGCTTCGTTCAACGCGTCGAGAAATTCGCGGTCGCGATGCGGACCGGCCGCGTGATAGCACCGCATCGACGACGCCACGTACTTGGTGATCGTCTCCGTGGCGACGCGGCTCGCGCCCTCCCCTGCCACGCCGCCGCCGACGCCGTCCGCGACGAGGAGAATCGTCGCCATGCGCTCCCCGCGCAGCGGCAGCGCGTCGGGTTTCGGCAGGCTCGTGCCGTGGATCACGACCTGCGGATGGACCGTTGCCAGCAGAAAATGATCCTGGTTCTCCGCACGGACCTTGCCGGGATGCGTCATCCCGAAGAGATCCAGTTCTTCATCGCGGGGGCGCGTTCCGGACGCCGCCTGGGTACCGCCCGTGGTGAACAGTTCGGCAAGACGCATGACGGAAGATTGGACAGGTCTCGTGCGATTCGGCAAGAGCGCGGGACACTGCGGCCCGGCCCGGCTGGCCGCACTCTTGGGGCTCGCATATGTTTGCCGCGATGGCTCCTTCCGCCAAGCCGCTCCTCATCGCTGCCGTCGGGCGCGAGATGTCTTCGGCGCCGCTCGGCCGGCGTGGGGACGATGTCGAGTTCCGCCGGGTGCTCGCGCTTCCCGCGGCGGCGGCGCTCGACCCCAACCGCCCCACCGTCGTAATGCTCGACCGCGCGCTTCTCGCCAGCGCGGGAGGCGAGGAAAGACTGCGCGACCTTGCGCGCCGCGCCGCCTTGATCGGCATGGGCGAGCCCGGCGAGACGGAGCCGCCAACGGCTTTCCCGCTCGACCTGCTGACGAGCTTCATCCCGTGCGACGCGCCGGCGGGTGCGATCATCGCGACGCTGCGCGGCGGATTTCGCCATGCCGGCTCACTGATCGCCGAGCAGCGCGCCCTGCACGAGCAGAACGAGCGGCATCGCGAGCTCCAGGATCTCACGAGCATCGGCGTCGCGCTCTCGACCCAGCGCGACCTCTATCGGCTGCTCGAGATGATCCTCACCCAGGCCCGTCGGATCACGACGAGCGACGCGGGGTCGCTCTACCTCGTCGAGCGTCCGGAGAACGGCGGTCCGCCGGAAAAGCTGCGATCCAAGCTGACGCAGAATTTTACTTTCCCCTCGCTGCCGGTCACCGAGTTCTCCGTGCCGATCAGCCACGCGAGCCTCTCGGGCTACGCGGCGGCCACGGGCGAGCCGCTCGTCATCTCGGATGTTTACCTGCTCCCGGACGACGCCACCTACAAGCAGAACCGAAGCTTCGACGAGAAGATCGGCTATCGAACCAAGTCGATGCTCGTCATCCCGATGAAGACGCATCGCGACGAAGTGATCGGCGTGCTTCAGCTCATCAACCGAAAACGCGGCGCCGACGCGCGCTTGACGTCGGCCGAGGTGGTCGAGCGCGAGGTGCTGTCGTACGACCAGCGCGCCGTCGAACTGGTCAGCGCGCTCGCGTCACAGGCCGCGGTCGCGATCGAGAACAGCCGGCTGTACGAGGACATCGAGCGTCTGTTCGAGGGGTTCGTCACGGCGGCGGTCACCGCGATCGAGTCGCGCGATCCGACGACATCGGGGCACTCGAGCCGCGTGGCCACGCTCTCCGTTGGCCTCGCCGAGGCGGTCGACCGCGGCGGCGAGGGACCGTATCGCGACGTGCGGTTCACCCGCGAGCAGGTGCGCGAGCTCCGCTATGCCGGCCTCCTCCACGACTTCGGCAAGGTTGGCGTCAGAGAACAGGTATTAGTAAAGCAGAAAAAGCTCTATCCACAGCGTCTGGGGATCATCCAGCACCGGTTCGCATATCTCATGCAGTCAGCGGACCTGTCGTTCGAGCGGGCTCGCGTGGGTGTCCTGCTCGAGGGAGGACGCGAGGCGCATGATGCGGCGATCGGTGAGCTGACCGTCGTCCGCCAGGCGGCGCGCGACAGGCTGCGCCGCTGGCTCGACGCCATCGTCAAGGCGAACGAGCCGACGATCCTCCCCGAGGGGAGCTTCGACGAACTGCGCGAGATCAACCGGCAGACCTACACGGATTTCGACGGGAGCGAGCGCCCGCTCCTCGAGGAGGATGAGCTCCAGTTCCTCATGATCCGCAAGGGCAACCTCGACGACCAGGAGCGGCGAGAGATCGAGTCGCACGTCACGCACACGTACCGCTTCCTCGAACAGATCCCGTGGACGCGCGAGCTCAAGGGAATTCCCGAGATCGCCTACGGCCATCACGAGAAGCTCAACGGCCGCGGCTATCCGCGCGCGATCACGGCCGACTCGATCTCCGTCCAGACGCGCATGATGACGATCTCCGACATCTTCGACGCGCTTACGGCGACGGATCGTCCCTATAAGCGCGCGGTGCCGCTGGAGCGCGCGCTCGACATCCTGACGATGGAGGCGAAGGACGGCATGCTCGACCAAAACCTCCTCAACAGCTTCATCGAGGCCAAGGTGTTCGACGCCGTGCTGAACGCGCCGCCCGCGGGCGACTAGCGCAGGACGCATCGCTGGGGTTTCGCCGCGTCAGTCTTTCACCTTGCTCCAGAGGAAAACCGCACCGCACTTCGTCGTGGACGACTGCGAGAGCCCGTCAGGGTAGACCTCCATGGCCGCGATTCGCGAGAGATTGATCGCGTCGATGTCGAACGGAGGCAGCGCGCCGGTCGACCGAAGGGGATCGGGAATGGCCGCCGCGGCGGACGCGGAGAGCGCGGCCGCCGTGGTTCCCTGCTGCGCGGGCGTTCGTCCGGACTGCGGTTGGTTGGTCGCCGCGCTGGACGTCACCGAAGCCGGGCGCGGAAGGTTGATCGGCGCCAGTACCTTCACCGATCGCGACGGATCGTTCCCCTCGAGCGCATTTATCGGAACGCCATCGAGATAGACGATCACGCCGGACGGACACGCCATCCCCATCGCGCCAGGTGATTGCACCGCGTAGCCGCCGCTGGTCGATCGCAGATGAATGCCGGGCACCGTCGCAAGAAACTGGCGCAGCACGGACGCGTTGGTCTTTTCGAAGTCCTTCGCGGTGTAGAACTTCCCGTGACCCGCGCGGAGCCGGCGCTCGAAGTCGCGAACCTCCGGCGTGCGAGACGCGTTTACGCTCACCGTATCGAGCTCGGTTGGATTGCGATCCAGCGCAAAGCTCACGTCCGTCGTATCCCGGCGCACGCGGACGATACGCGTCTGCGGTGTGTAGCCGAGCCGCCTGACCTGCACGAGGTAGGTGCCCGGCGGAACCTGGTGGATCAGCAAGCGCCCTTCGGGCGGTACGGTGAACTTGACCTCGAGGACCGGCAGATCGATTTCGGCGCCTCGCAGGGCCGAACCGTTTTCGTCCATGACGGCCACGCGCATCGCGCCGCTCGCGTGTCGGACGGTATCGGTCTGGGCCGGGAGACCCACGGCCGCCAGCAGAACGAACAGCGCTCCCAAACGTTTCGGCTGCATGCGCGCTGCCTCCAGATGTGAGACAAACCGCCATGAGGAACTTTGAACGACCAGGAACCCTCGTCAAGCCGACGTCACGACTGTACGCCAAGCGCACAGAGCGGTAACCTTTCCGTCCCATGGAATTCAACCCGCTCGGCGATCAGGCCGTCACAGTGACGCTCGGGACGACCATCGATGAAGCCACTCACCGGCGCGTCCGCGCGGCGGTCGCCCGCATCAACGCCCATCGCCCACGCGGCGTGATCGATCTCGTCCCGGCATTCGTGAGCATCGCCGTGCACTACGATCCGGCGGCGGTGCGCGGCGAGTCGCCACATGAAACAATCGTCGCCGAGCTCGAAAAGATCCTCGGCGGTCTATCGGACGACGTGCTCCCCCCCGCCCGCGTCGTGGAGATCCCCGTCTGCTACGGCGGAGAGCTGGGCCCGGACCTCGATGACGTCGCGCGGGCGCGGGGTCTGAGCGCCGACGACGTCGTCCGCATTCACGCCGAGGGCGACTACCTCGTGTACATGGTCGGTTTCATCCCCGGCTTCGCGTACCTCGGCGGCCTGTCGGAGCGAATCGCGACGCCACGACGTAGCTCGCCGCGCACCGCTGTGCCCGCGGGTGCCGTCGGCATCGGCGGACAACAGACTGGGGTGTACCCGATGGAATCACCCGGCGGCTGGAATCTGATCGGACGCACACCACGGCGGATCTTCGACATTACGCGAGACGAACCGTCGCTCCTCGCCGCCGGCGACCGCGTGCGCTTTCGCCCGATCACGCACGCCGAATTCGACGCCTGGCGCGAGTGAGCACGCGAGTGAGCACGCGCCTCGTCATCGCCGGCGCCGGACTGCAGACGACGGTCCAGGACCTCGGCCGCCCTGCGCAGCAGCACGCGGCCATTCCCGGCGGGGGCGCGATGGATCGGGTCGCGTGTCGGGCCGCCAATCTGCTCGTCGGCAACGACGACAACGCCGCCGTGCTCGAAGCCACGTTGCTCGGTCCCGCGATCACCTTCGAGCACGCGACGCTGTTCGCGCTGGCCGGTGGTGATCTCGAAGGGAGAATCGACGACACGCCGATTCCCGTCTGGCATCCCGTGTTCGCGCCGGCGGGATCGACGCTGCGCTTTGGCCAGGCGATTCGCGGCTGCCGGACGTACATCGCCGTGGCAGGCGGCGTCGACATTCCTGCTGTGTTCGGCAGCAGAAGCACGTATTTGCGCGGCGCGTTCGGCGGCCACGAGGGGCGCGCGTTGAGAGCGGGCGACACGTTGACGACGCTTCCGGCGTCGACAACGTCGCGGCGCATTCAGGCATCGCTCGACGGTGGTCGGCCGGGCGTCGCGATCGCGCGGTGGAGCCTTGGTCTCACACTGCGTCCACGTTACGCGGGAGACGTCGTCGTGCGCGTGCTCCAGGGAGCGCACGCCTCCCTGCTCGACACCGAGTCGCGCGCGACCATGTTCGACGCGCGCTTTCGCGTGTCATCGAGCTCCGACCGCATGGGGTATCGCCTCGAGGCAAACACCCTCGCGCTGCGTTCGCCGACGGAACTGATGTCCGAGGGGGTGGCATTCGGCACGGTGCAGTTGCCGCCGGGCGGCGCGCCGATCATTCTCATGGCCGATCGCCAGACCACCGGCGGTTACCCGCGGATCGCCGAGGTTGCGAGCGTGGATCTGCCGCTCGTTGCGCAACTCAAGCCGGGTGACACACTGCGCTTCCGTTCGGTCTCCCTCGGCGCGGCCCAACGACTGTATCTTGAGCGCGAAACGGAGATGGCGCAGGCACGCGCCGGCATCGCGCTTCGATTCTCATCCGGGAAGATGTCATGAGCAATCGTGTGGATCTGAATTGCGACATGGGCGAAAGCTTCGGCGCGTATCGCATCGGCGCCGACGAGGAAGTGTTTCCCTTCATCACGTCGGCGAACGTGGCTTGCGGCTTTCACGGAGGCGATCCCGCCGTGATGCGCACGACGATCGCACGGGCTCGCCAGCGCGGCGTGGCCGTGGGCGCGCACCCGGGATTTCAAGACCTGGTCGGGTTCGGGCGGCGCAACATCGATGTGTCAGCGGACGAGGTATACGACCTCGTGGTATATCAGGTCGGCGCGTTGCTGGGCTTCGCGAACGCCGCGAAGATCCGACTTCAACACGTCAAGGCGCACGGCGCGCTGTACAACATGGCCGCGGCCAAACCGGAGCTCGCCGCCGCGATTGCCCGGGCGGTGCGCGACGTGGACCGCGAACTCGTGTTATTTGGACTACCGGGCAGCCACCTGATCACCGAGGGCGAAACGGCGGGTCTGCGCACGGCGGGCGAGGCGTTTGCCGACCGCAACTACATGAGCGACGGCTCTCTCGTGTCGCGCAAGCGACCGGACGCACAGGTCCACGATGCCGACGAGGCGGTGCGGCGCGCGATCCGTATGATTCGCGAGGGCACGGTTACGCCGGTGGACGGGCCGGACATCGCCATCAAGGTCGACACGATCTGCATTCACGGCGACGGACCGCACGCCGCACAATTTGCAGAGCGGCTTCGGACGGCATTCGAGCAAGCAGGGATCGAAGTGAAGCCGCTGTGCGGGTAAAGCGCGGCACACACCGCCCCGTTAGAATCGAATCTCTTTCCCTTCCTCGGCCGCTCTGTAGATCCCTTCGACCACACGATGCAGGATGACCTGATCGTCGGGCGGCTCGTAGGATGTCTCCCCGCGAACCACCGCGAGAAAGTGCGCGAGCTCGGCACGATACGACTGAATGAACGCGCTCTCGCGTCCGGCCGCGCCGCTCGGTGACACGTTGGTCGGCCGGCCGTTGAGTTCTTTCACCACGCGGAGCGGCGCGAGACGCGCGCTGCCGCGCGTGGCGAGCACCTCGAACCACAGCCGCTCCTCTTCGCCCACGTAAGCCGCGGACACGTCGAACAGGAACGACGCACCCCCGGCACACTCGAGTTGCACCACCATCGATTCTTCCACGGCGCTCGCGCCGCGGCCACGATCCATGTGTGCCGTGACGCGTACCGGCTCCGGGAAATCGGCGAGCCAGAGCGCAAGATCGAGGAGCGGAATGCCATGGTCCAGGAACGCCCCGCCGCCTGACTCGGCGCGGCGGAAACGCCAGCCTTCCGCCGGCCGCTTGAACGTATACGCCCCGGCGCGCACGGCGATGAGCTTTCCGAGCTCGCCGCCCTGGATGAAGCGCGACAAGGCCTGCACGTCGGTGCGGTAGCGATGATTGTTCGCGACCGTCACCGTGCGATCGGCGCGTGTGGAGGCGGTGAGAATCCGCTCGACGCCGCGCGACGACAGCGAGAGCGGCCGCTCGCACAGCACGTGGCGCTTCGAGGCGAGCGCCGCGAGCGTGTGCGGCTCATGCAGGTGATTGGGCGTGGCGACGACCACCGCATCGAGCTCGTCGAGCTCGAGCAAATCCTCGATGTCCGTGAACACGTCGGGGATACCGAAGCGGTCCGCGAGTGCGCGGGCCTTCGGCCGGTCGTTGTCGCACACGGCGACCAACTCGGCGCCGCGCATCTTGGCCAGCACGGGCAGGTGTGCCAACTGCGCGATCGCGCCCGCGCCCACCATCCCGATCTTCACTGTGTCTTTCATCGCGTGCTCTTCCCCGCGTTCGATCCGCTCGTGCCACCCGACCCGCTCGACGAACGCCCATCATCGCTCGGGATACCTCGCGGGTGGATGCGACCAAAGTAATACGTCGCGCCACCGCGGATCTGCGTCGAGCGGAAACCGCTCAGGAGGTCGGCCCGGGCCGCGCCCTCGAGGCCGAACTGTGGGAGCAGATGCACGGAGACGCCGCCGGTCACATAGAATCCCGCCGCGATGTCGTCCAGAGCGCGTTCGATGAACGTGCCGTTTATCAGCGCGCCCTCGGCGTTGATCACGTGCGCCGCGAGACCCACGCCGAAGAACGGCTTGAGCTCTCCGCTATAGTTGGGCGTGAAGCGGAAGTCGCCGCTGAATGTCACGTCATACACGTGCACCGGCGACGGCAGAATGTGGTCGGACGGATTCGCCAGGCTCTTCTGGAGCGAATCCGCGAACGATTGAATGACGTTCGTGCGGAAGCGTGACGACCAGTAGCTGCCGCCGAACACCACGCGCCAGGTCGGCGAGAGGTTGCCGTAATCCGCCTGCACCGCGTAGACGCGAGTCGCCTCCACTTGCGATGGAAAGATCGCGCCGTACGCGACGCCGAGCGACGTGATCTGGAGCCGGTCGAGACCGATTTTGTCGATGATTTCCACCTGCGCACGCGCGCGCGTTGCGCAGACGAATACGAACAGCAGCCCGAGCGCGAGTCGCCGTTTGGCGATTCCCGCGGGGCTATTCCGCGGGACCAACCGTTGTCCCGGGATAGTATGTGCGGAGGATCGTTCGGGCATCCTGACCGGCACGCGCTCGACCGATCGCGCCCCACTGGCACATTCCGACCCCGTGTCCATACCCCGTCCCGGTCAGCGTGAGCTTCGCGATCGAGCCGTCCAGGCCCGGGGTCGCCAGCACGGAAAAATAGGTGCTGTTGAGGATCTCGCCACCGGGCGGCCGCAGCACATACCGAACGTCATTCCCGCGCAGCGTGAAGTTGCCGCGATCGGTGGTGATGAGCACCGCCCCGACGCGCCCCGAGGCCGTGCGCGTCGCGACGGCGACGTTCCGCGCGATCCCGGGCGTTCGCCCCGGCACGGATACATACCTAGCCAGGTATTGGGCCAGGGC
>OUNM011365829.1_pt1 | contig 10712 bp, 11 predicted proteins | sample 1769961 | NCBI WGS metagenome assembly OUNM01 (sample SAMEA3914820, study PRJEB12502) | metagenome | biome: forest; material: soil | place: USA | collected 2012-03-12 | depth 0.3 m
ATTGCGTGCCAGATGGACAGGCGACAGGCCGACATAGCCGTCTTGCGACATGTCCATGATGTGGATCACGTCGCCCTGGTCGATATCGAAGCTCTTGCCTGCGATCGAGGTCGAATATACCAACTGATCGTCGAGCCGCCGCGGCCGGGTGTTCCACGGCAGAAGCGGCTAGAGGTTGACCGCCTGGCCGCGCCCATTGCGCTCGATCTCGATATAGCCGTTGCCCCAGCCGAGTGCGTGGCACTGGACGGTCTTGCGCAAAGTGCGCGACGACATGAAGTCGTTCGGGCGGACGCCGAGCCGCTGCGACAGCGGATGATCCGTGACTTCCTCCGACCCGCCGCCGGCTTTCGCCTTCAGGATCTTGATCGGGAAATGCCCGATCGGATTGGCGATCCTGTTGTGGCAGGCATAAACCACGGGCAACGTCAGCGCCGTGAATTCCGAAACGGTCGGCCCTGCCTTGCTCTTGCCGCCGCCGATCGCGCGCCAGAACCAGGCACGTTCGTCGCTGACAGAGTTTGACGGCCCGAAGACGCCGGCGACGAGGCGCGACAGGAAGCTCATCAGACCTCGATCTCCATGAGGCCGCGTTCCTCGTAGACGCTTGGACCTTCCGGCGGATCGATGCCGATATAGAGGCCAAGCGCCATGACGGAGGCAACGATGCCGTCGATCTTGCCCGGCGAAGACTTCTTCGCCGGCACGAAATTCAGGTTCTCGTCAAAGCGGATATGCGCATTGCCGGCCATCCAGGCGAGAACTGGATGGCCGCCATGATCGAGATCACCGGCAAAGACGAGCCGCTCGAATTCCTTCGTCGGTTCGCCGAGAGTGGCATGGCCCTGGCGCATGTCGACGATCAGTTCGGGATCAACCCCGTCCTTCTGCAGATCTGTGACCAGCTTCAGGCTGTTCCACGGATCGCGGCCGAGCTGCTGCACGTCGAACAGTTCCAGGTCCCGCTTGATATCCTCTCGCACGAAATCCTGATCGACCGCATCACCCGGCGTCGGTATGAGGGCGCCGGCCTCGACCCACCGCTCATAGTCCGAGCCCTTCTCGACCCGCGCTTCCGGGATCCAGAACTTGCACAGCAGCTTGATCTTCTCGTCCGGCTGTTCCGGAGGGAAGAGCCCTATCTTGGCCGTGACGTCCTGCGTCGCGGAGGCATCGAAGGCCAGGAAGCACTTCCGGCCGATCAGCTCTTCCTCGAAACTGCGCCAGCCATCCGAATCGGAGCAGCAGGCCTGCCATTTCTTCTTCGGCAGCCAGCGCAATACCGCATCGATCCACTGGTTCATGTGGAAACAGCGGAATTCGGCCTCGGCGCGCGGGTTACCCTTGGCGATCGCCGCCTCGCGCCGGAGAAAGGTGAGCGTCGGCGACAGGCCGAGCGACGGGTTGGCCTTCGGCCAGTTCGCCTCGTCGGCCCAATCGTCGTCCTCATCGAGCGCGAAGATCACGACGAGGGTCGTCGGATCGTCGATCGTGCCGTCAAGGATTCGCTCGCTCTCCTGGTAGAGCCCATACCCGACTTCCGCCGTCTTCAGCCCCGACGTCGACGCATAAAGCTCGACCGGCTGCAACTTCGTGCCGGTGCCCTGCCGCAAGGTGTTCATCAGCAGGCGCGACGACCATTCGTGCATCTCGTCGCCGAGGATGACTTGCGGGCCGCGGCCGTGCTTGCCCTGCGGCTTACCGGTCAGCAGGCGGAACGCCGATTTGCGCTTCTGGATCCAGAGGTGCTTGCCCATCACGCGGACGTCGCGTTTCAGGGAAGGGGAGGCGAGCACCATGTCCGACATCTTGTCGAAGGTCTCGCGCGCCTGCTCCTCGTCGCGGGCGAAGACGAAGCCGGTACCACGCGGCACGCCCTCGAGGGCCCAGAACAGCAATGCCAGCGCGGCAAGGAACTCGCTCTTGCCGTTCTTGCGCGGGATCCAGATCCGCAGCTGCCGATACAGCCGGGCGAAGACGAAGGTCTTCTCGCCGGTACCGGGATCGAGGATCTCGATCGGCGCCTTCCATCCGACCATGAGCCGGACGATCACCTCCTGCCAGGGCGCCAGCCGAAAGGGCAGGCCGGCGAAGCGATCCACGGTGAAGTGGAAATACTTCGGCCATAGCCGGATGACCGCGTCAGCCTTGGCCGCATCGAACCATGCGCCCGGCACGGCAGACGATCGCTGCCACGCAATGCGGGCCCAGCGATAGCCGAGCTTGTCGGCGGCGTGCGTGATCCAGTCAGGCTCGTGATGGAGCGAGAGCAGATGCGGCGTCGTTTGGCCGGTGGTTAGCTCCGGCGCGCGATCCTCCATGCGGTTGGCATCTCGATATCAGTTCGGGCGCTGTCCGGGCGGCGCCGAATCCAGCCGGTCGAGCAGGCCGATGGCGTCCTCTTCCGCTGCAGGTACTGGCGGCAGCGATTCCTGCGCGCCTTCGCCAGCAGGCTCTTCCGGAGCGCGGCGCTGGCCGCCAAACAGGCCGCCAGGGTCGCGCGCCGCAGAGTGCATCTTCTCGAGCGCGGCAAGATCAAGAGGCGTTAGGCCAAACTTCGATGACAGATCGAGCGCCATCTTGGCGGCGGCGTCGCGACGATCGACGGCAAGGTTGCGCCGCCACATCTTGTCGCCGGAAACAGTCTTGACCAGGCGCTCGTGCCCGTTGACCGCAACCTCGCGCGCCGCCTGAAAAAACTCGGCTTGATAAACGCAGTACATCGCGAAGGTCAGGCGATCGAGCTCACCGAACAGGTTGAGCTCATGCAACTGACCGGCGTATCGCTGCCAGATCCACAAGGCATCCGCAAAGAGCGGGTCGTGGATCATGGCTGGCGGCGAAAGAAGATCATCAGTGACGCCGGGAAGTGCTGCGAGCCGACGAGCCCGATCTTCAGCATCAGCGATCAGCCGGTCGATTTTCTTGCGGCGTTTTCCGGGATAGCCCTTGGCGGCCTGATCCTCGGGAGTATCAGGCAAGCGCCCCATTCGGCCTCCAGTTAAAAAAATAATCCCGCCAAAAATAACGCGCCGGTTTTTGCGGTGTGGGACGACCGGTCCGGGGTCAAATGGCCCGAACTTTGGCCCACCCCCGTGAAACAGCCGGTTTCACGCGACCTCTGCCTCAGCCGGCCGTGAAACGGGCTGTTTCACGCATCCGCGCCCTCAACCGGCCTTCCTCGCGCTGCTTTGCACCATCATGGTGAGACTTGCAGAGAGACTGGAACGGTCCGTGCCAGAACTTCATGGGATCGCCGCCATGAGGCTCGACGTGATCGCAGATGATGGCGGGCGTGATCACTGCAACTATCATGCACATGCGACAGAGCGGCTCCTTGGCAAGCTGATCATCCCGCACGCGCGCCCAGGCGGCCGTACCGTAGAGCCGACGCGTCTCGCTCTCTTCCTTGCGCCTGCGATCGTAGTCCCGCTCGGCTTGCTCGCTGACCGCACGTTGGCGCGCTGTTCGGAATGTCTTCGGGCGCGTGGCCATGGCACTCCGCCAACGAAAAACCCCGGCGCTGGTGGGCGCCGGGGTTTTAATCGTTCTGATCCGTCGCGAGTCATGCCGCAAGTTGCTGTCGCAAGTCAAGCACTTTCAATGCGATGGCAATCCGGCGTGGAAAACCGCCTCGCTCTTACCCTCGACAGCAAGTGCATTCTGGACCCATGGGCGGTTAGGCCGTTCGCATTCTTCCAGCTCGTGTGCCTCCAAGCAGCCATTCAGCTCGGCAACGACGACGCCGGTGGCAGCATGCCAGATCTCGTACTCAGCCCGCGACATGGCAATGTCGGCCGGATCAGGGTCGAGGAACGATTTCTGATAAGCATCAGGAAAAGGCCGGCGCGACCGCGTATCAAAGCCGTCCACCTCAACCGGGTTTTCTATCGTGCTGCCGGCAACCGTCTTCGACTTCGTATAGATGGTCCGGAACCAGCGCGGCCGACCGTTCGAGTGACAGACCGCCTTCCGCTCAGGCATTTCGGCAACCCAGTCCGGCGCGCCGCCAAGCAGAGCATGCCGCACGAGCAGCCGCGCCGGCGTCGATCGCAGCCGATCGCGTTCCTTGTCGTCCAGCACCGACATCGCCGCGATCGCACGCGCCACCGCTTGCCGACCATCATCGCCAAGCTCGGGCATGTCCTCGAACAAATCCCAGTCCTCCGGCACGTGTGCCACGAAGCCGGCCATTTCCTCGATGAGCAGCGCGGCACGCACCGCGTCCGGATGCGGCCAGCTCTTCGCGTTGAAGTCAGGTACCAGGCCCCACTTGTTTGAAATGTCGACCAGCTCGCGCGGCAGGCCGAAACCATATTCACCAGGCTTCGAATTCATCGGCGGGCACTTCGGCAGCTCTTCCCTGTAACACCAGCGCAGGAACGCCTCGACGCCGATCTTGCGCCGTTCCACCCGTCTTGCCGTCACGCCTTGAGGGCCGGTCCATTCCTTGGCCAGCGCAACCGCCGAGGCGCGACGCAGGTAATAGCTGCTCGTCATCACCAGATTTTCCTTTCCGCGAGGGTGCGAGGGTTGTGCGAGGGTCAAACAAAACCCTCGCGTTCAGTTTCTCTCTTATTTTTCAATGCTTTGATTGATCCTCTGCGAGGGTGCGAGGGTAAATGAGTGCTATACGCATAAGAGTAAATAGCCCCCGGAACCCCTGTACTCCCTTATACGCGCGCGAACCCTCGCACCCTCGCAGTTCTTAGACTAAGTGATTGAATTGTTGAAGGAATAGCCGATGCGAGGGTAACTCTGCACCCTCGCAACACCCTCGCACCCTCGCTATTGCGAATGAAGACGCAAGCCGAGCCACGTTACGATATGACCTCGTCGGCTCGAGAAACCTCGCTGCTTCAGCGCCCGTCCAAACGCCGTCACTGACACCGGCCTCGATACGGTACAGCAGCACCATCTGAGATAGGCGGCGTAAAGGTCAGCGGCAGTTTCAAACCAGCCCGGATCAGTAATAATCCGCTCGTCGAAGAACAACGTCGGGCGTTCATCCTGCATTAGCGCACCATCCTCCGTGGGAGAGCTTCGCGAAGACATCAGACAAAACCAGAGGGGCTGCGGGGCGGATCATGAGAATTCGCCGGTCGCTCGGGCACGTCGTGTAAAATGACGTTGGTGTATACACGGACGCGCGCTTCAATCTTGTTGAAGCCTTTCTTTCCCATCACGGTCGCGAAAAGCTTTTCGCTCCAAGGTTTTCTGGCGTTTGCGATGCACCAGCTTTCGTAGCCGAGGTAGAGGTTCCGCGCTGTTTCCGTGTTGCTTGGGCTGTCAGTCCTGGTGACGCAAGCATCGATGAACAATTGCACCGGATCGGAATCGGCCTTCAGATCGGACGTCGCCTTCTGCACTTCGACAGGAACCGTGAGGCCTTCTGAAAGGTATCGCAAAGCGCCGGCAATCAGCCAATTGAGGATACCCGCGTTCTCCTGAGAGAACTCGGCGAGCACCTCTTCCATGTCGCGCATCTCGTCGGGGGTGAGGGTCACGGTCCAGTTCACAATCGCAATTCGACGCCAGATGCCGTGATCAACGCCATCGATAGACGGCATATCGTTGCCACTCATGCTTGGCTTGAAGTTCGGCCGAAACTCGAAGTAATTGCCGTAATTGTGGCGCGCCATGATAGGCTCGCCACCGGTCAGGCTCTTGACGAGGGTTTCCTTCAGCTTTTCACCTCGCGGCAGTTCGCTAACGCGCACGAGCCGAGCGCCTGGTAGCTGAGCCAGGTCAGGGGTTGCTTGGCCCGCATTGCGCTGCTGAGTGCCGGTGACACTTTCGGCGTTCAATGTGCGAGCATAGCTGCCCATAAGCCGGCAGATGGCCTCGATGAAGGTCGACTTTCCGTTAGCGCCTTCTCCGTAGTTGTAGACCAACTTTTGAGCGCCCATTAGACCCAGCAAACCGTATCCATGGAAGGTCTGCAGGAATGACCTTTTCGCTTCGACCGGCTGAAATCGATTGATGAAACGATCCCAAAATGGCCAGGAGGCCTGCTCGTCATAGATCACTGGCGCAAGCTTGCTGATAAGCATTGCAGGATCGTGAGGGATAAGTTTGACGCTTCCGACCAGGCGAACCACATCAGGATCGGGGCAGTCCGGGTCGGGTGCGCGCGAAAAAATCAGCGTGCCGTTTTGGACATTAAAAGCCATCGGATCTCGATCCAGCATCTCGACGCCGATGGTCATGTGCGGTTCGGCGGCCCTGATCAGGTTTCCGATACGAGCTTCGTTGCCGCTCGATACGGCAAATGCGCGGCGGGCCGCCCGCCTCTTCTTCAGAGCTGAAACAACCGCTGCTTTAGCCTTGTGATCATCACCGGTCAGGATTGCGTATTCAGCTTTACCAGGACGAAGACAGTGTCGTTCGCACGCAATGTACGTCGACACTTTCTGAGCGAGCATTTTCACTTGCTCGATGCCGCCGACGATTTCCCAGTGCGTGCCGGTCCACGATGCCCAGCCGATATCTCGAATAAATCGAATACGGTCGCCAAACCAAATAATGAGGCGGCGACCATTGTCCGTATCGTTCTGCAGCAGCTTGGCGCATTGCCTTACCTTCTCCCATGCTTCGAGGTGCGAGGCACCGCGATCCTTCGCGGAAGGGGCTTCGGGGCGCCAATCCGTGCTCCCCAAGCCTGCTGCGTCAATCAGACCGATGATGAGATCGTAGCCGTCTTCTTCAGCAGCTGTCATGCGGCCGCACCCTCGAATCTCGTGGTTTCGTTGCCCCACACGGTCCAGCCCGGCCGCGGCGTTCGCGCGAACAGCTCGATACGCGGCACGTCGCCATGCAGACGCACGATGGAGTCGGCGATCTCATCGGGTTTGCGCGAGTGCTCGCGCAGCGGCGCAAAGATAACTTGCCGCTCCGATCGCGACACACGCGGCAAGCCCCGGCCGCGTTTGCAGATCCAGCATTGCTCGGCGCCGGCGCGCGTGTATTTGCCAAGGCCGACGACGAAGGGGTCGACGCCGTCCTTCAGCGACGGCGTTCGTGTCTTGATCCAGTAATAGCCAACCGTTCTGACCTCGAAACCCCAAGCGGATGCAACGCGGAACGCGTCCGCGATCATCGGCTGATAGACCCATAGGAACAGCACGGAATCGTCGGCCGCGATCTCGGTCACTGGCAGTGCGCAGATTTCATCGGTCGGCATGCAGTCGTAATGCTGCTGCGGTGCGCGGTTCTCGCCCTTTGCGGACCAGGTGCGATATTCCCAAGCCGGGTCTGCGTAGAGGACGCGGAAATGCTTGCGGGGCAGGGTTAGCATGCGCAGACTGCCCCGCATCCCTCGGGAGCAATTACATGCTTAGGCGTATTCCTCCTGCCACTTGGTTTGTGGTCGGCGTTATCATTCTTGTAATCGTGTGGGTCGCTCCGGACCTCGAGCGTGCATGTAAATTGCCTAGCAAGGGATTCGATAAGTTCGCGCTGTCGTGCGTAGAATTCTGGTTTGAGCGCTATCAAACTTTCCTTGGAGCGATCGTCGCGATTGGCGCCGCTGGCGCGTCCATTTACTTTATAGACAAGCAGATTGCCGAGGCGCGGAAGCAAAATGCCGTGGCGGTGAGAAAAGAAATCATAGCAGATATCGCGGAAATGTCGGCTGAAGTCGGCCTGACTGCAACTCTGCGCAACCTGGCTGCGCGAAGTACGAACATTGCAAGGGTTATTACCGCTCTGCCCAAAAATCCGACCCGCGAACTCACAGTCGCTCAATTGATTCGCGTTTCGCGATTCGCCGAAGAGACAACGGTCAGGTCTAAGACATCCTGTGCGAATGCGATTGCAGTGATATCGGCTAAAAAGCCGCTTCTTTACGGCGTCTCTCTCGAACGCCGGGAGAACTGGGTTGACTGGACCATGTATCTCGACGGGTGCTTCGAAGACTTGAGCATCGATTACGACCGCTGGGGAAGCAATCTGCCGTGCAACGCCACTGGAGATATCGATGAGCGCATAAATGATCTCGAAGGCGCATTGAAGAGGTGGCAAATAGAAACAGTTGCGCTTTGTGACCAGATCGACATCGAGGCCGATAGTCTTCGCAGGCGTCTGCAACGCTGCGATCAACTTCTCAGTGATCATTAGAGCAGCCTTCACGCGACCGCCTCCGGCATCACGAGATCGTTGAAGTCCACACCTTCCGGCGCCATCACGGGCGCGATCTTTCGGCCAGGCGCGGCATAGCGCCGGCAGCCGCGGCGGAGCGCATTGGTCGTCAGGAACGGTTCGCTATCGCCGTCGCCGAGCAGGCCGAGCTCGGTGACGCTCGGCGGAATCGCGATCGCCGGCAGGTCGAAATCCGGCTGGGAGGATGGCACGCGCACGCGGTGCCCATTGGCATGCGTCAGCACCGGGTGCGGAATGGTTTCGAGGTGCGGCCCGCCCAAGTTATGCAGGTCGACCGAGGTCCAGAAGGCCACGCGTGAAAGGTCGCGGCCGGCCCGCACCATCGCGGTATAGATGGCGAGCACCGTCTCGATACCCTCGCCCATAAACAGACGGACAGGCTCGATCGGCCGTTGCAGCTCGATATGTCCCGCCTTGGTGCTGCCCCGGCTTTTCTTAGCCTGCAGGATCTCGCCGGTATCGGGATCGGCGATCACCGCCTTGAACTTCGGTGCGTTCGCCAGATCGATCCAGGTCGCGTGCAGCCCGTAGAAGCGGCCGTCATTGCCGATGATGGCCGCGAGCATTGCCGGCCCGGAATGGATCACGCGCGGCGCCATTCGGCCGGTACCGTCATCCTCCTCGCCATGGAAATAGCGATAGCAGGGCGCGAACCGCAGCTTCGCGCCGCCCGGCACCAGCAATCCCCGCTGATTGAGATAGGCCTCGGCTTCGGTGTCGAAGATCGGCATGGCCTGCCGCCACACCTCGTAAAGGCGCTGGCGCTCCGCCTCGCGAAAACGCTGCGACGAGATCTCGGCCTCGTCGGCCGCGCGCCAACCCTTTACGTAGTCTTCGGCAAACCCGGCATATTCTAACGGCGCAGGAACCGGCGGACGCCCTTGCTTATATGCCTGCCGGCCAGCATCGCGCGCGTCCCGCGCGGTGATCGCCCGCTCTTTCACACCGCCGAGCTGCTCGATCGCGCGCTCGAAATCCAGCCCGTCGCGCACCATCACCAGCCGGATCACGTCGCCGCCGTCACAACAAACGGCACAGACCCACTCGGTCGCCGAGCATTCGAAGCGCGTCGCATCCTTGCTCGCACTGTCCGTCGAACAGAGCGGGCAGGGGCCGACAGACCAGCCCGCCTTGCGCCCCTTCCGGAGCGCCACGCCGGCAATGCGCGGGATCGGGTTATCGCGCTTCAGGTCAGCCAACTGGTGCTGCGAATAACGCATCGTCAGGCGTCCGCGCCTTTCGCGTTGCTGTCGCGCAGCCGGTCGAGGGAGGTTGCGACGGACGCCGCCCGCTCTTCGATCGCCGCTTTCTCTCGCGGCGTGATCTTGCCGTCCGAAAGCGCGAGCGCGACTTCAGCCTGCAGTTCGGCCAGCCGGTGGTTCATGTCGACATAAGCCAGGGTGAAGCCGGCCGTCGGCGTCTCGCCGAGCGCGTCGGCCTGCAGCTTGCAAAGCAGTTCGGTCAAAACCGGCTGCCCGAAATCGCGCTCGAGCAACAGCAGCGCTTGCAGGGGGATGACGTCGCTATGCGAGGCCGAGGCGTAGCGGTGCATCGTGCTGGTCGAATAGCCGGCGATCTCGCCGGCGCGCTCGAAACCACCGCATCCGGTGATCAGGTCGCGCGTCACGGCCTTGATGCGAAACATTTCGGGCATCGAAAGCTCAGGCACAGGTTCCCCCAGGAAGAAAAACGCTCAGCCTTTCCCGTATCGGGACCGGAGGCAGCTGATTAGAAATTCGCCTGCTTGCCGCTTGGAGGCCGCAGATCTTGAGTGAAGATGATCAATCCAGTCGTCGTCGGGCCTGGGCCCGGCTGTATCGGGCGCTCGGCAACCGCGCAGAAATCGAGGTTGCCGGAGGCGGTGGCGATCCCGCCCCCGGCGCTCCGCCGCCGGAGCTGCAACACACGCAGACGGCGGAGATCACGAACTCATCTCGCGATCCGGAATCCGAGAATTGAAAAAGTCATTCGCTCGGACAGCCCCATCGGTCGCCTGTTCTATCGCCGTCATCTGCTTTGGGCGGGGAATGCGCTCCCCATCGCGATAGCGTCTCACCGCTTCCGAAGAAACGCCGATCAGCGCCGCAAACGAGCTATTCCTGATGTCGTTCTGTGAAAGATATTCATCCAGGGTCATAAACGTGAAACATCACCATATTGGTGAAATTGTCAACCCTATGATCACCAAAATGGCATCTATCCAAAATGGTGATGGAATCCATGCTGGCGGCATGGATAGCGACGACACTCAGCACTCACCGTTAAAGGCGGCCAGAAAGGCAAAACGCCTGTCGTTGGCGGCCCTAGCGACGCTAACGAATACGAGCGCTCAACAAATCGACAGGCTTGAAAAAGGCGAGAGAAAGCTCACGAAAGAGTGGGCCGAGAGACTGGCGCCGCACCTGTCCACTTCACCCGAAGCACTGCTGTTCCAGAATATCGGAATCGTGCCGGTTGTCGGCTTTATCAGCGCCGGCGGGTCAATCGAAACGAGCTCCGAGCAAATGGATGAACCGCTTTTCGAGATTGAGATTCCCATTGCTATAAGCAGC
>OUNM010857183.1_pt1 | contig 10709 bp, 8 predicted proteins | sample 1769961 | NCBI WGS metagenome assembly OUNM01 (sample SAMEA3914820, study PRJEB12502) | metagenome | biome: forest; material: soil | place: USA | collected 2012-03-12 | depth 0.3 m
CGGATATCCTGGAGGGGGGCCAGGGCAGCGACCTCCTCACGGGAGGCGCCGGTGCGGACACGTTCCTCTTCCAGGGCGCGGACACGAGCGTCACGGCCGCCGATCCCACGAACCTGGACGTCATCCAGGATTTCAGCCATGCGGACGGCGACAAGATCTCGCTGGCCGACGTCGGCATCTCGAGCTTCTCCGCACTTTCGATCCATGGGGATGGCGCTGGCCATGTCCTGGTGGAAGCGAACGGCACCTACGGCCACATCACCATCGAGATTGCGAACCTCACCAATCCGGCTTCGCTCACCAGCCTGGACTTCGTTTTCAGCTGATTCCGCGCCTTCTTCGCTCTTCCGAGCGGCTTCGCGTTTTTTGCGGCCCCCTGCCGCCCTGGTCGGCGCCTGAATGTCAGCTTCTGACAGGCGCTGCCGTTGGATCGCCGTTTGACAATATCGGGCGAGCCCGTCGCGAGTTCGGCAACGCCAGATCTCGATCCACAGCTTCCGCGATTGCGATCGGTCGGATAACCCAGCATCGTCGGGACAGCCAGCTATGCATTCCGGGGGGGGGGCTGCGACCTTGTCGGAGCAGGCGAGCGCCGCCGTTTCTGAAGAAGAAGCCTCTTGGGCCCGACAGGTTGGATCGATCGAACCATGCATAAAGCCATTCTGATCCTGGCGGCGCTGCTTTCCCCGGGAAGCGCGTATGCCCAGGGCGCGAAAGCCAGTTCACCGCCCGAATTTGCAAGGCTCGCGGATCATCTCAAGCCCGGCGAATGGGTGTGGGCGCCGCAAGTTTCTCCCGCCGGACCGTTGCTCATCTACGTCGATCTCTCGCGGCAGCTGGCGACCGTCTATCGCAACGGCGTTCGGGTCGCAGTCTCGACGGTCTCGTCGGGGAAGGCCGGGCACGAGACGCCGACCGGCGTGTTCACGATCCTCCAGAAGGACGCGGACCATCGCTCCAGCCTCTACAACAGCGCACCCATGCCGTATCAGCAGCGCCTGACCTGGGATGGTGTGGCGCTCCACGCGGGCGGCTTGCCGGGCTATCCCGAGAGCCATGGCTGCGTCCACCTGCCGTACGAATTCTCGCGCCAGCTGTTTGCGATCACGACGCTCGGCGCCACGGTCGTGGTGATGGGAAGCGCCGTCGACCATGTCCGAACGAGCGAGGCCAGCCTGCTCGCGCCGATCGACGCCCGGGGCAATCCCACGACATCGAGAGGGCTCGACAGCGAGGAATTCCGGTGGACGCCCGAGCTATCGCCGAAGGGACCGCTGACCATCATCGTTGCCAAGAAGGACCAGCGTATCGTCGTCCTGCGCAACGGGATCGAGATCGGCCGGAGCGCCGCGATCATCAACGACGACGATCCGGGCTCGCATGTCATAACCCGGTCGAAGGGGCCGGATGGCAGGCCACGGTGGATCTATCTGGGTCTGCCGGGCCATGAGGAGGATGCCGGTCGCCCGCTCGACGAGGCGACGATCAACCGTGTCCGCATGCCGCGCCGCTTCTACGAGGCGGTGAAGGCGGCGCTCGCCCCCGACACCACGATATTGGTGACCAGCTCCAGCGTCGGTGCCTCGGAAGGCGAGCGCATCACGATCATGGATGCGGTCGCGCCCATGCCCTGATCTGCCATGGGATGGACGTGGCCTTTCCGACCGCCGCCAGGGATCATGCACCATGGACTTCATGAAGTGGCTCAATTCACTCGACGAAATCCTTTACGAGGTGATGAGCTGGCTCGTCTTCTACCCGCTGACTCTGTGGCGCACGATCATTCGCCCGCTCTCGATGATGGACTATGCCGATCAGCAACTCGCGCTGCCCGAGGCCGAGCAATATGCCGACGCGATCAGCCCACCCCTGTTTCTCGCCCCGACCCTTGCCTTGGCGCACGGCATCGGGGTGGCGCTCGGCGAAACCGACAAAATCGTCGCCAGCAACCATGGCCTCGCGGCCCTGGTGTCCGATAACAGCAGCGCCTTGCTGCTTCGGCTTCTGGTCTTCGCCCTCTTTCCCCTGGTCATGTCGGTCCAATTGGTGCGCGGCCGCAAACTGCCGCTGAACCGCTCGAGCCTGCGCATGCCTTTCTATGCGCAAGGCTATCCCGCTGCAGTGTTCGCCCTGGGGCTCAGCGTCGGAACGACCATCGCGACGTTACAGTCGCAGTCGGGTCGGATGGTCGGCCTCGCCATCGCATCGGCGGCGGTGCTTCACTACCTCGCGGTCGAAACCCGCTGGTTCAAAGCGCAACGACCGATCGGCGTCGTTCTGGCGTTCGCGTCGGCCGTCGGCGGCCTGATCGAAGGTTTGGTCCTGCTGCTTTTGGTGGCGATCCTGTTCCGGGCCTGAACGGTGCCCGGCAGCCACATACCTCATGCGCAACTATCGGATGGCGAGCCGCGACCTCCTCGGATAGCCTTTCGTCGCACCGTATCGGAGCTCATCCCCGAATGTTCGACCTGGCCGCGCGTTCAACGGCTTCTCAGCGCACGTCTCGCCTTCCCGGCCTCGACACACTCCGCGCGATCGAGATCAGTTGGGTTCTCTGCGAAGCTTGCGACCGCCCTCTTCGTCGCGGCGCTCGTGGGAGCAGCACTCCATTGGTGCGTCAAGCGGCCGTTCCTAATGCTGCGGGACCGGCGGATCACGCCGCCCCTTCCGACCTATCGGTCGGAGCAAAAGGCCGCCTCCAGCGAGAGACCCATGGCACATTTCTTGGCGTAAGCCCCATGTCGCATGTAGAGTGAGGCCATGGCGATCACCCTCCATTCGGTGCAAGTCGGTCGGGTCGCCCCGCTGGGTCCGGATGGCGTGCCCAGCGGCTTCGTCAAACATGCGACGCGCCAGCGGGTCGAGGTGCGAGGGCTGGGTCTGGCGGGAGACGAGCAGGCGGATCTCACCGTGCATGGCGGGCCGGAGAAGGCCGTCTATGGCTATGCGATGCGCCACTATCCCATCTGGCGGACGGAATATCCCGAGCATGGAGACATCCTCGTCCCCGGCGCCTTTGGCGAGAATCTGACGATCGACGGCCTGACGGAGGACGATATCTGCGTCGGCGACGTGCACCGGGTTGGGAGCGCGGTGCTGCAAGTCTGCCAGCCGCGGCAGCCCTGCTTCAAATTCGCGCTGCATTTCAACGACAATCGATTGCCGAAGGCGATGGTCAAATCCGGCCGGGCTGGATGGTATTATCGCATGCTGGAGCCGGGCACCCTCGGTGTCGGAGACGAGGTCCAGCTTGTCGATCGCCCGCAGCCCGAGTTCCGCTTTTCCCGCCTCGTCTCGATCATCAATCGAGGTCAGGCCACCGCCGAAGAAATCGCCGCGCTCGCGGCGATGCAAGGGGTGGCGTCATGGCTGCGCAATCTGGCGCAGGAAAGGATGGGAAACACAGGGAGCGAGCACCCGACGCCCCGAGGGTAAGGCTGCCATGAGGCGCGAAGCAGACCCTTCCTTCGCCGTCCCCATCTCAGATTCGATCGCGGTAAGCGCCCGGAGAAGCCGTCGCGACACGAGCATCGACGCCCGCACGGTCGCCTGCAGCCGGTGTATGGCTCGCGTTCAACGCGATCGTCGCGGCCGCCAAGAATAGCAAGCACCTCATTCCCGCCCCCCTGCGAATGTCCTGGAGGACGGTCTAGCCCCATTTGGTAAATGGCCGGTTTCGAAGCCGGGAAGAACGCCCGATGGGTCAGGACATAGCGCCCGGCGGGAACGATCCGTCGGCTTTACACAGCCGGACCGGCAGGCCCGTCCGTCAGGCCCCGCTTCGGAAGGCCGCTATCCGGCGCCGATCTCGCGCGCGATCATCGTCTCGACGATGCGGCGGACATGGAGCGCGGGCGTGTCGGCCGGAACGGAGACCTCGGGCGGCAGCTCGGCGTCGCTCTGGAGATGCTGCTCAATCGCGCCGAGGGCGACGATATCCTGCATGCGGACGGCGATGTCCATCGCATGCAGCTCTTCGGTCATCGCGGCGTCGCCCTGGCGGAAATCGCGCGTCGTCGTCGAGAAATAATGGGTCGAATGCGGCGTCTCGGGGGTGAGCGCATGGATCGCGTACATCGTGCCCAGATAGCGGCCGTTGCGGCCCTCGCGTGGCGCCTCGCTCACGACCGGGCCGCTATAGATCAACGCCGGGCCGAGGAAGACCGTCCGCAGATCCTGCTCGACCCGCTCGGGCGCATCGGGGAACATCCAGGTGTGGAAGGCGGAGCGCGCGCTGTCCGGCGCGTGGCGCGATGCGACATGACCGGCGGCGGCGTCGCCGGTCAGCTTCACCGGCGTCTCGAACCAGGCCTCGTCCTCGATGTAGGAACCGTGGAGGAAGCTGATGTGGCTGAGGTCGAGGAGATTCTCGATCAGCAACGGATAGCGCGCCGGGACCGGATACCGCTCGACAGGTGTCGCCTCCCAGTCGTCGCGCAGCCCCATGGCGGCGTGATCGGGGATCAGCGCGGGATCGGCCAGTTCGGGATCGCCCGTCCAGATCCACACCCACTGCCAGCGCTCCGCGACGGGATAGCGCCGCAGCCGCAGCTGCTCGCTGGGGCGGGACTGGCTCGGCACGCGGATGCAGTGGCCGCCGGCATCGAAGGTGATGCCGTGATAGCCGCACTCGATGGCATCGCCGCGGCGCCGGCCCATGGCGAGCGGCATCCGGCGGTGCGGGCAGAGCCCGGAGAGCGCCACCGGCTCGCCGGCCTCGCTGCGATAGAGGACGATCGTTTCGCCGAGGATCCGCCGCTCGAGCAGGTCGTCACCGATCTCGCGGCTCAGCGCCGCGACATACCAGGCGTTACGGACGAAGACGTGACCGTGCTCGAACGGATACATGCCGCACCTCCCGGGAGGGGTGCGAGGGTCGGCCCGCCGGCGCTCACCGGCAACTCCGCTTTTGACGAGCGGCCGTCCGCCGGACCCGGAAGGGTTACACCTCTTCTTCCGGCCAGCCGCCGCAACTCCCGCCAAGATTGCAACTTGTTCGCAACAAGCAGGTGCGCTACCGAATGAGAATGGAACTCAATAGCTGGACGGCCTCATAAGCCGTCCCATCGCATCGACAAAGGCGCCGAAGCGCGCCGGTCGAGCAGCCGGCCCGCACCGAGAGGGACAAGGCGGGATCGCGGACCGCGGCGACACCATGCGTTCGAGAATAAGGGGGAATTCATGCGTCTTCGGTCTGCTTCGCTCGTTGCCATCGCGCTGGCGACCTCCGCCGCGTCGCCGGCGTTCGCGCAGGAGCAGTCTGGCGACGACATCCTCGTCACCGCGCAGCGCGGGAACCAGACGCAGGTGATCCGCGGCGGCGAGGTCGGCGTGCTCGGCGATCAGGACGCGGCCAACGTGCCCTTCAGCGTCAAGAGCTACAACGCCGCGCTGATCCTCAACCAGCAGCCGCAGACGCTGGGCGAGGTGCTGGAGAACGATCCCTCGATCCGCACCACCTACGGCTTCGGCAACGCCGCCGAGCAGTTCGTCATCCGCGGCTTCCCGCTCGACGGCGACGATGTCGGGCTGAACGGCCTCTACGGCATCGCCCCGCGCCAGCTGATCGCGCCCGAGCTCTACGACCAGGTGCAGGTGCTGAACGGCGCCAGCGCCTTCCTGAACGGTGCTGCTCCGGGCGGCAGCGGGCTCGGCGGGAGCGTCAACCTCATCACCAAGGAGGCGGGCGCCAACCCGCTCACCCGCCTGACCGCCAACTATACCTCCAGCAGCCATTTCGGCGGCAGCTTCGACGTCTCGCGCCGCTTCGGCGACGACGGGCGCTGGGGCCTCCGGCTCAACGGCGTGGCGCGCAGCGGCGACGTCTCGGTCGACGACGAGTTCCGCAGCACCTACGTGTTCGGGGGTTCGCTTTCCTACCAAAGCGACTCGCTCCACGTATCGCTCGACGCCGCCTATCAGCGCGTCCATGTGGGCGATCTGCGCACCAAGGTGACGATCCTCACGACGAGCATCCCGCGCGTCCCCTCCGCCCGCCACAATTACGGCCAGCCCTGGACCTACACGACGCTCCGCGACGTCTTCGGCACGCTGAAGATCGACTGGCAGGTGGCGCCCAACGCCACGCTCTACGCCCGCGCCGGCGCCCGTGACGGGGCGGAGCGCGGCATCTATGGCGGCCTGAACCTGACCGACGCCACGACGGGCGACGGCACCGGCTACGCGCTCTACGTGCCGCGCACCGACAATAACGAGGCGGTGACCGCGGGCCTGCGCGTGAAGCTCGGCAGCACCATCACGCAGCAGATCAATTTCGGCTACTCGTCGACCTGGCAGGTCAACCGCAACGCCTTCGACTTCCTCTACGGCCCCGGCTTCGCGGGCTTCGCCACCAACATCTACCACACGCCGGTGGTGCCGATCCCGAGTTCGACGCTGGTCGGCGGCAATCTCGACCATCCCTTCCCGGTCGGCCGCGTCTGGCTGGGCAGCGCGTTCGCGTCGGACACCTTCGGCTTCTGGGACGACCGCATCCTCGTGACCGGCGGCCTGCGCCTCCAGGCGCTCAAGGTGACGAGCTACTCCTACGCCGACGGCTCGATCGCGACCCGCTACAACGAGAGCGCGATCACCCCCGTCGCCGGCGTGGTGGTGAAGCCGGTCAACGGCCTGTCGCTCTTCTTCAACCGGATCGAGGCGCTCCAGCAGGGGCCGACCGCGCCGCTCGACCCCGCGATCATCAACCCCGGCCAGATCTTCGCGCCCTATCGCTCGGTGCAGTACGAGGTCGGCGGCAAGCTCGCCTTCGGCAAGCTCCATGCGAGCGTGGCGGTCTATCAGATCAAGCTGCCCGTCGCCTTCGCGGCGCCCGATGCCGGTGGCTCGGGGCTGCTGCGCTACGGCCTGTTCGGCCAGCAGCGCAACCGCGGGATCGAGTTCAGCGTCGACGGCGAGATCGTGCAGGGCCTGCGCATCATCGCGGGCGGATCGATCAACGACGCCAAGCTCACCCGCACCGCCGACCCGACGCAGGACGGCAACAAGGCGGTCGGCGTGCCCGACTATCTCATCAACGCCAATGCCGAGTGGGATCTGCCCTTCGTGACCGGCCTGACGCTCACCGGCCGCGTCGTGCAGACTGGCAGGCAGCAGGTGAACACCACCAACACGCTGTCGATCCCGGCCTGGACGCGAGTGGACCTCGGCGCGCGCTATGTGCACCTGGTCGCCGAGCGGCCCGTCACCTTCCGCGCGACCGTCGATAATGTCGCGAACAACCGCTACTGGGCGTCCTCCTTCGACAGCTTCAGCGCGGCGGTGCTGCAGGGCGCGCCGCGCACCTTCAAGCTGTCGGCGACGGTGGACTTCTGACGGCGAAGGCGGCGGCGCGTTCGATCAGCGCAGGTCGGGCGCGCTCCAGCCCCGCGCCTCGTCGACCCACACGCGGCGCGTGCGCTTGTCGTAGATGCACAGCTTCCTGATCTGGGCACCATGCAGCGCGCGCTGCGGCGCGATCCCCGTCACCAGCGCGGCGACTTTGCCCAGCGAGTCGTCGAACCCGACGATCTCGGAAATGTGCGCATGGTTGAGCCCGCTGGCCGCCGCGCAACTCTGCGCCACGTTGAGGTTGAACTGCGCCCAGGCGGCCTCCGACGAGGCATGGGCCGCCGACGCGGCAACGACGAGCGGCAGGGCGAGAAAAGCGATACGCACGAAACAACCTCCCTCGTGGACCCGCGGACCTGCTGCGCGGTTTCGGCTGGCTGGGGCCTGAACGGCATCCCGGAAACTGCCCCCGAATGGAACCGCGGCGCGAACATCGCTTGTGGACGACGCGGGAATCCCGCGTAGATTGCCCCGTCGGAGGGGCGATCCGTCGGCCCCGCCCGGCGATGCCTCGTCCTCTTAACCTCATCTTGAACCGATACGGATAGCGCAAAGCTTCTGATCCATCAGAAGATGGCCATCCGCACGCCCGGCCTGAAAGCTTCGTCACCGTCTCCAGAGGATCGCATGAAACGACAGGTCGCGCTTCATCCCCCGAGACAGGCCCCGGACCGGACCGGCGCATGGGTGCTGGCCGCGATCGTCGCGCTGGCCATCGCCTTGCGGGTGGCGGCGGTGCTGGTGCTGCGGCCCCCGCTCGAAAGCGATCCCCTCGCCTATTTCACGATGGCCAAGGGGCTGGCGGAGCACGGCCAGCTGCTGGACCTCTATGGGCAGCACGCCTTCTACAGCGCGGGCTATCCGCTGCTGCTCACGCCGTTCTTCGCCCTGTTCGGGAGCGGCGTCGCGGTGGGGCTGGCCGTGAACATGCTGCTCACGGCCATCACGGCCTGGCTGGTCACTCGGCTCGCCCTCGCCCTGTCGGATGATCGCGAAGCCGGCCTGCTCGCTGCGGCGGCCTATGCGGTGTGGCTTCCCGGCATCTGGAACGCGGCGATGCTGGCCAAGGAGAATCTCTCGACGCCGCTGCTGCTCGGCATCGCGCTCTGCGCCATCGGGATCGCGCGCGACGAGCGACCGACCGTCGCGGCGCTGGTGGCGGGCCTGTTGTGGGGCGCGGCGCTGGTCACGGGCGGCTCGGCGCTGCTGCTCTGCGCGGGCGTGGCGGTGGCGCTGCTCCTGTTGTGGCGCCTGCGTGGCCGCTTCAGCCCCGCGCTCACCGGAGGCCTCTGCTTCATGGCCAGCGCGGCTCTGACCCTCACGCCGTGGCTCCATGCGACCGACCGGATGGTCGGCCGCCCGGTGCTCACCACCAACGCCGCCTTCAACCTCTATCTGGGCAACAATCCCGCCGCGACCGGCCGCTTCGTCAGCATCGCCGACACCCCGCTCGGCAAGGACTGGAACGCGACGCGCCAGCGGCTTGGAGAGGTCGCCAACGCGGACCGCCTCCAGGCCGCGGCCCGCCACTGGATTGCCGGCAACCCCGGCAGGGCGGCGGAGCTCGCCATGCTCAAGCTGGCCTATTTCTGGCAGCCCAACATCCCCGACGCGGCCGATTTCGCGGCGTCGAAGGCGGTGGCGTCGATCCGGCTGATCGAGGTCGCGCAATATGCGGCGATCCTGCTGCTCGGCCTGCTCGCCTTCCGATCGCCGAGGATCGCGCCCGACGGGAAGAGGATCGTCGCGGCGATGATCGCCGGCTTCTGGCTGCTCCACGCCGCCGCCTACATCATCGTCCGCTACCGCGATCCGGCCATTCCGCTCCTGATCGTTCTGGCGGCCGTGCCCGTCGCGGGCTGGCTCCGATCCCTTCGCGCGGGGGAGGCGCTCCGCCATGCTGCATGAACGCCCCACCGCCGCGGGCGAGGCCGTCCCCCTGTTCGTCGACGTCGACGGCACGCTGACGCGCGCGGACATTTCGCTCGAGAGCTTCGTCCGCATCGCCCGGTCGGGCGTCGCCGCCCTGTTCATGCTGCTCGTCGGGATGCTCAGCGGCCGCGCCGTCGCCAAGACGATGGCGGCGCGGCGCGATCCCGTCGACCCGATCCGGCTTCCCTACCGGCAGGAGGTGCTGGACCTCATCGCCCGGGCGAGGGACGAGGGCCGCCCCGTGATCCTCGCCAGCGCGAGCCACTGGCGGCACATCCGTCGCATCGCCCATCATCTCGATCTCGCGGCGCCGATCATCGCGACGCGCGGCCGCGCCAACCTCAAGGGCAGCGCCAAGCTCGCCGCGATCCGCGCGCGCATCGGCCCCGACGCGCCGTTCGACTATGTGGGCGACAGCCGGGCCGATACCTGCCTGTGGCGCGCGGCGCGGCGGGGCTGGTCGGTCGGCCATGTCCCGACGGGTTCCGGCGTCGAGCGGCTCGGCGCGCCTCGCCCCCGCCTCGCGCGCGTGCTGGCCAAGGCCATGCGGCCCCATCAATGGGCGAAGAACGCGCTGGTCCTCGTGCCGGTCTTCACGTCGGGCACCTTCACGAAGCCCATGGCGCTCCTGACGGCCATCGCCGCCGCGCTGCTCATGTCGCTGATCGCCTCGTCCATCTATCTCCTGAACGACCTGCTCGACGTCGATGCCGACCGCGCGCACCACAGCAAATGGAAGCGGCCGCTGGCGCATGGCGACCTCTCCATTCCCCGCGCGCTCGGCCTTTCCGTGCTGCTGGCGGGTGCGGGGCTGACGGGGGGATGGCTGCTCGGCGGGGCGCAGCTCGCCTTCTGGCTGCTCGCCTACATGGCGATCACGACCGCCTATTCGCTCCGGCTGAAGGCGGTGATGGTCGGCGATGCGATCGTGCTCTCGTCGCTCTACACGATCCGCATCTGGATCGGCGCGATCGCGATCGGCGTTCGCCTGAGCTTCTGGCTGCTGCTGTTCTCGGTCTTCCTGTTCCTCAGCCTCGCCTATCTCAAGCGCTATATCGAGATGCGCGACGCGGCCGAACCGCACCGCCTCATCAACGGGCGCGGCTATGTCGGCGGCGACCTCGACGTGGTGATGATCTCCGGCATCTCCTCCGGCATGGTCGCCATCCTCGTGCTGGCGCTCTTCGCCCATGACCCGGCGACGGCCTCGCACTATGCCTTGCCCGAGCTGCTGGGGCTGCTCTGCCTGCCGCTGATCTACTGGCTCAACCGGATCTGGATGATGGCGCGGCGCGGCGAGGTGGAGGGCGATCCGGTCGCCTTCGCGATCCGCGACCGGCGCAGCATCCTGGTCGGCGCCGCGATGGCCTGCATCTTCCTGGCGGCGCTCTATGGCCCGGCCGCCGCCGGCCTCATCAGCGTTTGAGAAG
>OUNM010112839.1_pt1 | contig 10708 bp, 7 predicted proteins | sample 1769961 | NCBI WGS metagenome assembly OUNM01 (sample SAMEA3914820, study PRJEB12502) | metagenome | biome: forest; material: soil | place: USA | collected 2012-03-12 | depth 0.3 m
AGACCGCAGAGAGCGCGGATGCTGAGGCTCAGCAGTACCCCCGGCTCCTGGCTGCCAGATTTCACGAAGTCGGAGCCCTGACGCAGCTGCCTCACGTTTTTTGGTTTGATCGGGTCGGATCCGGTCGGATTGAGCTGGATTTCCCTGGATCGGCCCTGCTGCATCCGACCTTTTCGACGCAGAGCGATGTTTGGCTTTGGAGACCTGGTGTTGGTTCACCGCCTCGGCAGAGAACAGCAGCCCTCTATAGCAGGGGTGCCCATGTTCTTTGGTTTTATCGGGTTGGATTCGGTCGGATTGGGCCGGATTCCCTCGGATCGCCCCTGCATCATCCGCCCCGTTTGGGGCAAGGCGAAGATTGGGTTTGGAGGGCTGAGGCTGATTCACGATGCTGAGGGAAGAAGTTCAGCCCCACCGCTGGGGATTACCTCCTTCTTCGTCAAGCAGATCGCAGCGGGAGGACCGGGCATTTGAAGTCTGGAGCAGTTGGCAAGCGAAGCGGTGGGCCGTTGAAAAAGTGCGGTCCTGCTGCTTTCAGGCCAACGGCCTGGGACAAGCCAGCCCAGGGCACAGCGAGCTTTTAGCGAGCGACGCCCTGGGTATGCAGCGAAGAACAGAGGCGCGAACCGACGACAACGCCGGGTCACCGGCCATCCAGAAGCGCCGTGGTCAGGCATCGCCAGGGGCCCTTCGGCAAGGTTTGCGTGCCATCGCTCTGCCAGCACCAGAACTTCATAAGCACGTTTCAGTGCAAGATCGTCAATGTCGGTGAAACAAGCACATATTTGCCAGGCCGGGTATGAGCAACGGCTGGAAGACTGTCCCATCAGCTATTCCTGGTTTTAGGATCAGCCTTTCAGCTTCATTTCACCCTATATATTTCCTTCATGGCACTATGCTGTAGTCCAAACGAAACCTCCACTTTGGGCCGTTTCCGCAAAACCAACAAAAAAAGCCCCAGGGCCTTGCGGACCCGGGGCTGATTTGAAACTAACGGGGGTAACTTACGCCCGCAGCGTCTGCTCGCGATCCGGCCCCACGCCGACGAGCGTCACCGGGGCGCCGGCGAGTTCGGCCATGCGATTGAGGTAGGCCTTCGCAAGCGGGGGGAGGTCGGCGTGGTTGGTGATGCCGCTGATGTCTTGTTTCCAGCCCTGGTGGGTTTCGTAGATGGGCTTGCAGCGGTTGATTTCGGCGATGGTGGACGGGGGGTAATCGATGACCTGGCCGTCGAGTTCGTAGGCGGTGCAGATCTGGATGGTGTCGAGGCCGTCGAGGCCGTCGAGGTTGGTGATGGCGAGTTCATCAGCACCGTTGATGATGCAGGCGTAGCGCAGCAGGACGATGTCGAGCCAGCCGCAGCGACGGGCGCGGCCGGTGGTGGCGCCGAATTCGCGGCCCATGTTGTGCAGCATGTCGCTGATGTCGTCGTTCTCGCAGACGAAGGGGCCGGAGCCGACGCGGGTGGTGTAGGCCTTGCCCACGCACACCACCTTGTCGATGTGGCGGGGGGAGACGCCGGAGCCGGTGCAAGCGCCGCCGGAGGTGGTGTTGGAGGAGGTGACGAAGGGGTAGGTGCCGAAGTCGATATCGAGGTAGGTGCCCTGGGCGCCTTCGAAGAGCATGGCCTTGCCGGCCTTTTGAGCCTGGTGCAGGGCGATGGCGGTGTTGGTGATGTGCGGGGCGAGGGCTTCGGCGGCGGCGCGCAGCTTGGGGATCACCTCCTCGGCGTTGACGGCGGGGATGCCCTGGCTGGTGATGAAGGTGTTGTGCAGGGCGATGCGCTCGGCCACTTCCTTGCAAAGGGCTTCGGGGTCGCGCAGGGCGGAGCCGCGCAGGCCCATGCGCTCGACCTTGTCAGCATACGAGGGGCCGATGCCGCGGCCGGTGGTGCCGATCTTCTTGTCGCCACGCATCACTTCGCGGGCCTTGTCGAGGCCCTGGTGGTAGGGCATGGCGAGGTGGGCGCAGTCAGAGATGAGCAGGTTTTCGGCGGTGATCTTCACGCCCTGACCGCGCAGCTTGGTGATTTCCTCGACCAGGCCGATGGGATCGAGAACGACGCCGTTGCCGATGACATTGAGCTTGGTGGGCCAGAGGATGCCGCTGGGCACGAGGTGGAGCACGTACTTGACGCCGTTGTTGATGACGGTGTGCCCGGCGTTGTTGCCGCCCTGGGCGCGCACGACGACGTCGCTCGTTTCGGTAAGATAATCGACGATCTTGCCCTTGCCTTCGTCGCCCCACTGGGCGCCCACCACGATTGTATTAGCCATTGTCTTGTTCTCCTGGAGGCACGGGCCTCCTCTGTTGTTTTGAATATGAATCGAAAAATGCAGCGTGCATCCCGGAAAAAGAAATCATGCCACGCCCCTGGCGGAGCGCTGGGATTTCTGTCACGGGCTGCCTGTTAGCCGGATGCTCCGGGGGACAGCCCTGCTTCAATGCAGGCCCTCGATGAGGCCCTGGCTGTAAAGCACGCCCGCGACGCCGAGGGTGACGAGCAGGGACACGATGCCGAGCACCATGAGCATGGTGCGGGGGCCGTCCTTTTCTTTCACCTTGGCGCCGAAGCCGGTGCGGGCGGCGCGCTCGATGGGGGTGTTGCCAAAGCCGCCGGATGCCGCAGTGCTGGTGCGCGGTGCGGTGCCGCCACGGGCGGCAGGCACGGCCACGGGGGCGTCGTCATGAAACACGACGGCGACGCTGCCGATCTCGAAATTCGCGCCTTCGCCCAGCTCCACGCGTTCCACGCGCTCGCCGTTGACCTTGGTGCCGTTGGTGGAGCCGAGGTCGGTGAAAATCCACTGGCCGCCTTCATTGGAAAACTGCCCGTGACGGCTGGAAACGGAGCCATCGGGGATCTGCAGGTCGTTGTCTTCGGTACGACCGACGGACATCACAGCGGAAGTGAGCTCGGCCTCAAAGGCGTTTCCATCGGGAGTCTGAAGGGTGATCCTGGCCATAATGTGAATAAGTGCGGGGCTGTTCTATCGGTTTCAGCGGGTTTCTTCAATCAGTTTGGCAAACTCGGCAAAGAAATACTTCGCGTCGTGCGGGCCGGGGGCGGCCTCGGGGTGGTACTGCACGCTGAAGACGGGGTGCTCCAGGTGGCGGATGCCTTCGACGGTGCCGTCGTTGAGATTGATATGGGTGACGGCGACATTCCCCGGCAGGCTGGAGGGATCGATGGAGAAGCCGTGGTTCTGGGCGGTCATGGCGACGGTGCCGGTGCGCAGGTCCTTGACGGGCTGGTTGCCGCCGCGGTGGCCGAACTTGAGCTTGAAGGTGCGGCCGCCGAAGGCGTGGCCGAGGATCTGGTGGCCGAGGCAGATGGCGAAGATGGGCTTCTTGCCGACGAGCTCCTTCACTTCGCGGTGGATGTAATCAAGGGCGGCGGGATCGCCGGGGCCGTTAGAGAGGAAGACGCCGTCGGGGTTGCGGGCGAGGACATCCTTGGCGCTGGTGGTGGCGGGGACGACATCGACTTCGAAGCCGTACTGGCGCAGGCGGCGAAGCATGTTGTACTTGATGCCGAAATCGTAGGCGACGATGTGGTGTTTCGCGGGCTTGAGCGGGTGCTGGCAGCCCTGGGTGGGGTGGCCGGAGCGGTCCTGGCTGGGGCTGGGGATGTCCCAGTCGCCGCTGAGGGTGCCCTCGGGATCCCAGCGGTAGGCCTTGGGGGTGGTGACTTCCTTGACGAAGTCGGAGCCTTCCATGAGGGGGCTTTCCTGGGCCATGCGCACGGCGTCCTCGACGGTGGCGGCGGTGCTGGTGATGACGGAGCGCATGGCGCCGCGGGTGCGCAGGTGCTTGGTCAGCGCGCGGGTGTCGACGCCCTGGATGCCGGGGATGTTCCAGTGCTTGAGGTAGGAGTCGAGATCGGTCTCGGAGCGCCAGTTGCTGACGACGGGGCTGAGCTCTTCGATCACGAAGCCGCGCACATGCGGCTGGGTGCTCTCGTTGTCCTGCTCGTTGATGCCGTAGTTGCCGATCTGGGGGGCGGTCATGGCGACGATCTGGCCACGGTAGGAGGGATCGGTGAGGACCTCCTGGTAGCCTGTCATCGAGGTGTTAAAGCAGGCCTCCCCGGTCGCGGTGCCGGTGGCGCCAAAGGCTTCTCCTTCAAAGTAACGTCCGTCTTCCAGTGCCAGAATTGCTCTCATCAATGATCAGTGGTCAGTCGAAAAAAAATCGGGTCAAACGCGTGGGTGTTAAGCCGGGAATGAGGGGTGTGCAAGCACTGTGCGCGAATTTTAGGCGCTGCGCGCCGGAGATGGGAGATGGGAGATGGGAGTGCTGGAGTGCTGGACTCGTGAGACCAATAGAACAAAAGGAGCTATGCGTCCTATTGCTCCTTTGAGGCCTATTTTTTCCGCATTCCAGCCGCCACCCTCCTGAAACGCCCCACCCCTTCACAAAACGCCCCTGACAAATCCATGGCGGACGTTATCGTTTACGCACTCATGAAGACTCTTTTCCCCGCCCTGGCCCTCGGTTTATGCCTGTCCCTGCCTCTCGCGGCCTCCGCCACCATGCGTCTGGACGGCGACCATGTGGACCTGAAACCGAAGCCTGAGGATGAAGTGGCGAAGGTGACCTTCACCTTCAAAAACGACGGCGACAAGCCCGTGCGCATCCTCAATCTGGAAAGCGCCTGCTCCTGCCTCAGCGCTACGCTCGACCGCGCCACTTACGAAGCCGGTAGCACTGGCTCGGGCAAGGCGGAATTCAAGGTGTCCACCTTCGTGGGCAAGCAGGAAAAAACCATCACCATCACCACCGACGACCCCAAGCAGCCGGAGTGGATCGTCACCTTTGTCATGGATGTGCCCGCCGTGGTCGATATCGAGCCCTCCATGATCCAGTGGTGGGTGGGCGAGAAGCCCAAGCCCAAGGACCTGACGGTGAAAATGGTGGGCGCGGACCCGATGACGATCCAGAAGATCACCTCCACCCGCGAGAACGTGACGTTCTCCTTCAAGGAGGTCAAGCCCGGGCGCGAATACACCGTCACCGTCACGCCCAAGACCACGGCTGAAGTCATGATCGGCATGCTCAAGCTGGAGACCGACAGCAAGATCCCGAAATACCAGCACCAGCCCGCCTTCTTCGGCGTGGTCAACCAGCCCAAGAGCCGCGCCAACGAGCCCACCGCCGGTGCCAAGCCCGCCGAAGTGAAGGTGGTGGAGGGCCTGAAGCCCGGCACCGCGGGTGCCGCGCCGCCGCCAGTGGAGCAGGTGAAGAAGGCGGCGGGGAAGTGATAAGCAAGAAGGAAGAAGATAGTGATCCGGAATGCTTTCATCCTTTTGCTGCTGACGGCGGCGGCCGCCACGGCCACCTACCGTCTGCACCCGCGTGCGCCGATGCTTTATCAGATGCTGGAGCCGCTGCGCGAGGACGAAGTGACGCTGGCGGACGTGGAAAAACGCTGGAACGGCGACGTGCTGTGGATCGACGCCCGCCTGCGCGAGCTCTACCAGAAGGACCACATCCCCGGCGCCCTGCTGCTCAATGAGCAGGAGCTCGGCACCCTCATCACTGAGAACATCGAAAAGCTGCAGGACAACCGCAAGCCTGTGGTGGTGTACTGCGACGGCAAGGCCTGCCACGCCAGCCGCAAGATCCGCGAGTACCTGGTGGAACACATGGCCATGACCGATGCCTGGGTGCTCTCCGGTGGCTGGCCCGCCTGGCAGGCAGCACACGGGAAGTAGCGGGCGCAGTCCGCGTGATGAACTACAAGGACATCGAGTCCATCGGAAACTCCCGCCACGTCGGATGCAACGGACGCTCCCTGGTTTTCACCGCGCCGAGGAACTGACTGAAAACAGGTGTAATGGTGGATTGGCAATGGCGGTCCGCTTCAGGGTTCGTTGTGCGCGCTTTAGCGCGTGGGGCAGCGGAGGTAAGGGTGCCGAACGTAGTCCAATCCCACGCGCTAAAGCGCGCACAACGAGCAAGCTTCGCCGCGGGGCTGCGAAATGCCTGTTATTAACTGCATTTGGTATGATTCATCGAGAAGCGGCGCAAAAAAACATCAAAACGTTGCAACCGGGCGGAGTCGCCTGCGAAGAGGCTGATGGATCTGCCCCCCTTTCCCCTGCCCCATGAAGCTTCCGAAACACAGCGCCTTTGTTCTCGTGATGAGCCTGCTCCTGCCGCTCACCTGCGGCAGTGCCATGGCGCACGACCTTTCCCGCGTGGCCTTTTCAGGCGATGCCAATCCGCTGGGCAGCGCGGGTGCCACCTTTGGCACCAACCTGCAACCACTAGGGCTGACGGACAATGGCACGACGATGTTTTATCCGGAGACGTTCTTTGGCGGCACCAGCGCGATTTACGAAAGCTTTAGCAACGGTTCGCTGGGTGGCCTCATCAATGGAACACCGTCGCCGCAGGGCGGCACTTTTTACAGCTATCCGAATGCCAACATCGCCCTCACTGGCGCCATCGCCTTCATCGGCGAAACGCAGGGCTCCACCGGGATTTACTTGCGCAGCGGATCCACCATCACCGCACTGGCGATGGAGAAGGGCGCGGCGGCGGGGGATGGCACGTTCAAGAGCGGGGCTTTCGGCAGCGACGCCCCGCAGGTGAACAATCGCAGCGAGGTGGCCTTCATCGCCTCCACCACCGGCTCAGGCCAGGGCGTGTTCCTTGCCACCGGCGGCAGCCTGCAGATCATTGCCAAGATTGGCAGCAATTCCCAGGATGGCGGTGTCTTCACCTCCTTCATCGGCGGCACCTGCGCGGTGAACGCCCCTGCCGGGCAGGATGCGCAGGTGGCCTTCATTGCGCACACAACGGGTTCCGCGGGCACGGGCCTGTTCCTGGGATCGAGGACCAAGATGAACCTGATCAAGTCCATTCCGGACGGCAACTATTCCTATTGGATGAACAATGCCGGGCAGATCGTTTATCTGAACAACAACACCATCGTGCTGGCCACGGCCTCGGGCTCCGTCAATGCGGTGACCAATGGCGATCCCGCGCCCGGCGGCGGCACCATCAACTGGATCTCCGATCCGATGATCAATGACCAGGGCTGGATCGTCTTCTACGGCGCGGTGGGGGAAAATTTCAGCGTCTTCCTGCGCCGCGCGGCCAATGACATGATCATCGTGGCGGCCGACGGCCAGGCGATCGACGGCGGCACGCTGATCGTGGGCCCGCCGGAGATCAACAACGCGGGGATGGTGATGTTCAGCGGCGAGGTGCTGCGCTCCAGCAACAGCACGGATGCCATCTTCCTGTGGGCCAATGGCGAGCTGCAGTCCCTGGTCGCGCTGGGCGATTCTTTTGGCGGCAGCACCCTGGTGCTCACCCGCGGCATTTCGGACACCGGCCCCACGCCTGCCGCGCGCGGCACGATGCCGGGCGGCGGCAGCTTCAACAGCAGCGGCCAGGTTGCATGCAGCACATCGTTAGGCAATGGCGCCATGGGCATCCTCGTGGCCTCGCCCACCGTGCACTGGCGCGCCACTGGCGGCGGTGCCTGGGGCACCGCGGCGAACTGGACCTTCGGCATGGTGCCCTCCGCCGGCACCAGCACCTACGTTGACCCTGCCTTTGATGCCACCATCTCGGGGCCGGCGGCGGATGCGCGGGTGAAGAGCCTGGTGGTGGGCGACGGCACCCACGCGGTGACGTTCAACCTGACGAACAACGCCACCTTCACCATCCCCAGCGGGCTGACGCTGGCGGCGAACTCGCAGCTCAACGGCTCGGGCACGATCAACGGCCCCCTGTTCGTCTCCGGCACTCACACGCACGACAGCGGCCTGCCGGGACAGGTGATCAACGGGCCGGCCACGTATCACGGCAGCAGCGTGTTTGTGTGTGACTTCCTCCACGGGGCCACCCCAGGCTCGCCGATGAGCTGCGGCGCGCTGACGGTGGAAGGCGGCGCGCGGGTGGACTTCGCCATCCCGGGGCCGGACGTGGTGAACTTTGCCGCCCCCTTCTGGCAGGACGTTCATACGTGGACGCTGATCAACGCCTCGGGCGTGAGCGGCGGCTTTGATGCGGGCTACTTCATCGGCAACGGCAACGATGTGGACACCTGCCTGGGCATCGGCGACTTCTACATCAACAACAATGCCACGACCATCGAGGTGCAGTGGCGGCCCCGGGAGTCGAAGCCCGTCGTGGCCACGCTGGCCTCGCAGATCGACGGGCTGGGCATGCCGCTGACGCTCACGGCCTCCGCCACTGGCGGCGCGCTGACTTATCAGTGGCAGAAGGACCGCCTGGCGATCAAGGGCGCCACCTCCAATCCCTACCGCGTGGCGGCTGCGGCACTGACCACCGCCGGCACCTATGCCGTGACCGCCACGAACGCAGTGCCTCCCAGTGCGACCAGCAACCAGGCCAACGTGGGCGTGATCAACATGGCCGCCAGCCTCACGACAGTGAACGTCGGCGGCACGCTGAAGCTCACGCTGAGCGCCGCCGGGCCTGGCCTGACCTATCAATGGAGCAAAGACGGCACGCCCTTGAGCGATGCCAAAGCCGGCGCGCGCAGCCTTGCTGGCAGCGGCACCAGCACGCTCGCCATCACCCAGATGGGCGACATGGATGCCGGTGCCTACACCTGCAGGGTCACCATGCCGGATCCCGCCAATGCCGCCTCGCCCGTGACGGCCACCAGCGGCGCCTTCACCGTGACCATCCGGCACAAGCCGGTCGTCAATGCTGCAGCCAACCCTTTTGCCTGGATGGTGAGCAGCACGGTGACCGACCAGATCACCGTGCTGAACCATGATGCCACCGCTTACACCATCACCGGACTGCCTGCAGGCGTGACTTACAATCGCACCACCGGCCAGCTCGGCGGCAAGCCCGTGGCGGTGAAGACCGGCGGCAGGTTCACGGTGATAGCGGCCAATCCAGCCGGCAGCAGCGTGGCGCAGGTCTTTACCTATAATGTCACTGCGCTGACCTCGAACATCGCCGGCACCTATGAGGGGCTCATCCCTGCCAGCTCTCTGAGCAACGGCCTCGGCTCGCGGGTCAGCCTCACCATTGCCGGCACTGGCGTGATGACGTTCAAGATCACCACCGGCGGCACCACGCTAGGATTGGTGAAGGCGCTGGATGCCTCTCCTGGCGCGGATCCCAGCGCCGTATTGAGCCTGCCGCGCACCGGTGCCACGCCGCTGGCGCTGACGTTTACCCCGCACTCCTCCAGCAGCATCACCACTGCCACGCTGACCGACGGCGGAGCCACTACGGTGACCTTCAGCCTGTGGCGCAACGTGTGGAGCACCGCCCACAAGGCCACGGCGTACAAGGCGTATTACACCTTCGGCATCGAGAACGGGAATGCGGATCGCAGCCTGCCGCAGGGCTTTGGCTTCGGCGCCTTCACGGTGAATGAGGTCACCGGCGGGCTGACGATCAGCGGCCGTCTGGCCGACAGCAGCGTGCTGAGCTGCGCGGCGTTTCTCAGCGAAGACGGCCATGTGATGCTCTACCAGCCGCTGTACGGCAACCGCGGGAGCTGCCTGGGCGTGCTCACCCTCACCCAGGGCGCCACGGCTCCGGCCCAGAACACCGTGGGCGGCACGCTGGCCTGGATGAAGCCTTCGCCCCTGCCCACTTCGACAGACACCGTGTACAAGGCCGGCTTCGGCCCGCTCAATGTGACGGTCGCCGGCAGCCCGTATGCGGCCCCGGCCAAAGGCCAGCGGGTGCTCGGCCTGCCAGCCAGCCAGGGCACCAATGCCTCCCTTGCTTTCACCCTCGGCGGCCTGGATGCGGAAGGCAAGGAGTTCAGCCAGGCCCTGCGCATCGCCAATCCCAGCGCCACGGGGGTCACGAACTCGGCCAGTGTCACCCCGTACAACGCGAAGCTCTCGCCCAATCCCAATCCGTATCACACTGTCGTAACCACCTTCAACGCCGCCACCGGCATCTACGGCGGCACCTTCCTCATCCCCGGCGCCACCACCGCCCTGAACCGCACGGCGGGCTTCCTGGGCCAGATCGTCACCACACCGACGGGCACCGCGGGCTGCGGCTACTTCCTGCTGCCGGAGCTGCCTGTGGCGAAGCAGACCGTGGCCACCTCGCCGAAGCTCAGCGGCCGTGCAGAGCTGACGGGGCCGTGAGCACAATCACTGGCACGCACCGCAGGCTGTGCTATTCACCCCGTGCATGGACATTTTTGAAGACATCCAATGGCGCGGCCTGCTCAGCGATTATACCCGCTTCGCGGAGTCCGATGCCGCCGACAAGGCCCCGCAGCTTCCCGATCTGCTCAAGCAAAAGCCCGTCACCTTGTACTGCGGCTTTGATCCCACGGCCGATTCGCTGCACGTGGGCAGCTTGGTGCCCCTGATCGCCCTGCGCCGCTTCCAGCTTGCCGGCCATCATCCCATTGCCGTCGCCGGCGGGGCCACGGGCTCCATCGGCGATCCTAGCGGCAAGACCGCCGAGCGCCAGCTCCTGACCGCCGACCAGATCCGCGCCAATGTCGAGGCCATCAAGCCGCAGCTCTCGCGCCTGCTGGATTTCGAGGTGGCCGGCAACCCCGCGCGCCTGGTGGACAATGCCGACTGGTTCCGCCCCATCAGCTTCATCGACTTCCTGCGCGATGTGGGCAAGCACTTCACCGTCAACCAGATGGTGGCCAAGGAAAGCGTGCGCGCCCGCATGGAGGACCGCGACGTGGGCATCAGCTACACCGAGTTCAGCTACATGC
>OUNM010887099.1_pt1 | contig 10707 bp, 12 predicted proteins | sample 1769961 | NCBI WGS metagenome assembly OUNM01 (sample SAMEA3914820, study PRJEB12502) | metagenome | biome: forest; material: soil | place: USA | collected 2012-03-12 | depth 0.3 m
AGCTTGATGATGCCTTCGCAGTGCAGGCTTTCGTCGCGCACCGACCACGACACGATCTGGCCCATGCCCTTCATCTTGTTGAAGCGCGGGAAGTTCATCAGCATGGCGAAGCTGGCGAACAGCTGCAAACCTTCGGTGAAGCCCCCGAACATGGCAAGTGTGCGGCACACATCGGCTTCGGTCTCGACGCCGAACTGGCCCATATAGTCGTGCTTGTCGCGCATCGCCTCATATTCCATGAAGGCGCCGAATTCGGCTTCGGGCATGCCGATGGTTTCGAGCAGCAGCGCATAGGCGGCGATATGGATGGTTTCCATGTTCGCGAAGGCCGACAGCATCATCTTGATTTCGGTCGGCTTGAAAACGCGCGAATAGCGTTCCAGGTAGTTGTCCTGGACCTCGATGTCCGACTGCGTGAAGAAGCGGAAGATCTGGGTCAGCAGGTTGCGTTCGCTGTCCGACAGCTTGGTCGCCCAGTCCTTGCAGTCCTCGCCCAGCGGCACTTCTTCCGGGATCCAGTGGACCTGCTGCTGCTTGCGCCAGAATTCGAACGCCCAGGGGTAACGGAACGGCTTGTAGGAATGGCTGGGGACGAGAAGTCCGGCCTTCGATTGCAAAAGCGGCAGAGAACCGGTGAAGGAAGAAAGCTGCGCGGTCATGAACATTCCCGAATCGTTACTACGCCTAGGAGGCGAACCCATATCACCACACCTGGTAGGTTAATGCCAGGTTAAGGACTAGATATTGTGTGGACAGTTGCGCGCTTTTTACGCGGCCCGGCAACCGGACGACAAAAGGTTAACGGTACCCGATCCGATTCGAAAGGGGTGTAACGCGATTTTATCGGCTGATGGGTGGGCGCGGTTGCCCGGCTTTCGGCGCGTGGCTTACGCCGTAAGGGTTACGATCCGGAGGCCTTGAGGCTGTCCCACGACCGCGTCACGGGCGCGGCGACCGGCTTGGCTGTGGCAGGCTGGATCTGTTGCTGCAACCAGGCCAGGTTGGCGTCGGCTTGCGCCGGCGGCAGGTCTTCGCGCAGCAGCTTCTCGGCTTCGGCCATCTTGCCTTGCAGCCCCAGCACCAGCGCCAGGTTCTGGCGGATCTGCAGGGTCGCGCCCTTTTGCGCCGCGGCCGTGCGCAAAAGCGGCTCGGCGCCGGCGAAATCGCCCGCGGCGACCTTGGCCATGGCCATGTTGGTCAGCACGGACGCATTGTCCGGCGAGAGCTTGAGCGCGGTCGCCCAGGCGGCCTGGGCGTCGTCCGGACGCTTGATCTGCTGATAGGCCACGCCCAGCAGCGACCAGGCCTGCCAGTCCCTGGGCTTGAGTTCGGTCACCGCTTTCAGCGGATCGACGGCGTAGAAGGCGTTGTTGTCGGCGATATGGGCACGCGCCGCCGCCAGCAGGGCGTCGGGATTCTTGGGCGCGAACAGCAGCACCGTGTGGGCAGTGTCGGCGGCTTCGGCATTGCGCCCCATGGCGCGCTGGGCGTTCGACAGATAGATGCCCATCTGCGCGTCGGTCGGGTCGTGGTCGAACTGGTTGGCGAAGAAGGCGGCCTGGGCCAGCGGCTCGGCGCGCAGCGCGGCCTGGATCTCGACCGGCGTCGCCTTGTGATATTCCGGCAGCTGGTCGGCGTCGGCCTGCATCTGCGGAAGCTGGGTCTGCGGCGACTGAACAGTTTGCGCGGCCTTGGCGGCGTCCGGCTTGTCCGACTTTCCGAACAGCCCCGCGGCCGCCGGATGGGCCCCGAGAGCGGCAGCGAGGGTCAGACTGGCGATCAAACGATAGCGCATGGCAAAAAACTCGCAAATTTCGACCAGTTAAGGATTCAGTGACAGCGATGAATTTAAAGTTAAGGCTGTTAAGGATTCTTAACCTCATTCAGACGACCGAGCGCCCATGCCCAAGCCCTTGCCCACCGCGTCCGCCAAATCCGTCAATACCATCCACGCCGTTTTCGAGGACGAGGCCGACGCCGCCCTGGCCGCGCTGAAGCCGGCGCAGTCGGGCTTCCTTGCGGCGCGAAGCTTCACCGGCAAGGCCGGCAGCCTGGTCGTCATGCCGGCCGAAGGCGGGACCATGGCCGCCTGGTTCGGTCTGGGGGGGCGCGCGGCCTATAATCCGCTCGTCTTCCGCGCCCTGCCGACGCAACTGCCCAAGGGCGCCTGGACGTTGAAGACCGAAGCCAAGCTCGACCGCCACGCCATCCACGTCGCCTGGGGCCTCGGCGCCTACACCTTCAACCGTTACAAGGCGTCGGGCAAGGCGGTCGAAGCCGTGCTCGACACGGCGGATGCTGTGGACACCGCCGCCATAGAGCGCGAAATCCGCGCCCACAGCCTGGTGCGCGACCTGGTCAACACCCCGGCCAACGACCTGGGCCCCGCCGAAATCGCCGATATCGCTCAGGAAATCGCCCTGGCGCACGGCGCCAATCTCAATGTGATCGCCGGCGACGACCTGCTGCGCCAGAATTATCCGGCGGTCCACGCGGTCGGCCGCGCCGCGGCGCCCGACCACGCGCCGCGCTTTATCGAACTGTCGTGGCAGGGACCGGGCGTCGGCCTGCCGACCGTCGTGCTGATCGGCAAGGGCGTGGTCTTCGACACCGGCGGCCTCAATATCAAGACGGGCTCGGGCATGGGCCTGATGAAGAAGGACATGGGCGGCGCCGCACACGCCCTGGCGCTGGGCGACTGGATCATGGCGACCCACCTCCCGGTCAGGCTGCACATCCTGATCCCCACGGTCGAGAATGCGATCGCGGGCGACGCCATGCGTCCGGGCGACGTGCTGCAATCGCGCGCCGGCCTGACGATCGAGGTCGGCAATACCGACGCCGAGGGCCGCCTGATCCTGGCCGACGCGCTCACCCGCGCCTCGGAACTCGAACCCAATCTGACGATCGACTTCGCCACGCTGACCGGCGCGGCGCGCGTGGCGCTGGGCCCCGAAGTCATCCCCTTCTATTGCGACGACGAAGATATCGTGCGCCGGCTCGAAGTCGCGTCGATCGCCCACCACGACCCCCTGTGGCGCATGCCGCTGTGGGCCGGCTACAAGGACGCGCTCGACTCCGATATCGCCGATATCAAGAACGATCCATCGGCGTGGGCGCAGGCCGGATCGGTCACCGCGGCGCTCTTCCTGCAACGCTTCGCCCCGAAAACGGGTGCGTGGGTCCATTTCGACATCTATGCCTGGAACCCGCGCGGCAAGGCCGGCGCCCCGGTCGGAGCCGAAGCGCAAGCGATCCGCGCGGTCTTCCGCATGATCGAGGATTACTCGGGATAAACCTTCCCTAACCAAGTGTTTATAAGAGAATTTTTTCTCTAAACCTTCCATTGACCGTCGCTGTTAACGTGACCTTTGCATCCGTCTGATAGGGTTCCTACATATCGGACGCGTTCCTCCCCAGTCCTGTCAAAAACAGGACACCGTCCGGGGATACTGATGCAAAAGGCATGACCTTACATGACGCATATGAGTGATGAGCCCTTCGACAAGCGCGTGACCCCGTTCAAGGACGGCGTCACCGACCAGGCGCATGAAGGCCTGGTCCGCGCACGTTCCTACGTCGTGGGCGAGGTCCTGAGCTGCTACGACGCCTCGGCGCCCATCCTGGCGCAGCCCGAGCAGGGCGCGGAGCAATGGGACCAGCTGCTGCTGGGCGAACGCTTCAAAATCATCGAGCGCAAGCACGACTTCTACTGGGGCCAGGCCCTGCGCGACGGCTATGTCGGCTACGTGCCGGTGTCGGCCTTCCACAACGACTGGTACCTGCCGACCCACTACGTCTCGACCCTGCGCACCTATGTCTTCGCCGGCCCGAACCTGAAGTCTTCGATCCTGACGGCGCTCAGCCTCAACGCCCTGGTCAGCGTGACGCGCTACGAGAACGGCTACGCCTATATCAACGACATGGGCTGGGTCTTCGCCAACCACCTGTCGGCCTTCGATACATTCGCCGACGACTTCGTCGCCGTGGCCGAAAGCTATATCAACGCGCCCTACCAATGGGGCGGCCGCGAAAGCATCGGTCTCGACTGCTCGGGCCTGCTGCAACAGGCGCTCTACGCCTCGGGCTACGGCTGCCCGCGCGACAGCGACATGCAGATGAAGCTGGGCCTGCCGCTGATGATCGGCGCAGACCTCAAGGGCTTGCAACGCGGCGACCTCGTCTTCTGGAAGGGCCACGTCGCCATCATGGTCGACGACAGCCATATCATCCACGCCAACGCCCACCACATGAAGGTGGCGATCGAGCCCCTGTCGGAAGCGGTCAACCGCATCGACGCCTGCGGCACGGGCATGCCGACGGCCTTCCGCCGCCTCTGATTTCCTTTCGAGGCGTACTCCGGTACGCCCTGACGCCGCGGCCGGTTCGCCTAGACCGGCCGCTTTCTCAGACAAAAAGCCCCGCCGGAGCGATCCGGCGGGGCTTTTCGACGTCTTGTCTATGCGGCTTAGTGCGCGGCCGCCGAAACGGTCGGCAGGTTGTTGGCCGGCGAGTTCGAATGCGTCGTGGTCGTCGCCGTGGCATTGCCCTTTTCCGCAGGCGCGGCAGGGGCCGTGGCAGCGGCCGGCTTGCCCGCGGCAGGCGCTGCCGGAGCAGCAGCCGAACCCGAAGCCGCACCGGCGGCGGCCGGCGCAGCGCCCTTGGCAGCGCCCGCGGCGCGCGACGGATCGGGCGCGGGGATGGCGTAACCGGTCGAACCCTGGCTGCGCAGATAGGCGATCAGGTTGACGCGGTCTTCCGGCTTCTTGACGCCGGCAAAGGTCATCTTGGTGCCCTTGACCCACTTACCGGGGCCGCCGAGGAACATGTAGAGCTGGTCGTAGGTCCAGTTCGGCGACTCCTTGGCGTGCGCCATCATGGCGTCGGAATAGCTCATGCCCGGATGCGAGGCGGTCGGACGGCCGACGACGCCCCACAGGTTCGGACCCGTCATGTTCGGACCGCCCTGGGCGTTGTTATGGCAGCTTTCGCACTTCTTGAAGACAGCTTCGCCCGCGGCGACGTCGGCGGCCGGCAGGACCGTGCCCCAGTCGGGCGGCGTATCGGCAACGGCGGCCGCGCCACCTTCTGCGCCCGTGTCCGCCACCTCGATGGCGTAGCCCGGCTTTTCCGCCTCATGATTCTTGATCAGCTTGCCGGCGCCGATGCCGCCAACCGTGATGACCAGGCCCGTCGCGAGACAGGCCCCGAGAATCTTGTTCAGAGTAAGGTCACCGCTCATGTCGCCCTGATACCCTTTTGAATCAAAACGGCGCCAGCTTGTAAGGCTACGCCGCCCCTGTCAATGGCGGGAATGATCCGCCTTATTCGTTACGCTTGTTTTGGCTCTCTGACACGCTCCCGCCAAAGACGCAAGCGGGCTTTTCCATGGCAACGGCGAAATCGGATAACAGCGCGGCAAAAGGTCGCATTCTGCGACGCGCTCAAGCGCCGCGCGGGCTCCTCGCAACGGCTCGGGCGCGCAGTCGCGCTTGCCGAAGCCGTAGGCTTCGGAAGTCGCCGCTCAAGCCCCGTGCGGGCTTCGCGCAAACGTGCGCGGCGGGCAGTCGCCCTTGCCGAAGTCTGCGACTTCGGAAATCCGGGCCTTGTTCGGCAGGTAAATGATCGCCGGAACGGTTTAACCTTGCCAAAGCGGCCCAGCTTTGAAAAAGGAAACCGCCCGCCGATATTGGCGGAACACGGAAAATATTCGGAAAGCGAGCGTAAAGGACTATGTCGAGCGCCAATCAACGCAAAATCGCCTATCAGGGCGAGCCCGGGGCCTTCAGCCATCAGGCGTGCAAGCGTTGGTTCGGCGACTTTATCCCTACGCCCTTTCCCACCTTCGAGGCCGCCTTCGCCGCCGTCACCGCCGGCGACTGCGAGCTGGGCATGATCCCGATCGAAAACTCGGTCGCCGGCCGCGTCTCGGACGTCCATCACCTGTTGCCGCATTCGGGCCTCAAGATCATCGGCGAACGCTTCCTGCCGATCGAAATGAACCTGATGGCCCTGCCCGAAGCGAAGCTGGAAGACATCAGGATAGCGGCGTCGCACGCCATGGCGCTGCTCCAGTGCCGCAACAGCCTGCGCGAGCTCGGCATCACCGCCGAGGTCTTCCACGACACCGCCGGCGCCGCCCGCTCGCTGTCGCAGACGCGCGAACTCGACCGCGCCGCCATCGCCCCGGAAGTCGCCGCCGAGCTCTACGGCCTGAAGATCCTCAGGCGCCATATGGAAGACGCGCGCCACAACACGACGCGCTTCCTGGTGCTGACGACCGAGGACCGCGTCACGCCGCCGCCGGCCGACACCGACTGCATGACCAGCTTCATCTTCCGCGTGAAAAACATCCCCGCCGCGCTTTACAAGGCTCTGGGCGGCTTCGCCACCAACGGCGTCAACATGACCAAGCTCGAATCGTACATCGAGAACGGCGTCTTCGCCTCGACCGTCTTCTATTGCGACGTCGAAGGCCGGCCGGCCGATTCCGCACTCAAGCGCGCCCTCGAGGAGCTTCACTTCTTCGCCGTCGACGTCGAGATCCTGGGCACCTATCCGCTCGACCCGTTCCGCCGGCAGGAACCCCGGACATGACCGAAGACCGCATCGTCGCGCTCGAGGAAATGGTGGCGCATCAGGCCAGGACCATCGACGAACTGTCCGACCAGCTGGCCGAACAGTGGAAGACGGTCGACCGGATGCGCCGAACGCTTGAAATCCTCAGCCAGCGCCTGGTCGGAATCGAGGACCGGACCAGCGAACCCGCGCCGGTCACCAAGCCGCCCCATTACTGAAGCTTCTGGCCCCTGGTTACGGCGGCATAGACGCTGTCGACGGACTGCGGCACCACCGGCCCCGGGATCTTGTCGCTGATCGTGCCGTCCGGCTGCACGATAAAGGTCTCGGGCACGCCGGAAATCCCCAGGGCCAAGGCCATCTTGCCGTCGGGATCGCTCAGCGTATGCACATACGGATCGTCGTGCTGGTTGAGGAAGTTGCGCGTATTGACCTGCGTGTCCTTCCACGCGACACCGATGATCGGCACGCCCCGGGCCTTCAGCGCCATCAGCTGCGGATTTTCCGCCACGCACGGCACGCACCACGACGCGAACATATTGACCAGGACCGGGCCCTTCTGGCCGGCCACCAGTGTCTTCAGGTCGTAAGCCCCGCCGTCGTCGAGATCGTTTAGTACAATTGTTGGAACGGGCTGGCCGACCATGGCCATGGGTTCGTAACGTTCCTTTTTATGGAAGTTGAACCAGGCCAGCACGGCCAGCAAACTGGCGAACAGCACCAGCGGCAGAAGGGCCAGCAGACGCTTCACGCGCGTTTGTCCTCGACGGCGGCCTGGAGCGCTTCGAGCTGCTTCCGGCGCGTGGCATGCGCGCGCAGCGATATCACGACCAGGACCCCAACGGCGATCGCGGACGCGCCATAGGCGCCCCAGACGAAGACAGCGTATTTTCCCATGTCGAGGTCGAGATGCATCGGGTCCGTACTTAGTTGAAGGTCAGGCGGATACGCAGGGCGCGATATTTGCGCATAAGGATTTCGCTGTCGAGCCGCACCAGGAAAAGCCACGCCGTGAGGACGTGATAGGCGCCGACCATGACGAACAAGGGCCACAGCATGGCCGGCGCGATCGTCGGCCCGCCCTTGACGAAGATCGAATCGCCCTGGTGCAGGCTGTTCCACCACTGCACCGAAAAGTGCACGATCGGCAGGTTGACCAGACCGACCATGGCCAGGATCGCCGTCGATTTCGCGGCGCGCTGTTCGTCCTCGATCGAGGCGTGGAGCGCGATATAGGCGACATAGAACAGGAACAGCACCAGTTCCGACGTCATGCGGCCGTCCCACTGCCACGGCGTCCCCCACATCGGCATGCCCCACAGGGCGCCGGTGAGCAATGCCAGACCGGTAAAGACGGCACCGACCGGCGCTATGGCTTTCGCCGCGGCGTCGGCCAGGGCGTGGCGGAAAATCAGGCCGAAGAAGCTGGCGACACCCATGGCGCCGTAGATCAGAAGCCCCATCCAGGCGGCCGGCACATGGATATACATGATCCTGACCGTATCGCCCTGCTGGTAGTCTTCCGGCGACAAAAACGCCAGGACAAGGCCCCAGGCCAGCAGTACCGCGCTGACACCCGCCAGCCACGGCCGCAGCGGCCGCGCGAGGGTGGTGAAGCGTTCGGGATTGGCCAGCCAGGTGATCATGTCGAGGAGATACGGGGTTTGAAGACGGACGGCAAGGGGTTCACGGCGCGGCACGCCGCCGCGTTAACGATTTGATTCCGAAGCTTGCGTAATTTCAACGCGATACAGGGAGAGCGAGAATGCTTTCAGACTACGTCGTCCTCGGTGCGGTGTTCGTCATCGCCTTGTCCATCTACTTTTTCGAAGTCCGTGAGGACTGCCGCTGGATGGCCCTTCCGGCCGCCCTGCTCACCACCGGCCTTGTCGCCTTGATCCAGCACGCTGTTCCCGATCCGGCGGCAGCGCGCATACTGATCCAGGCCTTGGTCCTGGTCATGGTCGGCGCCAGCATTCCGGTCCGCTACTGGTTCGGCGTCAAGAACGCCCACCGCGTACGCTATCGCGAACACCGCTTGCGAAACGTCAAGCTGATCCCCTGGTGAATTCAGGTCAGGGCGCTGCGTAAGGCCGCGCCCATGGCGACCGGTGAAAGCGCCAGCGCGAACAGGGCGTAGGCCGCCAGAAACGCCAGGGCCTGCCAGGGCGAGCCGTGCACCTGCACGGCCTGCATCAGGCCCGCGCCGAAGATCACCGGCGGTACGTAGAACGGCAGGACCAGCAGCGCCATCAGCACCCCGCCCTTGCGCGTGCCCAGGCTTAAGCCCGCGCCGATGCCGCCGATGAAGGCGAAGCTGAGCGAACCCAGGATCGCCGAAACAAGCGCCATCAGGGCCGTTCCCGGCGCGGCGCCGAGAATAATCATTACCACCGGCGTGGCCAGCGACAGCACAAGCCCCGTCCCCAGCCATTGGCTGAGGCATTTCAGGCCGGCGATCGCCTCCAGAGGCAGGGGGCCGAGGCGCAGGATATCGAAGACGCCATCGTCGAAATCGCGTTCGAACAAACGTTCTAAACTCAACAGGCTTGAGAGCGCCAGGCAAAGCCAGGTAAGGCCCGGCGCGATCCGAGTCAACACCGCCTGGTCGGGTCCGAGGCTCAAGGGGATCATCGCCATCAGCGTAAGATAGAAGCCGATGCCGAGCAACGGCCCGCCGCCGCGCGTCAGCGCCAGGCCGAGATCGCGTTTGATGAGGGCAAGGATGGGGGATTGGCGGTTCATAGAATCTTCCTGTACCTCCCCGTGCGAAGCATGGGGAGGGGGACCGCACGACTGAGCCTTCGCGCAAGCAAAGGTGCAGGAGATGTGGTGGTGGGGTTTCTTGCTTTCCTGGAAACACCGCGGCGGGGGAGTAAGCAAGAAACCCCACCACCACCCTTCGCCTCCGGCTTCGGGCGGTCCCCCTCCCCATCGCTACGCGACGGGGAGGTACAAGAAAGCTGCATCCTAGCCAAGCGCCGCCTCCCGTTCCTTGAGCGTCGGACGCGTCAACCGCAGGATTCGCGTTTCGAACGGCAACGGATCATGGACCGCCGCGATCAGCAGGCCGCCGTCCGCCAGGTGATCGCGCATCAGGCCGCCAATCAGCGCGCGATGATCGACATCCAGCGGCGCCATGGGCTCGTCGAGCAGCCATAGGGGCCGTTTCGCTATCAAAAGTCTGGCGCACGACAGACGGCGTTTCTGCCCCGCCGACAGGTAGCGCGTTTCGAGATCGAGCAAGGTCTTCAGATTCAGCGTATCGACGGCGTTCGCCACGTCGCCGCCAAGATATTCCGCCTGGAAATCAAGCTCCTGCGCCACGGTGCGCGATGGCGACAGGGCGTCGTGGTGGCCAAGCAAATGGATGTATTTGGCCTGCGCATCTTCCGATTCGAGAGGTTGACCATTGTAAAAAAACGAAATCACGCCGCTAAGACTAGGCGAAAAGCCGGCAAGCGTTCGCAGAAGCGTCGTCTTGCCCACACCGTTTTCCCCTGCCAGGCTCAAGGCCTGGCCAGACGAAAGCGTAAAATCCAGGTCTGAAATCAACAGGTTATACCCTTTTTTCAGGGCCAGCCCGTCGACCTTCAATTCAAGTGGCATCAAAAAAACCCTTCGCGGTGCAAGGCTTCATAGACGAATGCCGCCAACATGTTTAGAAGGCATTTTCGCCGCCTTCAGGAACTCAGCCTGCGCGACCTAGAAACCCTGTGCGTCCTTAGTCCACGCGCGATTTCTGAAATGACGGTCCGCCATTGGGGCAGACCTGCGGCACAGCGAAAGGACAGCTCGTACCGATGTCTTCCATTGACAGCTACAAGTCGAAAGCGGAAATCACCGCCGCCGGCAAGACCTATACCTACTATGATCTGAAAGCCGCCGAAGCCAACGGCCTCGAAGGCGTCTCCAAGCTCCCGGCCTCTCTCAAGGTCCTGCTGGAAAACCTCCTGCGCAACGAAGACGGCGTTTCGGTCGGCAAGGACGACATCGCGGCGCTGGCTGCCTGGACGAAGAACAAGGGCTCGGTCGAGCACGAAATCAGCTTCCGCCCCGCGCGCGTGCTGATGCAGGACTTCACCGGCGTTCCCGCCGTCGTCGACCTGGCCGCCATGCGCGACGCCA
>OUNM010151661.1_pt1 | contig 10700 bp, 7 predicted proteins | sample 1769961 | NCBI WGS metagenome assembly OUNM01 (sample SAMEA3914820, study PRJEB12502) | metagenome | biome: forest; material: soil | place: USA | collected 2012-03-12 | depth 0.3 m
CTCGATGAGAAACCGGGGGACCCTCAGATAACTCTCTCGTTCACTCCCGCCGGCGTGGATCAAGGCGGGATTTTGATGCAACATGATCGTCGTGGTCGGCAGAAAAGGAAAAGCGACCAACGCCGCTTTGGCCTATCCGGATGAGAAGATGCGATCCACGCAACGCGAAACAATGATAATGGCGTCGGTGCGGGACGGCATACTGATCATCCGGCGCGAGAACAGCATCGTCGAGACGACCAATATCGCTGGCGGCATCGACGGCTTCTCCACCGACGATCCGCGGCCAGTCGAGCGGGCGGCCTGCACGCCGGGTTTTGCCGCCAGGCCGGCGGACTGAGCCGCGACATGGCGGACCTTGCCGACATCTTCGATCTGTTCGCGCGCTTCGGCGACCGGAGCTATGGCGAGGACGTAACCCAGCTCGCGCACGCCCTGCAGGCGGCGCATTTCGCGCGCGAGGCCGGAGAATCCGATGCGATGGTCGCGGTCGCATTGCTCCACGACGTCGGCCAGCTGCTCGACGAGGCGGGATCGGTGGCCGAGCGCGAGGCCCGGGACGCGCGCCACGAGCTCACGGGTGCCGATTATCTTGCCCGCTGGTTCCCCGAACAGGTCCTCGCACCGATCCGGCTGCATGTCGCCGCCAAGCGTTATCTTTGCTGGCGCGAGCCGGATTACCTCGGATCACTGAGCGCCGTCTCTGCTCGGAGTCTGCGGCTTCAAGGCGGCGTCTTTTCCGATGACGAGGCTGCCGCGTTCATTTGCCTTCCCTTCGCAGAAGAAGGGGTCAGGCTGCGGCGCTACGACGATCGCGGCAAAGAGAGCGATCTGGCCGTACCGACACTTGATTTCTATCGCCCGCTGCTCAGCGCGATGGCGGGCTAGAGCGATTTCCCAGTCAGCGGATGATTCCATCTGCTTCGAGTTCCTCTAGCCGGCTATCAGCCGGAGTTGCTATCGGAAGCGCGCATTTCGGCGACGATCGTCTGGAGCGCGCGCATCAAGGCGCCACGGCGGCGCTCCGTCTGGCACACCAGATAGCTTCGCAGCCGATAGTCGCGCTCGCCGCTGTCGATCGAGCGATAGACGATGCGCCTATCCGGCGGGCACTCAGACGTGAAGAAAATGCTGACCCCGAGCCCCAGCGCGATGCACTCACGGATCGTCTCGCGGCTCTGCATCTCGAGGACTGCTCTGGGTGCGACATCAGCATCGGCTAGTACACGCTCGGCAAAGGCGCGCGTCTTCGATGTGGGCTCGCGGAGCAGCAATGTCTCCTGCGCGAAGGCGCCGATCGGTATCGTGTCGAGCTGCGCCAGCGCGTGACCTTCCGGCAACGCGCAGGCAAGGCCATCACTGGCGAGCGGCTCGTAGCTGAACCTGGCGTCTCCTGGAGGATCGCTCGCCAGCGCGGCGTCGATCTGGGCTTCACCGAGCCACTTCATCACTTCTTGAGCATTGCCCATCCGCACCTGGATCTCGGCCTGCGGATGATAACCGCGGAACAAGTCCACCACGCGCGCGGCATAAGTGGGGTTGTCGGAGCCGAGCCTCAACAGGCCGCCGCTAATGCTCGCCGTTTCTCCCAGCATTTCATCGATGTCTGCGGCGGTCGCGAACAGCTTGCTGGTCAGCGCGAACAGGTCGCGGCCGGCAGGGGTCAATCGCAACGGCGTCTTCCGACTCTCGAACAGGGCGACTCCGTGGCGCGCCTCCAGTCCCTTGAGCTGTTGTGACAGCGTTGGTTGCGAGACGTTAAGCCGGCGCGCGGCGCGTGAAACGCCGCCCTCCACCGCGATCGCGTGGAAAGCCCGCAGATGCTGGTAATTCGCCGCCATGTTGCGCCGCACTATCTCGTAGCCGTGACGCTACGGTGACGATTTGGCGGCGATTCCATAGGCGCCGCCTATGCGCTTCATACAGCCAAAGACTTGGCGGCGACGCCATCGCCCGGACGAACATCGACGCCGGGGGGCGGGTTCGATTCGAGCCCGGCAACATGATCATCGGCACCGAGGCGCTCAGGCCGTCCGCGTGTCCGCCGTTCGATTTTTTGGGGCTAGACCATGAAGAAACGCTACTTGTTGTCGTGCGCCGCAGTGGCGCTCGCGAGCGGTGCCGTTCACGCGGCACCGGCCGTCGATGCAGCCGCCCCCGTCGTGCAGGAGCAACCGGACGCGACGCCAGTGGCCGTCGGCGACATCATCGTGACGGCACAGCGCCGTAATGAAAGTGTCCAAAAGGTTCCGCTGACAATCCAGGCCTTTTCCGGCGACACGCTGTCGAAGCTCAACGTCACATCCTTCGACGACCTGATCAAGTATACGCCCAACGTCACCTTCGGAAACAACGGCCCGGGTCAGGGCGCGATCTTCATGCGCGGCCTCAGCGCCGGCTTCGCGGGCGGCCAGTCGAGCGCCACGATCGGCAACTTCCCCAACGTCGCGCTTTATCTCGACGATCAGTCGTTCCAGTTCCCGGCCCGCAACGTCGACGTCTATGTGGCCGACATGGAGCGCGTCGAGGTGCTCGAAGGCCCGCAGGGCACGCTGTTCGGTGGCGGCGCCGAGGCGGGCGCGGTGCGCTACATCACCAACAAGCCCAAGCTCGACCGCGTTGAGGGCCATGCCGAAGGCATGTACGGCTTCACCTCGGGCGGAGCGGCCAATAACAGCGAGACGATCACGCTCAACCTGCCGATCATCCGCGACAAGTTCGCTGTCCGCGCGACCTTCTACAACGAGCGCCGCGGCGGCTATATCGACAACGTGCCGAGCACCTTCACCCGCTCGAACGAGGATCTCGGCAACTTCTATCTGAACATCCACCCGACCGCCGGCGTCTGCCCGAATGGCAAGCCGGCCGGCGCCGCCGGGTTCTGCACGCTCGCCAATAGCCAGTCGATCAACAACGACTCCACCGCGCGCAAGGATTTCAACCCGGTCACCTATACCGGCGGCCGCATCGAGGCTCTCTACGACGTCAACGAAGACTGGAACGTGCTGATCACCGAGAGCGTGCAGCATCTCGACGCCGAGGGCCTCTCGACGCAATATCCGATCGGCTCCGATTTCCAGACGCTCAAGCCGCTGCAGATCACCTCGTTCGTGCCGAGCTACGATCTCGACAAGTTCGAAGACACAGCCTGGACGGTGCATGGCAAGATCGGCCCGCTCCGCGCGGTCTATACGGGCGGCTACATGGTCCGCCATATCGACAACCAGGTCGACTACACCAACTATTCGCGCACCGGCGGCGGCATGTATTATGAATGCACGGGCGGCGGCACCGGCTTCGGCACCGCCGCGCCGACATGCTTCTCGCCCACCTCCTACTGGCACGACAAGGTGAGGAATACGCACCTCAGCAACGAATTCCGGCTCAGCACGCCGGACGACAAGCGCATCCGCGTGATCGCCGGCGTCTTCCAGGAGACGTTCCGCATCCAGGACGTGATGAACTTCAACTACAAGACGATCCCGTCATGCACGCCGCAGAATCTGGCAACCGCGCTGGCGGGCGGGCAGGTCTGCCTCGCCAATGTGCGGACCATCGAGGGCGCCGACGTCAACGATCCGGGCGTGCGCGGCGACAATACCGGCTTCGGCGAGGACGTGAAGCGCGGCTACAGCCAGTACGCCTTCTTCGGTTCGGCCGACTTCGACATCATCCCGAATGTCCTGACGATCACCGGCGGCACGCGCTATTACCACTATCACGAATATGAAGTGGGCGCGCAGTATGGCACTAATGCCAGCTGCCTCAACGTGCCGAACGGCCAGTGCACGGGCGGCATGATCAACATCGGCTCGCACAACGACCGCATTAATTATTCTGGCTTCAAGAGCCGGGCGAGCCTCAACTGGCACGTCAACCCGACGACGCTGGCCTATTTCACCTTCTCGCAGGGCTTCCGCCCGGGCGGCTTCAGCCGCTCCACCCGCAACGTCGCGAATGACGGTGCCGGCAACCCGCAGTTCCAGACACCGAACGGCTACGGGCCGGACTCGCTCAATAACTATGAAATCGGCCTCAAGACGTCGCTGTTCAATCGGCGCTTGCAGTTTAATCTTTCGGCCTACAACATGGACTGGAGCAACGTTCAGTTCCTGTTCTACAACCCAACTGAGCTCGGCAACACCACCTTCGGCATCAATGGCCCCGACTACAACATCAAGGGCGTCGAGCTGCAGCTGAACGCACTGGTCGCGCCCGGCCTGACCGTGCAGGGCTCGGCGACCTACAACAAGACCAAGCAGACCAGCTCTCCCTGCCTGGTCAGCAACATCGCGGCGTCGCCGACCTTCGGCCAGTGCATCACCCAGGTGCGGCCGAACGGCTCCCCCACAGCGCAGCCCTTCCAGAATCCGTTCGGCTCGCTCGGCTCGATCGCGGCCTTCTCGCCCAAGGTCCAGGCGAGCGGACGCATCCGCTACGAGTGGGCGATGGGCGACTATAAGTCGTTCGTGCAGATCGGCGGCAACTATACCGGCTCGATGTACAACCAGCCGGCGACCTACCTTTCGGGCGCCGGCGTGCTGCTGCCGAACACAACCTTCCTGCGCTACAAGATGCCGGCTTATGCGACGCTCGACGCATCGCTCGGTGTCTCGCAGGATCGCTGGCACGCGCAGATCTACGGCACCAACCTCAACAACTCGCATGCCAGCACCTTCACCTCGTCCACCCAGTTCATCAAGGCCGAGGTGCCGATCCGTCCCCGCGTGTTCGGGATGCGCATCGGGTATGATTTCTGACGCATTGAGAATGTAAGGCGATCGGCGGGGAGCGATGCCCGCCGATCCGCTTTTCAGGATAGTTATGGATATCGACACCGCCACCGCTCCGCTTGCGATCGAGGACGAGATCGCGCGGCTGCGGCAGCTCCAGCAGGATGGCGGCCATGAGCAGGCGCTAAGCGAGGCAAGCGCCCTGCTTTCCGGCCTGCCCGAGAACCGCGATCTGCTGCTCATCGCGGCCAGCAGCCTGCGCGTGCTCGGCCGCATCGCCGAGGCGCTGGCCATGCTCGATCGGCTCGAGCAGCACCATCCCAACTTCAGCCGCATGTTGCAGGAGCGCGGCCTGTGCCATGTCGCGCAGAAGAATGCACCGCGCGCGATCGATGCGCTGCTGCGCGCGGTCAACATCAATCCGGCGCTGCCGATGAGCTGGCGGATGCTCGAAGGCGTCTATCGCATCGCCGGCGACGGCGCGAACGCCGCCACCGCGGCGGCGCATGTCGAGACGCTGAAGGCGCTGCCGGCCGAGGTGGTAACGGCGACCTCGCTGTTCTCGGACGGCGACTGGGCACCGGCCGAGGCAATGATCCGCGCCTTCCTGCTGCGCCACGGCGATCATCCCGAAGCGATGCGCCTGCTCGCCAAGATTGGCATGGCGCAGGGCGTGCTGGACGATGCCGAGCTGCTGCTCGATGCCGTGCTGGCGCTCGTCCCCGAGCATCGCGCGGCGCGGTACGAATATGCCCAATGCCTCACCCGGCGGCACAAATATGCCGAGGCGCGGCAGGAGGCCGAACGGCTGCTGCAGGACGACCCACGCAATATCGATTATCGCTCGATCGCGGCGACGGCCGCCGTCGGTCTCGGCGAGAACGAACGGGCGATCGGCCTCTATCGCGATCTGCTGCGCGATGTGCCCGGTTCGGCGGACGTGAACCTCTGGCTGGGCCATGCGCTCAAGACCGTCGGGCAGGTGCCCGAAGCGATCGAAGCCTATCGCGCCGCGGCGGCCGCACGATCCGATTTCGGCGATGCTTATTGGAGCCTCGCCAATCTCAAGCGCTATCGCTTCGAGGAGGGACAGATCGCGGACATGCGCACCGCCGAAGGCGCGCCAACGACGGCGCCGGCCGATCAGATCCACCTCTGCTTCGCGCTAGGCAAGGCGCTGGAGGATCGCGGGGAGACCGGCGAATCCTGGCGCTATTACGAGCGTGGCAATGCCCTCCAGCGCCAGACGAGCCGCTACCGTCCCGAGATCATCGAGACCAACACGCAAAGGCAGCGGGACGTCTGCACCCGTGCCTTCTTCGAGGCGCGTGCCGGCTGGGGGGTGCCCGATCCGGATCCGATCTTCATCCTCGGCCTGCCGCGCGCGGGCTCGACGCTGATCGAACAGATCCTCGCCTCGCACTCGCAAGTCGAGGGCACGCAGGAACTGCCCGACGTGCAGCGGATCGTTCTGGAATTGCAGGGCCGCGATCCCGATCTCAACGATCCCCGCTATCCGGGCATCCTCGCCGCCATGACGCGCGAGGATTCCGCCGCGCTGGGCGCGCGCTACCTCGCCGATACGCGCGTCTATCGGACGGGCCGCCCCTTCTTCATCGACAAGATGCCCAACAATTTCCGGCATATCGGCCTGATCCGGCTGATGCTCCCTAACGCGAAGATCATCGACGCGCGGCGCGATCCGATGTCCTGCTGCTTCAGCAACCTCAAGCAGCTCTTCGCGCAGGGGCAGGAATTCACCTACAGCATCGACGATATCGCGCGCTATTATCGCACCTATCTCGATCTGATGGAGCATTGGGACGCGGCGCTGCCGGGCCATGTCCTGCGCGTGCAGCACGAAGATGTCGTCGACGATCTCGAGGGCAGCGTGCGGCGCATCCTCGATCATTGCGGGCTCGCCTTCGAGCCGGCCTGCGTCGCCTTCCACGAGAACCGGCGCAGCGTTCGCACGCCGAGCTCGGAGCAGGTGCGCCAGCCGATCTTCCGCGACGGGCTCGACCAGTGGACAAAATACGAACCCTGGCTCGGGCCGCTGCGCGAGGCGCTGGGCGACGCGCTGATCCGCTACCGGAGATCATGAGCATGGACATCGATCGCAGGCGCCTGCTGGCTGGCGCGGGGGCCGGGTTGATCGCATCAAGTTCGATCGCGCGGGCCCTGGCGATCGACGCAGACCTGCGCAACGGCACGCTGATGGACCTTCAGCATGTGGTGATCCTGATGCAGGAGAATCGCGGCTTCGATCATTATTACGGATCGTTGGCCGGCGTGCGCGGCTTTGGCGACCGCCTCCCGATCCCGTCGACGGCAGGCGCGCGGCAGACCGTTTGGACGCAGCAGGCGCCGTCCCCGATCGCCCCCTTCCACCTCGACACCACGGATCGCTTCGCGCTGATGCGCGCGGAGGGCACGCCGCACACCTGGCCGGACGCGCAGGCCGCCTGGGACGAGGGGCGGATGAGTCGCTGGCCGGAGGCCAAGACGCCGCGCTCCATGGGCCATTATCTCCGCGAGGACTTGCCTTTCCAGTTCGCGCTCGCCGAGGCCTTCACGCTGTGCGACGCCTATCATTGCTCGATCCAGACCGGCACCAACAGCAACCGCCTCTTCCTCTGGAGCGGCACCAACGATCCCGGCGGCGAGCAGGGCGGCCCGGCGATCGGCAACTCGCACGACAGCTTCGTCAAAGACGGCGGCTATCCCGAAGGCTATCGCTGGACGACCTATGTCGAGCGCCTGCAGGCGGCGGGCATCGACTGGCGCATCTATCAGGACATGGCGGACAATTTCAGCGACAATCCGCTCGCTGGCTTCCGCCGTTTCCGGGACGCGCATGATGCCGGACCCGATGGCCCGGATCATGATCTGATCGCTCGCGGCCTCAGCACTCACAATCTCGACCAGCTGCGCGAGGATGTGCTGGCCGGCCGCCTGCCGCAGGTTTCCTACATCGTGGCGGACGCCGCGAGTTCGGAGCATCCGGCCGCCTCCAGCCCCGCGCAGGGGGCGGACTATACCGCCCGCGTGCTCGATGCGCTGACCGCCAATCCCGCCGTCTGGAGCCGGACGGCGCTGCTGGTCATGTTCGACGAGAATGACGGCTTCTTCGATCACGTCCCCCCGCCGGCCCCGCCGTCGCGCGATGGGGACGCGCCGGGCGGCATGGCGGGTGGCTCCACGATCCCGACGACCGGCGAATATCATCTCGTGCGATCCGCCGCCGATGCCGTGTCCGAACGCGCCGGGCTGATCGGGCGCCCCTATGGCCTCGGCCCACGCGTGCCCATGACCGTCATCTCGCCATGGAGCCGGGGCGGCTGGGTGAACAGCCAGGTCTTCGATCACACCTCGGTGATCCGCCTGCTGGAGGCGCGCTTCGGGGTCCATGAGCCGAACATCTCGCCGTGGCGCCGGGCGGTGTGCGGCGATCTCACCTCGGCATTCGACTTCCGGCATCCCAACGATACGCGCAACGGGCCGCCGATGCCCGCGACCAAGGCGCTCGCTGCGCGCGCCGCAGCGCTTCCGGGAATGACCCCGGCGACGCCTCCGACCGAGGCCCGGATGCCGGCGCAGGCGATCGGCCCGCGTCGGTCGCGCGCGCTTCCCTATGCCCTCGAAGTCGATGCCCATGTGACGGGCGAGCGTGTCGATCTCCGCTTCGCGAACAGCGGCGCCGCCGCTGCCGTGCTGCATGTCTATAATCGCCTGCATCCCGATCGCGCGCCCCGCCGCTACACTGTCGGCGCGGGCGAGACGATCATGGGCACATGGTATGGGACATCGGAGGAGCCCTATGACCTCTGGGTGCTGGGCCCGAACGGATTCCACCGCCATTTCGCCGGATCGATGGGCGACGCGGGGCTGCACATCTCGATGCGATCCGAACCGGGACGGGATGCGATCACCCTGACGCTGGTCAACACGGGAGCGGGCACAATGCAGATCGATGCGCATCCGATGGCCTATGCCGGCGCATTCCCCGCGCGGACATTCGATCTCGCGCCGGGGCGGAGCCTGGCGCAGCGCTGGTCGGTGGCGGCGACTTCGGGATGGTATGACCTCGCCCTGCGCACCCCCTCCGACCCGCGCTACCTGCGGCGTTTCGCGGGGCGTCTGGAGAGCGGCCGGGACTCGATAGCCGATCCCGCCATGGGCGGCCCCGCTCTCGCGATGGCCACGCTGTAACCGCCATAGGCGGCATCTATGGCCGCCATACAGGCAAAGCCTTGGCGCGACGCGAAGGGTCCAGCCCACAAGGCGGGCAGGAGGATCCGGGCTTGTCAGACGAGTTATTCGACATTGCCATCGTCGGCGCCGGCATCGTGGGCCTCGCCCATGCACTTGCGGCGGTCCGCAAGGGCCTGCGCGTCGTCGTGATCGATCGCGATGCACAGGCCAATGGCGCTTCGATCCGCAATTTCGGCTTCGTCACGGTGACCGGGCAGGAGCAAGGCGACGTCTGGCGCCGCGCGCGACGTTCGCGCGGCATCTGGGCGGAGATCGCCGGCCCCGCGGGGATCGCGATCGAGCAGACCGGACTGGTCATGATCGCGCAGCGGCCCGAGGCGCGGCGGGTCTGCGAGGCCTTTCTCCAGACCGGGATGGCGCAAGGCTGCGCGTGGCTCGACCGGGAGCAGGCCGTACGGCTGCTCGGGGATATGCGACCGGCCCGACTGGAAGGCGTGCTGACCAGCTCGATCGACCTGCGCGTCGAATCCCGCACTGCGATCCCGGCGCTGGCGGCATGGCTGGCCGGAAGCCACGGCGTCGTCTTCCGGCGCGGCACGGCAGTCCATGCGATCGACAGCGGACGGCTCGACACCCCGGAAGGAACGATCCGGGCGGAAGCGGTCATCGTCTGCCCCGGCGACGATCTCGCCACCCTGTTCCCAGACATACTGGCAAAAGCGGGGCTCACCCGCTGCAAGCTCCAGATGATGCGGCTGGCATCCCCCGGCTATCGCCTGCCGGCGACGGTGATGTCCGATCTCGGGCTGGTCCGCTATCTCGGCTATGCAGCCCTGCCCGAAGCGGAAGCGCTCGCGCGGCGCCTGCAGGCCGAGCAGCCCGCCCACCTCGCCAACGGGATTCATCTGATTGTCGCGCAAGGCGCCGATGGAAGTCTCGTGGTCGGTGACAGCCACCATTATGCCCAGACCCCCGATCCCTTCTCCTCGGAGGACGTCGATCGGTTGATCCTGGAGGAATATCGCGCCGTGTTCGGCAGCGTGCCGCCCGTCATCGAGCGCTGGACCGGCACCTACGCCTCGGCCGCCCGCCACAGCCTCGTCGAGGCCCCGATGAGGGGCGTGCGCGTGGTCACGGTGACGAGCGGCACCGGCGCCTCGACCGCCTTCGGGCTCGCCGAGGATGTCCTCGCCGATCTTCTCAGCGATACGCCGGGAGGCGTCGCATGACTTTCCCCATCAAGGCCGTGGTGCTCGACTGGGCGGGCACGATGAGCGATCACGGATGCCGGGCGCCGGTGGTGGCGCTCCAGCGGATCTTCGAACAGGCCGGGGTGCCGCTCTTCGAAGCCGAGGCGCGCGCCGACATGGGGCGTGCCAAGCGCGATCATATCCGCGCGATCCTGGCTGTGGATCGCGTCCGAGACGCCTGGCAGGACGCGCACGGCGCGGCGCCGTCCGAAGACGATGTGGCCCGCCTCCATGTCGCGGTCGAGCCGCTGATGCGCGACGCCGCCAAGGACTGCGCGGCGCTCATTCCGGGAGCCGCCGGCCTCGCGGCAAGGCTCCGCGAGGCCGGCGTGAAGATCGCATCCTGCACCGGCTACACCCGGCCGATGATGGCGGACATCCTGCCGCTCGCCGCCGAACAGGGCTATACGCCCGATCTCGTCGTCTGCTCGGGCGAGACGATCGAAGGGCGCCCCTCGCCGCTGATGGTGTGGAAGTCACTGGTCGAGCTCGGCGTTTGGCC
>OUNM010076562.1_pt1 | contig 10699 bp, 9 predicted proteins | sample 1769961 | NCBI WGS metagenome assembly OUNM01 (sample SAMEA3914820, study PRJEB12502) | metagenome | biome: forest; material: soil | place: USA | collected 2012-03-12 | depth 0.3 m
GGCGCCGGTCAGATTCGCGACTTCGCCGGCCGTATACCGGCGTGAAGGCGCGAAGAACACCGGATCGGTCATTCCAGAAGCAATATCCAGCTGGGTCGGATCAGTCCACTCCAGGCCGTCAGCCGGCCCGGAAAAATCACGACCACGAAATCAGAAGCGGGTCGCAATACCGAAGTTGAATTCCTGCACGTTGTCGGTCGACTCTTTCTTGACCGGGATCGCGTAGTCGATACGGATCGGCCCGAACGGCGACGCCCACATCAAGCCGATACCGACCGACGCGCGGAGTTTCAGGCCGGTAGAATCCGGATTTACCTGCGCATCGCCTAGCTTGTTCCCATAAAGGGTTGCCGCATCCGCGAAGACAGCACCACGCAGACCGAAGCTCTCCGGAATCGCCGGCAGCGGGAATTGCGCCTCCGTCGAGGCGTTGAAGTATGTCGTGCCGCCGAGATGGTCGCCACTGGTCCCGGTCGCAACAGGGCCGATACCACCATATTCGAAGCCGCGGATCATGCGGTCATTGCTCTGGAAATAGTCGAAGATGCGCAGATCGTTGCTGCCATACCCAGCGATATAGCCGGCGCCACCCGAGACAAGGCCGACAATGTCATACTGTTCTGACAACGTCTGGTAGATGCTTCCGCGCCCGGTGAATTTCACCCACTTGGCATCGCCGCCCAGACCGGCAAACTCGGTGGTGCCAGTGATATAGAGGCCCTCGTGCGGGTTCTTCATGTCGTCGATGGTGTTGTAAACCAGGCCAAGGCTGACCGATGACTTCACCCATGGGCTTTCTGCAATACCATTTAGAATCGCCGTTGATATGGTGCACTTGGTTGGATCGTAGTTCCCGCTAGCATCCACGCACCCGTCCGCAATGGAATATTTCTCCTGCGAGATGTTGTAAGCCAGCTGCGTCGAAATGCTGTCAGTGATCGGCAGGCCGAAGCGGACGGTCGCGCCGGTGACATTGCTGTCATAGTGGTCGTACTCGCGGGTCGACTTGTAGATGTCGAAGCCCGCGGCGATGCGCCGGCCGAGGAAATAAGGCTCGGTGAAGGACAAGCTGTAATCGCGCGAATTCTTGCCGCCGCCGGCGGACAGCTTGATGTACTGGCCGCGACCGAGGAAGTTGCGCTCGGTGACCGAACCTTCCACCGACGGGCCAGGCGTGTCGCCACCGGTCGAATAGCCGGCGCCAACCGAGAACTCGCCGGTCGATTTCTCGACCACGGTGACGACCAGTACGACCTGGTCAGGCGCTGAGCCCGGAACGGTCGAAATGTCGACAGACGTGAAGTAATCAAGGGCTTCCAGCCGCTTCTTCGCGCGCTGGACGAGAACCTGGTTGAAGGCGTCGCCCTCGCTGACATCGAATTCGCGACGGATGACATAGTCGCGCGTGCGGTCGTTGCCGCGGATTTCGATGCGCTCGATATAGGCCTTGGTGCCCTGGTCGATGGTGTAGACGACCGAAATCGTGTGGTTTTCGAAATTGCGGTCACCACGCGGCGTCACCTGGGCGAAGGCATAGCCCGAACCCGCGACCTTTTCGGTCAGCGCAACGATCGAATCCTCGACATCCTTGGCGTTGTAGACGTCGCCCTTGTGGGTTTCGACCACCGATTCCAGCGCCTTCGAATCGACCTCGGGAATGGTGCTCTCGACACTGACGTCGCCGAAATTATAGCGATCGCCTTCCTGGACGGTGATGGTGACCGTGTATTTGTTGGTGGCGTTGTCGAGCTCGCCGACGGCCGAGACGACCTGGAAGTCGGCATAGCCGTGATTGTAGTAGAAGCGGCGCAGCAACTCCTGGTCGGCGCGCAGCTTGTCCTCGTCATAGACGTCGTCGCGCAGCACGAAGGACAGCCAGGAGGAGCGCTTGGTGTTGATGACGTCCGACAGACGGCGGCTGGAATAGGCGTGGTTGCCGACGAAATTGATCGCGGCGATCTGGGTGCGCTCGCCTTCGGTGATGTTGAAGACCACGTTCACCCGGTTGTCGCCGAGGTCCACGACCTGCGCGGTCACGCCGGCATCGTCACGGCCGATACGCCGATAGGCCGACTTGATCGCCTCGACGTCGGAGTCCAGCGCCTGCTGCGAGAACGTCGCGCGCGGCTTCAGCTGGATGCCCATCTGCAGCGCGTTGTCCTTGATCTTCTTGTTGCCCTGGAACAGGACCTGGTTGACGACCTTGTACTCGGAAACCTTGACGACCAGGCTCGATCCGACCTGGTTGATCTGCACATCCGAGAACAGCCCGGTGCCGAACAGCGCTTTCACAGCGTCGTCGATGTCGGAACTGGAGAACGGCTTGCCCGGCTTGATCGAGATGTAATTACGGATGGTTTCGGCGTCGACGCGCTGGTTGCCGCTGACCTCGACCCTGCTGACGACTGCAGCTTCGGCAACCGATGTGGCAACGAATTGCACTGCGAGCGCGCCTGGCACGACCAGGGCGGCGGAAAGGGCCGCCGCGGAAGCGGCGCTCAGAAACTTAGATGCTGCCTTCATCGGGCTTTTGTACCTTTTTCTCGTAGTCCCCACGGCGAGAAAACCGGACGTGCGGTATTTTCCCTTACCGTATTAACCGGATTTTCCCTACACGCAAGGCTCCCGGTTAATTTGTATTTACTTAACCGTACCGCGTGGCTTTCGCGTCACGCATATCCCCACGCATGGTAAACGGCATCTCAACGTAACCGGCGCTGAAGCCAAATTCCTTCATGATTTCAGCACCCAAACAGGTCGTTCCAGAAAACGAAAGCCATAAAACCGAGCACCAGGAAGAGGCCGGTCCGATAGGCCATCTCCATCATCCGCTCCGAAACCGGCCGCCTTATGACGGCCTCCACGCCGTAGAACAACAGGTGGCCGCCGTCGAGGGGGGGAATCGGCAGGAGATTGAGAATACCTATCCCGACTGACAGAAATGCCACAAGCTGCACCAGCCATTCGAAGCCCAGCTTGGCGGCCTGGCCCGACATTTTCGCTATCTTGATCGGACCGCCCAGCGCGCATTTGTCCTCGCGTCCGATGACAAAGCGCTGCAGGAACTGGCCGGTACGCTCGATGACATGCCCGGTTTCCTCGATCGCCGCCGCCACGGCGCCGGCGGGCGTATAGGATATCAGTCGCGGCTGGCCGAGCTCGGCGTTGTTGACGACGCCGATCACCGCTACCTTGACCTTGTTGCCCAAGGGATCCTGCTGTTCCATCGGCTCCGGCGTCGCCGTGACCGTGATTTCCTTACCGTCGCGCAGCATGGTGAAGGTGATCGCGTCGCCGGCGCGGCCCGAAACCATTCGCTGCACATCGGCGAACGTCTCCACCTTGCTGCCGTCGACTTTGACGAATCGGTCGCCGGGCTCAATCCCGGCCCGTGCCGCCGGGCTGCCCGCCGTAACTTCAGCCACCGTCGGCTCCATGACCGAACGGCCATAGAGCGAAAACAGCACCGCAAAGACGGCAATGGTCAAAAGGAAATTGAAAAGCGGCCCGGCGACGACCGTCACCGCCCGTTTCCAGATCGGCTGGGTGTGGAAGGCGACCTCGCGCTCGGCGTCGGTCAGCGATTCGATGTCTTCGGCGCTCGGCTGGCTCGATGTCGCGTTCATGTCGCCGACGAACTTGACGTAACCGCCGAGCGGAATGGCGCAAAGCTTCCAGCGCGTGCCGTGACGGTCGTAAAAGCCGAAAATCTCGGGGCCGAAGCCGATGGAAAAGGCCTTCACGCCGATGCCGCACCAGCGGCCGATCAGGTAATGTCCCATCTCGTGAACGAACACGACCACGGTCAGCACGAACACGAACGGCACCAGCGTGCCAAGGACGAAGCCTTGCGTGCTGAAGAGCGCGTGGAAGATGTCGTTCAAGTCATGCCCTCAAATTCACCGCCGCGCGACACTCGCCCGCGACTGTGGCCCAATCCGGGCGAATCCGTGGCGCGCGCCGTTTTTCGCCCTGCCGCAACGTCGTTTCAGTTCGGAAACAGCCCCAGTGCCGGATGGTCGGCGCCCGCCGCGACCCAGCCAATGACGTACAGGGCAAACGCCGCCGCGACAAGCCCGTCCACCCTGTCCATGACGCCACCATGTCCCGGGATCAGATTGCTGGAATCCTTGGCGCCATGCCGGCGCTTGACCCAGGATTCGAACAGGTCGCCGACCTGCGAAACGATCGACAGCACCAGCGCCACAAGCCCCAACTGTGCGAGATTGCCCGCTCCCGCCGCAATCGCCAGCAGCAGCCCGGCGGCAATGCCGCCGAGTGCGCCGCCGAGTGCACCGCTCTGCGTCTTGCCGGGCGAGATCGACGGCGCGAGTTTCGGACCGCCGACCGCGCGGCCGACGAAATAGGCCGCTATATCGGTCGCCCACACCACCGCGAACAGGAAGAGAATCGCGATCAGCCCGGAATGGTTGTCGTCACGCAGCCAGGCGAGCGAAAACCCGGACAAAGCCGCGTAAGCCAGCCCCGATGCTCCCCATTGCCCGGTCCCCCGCACCCGGGCGGCGACCGCGACGACGGCAACCAGGATCGCGCCAAGCAGCAGCAGCCAAAGGGCGGGTGGACCGACAATCAAGGCGACAATGAAGACGATAGCCAGGGCTTCCGGCATGAAGCCGAGCTCCTCGCCGCTTGCCTGGCGCGACATGCGCGTCCATTCGTAGAAGATCAGCGCCACGATCGCCGCGCAAAACAGGCGGAACGGCAGCCCACCAAACCAGGTGAGCACAAGCGTAATGGCCGCCATCACGATTGCCGAGATGACGCGCTGCTGAAGGTTGTTCATTGGGGGGCGCTAAAGTGCGACGTCGCGGGCGGTGAGCCCGCCGAATCGACGCTCGCGGCCGGCAAAATCGCGAAGCGCGTCGGCCAGGTGCTCGCGGCTGAAATCCGGCCAGTAGCAAGGCAGGAAGACGAGCTCGCTATAGGCCGCCTGCCAGAGAAGGAAGTTCGACAGCCTGAGCTCGCCGCTGGTGCGGATCACCAGCTCCGGATCAGGTATCCCTTGAGTGTCGAGCGAACCGGCAAAGCTTTCCGCCGTGATCGCGTCGCTGGCGATCTCGCCGCGCGCCACGGCATCCGCGAGTTTGCGCGCCGTGCGCACGATTTCGTCGCGGCCGCCATAGTTGAAAGCGATGACCAGCGTCAGCGCCTCATTGCCTGCAGTCAGCGATTCGGCCTCCTGCAGCAGTCCCCTGATATCGGGCTGCAGTCCGTGCTTGTCGCCAATCACCTTCACCCGCACGCCGTTCTGGTGCAGCTCGGCGAGATCGCGGCGGATGAACAGCTTCAACAGCCCCATCAGGTCGCTGACCTCGGATTTCGGCCGAGACCAGTTTTCGGACGAGAAGGCGTAGACCGTCAGATAGGAGATGCCGAGCTGCGGCGCGGCGCGCACCGTCTTGCGCAGGGCTTCGACGCCGGCGCGGTGGCCGGCAAGCCGCGGCAAGCCGCGCGCTTTGGCCCAGCGTCCATTCCCATCCATGATGATCGCGACATGCGCGGGCGTTGCCATGGTCTCGCTTTCGAGCCGGAAACCCCGACCCTAAACCTGCATGATTTCAGCTTCCTTATCGGAAAGCAGGTGATCGATGGTGCTGATCGTCTCGTCGGTCAGCTTCTGAACCTGGTCGGAGCGCTTGCGTTGGTCGTCCTCGCTGATCGTGCCGTCCTTCTCCGCCTTTTTGAGAAAGTCCATGCCGTCGCGACGGACGTGGCGCGCCGCGACGCGGGCATTCTCGGCATAGCCGTGCGAGATCTTGACCAGTTCCTTGCGGCGCTGCTCGTTGAGTTCGGGCAGCGGAATCCTCAGATTGGTGCCGTCGACGATCGGGTTGAAGCCGAGATTAGCTTCACGGATGGCGCGGTCGACGGCGCTGACCATCGACTTGTCCCAGACCGAAACCGAAATCATGCGCGGCTCCGGCACCGTCACATTGGCCACCTGGTTGATTGGCATCGTCGTGCCATAAGCCTGGACCTGGACGGCGTCGAGCAGGTTGCTGGAGGCGCGGCCGGTGCGCAGCGACGCCAGATCGTGCTTGAAGGCGGCGATCGCCCCGTCCATGCGCCGTTTGAGGTCGTCGAACTCGCCACTCATGATCATCTCCTCGACCCGTTCGCCGGGTTCGCTTGCTTGTGTCGTTATCCCGTCCGTCATCCGTAGTCGTTTAACGGATTCCGGCCCCGATCATTTGTCCGTGACGACCGTGCAGTGGCCGCCACCCCTCAAAATGTCGCCGAAACCACCTTTTTCGTGGATCGAATAGACGATTATCGGAATGTTGTTTTCGCGCGCAAGTGCAATCGCGGCCGTATCCATGATCGCAAGCCCGCGTTTGATGACTTCGGCGTGGCTGATGCGGGCGAAACGGACAGCATTGGGGTCTTTCTTGGGATCGGCCGAATAGACCCCATCGACCTGCGTGCCTTTGAACAGCGCGTCGGCGCCAATCTCCGCGGCGCGAAGCGCGGCGGCCGAATCGGTGGTGAAGAACGGATTGCCGGTGCCGCCGGCAAAGATGACCACCTTGCCCTGGTTCATATAGGCGGTCGCCTGGCGTTGCGAAAAGCTCTCGCAAAGCTCGGGCATGGCGATCGCCGAAAGCACGACGGCATCGACGCCGATCTTGTTCAGCGAGGTGCGCAGCGCCAGCGAGTTGATGACGGTGGCGAGCATGCCCATGTGGTCGCCGGTGACGCGGTCGCCGCCCTTCGAGGCGACAGCCACGCCGCGGAAAATATTGCCGCCGCCAATGACGACGCCGACTTCGACGCCCAGCGCGCGCGCCTCGGCGATGTCGGCCGCGATCCGGTCGACCACCGAGACATCGATGCCGAAATGCTGCTCACCCATCAACGCTTCGCCCGAAGCTTTCAAAACGACGCGTCGATAGAGGGGCTTCACCGTCATCTCAATCCTCGAAAATCGCGGCGCGGCAAATCGGGCGGCGAAACCGGCCCCGCTTCGCCAGGCGGTGCTGTCATGATGGCCCGACCCGATACACGAAGGGCGCGGCGATGTCACGCCGCGCCCTAATGCAAAATCTCAGGCTTTTTCGATCAGTTGCTGCTGACGCTGACGGCCTCGCCTTCGACCAGAACCGGCGGCGAATAGCCGGCGGGCCTGTCGCCGGTCACCGCGCCGCCGGTCACGCGGGCCTGGATCTCCGAGCCGAAATAGGAATGCGGGAACGGCGCCGGCGTCGCGCTGGCGGCCTCCAGCCGCTTGCGAAGCGCGGCGGGGATGGAAAAATCGAGCGCGCCGAGATTGTCCTGCAACTGTGCCAGCTTCGTCGCGCCGAGGATGACGGAAGCGACGCCGGGCTGCGTCGCCACCCAGTTGAGCGCGACCTGGGCCATGCTGCGGCCCATCTCGGCGGCCACCTTCTCGAGCTCGGCAACGATAGCCCAGTTGCGGTCGCTGAATTTCTTGAACCCGGGATGGGTGGTGTTGCGAAAGCCGTCGAGCCGGCCGGCATTGCCATCTTGCGTCGGCCGGTATTTGCCGCTGAGCAGGCCGCTGGCCAGCGGGCTCCAGACCATGATGCCCGCGCCATGGCGGGTGCCGAAGGGCGCGAACTCGTGCTCGATCGTGCGTTCGGTGAGCGAATATTCGAGCTGCAGGGCTGAGATCGGCTCATAGCCGCGCAGTTCGGCAATCGCTTGCGCCCGCCCGGCATACCAGGCCGGCACATCGGACAGGCCGATATGGCGCACCTTGCCTGCACGCACCAGGTCATCAAGCGTGCGTAGGACCTCCTCGGCCGGCGTCAGCCTGTCCCAGATATGCATGAGATAGAGGTCGATATAGTCGGTCCCGAGCCGTTTCAGCGACGCATCGACCGCCCGCATGATGTTCTTGCGACCGTTGCCGCCGGCATTCGGATTGCCCGGTTCGGAATTGAAGGTGAATTTGGTGGCGATGACCGCCTTGTCGCGCAAGCCGCGCTCGGCGACGAATTCGCCAAGCCAGGTCTCAGCTGTGCCGCCGGTATAAAGGTCGGCAGTGTCGAAGAAATTGCCACCTGCGTCGACATAGGCGTCGAAGATGGCCCGGGCCGTCTCCCTGTTGGCGCCCCAGCCCCATTCGGTGCCGAAGGTCATGGTGCCGAGCGCCAGCCGGCTGACGCGCAGCCCGCTGTTGCCCAGCGTGTAATAGGTCATGGTCATGGTGTTTTTCCGATCCTGATCCGATTGATGCCGGCTACTGGCCGGGGGTCGCCTTGACCCAGGGATTGCCGCGCTCATACGTCATGCGGAAGGTGAAGCCATCGACCTTCCAGCCGGCGCCGGAGCGGGTCAGGTGGTGCTCGTAGATGCCCCAGACTTCCCATAGCGGGTCGCCATTGCCTTCCATCCGGTTCCAGGCGTAGCCGTTGGAAAGGACGGTCGCGGCATTTGCTTCGAGCACGACCTGATGGTTCGTGCGCAGATGCAGGCTGGTCTTGCTGCCCTTGAGGTTGCCTGCCCAGGCGCCGATCAGGTCGTCGGAGGCGATGTTGGCCGCCGGCTGTCCGGACAGACTGCTGAAATCGGCCGTGACGCGATCGGCGAAATAGCTGCGCGCCAGTTTCCAGTCCTGTGCGTCGACGGCGCGGTCGATGGCGTCCGCAATGCGGATGACGGCGCGCTCGTCGGCAAGCGCCTGCCAGCCGGCCGGCTCGGCGCCGCCGGCATCGACGGGGGCCAGCGCCACGCCGGCCGCGAAAGTCACGTTTCTCAAAGCGTTCATGTCTGTTCTCCTCGGATGACGGCTCAACGCCGTGTTGGCGGACAATGTGGATCAGAGAACCGGCATCGAGAAGATTGCATTGTTTGCATGGACTATGCGATATCATTCATGAATGGATCGCGATCTGCTGACACATCTGCCTGTGATTGTCGCCGTGGCGCGGCGCGGCGGCTTCGCGCTGGCCGCGGCCGAGCTCGGCATGAGCCCCTCGGCGGTCAGCCATGCGGTGCGGCTCGTCGAAGAGCGCGTCGGCCAGCCGCTGTTCGCGCGCACGACGCGCAGCGTTTCCCTGACGGAAGCCGGCAAGGCGCTGGTGGAGACAGCCGCCCCTGCCCTCCAGGACATTGCCGAGCGGATGGACCGCATCCGCGCCGTCAAGGGCCGGCCATCCGGCCTGCTCAGGATCAACGCCTCCAACATCGCGATCCCCCTGGCGGTTACGCCCGTCGTGGCGGCCATGGCCGAACGCTACCCCGATGTGACGGTCGAGGTTTTCGCTGAGCAGGGCCTTGTCGATATCGTTGGCGAGGGTTTCGACGCCGGCATCAGGCTGGGTGAGATGATCGCGCAGGACATGGTCACGGTTAGGATGACGTCGCCATTCAAGGCCGTGGTCGTCGCTTCGCCCGCTTACATCGGCAAGCATGGCCGTCCGCGCGACGTGGCCGATCTCGCCAACCACAATTGCATCGGCTACCGGCTCGTCCGCTCAGGTGGACTCTATCGCTGGGATTTGCACGAGGACGGCAAGGATATCGTCGTCGAAACGCGCGGCACGGCCGTCGTCACCGATTCGCTCGCGGCCATTGACCTGGCGCTGGCCGGCGTCGGGCTCGCCTACGTTTTCGAGCCGCTGGTGCGCGCCGACCTTGCCGCTGGCCGCCTCGCTCAGATCCTGCCGCAAACAGCGATCGAGGAGCCAGGCCTCTTCCTCTACTTCCCGCGCCGCGCGTCGATGGCGCCGAAGCTCAGGGCCTTTATTGACACCGCACAAGAAATCGGCCGGGCATCCATGCGGACACCCGACCGAGTCGCCTGAGCTTTTAGCCCTTCTGATTACGGAAAACGCTTGCGCGTATCCCGTCTTTCCAGGGTTATTTCTTGACCGCTGCCGCGACTTCCGCCGCGAAATCGGTCGTTTCCTTCTCAATGCCTTCGCCGAGCGCGTAGCGCAGGTAGGCGGTGATCTTGGCCGGAGCGCCGATCTCCTTCTCGGCATCCTTCAGCGCCTTCTCGACGGTGATGTCGGGATTGAGCACGAAAGCCTGCTTCAGGAGCACGACCTCTTCGTAGAACTTGCGCAGGCGACCCTCGACCATCTTCTCGATGATCGCTTCCGGCTTGCCGGACTGGCGCGCCTGGTCGGAGAAGATCGCCTTCTCGCGCTCGACAGCGGCCGGATCGATCTGCTCGGCGGTCAGCGCCATCGGATTGGTGGCGGCGACATGCATGGCGACCTGACGGCCAAAAGCGTTGGCGGCATGCTCATTGCCGGTGGTCTCGATCGCGACCAGCACGCCGAGCTTGCCGAGGTTGTCGGCAACCGCATTGTGCACATAGGTCGCCACCGCGCCGTGCGGCACGGTCAGCTTCGCCGAACGGCGGAAGTTGATGTTTTCGCCGATGGTGCCGACCGCGTCCTTGACGGTCTCGGTGACCGACTTGTCGGAACCCGGATATTTCGCCGCGGCCACCGCCTCGGTCGCGCCATAGGCGAGCGCCACCTTGGCGATGTTGCGGACGAGTTCCTGGAACTGATCGTTGCGGGCAACGAAGTCGGTCTCGGAATTGACCTCGACAATGGCAGCCTCGCGCAGGCCGGTATCGACGCCGATCAGACCCTCGGCCGCGGTGCGGCCGGCCTTCTTGTCGGCCTTGGAAATGCCCTTCTTGCGCAGCCAGTCGACCGCCGCTTCCATGTCGCCATTGGTCTCGTTCAACGCCGCC
>OUNM010637004.1_pt1 | contig 10695 bp, 9 predicted proteins | sample 1769961 | NCBI WGS metagenome assembly OUNM01 (sample SAMEA3914820, study PRJEB12502) | metagenome | biome: forest; material: soil | place: USA | collected 2012-03-12 | depth 0.3 m
GAGTTGAAGCGACAGCAACAGCTCCTGTCCCAAATCCTGAAAACCTTGCGCGACGATCTGCGTCATCTGTCGGCGCGACAGGTCGCCAAAGCCATGGGCATGAAGCTGCGCACCTATTACAGCTTCGAGTCCGGTCAGGGATCGCTCAACTTCGCCCGGATCTGGCGTTTCGCCGACGCCGTCGATTGCGATCCGGTCAGCATACTGGAAGCGCTGATGCTGGGCTCGCCCGAACACGCATACCGTTGCCTCGTCAACAAGGCCGCCGCGATCAAGCTGGCCTCGTTCCGCAGGTTCGAGGACAAGGTCGGCGACCGGATGACCAACATCGCGCCGCAGTATTTCATCGAGGCCTTCAAGCGTCCGTTCGACAGCCTGGAGGAGCACATGGACAAGCGCGACCAGAGCACCGAACGCTGGCTCGAGGAGAACCTTCCCAAGATCGTTCCTCCGCGGGACGAGGACTAGGCTCCGAGGCGAACCCGCCTTCCGGACCCGCCCCGCCATCGCGCCAAATGGCCGTAGCGTCCACGTCATCCGTCCGGGGATCGAGCGGCGCGCGCAGGCCCCAGCGCGCGGCGGGCGGGCCGCCGGTCCCGGCGCGCCATTGATCATAGGCGGCCTGGTAATCTGCGTTGCGGCGGAGAAACGCCCAGGCCAGGCGCGCCCGGACCGGATCGCCGGCGCCGCGCGGCGCCGGCGCGGGCGCGGGCAAGATCGGGTCGTGAGGGGGGTCGCGTCGAACGCGGCGGGGCGTGACCATGAACCCATGGAACGCCCCTGCCCGCCCGGCGGACATCATCTCGGTCGACCCGCGCCGGACGCGCGACGATTTTTCAGGCGCGCGCGCGCCGATCGCCGAAATCCTGAAGGCCCGTACCGGATTCCAGCATGACGTGTACGCATGGCCGGCACGCAACGTGCGGGCCTTTGGACGCTCCAACACTCGTCCCCAGGAAAATCAACGTGCCAAACACCATCGGCAGCACGCCGCCGCGCCAGGCCGCCGAGCGCCAGATCTCCACCACATCCGGCCGGGCCGAGGCGGGCGGCCGCAGGCCACAGAGGCTGCGATAACCGCCGCGCACCACCGCTTCGGCCGCCCGCACCAAGCGCTGGACGCGCATGCGCATGTAGTCGGACCGTCCGTTCCAATCGGTCTGAACCCGGTCGGCTCCAAACAGGGCCTGGGCGATCTCGCGATGGCTGGCGCCGGCCCGCCGCCCGTCGTGGACCTGAAGAATCTGCAGCCAGCGCGCGGCCTTGGCCGGTGGTCGATGGGCGGTGGCCGGCAGCCGGCCGGTGTCGCGCAACGCGATCAGCAGACGTAGGCTGTCGAGCGATCCGGCCCCGACGGAATGGGCCGGCAGATGGAAACGGCAGGCCGCGGGTCCCGCCAGGACATCGCCCTGGACCACCGCGAACCGCAGACGCGCGGCGCCGTCGGCGATCAGGACGTGCTGGGCCCCGTCCCCGGTGCGGACCACCAGCGAGGCGACCGGCAAACGCGGCAGGTCCAGGGCGTCGCGCTCGCGCGCCGCCGCCGGCTCCAGGCTGAGCACCGGCACCGCCGGATCAGCCTGCCAACGCCACAGGGCGGCCGGCAAGGGATCGCCGCGCGGCCCGGGGCCGGCGAAACAGAGCTCGGGCGCGGGTCTCCCGGCCACGCCAAGGCCGCCAGGCGCCGTTTGAGGCCCGGCGCGGCGCAGGAATTCCCAGGCCCACACCGAGACATCCGCCCCCAGCAGGGGCCGGTAGTTTTCCGCCTGTCGCCAGGCGGGTATGGAGGCCTCGCTCTCTGCCATGCCGACCGCTGGGGGTTGCTCGCCCCGCAAGTGTTGGCCAGGCCCAAAGCCCTGTCGAGCGGACCGTGCGCCCGTGCGCGCCGCGATCCGCCGCAAAACGCCCCGGCGGGCGCCATGAGACTGGAGGCGCCGGCGGCGCTGCTGTTAGAATGGCGCGCCCAAGACGCCGCCCCCAAGAGGCCAGGTTGACGCCCAAGCTCGCTCCCGGAGTGGCCGATGCGCCCCCGCAGTCGGAGACCCTGACCGACTACGACCTGGAACACCTGGTCCTCTATCTGCGCCTGCTCGACGCCGAGCGCGACGGGGCCGACTGGCGTGAAGCGGCGGCCGCGATCTTGGGCCGCGACCCCACAGCCGAACCCGAGCTCTGTCGCCGATGCTGGGAGCGTCATCTGGCGCGGGCCCAGTGGATGACCACCACGGGTTATCGCGGCCTGCTCGCCATCGACCGCCCCTGAACGGGCCGGTTCAGGCCGGCCGCGCGGGAAGTTCGATTTCGGCTTTGGCCGTCGCCAGGACCGAACCCAGCTGGTTGGTCATCTTGCATTCCACGGCGACCATGCGCCGTCCGTCCTCGTCGACGAAGGTGTCCAGGACGGAGCCGGTCATGATGGTGATGTCGCCGGTCAGCGCCGGGCTGCGGTAGTTGCAGGTGGAGTGGCGCACCATGCCCCATTCACCGGCCCAGCCCGCCAGATAGTCGGTGATCCACGCGCCCATCGAGGCGCCGTAGCCGTAGCCGCGCGGCATGCCGATGAAGCGCGCCCAGCGTGGGAACAGGTGCCCCCGCGAGGGCCCGATATAGGCGCCGTCGGTCTGTTCGGGATTGATGGCTTCGTGAACCGGGTCCTGTTCCTTGCCGGCCATCTCCTTGACGAAGCCCAGGGCCTCCATGTCCAGGTCCGTGCGGCGATGCATGCTGCCCCACTGGGTGAAGGTGTAGGAGCGCCATTCGGTGGTGAAGCTGACGATGGAATGGGGTCCAAAGACCCGTTCGGGCAGGACCTGGCCGGCCGACACCGTGTCCCAGTACCGGGCGCTGTGGCCCAGATCGTGAAGCATCTGGATCCAGGTGAACTTGCGTTCCTCCAGCGCCTCCAGCTCGTCGTCGGTCCAGACCGGATCGTCCTGATTATCGGTGGGCACGTTGTCCTTGCCCGCCGCCTGCCCGTAGCGGATCGAGGTCGAACGCTGCTTGGCGACCAGATCGCCGTGCTGGTTGTAGTAGAAGTTGTCGCCGCGCTGGAAGCAGGTCGGACCAGCGAACGCGGTCTCCTTGATCTTGTAGTCAAAGGGGACGCGTTCGTTCCAGATCCGGTCGCCGGCGACGACGCGCGGACCGTAGAACCACCACTCGTCGCCGCCGAACAGCATGTGCGAATTGGGGATCGAGCCGATGCACGAGGGCGCCGAGCCGTGCCCGTCGTCCATGGTCACCGGGAAGGACTGCGGCGCCACCAGTCCGCCGAAGCGGCTCTGCATGGCGTACATCGAATCATAATGCAGCCGGTTGGGGTAGTGCATGGCCTGCACCCAGCGTCGGATGTCGTTGTTGGCGAACGGATCGACCATCCGCGCCGGCTGCATGGGCTTGCCCAGATATTGGTCGAGGTCGGAACAATCAAGCAGGGTCTCGGTCATGGGGATCTTTCTGGAAGAGAGCGGCCGCCGACCGGACCCGTGCGAGACGGCGGACGGCGCGACATTGGGGAAGGGTCAGGGCGCGATCAGCCTGGATCGCGCCAGGTGCGTTCGCGCACCGTCCGCCTAGGACGGGATGTTGGGCTGGCGCAGGTTGGTCAGCGGGCGGCGGTAGGACAGGTCGTCGGGGCCCCGCGCGGCCACGCCGTTGAGGTGGATGCCCGGCACGTCGCCGAACGGGATGGGCATGGTCGGCAGGAGCCCGGACCACTCGATCACCGTGCTGCGGGTCGCGATCTTCCAGGCGCCGTCGCGACGCTCGAACCGGTCGATATAGCGACCGCCCGCGATCCAGTTGGTCTCGTCGCGATTGCGGGCGGCGAACAGGTAGTAGGTCTCGGTGTGGGCGGTGTCGCCATCGAGGTCGCAGTTATGGTTCAGCAGGGCGTGGTGGGTCGCCGACTGGCCGGCCTCGTGCATGGGCCGCGCCCAGTCGTAGAGGGCGTCGGGGCGCCCCACGAACGGGCCGGCGGCGATCACCGCGTCCGGGTGGAAGGCCGATAGGAAGACGTCGCGATCGAAGCGGTCCATGCCCCGGGCGAAGCGGTGCAGGGCGTCGTTGATGTCCTGTCGGTCCAGCAGTTCGCCCAGGCGGGCCAGCTTGTCGGCGTCCATTGCGTGTCTCCTAGACCGCTTGCCAGATCGGCGCGCCGCGTTGCTCGCGCAGGGACGGGATGACCTTGCCGTCGACGTCGACGACGCCATAGTCCTGGGCCAGCTCGGCGGTGATGTAGGTGGCGCCCGAGCGGCTCATCACCCTCGGATCGCTGGCCAGGGCCACGATCACCCGGCCGGGGAACTCGGGCGTGGCGCCGTTCAGCGGATTGGTGACGGTCAGGGCCTTCATCGCCGGATTGCGATCGATGTTGCGATTGGCGCGCTCGGTCAGGGTCAGGCCCTGCCACAGGGAGACCGAGGCCACGTCGTAGGGTTTCAGCTCGATGGCCATGTCGCGCGCCATGCGGTCCACCGCCGACTTGCAGGTGCCGAAGACTACGCCATAGGTGTAGGTCACGCCCACATAGCCCGAGATGGCCACGATCAGTCCCGACTTCTGGGGCGTCATGATCTTGGCCGCGTGCCAGGCCGCCACGAAATTGGAGCGCAGGCCGACGTCGATCATCTCCCAGTTCGACAGCGGCTTTTCCCAGAAGGTCCCAGGCTCGGTCAGGTCCTCGGGAATGGCGAAGGCGTTGTTGACCAGGATGTCGAGGCGGCCCTGCTCGCGCTCGACCTGGGCGAACAGGGCCGCGACCTGGTCGTCGTTCGCGTGATCGACCTGGACGGCGATCCCCTCGCCGCCCCGGCGGTCGCACTCCAGCGCGGTCTCGCCGACCGTGCCGGGCAGAACATGCTCGCCGGCGTTCACGGTGCGACCGGTGACGTAGACGGTGGCCCCGGCTTCGGCGAGCGCCAGGGCGATGCCCTTGCCGATGCCCCGGCTGGCCCCGGTCACCACGGCGACCTTGCCCGATAGCGCGCCCATGCTTGACCTCCCTTGGCGGCGGGTTCGACGCGGCCGTCCGCGTCCTCCGTCCTGGGCCCCTGCCTAGCGCCCGATGGCGGCATCCTGCTTGACCGATTGTGACAAGGGGCGTGATAGCGGCGGCGCGATGCGGCCTGGGCGGCTTGGCGTTGGCTCCGCGTGTCCGGGCGGCCTCCACCACAAGATCTCGGTTCCCGGTCTGTCAGCGACCGGCGACCCATTGTGCAGGATCGTGGACAGAGTTGTCCCATTTCCCCGCTTCCTGTCCGAATTTATCCGCCTATCTCCTGCGGGTGTTCGGACCGCCCTTTGGTCTTTCGCCAGCCGCGCACGGCTGCTCGACAGTTACAGGAAGCCACAATGAACTACGCTCAGTCGCGCGTTTCGAAGGCGCTCGGAACGTCTCTTCCGCTGATCCAGGCGCCTATGTCGTGGGTGACGAGCGCGCGCCTGGTGTCGGCGGTGTCCGAGGCCGGCGGGCTGGGGGTCTTGGGTCCGAACGCGGGCCAGAGCGAGATGACGTCCGATCCGCTTGAGACCGTAGCGCGAATGCGGGCCGAAATCCGCAAGGCGCAGACCCTGACCCGCAAACCGGTTGGGCTGAACGTGCTCCTGATGCAAGACAGCGGCGGTCCTCTGGACGACTTCACCGCCCGGTGGATCGCCATGGCGAAGGAAGAAGGCGTTCGCCATTTCGTCTCGGTGGGCAATGCGTCCGATCAAGCGTTCGCGGCGCTCAAGGCGGACGGCGGCGTCATCATTCACCGCCCGTTGACGCCCACGGTGGCCAACATGCGCCAAGCCGAAGCCATGGGCGCGGACGTGCTCGTCGCGACCGGTTATGACGAGGGCGGCTGGGTTCCCGAGCGCGCGCTCGGCACCTTCACGGTCGTCCCGACCATGGTGGACGCGGTCACGGCTCCCGTCATGGCCACCGGTGGTATCAACGATCGGCGCGGCGTGAAGGCGGCGTTCGCCCTAGGCGCGGAAGGCGTCTTCATCGGCACCCGTTTCATCGTCACGGAGGAGTCTCCGGCGGCCCAGGCGGTCAAGGCCAGGATCGTGGCCTGCGGCTTCGACGACATGCACGTCGTCTCCAGGCGTCAGCGATCGATCAGCACCCGCATGGCCGACACCCTGGCGACGCTGCACGCCGACCCGAGCAATCAAGAGGATCTCGACCAGAAGATCACCCAACTCGGGGGCCTGCGGCCCGGCATGCTGGCCGGCGACATGGATGCGGGCATCATCTCGGTGAACACCGGCATCGACATCATAACGACGGCGCCGTCGGTCCGCGACCTCGTCGCGGACCTGATGGGCTGAGCCCGCAACGGCGCAAGATCGCGGCGTGGGACTTCCCACAGTCCCACTCGGTCTTGGCCCACTCCAATGCTGCGCGCGGCAAGTCCGCCGCGACGCTCATCCAATCATCAAGGAGATAAGACCATGACCACGACCGTGACCGCACGAAACAAGGAGAATCTACGAGCCCTGCTGCAGGACGCGATGCCGAATGGCCGGCTCGACCTGGTCGAGCAACTCGTCGCGCCGGAATGCGTGACGCGCCGGGCCGGCTTCGCCAACCTGTTCGTGGCGCGCGGCGGCGTCATCCCGGAGAAGGGCAATTTTCTGGACTGGATGAAGGCTGGCTGGGAACCGCTGACCAAGGCCTTGGAAATGCAACATGTCGAAGTCGATCAAATCGTCGGCGAAGGCGATCGAGCGATGATCCACTTCCGCATGACGGTCAAACACATCGGCGAGTTCGTTGGCGTCCCCGCCAGCGGTCGCACCATCACTTGGGAGGAGATCGGCATTGCGCGCTTCGCCGACGATGGTCGGATGACGGAGCTGTGGTTCATGTGCGAGGAATTGAAGCTGGCGCTTGAGATGGGCCTTACGCTTCACCCCGAACTTCAGGCCTGAGCCGTCGGCGTGACGATAGACGTCTAGGGCCCGTGACAGCCCCGATCAGTTCCTGCCGGCCGAAGGGTCGGCAGGGGCCGCCTCCGGGTCCCCCCCGCCTTTTGCCAGCGCTCGACTGGCCCAATCAACGAAAGCCTTTTCCCGGGCCGTGCGATGACGCCGGGACGCATAGAGGATGTGGAACGGGTTCGATCGCTTCGTCACGTCCTCGAGCACGGGCTGTATCTCGCCGGTGTCGATGAGGGGCTGCACATAGCGGCGCAGCGTCTGTCCGACCCCAAACCCAGCCCGGATCAAGGCGATCTGCCCTTCGCCGTCGTTGGCGGAAAAGCCGTTGGCGAAGACTTCCTCACGGCCCGTCTCGCTGTCGAACACGAAGGGAACGGGCCGGTCGGTGGCGGCGGAGAAATAGCCGACCAGGCGATGGTTGGTCCGAAGGTCTTCAGGCGTCGACGGCGTCCCATGCCGGCTTAGATAGTCGGCCGAGGCGCAGGTCACGAACGGCATGTCGAAGAGCTTTTTCGCGATCAGGGTCGGATTTTGGAGTTCGCCCGATCGGATCGCGACGTCCGAACCCTCGCCGACAATGTTGACGGTGCGGTCGCTTATGCCAAGCGCCAGGGTCACGTCCGGATAGCGCTTGTTGAAATCCGGCAAGGCCGGCAAGAGCACGGCCCGCGCAAACGATGCGGGAACATCGACGCGCAGGAGGCCGTGGGGGCGGCCCGCGTCACCGCCGACGGCGGCGTCCGCCGCCTCGACCGCCGCGACGATCTCCTGGGCGCGCTCATGATAATCCAGGCCAGCGGCCGTGACCGTCATGCGCCGTGTCGTGCGCTGCACGAGCTTCACCGAAAGGTGCTGCTCAAGATCCAGGATGAGCTTGCTGACGGTCGACCGCGGCAGACCGAGTTGATCGGCCGCGCGCGCGAAGGATCCCGCCTCCACCACGCGCACGAAGGCCTTCATCGCCTGCAACTGGTTCAAAGCCTGGCCACACTCTGCGGGAGTCGACGCATCATTATGCAGCACCATGGATAAAGTTGCTACAGATCCGCGATGGCGTCGGGCCAGCGCGACGCGCCCTGGAGGCCTGAGCGTTCCGTCCGGCTATCGGGCGCCGTGCGTGACGGTGAGCGCCACGCTGTCGAGGGTCTGGGAATTGGGACCGACGGAAACATCGACCACGCCCGGTTCGACCACGCGCTTCATCTGCCGGTTCCAGATCGCCAGCTGCTCGGGACCGACCGCGAAGCTGACCGTCCTGGTCTCGCCCGGCGCCAGGCGCACCCGCTCGAAACCGGCCAGGCGCAGCACCGGCTGCGCCACGCTGGCGACCTGGGGATGAACGTACATCTGCACGATCTCGTCGCCGGCCCGATCGCCGGAATTGGTGACGGCGACGGAGACCTTGGCCGCGCCGCCCAGCGCGATCGCGGCCTTGTCCAGCACCGGCTTGCCATAGGTGAAGGTGGTGTAGCTGAGGCCGTAGCCGAACGGATAGAGCGGGCTGTTGTCGTTGAAGACATAGCCGATCCGGGCCTGGGGCTTTTTGGAGTAGAAGGCGGGCAACTGGCCGACGTCGCGGGCGATGGAGACCGGCAGCTTGCCCGACGGATTGACGTCGCCAAACAGCACCCCGGCCACCGCGTTGCCGGTCTCCTGGCCCAGATACCAGCCCTGGACGATGGCCGGGGCGGCCTTGGAAAGCTGGACGATCGAATAGGGCCGGCCGTTTAGCAGCACCGCCACGGTGGGCTTGCCCAGCTTCATCACCGCCGCGACCAGTTGGTTCTGCCGGTCCGGCAGCTCCAGATCGTCGGTGTCGCCCAGCGAGGCCGGACGCCCGCCGAAGCTGCCGAACGCCTCGCGCGTCACCGTCTCGTTGTCGCCCAGCACCAGCACCACGACGTCGGCCGCCCGCGCCGTCTCCACGGCCTGCGCGATCAGCGCCGCGTCCTTCTCGGCCGAAGGCGCCACATAGGGGGCCAGCTTGTTGCCCATGGGATCGTGATCCGGCTCGGAGATCCGCACGCCCTCGGCGTAGCGCACCTGGACCTTGTCGCCCAGACGCTTGCGCACCCCGTCCAGCACGGTGACGAAATAGGCCGGCTTGCTGGAATAGCCGCCCTGGCGGACCTTGTCGGCGTTGGGCCCGATGACCGCCAGCGTCTGGATTCTGGCGGGATCGAGCGGCAACAGCCCGCCGTCGTTCTTGAGCAGCACCATCGCCTCATCGGCGACCTTGCGGGCCAGCGGGATGTTGGCCGGATCGCCGACCAGGGCCTGGGTCTGGGCCAGGTCGGTGAGCGGATGCTCGAACAGGCCGGCGCGGAACTTCAGGGTCAGCACCCGGGCCACCGCCGCGTCGAGATCCTTCTGGCTGACCTGGCCTGTGCGCACGGCCCCGACCAGGGCCGGGAAGCCGGCGGCGTTGGGGGTCTCCATGTCCAGGCCCGCGCTGAAGGCCTGGATCCCGGCGTCCGCGTCGCTCTGGGCGACGTGGTGCTTGGAATGCAGCTCGGTCACCGCGAACCAGTCGGAGCTGGTGATCCCGCCAAAGCCCCACTCCTTGCGCAGCACGTCCTTGAGCAGCCAGCTGTTGACGCTGGAGGGCACACCGCCGCTGTTTTCGTTGTACGACGGCATCACCGCTCCGACGCCCGCCACCTTCACCGCCTTCTCGAACGGCGGCAGGAACACCTCACGCATCGTCCGTTCGGAGACGTCGTTGGGCGCGGTGTTGGTGCCGTTCTCCGGCTGGCCGTGGACGAAGTGCTTGGCCGTGGCGATGACATGGGTCTGGTCGATGAGCGCCCCCTGCCCTTGCAGGCCCTCCACGGCGGCCGCGCCCAGTTCGCCGACCAGATAGGGGTCTTCCGAATACATCTCCTCGACCCGCCCGAACCGGGGATCGCGCGCCAGATCGAACACCGGGGCGAGCACTTGCGACATCCCGGCGGCGCGCGCTTCTGCGGCCACGGCGGCGAACATCTGGCGCAGCAGCGCCGGGTCCCAGGTGCTTCCCAGGCCGATCGCCTGCGGATAGGACGTGGCGCCGCCGACCACCGCGCCGTGCAGCGCCTCGCCCTGGAAGAGCACGGGGATGCCCAGGCGGGTGTTGTTGACCACCCAGTCCTGGATCAGGTTGGCCTGAGTGGCGTGCTGGGTGGCTGTCAGCGGCAAGAAGGCGACGATGTCGAAGGCGCCCATCCCCTGGCCCAAGGCGCGCTTGGCGACGGTCTCGTCGATCTGCTTACGCTTGATGACGCCATCGGCCGGCGCTGGCCCCAGCGACATCCCCGGAACGACAGGCAGGGTGCTGTTGGCCTGCAGCTGGGCGACCTTCTCCTCCAGGGTCATGCGAGCCAGCAGATCCTTCACGCGGGCGGGAATCGGGGCGTCGGCGCGCTTGTAGAGCGGGACCGCCGTCGGCTTGGCGGCCTGGGCCGCTTGGGCCGCTTGGGCGGCTTGAGCGGCCTGAGCGATGGTCGGGATCAGGGCGGCCAGCGGCAGGGCCAGACTCAGCCAGAGCCCATTGCGCGTCTTCATGGATGAAGCCTCCCTAGGTCCCGCCGGATCGGCGCGGGTCGGCGCGACGCGCGCCCGCAAAGACTACGAAGCGTATCGTTTATTGACAAGGGGGCGCGTTCGGGCGCGAGATTGCCAGACGCCGACCAGCGTGGGAGAGCATCGCGATGATCGCTTCGGAGATCGCCTGGGCCTGGTCGACCGAAGGCCGACCGATCCTGGAGGCGAGGGGCCGGGGCGCGA
>OUNM011129069.1_pt1 | contig 10695 bp, 11 predicted proteins | sample 1769961 | NCBI WGS metagenome assembly OUNM01 (sample SAMEA3914820, study PRJEB12502) | metagenome | biome: forest; material: soil | place: USA | collected 2012-03-12 | depth 0.3 m
AACTGGTCCATGTTGAGCTTGCCGAGCATGCCGGCGCCCGCCGAGAACAGCTTCGACGTGATCGTCGACTCATATTCCGGCTTGAAGCCCTTCAGGATCTCCGACGCGGCGGTCGTCTCAACACCCTTGGTCGCGAACAGATCCTTGATGCCGAGCGGCACGCCGGACAGAGGCAGCAGTTCACCCTGCGTGCGGGCGCGATCGGCCACTTCGGCCGCGGCGATCGCGTGCTCGGGCGTTTCGACGAGGAAGGCGTTGAGGGGGCGGCCCTTCTCGACGCCGGCGATGAAGGCATCAGCCACCTCGCGCGCGGAGAAGCTGCCGGCGGCGACACCGTCGCGGATGGCGGCGATGCCGAGCTCGGTCAGATCAGACATTTATTCGATCACCTTGGGAACGGCGAAAAAGCCATGTTCGGCCTGGGGCGCATTCTTGAGGACAGCATCACGGATGCCGCCATCGGTTACGACGTCGTCGCGCAGGCGCAGATGGTTGGGGATGACGGCGGCCAGCGGCTCGATGCCGTCGGTATCAACCTCACCCAATTGCTCGATCCAGCCGAGGATATTGTTGAGCTCGGGCACCAGTGCCTCGGCTTCCGCTTCGCTGGTGGCGATGCGGGCGAGACTGGCGATTTTTCGGACTGTGGCCAGGTCGACGGACATGAGAACCTTTGCGGCGAGGATGAAAATACGATTTTCGTATGTCCGGCGGCTAGCACCCACCCCGCGCATCATCAAGCGCCCGTCCTTGCCGCCCGTTCTTGCCGAGCAGCCGCCCGCCCCCTAAGCCCGCCCGATGATCACCGCCTCCGCCCTCGACTATCGCGATCAGTTCCCGGAGGGCGGACGACTGGCTGGGCTCGACGTCGGCACCAAGACGATCGGCATCGCCTTCTGCGACACCAGCTGGATGATCGCGTCGCCCGCCGAGACGATCCGCCGCACCAAGTTCGGCGCCGATCTGGAAGCGCTGAAGACAATCGTCGCGAAGCAGGCGATTCGCGGGCTCGTGCTCGGCCTGCCGCTCAACATGGACGGCACCGACAGCCCGCGCACGCAAGCGGTCCGCGCTTTTGCGCGCAACCTCGCGCCGCTCGCCCTGCCGATCCTGCTGTGGGACGAGCGCTGGTCCACCGCCGCCGTCACCCGCACGCTGCTCGACGCCGACGCCAGCCGCGCGCGCCGTGCCGAGTTGGTCGACAAGATGGCCGCTGCCTACATCCTGCAGGGCGCGATCGACGCGATGGCCGGGGTCTGATGACGAAGCGGTGACGGCCGCTTGTATCGCCCCGACGGCCCGACTAGAGCGCATGCTCATGTCCGACGCGCCCACCGAATTCACCCTGCCCGACGGCGTGCATCCCTTTCCCCATCGCCATCTGACCGGCATCGCCGGGCTCCAGCCTTGGGAAATCGGCTTCCTCCTCGACGAGGCCGAGCAGTGGATCGCACTCAACCGCACCACCACCAAGCATGACAGCCGGCTCGCCGGCCTCACGCAGATCAACGCCTTCTTCGAAAACTCGACGCGCACGCTGCTGAGCTTCGAGATCGCGGGCAAGCGGCTGGGCGCCGATGTAGTCAACATGCACGCCGCGCAGTCGAGCGTGAAAAAGGGCGAGACGCTGATCGACACGGCCGTCACCCTCAACGCGATGCGGCCCGACGTCATCGTGATCCGCCATGACAGTTCGGGCGCGGTTGGCCTCATCGCCGACAAGGTGGACTGTCCAGTGCTCAACGCCGGCGACGGCCGCCACGAGCATCCGACCCAGGCGCTGCTCGACGCGCTCACCATCCGCCGTCGCGTCGGCCGGATCAACGGCACTGTGGTGGTGATCTGCGGCGACGTGCTGCACAGCCGGGTCGCGCGCTCCAACATTATCCTGCTCGGTACGCTGGGCGCGGAGGTGCGCGTGGTAGCGCCGCCGACGCTGCTGCCGCCGGCGGTCGAACGAATGGGCGCCATCCCCTACACCGATTTCGACGCTGCGCTGGAAGGCGCCGAGGTGGTGATGATGCTCCGCCTCCAGCTTGAGCGGATGGACGGGGCGTTCGTCCCCTCGCCCCGCGAATATCATCATTTCTACGGGCTCACCCGCGAGCGGCTCGGCCGCGCGGCGCCGGGCGCCCTCGTCATGCATCCGGGGCCCATGAACCGCGGCATCGAAATCACCAGCGACGTCGCCGACGACATCCAGCGCTCGGCCATTACCGAACAGGTCGAGATGGGCGTCGCCGTCCGCATGGCCTGCCTCGACGTCCTGACCCGTGCGCGACGCGGCGTGGAGGGCTGGGCATGACCACGCAGAGCATTGGGCGGGACGCCGGAACGCTCGCCATCCGCAATGGCCGGATCGTCGATCCGGTCGCGGGCACGATCACCGAAGGCGGCATGCTGATCCGCAACGGCGTGATCGAGGCCGTGGGCGACATCGAGCATGGCCTCTTCCGTCGATCGGACGTGATCGCCGATGCGCGCGGCGCGCTGATCGCGCCGGGACTCGTCGATACCGGCGTCTTCGCGATAGATCCGGAAGCCGCGACGGCGGGTGGCGTCACCACCAGCCTGCTGATGCCGGACCAGTCGCCACCACTCGACAACCCGGCCCTCATCCGCCAGGCCGCGGCCTTCCCGCGCGACGCGGTCAACATCGTCCCCTTCGCCGCGGCCACCCGTGGGCTGGAAGGACGCGAAATGGGCGAGATCGGCCTGATGCAGCGTGCCGGCGCGGTCGCCGTCTCGACAGGCCGGAGCTGGATCGCCGATTCGGGGCTGATGCACCGGTTGATGGCCTATGCTTCCGCCTTCGATCTCGTGGTGGTGACGCATGCCGAGGATGGCGGCCTCGCCCAGGGTGCGGTTGCGACCGATGGCGAAATGGCGAGCCGGCTCGGCCTCGCCTCGGCCCCCGCGATCGCCGAAGCGATGGCCGTGGCACGCGACATCGCGCTTGCCGAGGAGACCGGCGCCCGCCTCCACTTCCGCCAGCTGTCGACCGCACCTGCGTTCGATCTGGTGCGCGCGGCCAAGCGACGCGGCGTGAAGGTGACGTGCGGGGTGAGCCCGGCGCATCTACTGCTGTCCGATACCGCGATCGGTCCGTTCAAGACTTTCGCGCGGCTGTCGCCCCCGCTCCGCTCCGAGGATAATCGCAAGGCGACGATCGAGGCGGTGCGCGACGGCACCGTCGATCTTCTCTGCTCCGCGCACGATCCGCGCGGCCCCGAGGCGAAGCGCCTGCCCTATGCGGCGGCCGAGCCGGGCATGGCTGGCGCGGAGACGCTGCTCACCCTGTCACTGGTGCTGGTGAAGGATGGGGTGATCTCGCTGCCACGCCTGTTCGAGCTCCTCTCCACGGCGCCCGCCAAGCTGTTTGGCATCGACGCCGGGCGGGTCGAGCCGGGTGCAGCCGCCGATCTCATCCTCGTCGACGAGGATCAGCCCTGGAAGATCGTCGCCGAAGCGCTGGCGGGCCGCGCCGGCAACACGCCGTTCGATGGCCTGCCGGTGCAGGGCCGAGTGCTCAAAACGATCAAGGGCGGCCAACCTCTCGGCTGACCGCCCTCTCCCCTCCCTGAACGGAATCGGTTAGCGTGAGGCGATCTGGGTCGGCTCTCTGCGGTGTGCCCACTGCAGCGGCGCGTCGCCTGCCGCCGCGCGAACGAAGCACTTTCCGCCGGCAGCCTGCACGCGCTCGCACAGCTTCGCCGCCTCGACGCGGTTGGCGAAGCCCGAGACCGACAGTCGGATCAGCGCGCCGCGGCCGAAGCTGAACTGCGCGCGCGCCGGCTCATAGCCCGTCAGGCGCGGCATCAGGCGTGAGGCACGAGCCCAGGCATCCTGGATCGACGATGCCTTGGAATAGGCACCGAGCTGGACGACATAGCCACCGCGCCGCCTGGCCGTGGTGATCGGGGCCGGCGCGGGCGGCGCTACGGGCACCGTGCGCGGAGTGATCTTGGCCGGCTCGCGAAGCAACGACGGCGCAATGAGATCGGACACCGGAGAGGCCTGCTGCGCTGCCAGCACCACCAAGGCAGCCGAAGCATCGGCGGCAGGCGCCGCGACGACCTTCTCCTCCAGCGGCACCGAAATCGCCTGGGCCGTCACCGGCGCGACCGGCATCACGGCTGGCGCCGGATCGGCCATCGCCACTGCAACCGGGGCCGCGACCACTGCTGGCGGAGGTGTCACGAGTGCAAGCGCGGTCGGAAGGCCCGGATCGTTGACGGGCTTGACGCCCAGCATCGCGGCAATCTGCTGACCACCGCCCGACTGCGGGTTGGCGAGCACAGCCCAGCCGGCGAGCTGACCATCAATCCGATTGGGCGGCGTATCCTGCATTGCCATCGCCCGCGCTTCGAGCCAGCGCCCGTCGAGCGCGAAGGCCAGCGCCAGATTCTGGCGCGCCCGCGCATCGGACTTGCCGCTGCGGACGAGGTCGATCAGCTTCTGGATGCCGTTCTGCCGATCACCGGCGAACGCCAGGGCCAAGCCCAGATCGGATGCCGGCACCGCGTCGCCCAGACCACGAAGCGCCGGAAGCGCATCCGCACCACGTCCCTGAGCGACCTGCGACAGCGCGAGGTAGAAGCGCGCCTTGGGCTGATCGGGCGCGAGCGTCAGCGCATCACGAAAGCTCGTGCCGGCCGACGCAAACCGCCCGACGGCGAGATAGGAGCGGCCCAGCAACAGGCGGTAACCGCCATTGTCGGGAGCCGCCGCCACCGCCTTCTCCGCTTCGTCGACGGCAGCGGCGGGATGGTGCGCGGCGAGCGCTGCGTTGGCCTTGCCGGCCGATCGCGCTGCGAACTCCGCGCGCTGTGGCGCCTGATCCGCGAGTGCCGCAGGGCGATTCATCTGCGCCGTAGAGGTACAACCGACGGTGGCGATACCGAGAATGAGCGAAGTCGTGGCGATCCGGCCGAGCATCCTGGGGTTCATGATTGTCTTCCGGTTGCCGAAGGCTCAGGCCTGCCGCGCGGACGAATCCGCCGCAGTCTGATCCGGCAGACTTGCGGCGAGCCGCGCCACGTCGGGAATCTCGTCAAGCAGCCGGTCCAGCGCCTCCATCACAAGCTGCTGGGCAGAGCGGTTCTGCACCGCGCAGGCCAGCCGCAGGTGCAGATGACGCTCCGCATCAAGGCGCAGCGTGAATGCCGACTTGCGCCCGCTGGCGACGGGCATCACCGGCTTGGTCGCGCCCAGCACCGGGCGTCGCGCACCGCGAGCGGGCGCCTTGGCCGAACGACGCGAGGCGGGCGATGTGGCCGGCACGGCGATCCCTGCGCTCACGGGCGCACTGGCGACCGGTGCTTCAACCTCTTCCTTGGGCGCGCCCATCTCGCGGGCGATGTCGTTGATCTGACGCACCACCACCGGGACGTCAACGTTAGCCGCGCCGCCGACCGGCAGGACCGGATGTGCGCCCGACAGGCTCGCCGGCAGGCGCGGGCCGTTGGAACGCCGCGGCTCCGGATCGGTGTCGCTATAGCCCATGTCGTTCCAGCCGAGATCCTCGGGATGACCGAGCCCCATCGAGAAACCTTGCGGGCGCATCGCCGGGCGCGCCTGCCCCTTGCGAGCCAGCAGGCCGGAACTCAGCGAAGCGAATGCCTTGTCGCCCATCTCGCGTCCTCCCTTACTGGCCAATCACGCGGCGGCCGAAGCCACTCGCAGGACGCGGCGTGACTGCGGCAGCAGCGCTGACGCCTGGAGCCGAGAAGACGGTGCGGCGGAAATTCCGCTCCAGCCGATCCCAGACATAGCTCCACAGCTCGACGATCTCGGCGGCCGAACGCCCCTTGGGATCGACCTCCATCACCGTGCGGCCATCGATCATCGAGGCGGCGAAATCGGTGCGGTGGTGAACGGTGATCGGCGCCACCGTGCCATGCTGTGACAGTGCGATGGCCGCCTCTTGCGTGATGCGCGCCTTGGGGGTAGCGGCGTTGACAATGAAGAGCAGCGGCTTGCCCGAACGCTCGCACAGATCGACGGTGGCGCCGACGGCGCGCAGATCGTGCGGGCTCGGACGGGTCGGAATGACGATCAGTTCGGCGACCTGGATCACGCTTTGGATCGCCATGGTGATCGCCGGCGGCGTATCGATGATCGCCAGCTTGAAGCCCTGGTGGCGCAGCACCTCGAGATCGGCCTGCAGCCGCGCGACCGTGGTCTGGGCGAAGGCGGGCATCTCGGCCTCGCGCTCGTTCCACCAATCGGCGAGCGAGCCCTGCGGATCGATATCGATCAGGACAACCGGCCCGGCGCCGGCGCGCTGTGCCTGAACCGCGAGGTGCCCGCTGAGCGTCGTCTTTCCCGAACCGCCCTTTTGCGATGCCAATGCGAGTACGCGCATATCCTGCCCTTCCTTGGGATTTGATCAGGAATTCCCACGGCGGCTGCTAAAATCAGGTTAACGCGGGTAAGAATGCGCAAACTTCTCCTTAACGTGGGCATGCCAGGGAGGGCGCAAGAACGGGGAAATGGAGACGCTATGCTACCGATCATGACCACGGCCATTTTGGCCGCGGCCGTCGCGGCAGCGCCGGCGCCGACGGTGAAGGATGGCGTCGATGCCTGGCAGCAGGGCGCCTTCGATCGCGCCGTTACGATCTGGCGGCCGCTTGCCGAACAGGGTGATCCCGACGCCGAATTCAACCTCGCCCAGGCCCTCAAGCTTGGCCGCGGCGTCCGCACCGATCTCGCACAGGCCAAGATCTGGTATCGCAAGGCTGCCACCGCCGGCCACCGCCAAGCCATCGCCAATTATGGGCTGCTGCTGTTCCAGGACCGGGATCGTCAGGCCGCGATGCCGTGGATCATCAAGGCGAGCGCCGCCGGCGATGCCCGCGCGCAATATGTCTATGGTACGGCGCTCTTTAATGGCGACCTCGCGCCCCGCGATTGGCCGCGCGCCTATGCCCTGCTGACCCGGGCCGCCGCGTCCGGCCTGCCGCAGGCCACCACCAGCCTCGCCCAGATCGAGCCCTATCTCAGCGCGGAGGATCGCCAGCGCGGGCTCGCGATTGCCGCCGATATGGCCAGCCAGCCGCTTCCGCCGACCGAACGCCGCGTCGTCAGCAGCCCGCCCATCCCGCCGACGGGCGGAGGGGCGACTTTGATCCCCGTTCCCACCAAGACCACGCCCGCGCCGACTGCATCGAAGGCGGTGCCCGCCAACCAGACCAAGCACGAAGGGCCGACCGCGGCCGCTCCGACGGGCAAATGGCGCGTCCAGCTTGGCGCCTATGGATCGGAGGAGCTCGCCAAGTCGGTGTGGGAGCGGCTGATCGACAAGGCCACCGCCCTGCGTGGCCTCACCCCCGCTTATGAGAAGGCCGGCTCCATCGTCCGCCTGCGTGCCGGGCCGCTTCCCGATCACATGGCCGCCACACGCACCTGCTCGACCGCCGAGGCCGCCGGAGCCCCCTGCTTCCCGATCGCCCCCACCCATCATAAGCAGGCTTAACCCTTCGTTCGCTCATCCCGCCCATGATCGTCTGGTCAGCGCGAAGGGGTTCACCATGAGCTCATGGATGAAGATCGTTCCGAACGCCGAAGTCAGGCCGACTGGGCGTCGCCCACTCTGCCTGCTCCTCGCTGAACGGCCGATGCCAGCCGCGTTGCGCGGTGTGTCGGGCGCCGGCGCGTGGATCGAGACGCCCGCACGCCCCGTCTGCGGCGCCCGCGTCGTCCTGCGTCATCCGGCAGCGGGCTCGATCGCCGGCGAAGTGGTGGGGCATGACAAGGAAGGCCTGCATCTCGCCTTCGATCGCAGCGAGGCCGCCGTCGCCTTCGCGCTTGCCGCCATCGCTGCCGAGATAATCACGCCCGCGGACTGAACCTATTCGCTCCGCCAGGCCGCGCGCGGATAGCCCTGCGCCCAAAGCAATGTGGTAAGGTCGCCGCGATCGATCCGCGCGGCGGCCGCCGCCGCAGTCTTGGGCTTGGCATGATAGGCGACGCCCAGACCGGCCGCCTGGATCATCGGAATGTCATTGGCACCATCGCCGATCGCCATCGTCTGCACCACGTCGAGCCGTAGCGCCGTCCGCTCCGCTTGGATGGTAGCGAGCTTGGTCGCGGCATCGACGATCGGCCTCGCGACCGATCCATCCAGCCGACCATCCCCGATCCCCAGCCGGTTGGCGATCACGATGTCGAAGCCGATCTCGGCGGCGACCGGTTCGGCGAAGGCGGTGAAGCCGCCCGACACCAGCACACTACGCGCGCCATGCGCCTTCATGGTGCGGACCAGCGCCACCGCGCCCGGCATGATCCGCACGCGTTCGGCGCGACAGCGATCAATCATTGCCGCGTCGAGATCGCGCAGCAGCGCCACGCGCGCGTCGAGCGCCTCGGCGAAATCGAGCTCGCCGCGCATCGCCGCTTCGGTGACGGCAGCGATCTCCGCCTTGATGCCAGCATAATCCGCCAGCTCGTCGATGCATTCGACGGTGATCATGGTCGAATCCATGTCGGCGACGAGCAGCTTCTTGGCCCGGCCAGCCGAGGGCTGGACGATCACGTCGCCCCCCCGCCCCTCCAGTGCCGCGCGCGCCGCCGCCGGATCGCCGGAGAAAGTGAGATCGGCCGCATCGCCCTCGTCGAGCCAGCTCCATGCGTTCGGCGCGGCGCCCACCTCAGCCAGCGCGTCGCGCGCGTTCGAAATATCGCCGCGCGAAAGCGCGCCCGCTGCTATCAGCGTCGCCGTGAACATGAAGTCTCCGTCTGATCTGCCGCCGCTCGCGCTCATCGCAGGGCCAACCGCCAGCGGCAAGAGCGCCCTCGCCCTCGCGCTGGCCGAAAAAGTTGGCGGCACGATCATCAACGCCGATGCGAGCCAGGTCTATCGCGATCTGCGCGTTGTCACCGCTCGCCCCTCAATCGAGGAGGAGGCTCGCGCGCCGCACCGCCTGTTCGGCCATGTCGATGCCGCCATCGCCCACAACGCTGCTACCTGGGCCGCCGAAGCGAAAGCCGCAATCGCCGAGGTTTATGCGGAAGGCGGCACGCCAATCCTGGTGGGGGGCACCGGCCTGTACCTCCGTACCCTGCTAGAAGGCATCGCGCCCGTGCCCGAAATCGCCCCCGCGATCCGCGCCGAGGTCCGCGCACTTCCGGTGGCCGAGGCCCACGCTGCGCTCGGCCGCGAGGATCCCGAGGCCGCCGCCCGCCTCCGCCCGAGCGATACCACCCGCGTCGCCCGTGCGCTGGAGGTGGTCCGCTCGACCGGCCGCCCGCTTGTCGACTGGCAGCAGGAGCGCGTCGGGGGCATCGACGACAATATTCGCCTCTCGCCCCTTCTGTTGGTTCCCGACGCCGACTGGCTCGCCGCCCGCATCGATGCGCGCTTCCTCGCGATGCTCGAACAGGGCGCCGTCGAGGAGGTCGATGCTCTCGTTGCGCGGGGCCTTGATCCGGCGCTGCCGGCGATGCGCGCGATCGGCGTGCCCGAGATTGCGGCCTGGCGCGCCGGACAGCTCGACCGGGCCACGATGATCGAGCGCGCCCAAGCCGCCAGCCGTCAATATGCCAAGCGCCAGCGCACATGGTTCCGCCATCAGCCGCCGACCGGCTGGAAACGAATTTTGCAATCTTATGACTCGTTTAATGTGATTGAGGATAATTTTATGTCGCTTTGAGCGGTTGACACGCTAATTTGTTGCCGATAGCTCCACCCCTTCTCGCACGGCCAAGCGTTCGTGCGGCCGATCGAGGATGAGGGTGATGACGAGCGAGCAGAGTGGTGCCGATATCCTGGTTCAGGCCCTGACCGACCTCGGCGTCGAAGTGGTGTTCGGCTACCCGGGCGGTGCCGTGCTCCCGATCTACGACGCGATCTTCAAGCAGAATAAGATCCGTCACGTCCTCGTCCGGCAGGAGGGCGGCGCGGCCCATGCGGCCGAGGGTTATGCCCGCTCCACCGGCAAGCCGGGCGTCGTGCTCGTCACCTCGGGCCCCGGCGCGACCAACGTTGTCACGGGGCTCGCCGACGCGCTCATGGATTCCATCCCGATCGTCGTCATCACCGGGCAGGTGCCCACCCACCTGATCGGCACCGACGCCTTTCAGGAGGCGGACACGGTCGGCATCACACGCCACTGCACCAAGCATAATTATCTGGTGAAGGATCCCGCCCAGCTCGGCGTGGTGATCCATGAGGCGTTCCATATCGCCACCTCCGGCCGCCCCGGCCCGGTCGTGGTCGATCTGCCCAAGGACGTGCAGATCGCCACCGCGCGCTACAGGAAGCCGGCCGCGCCGCTCCAGCACAAGACCTATCGCCCCCAGGTGAAGGCCGATCCCCCGCTGATCGAGGCGGCGGTCGAGATGCTGGCGGCGGCCGAACGACCGGTGCTCTACACCGGCGGCGGCGTCATCAACGCCGGCCCCGCGGCCGCGGAAGCGCTGCGCGAGCTGCAAGCGCTTACCGGGGCGCCCGTCACCTCGACGCTGATGGGGCTCGGTGCGTTTCCGGCCGCGCATGATGCGTGGCTCGGCATGCTCGGCATGCATGGCACCTACGAAGCGAATATGGCGATGAATCGGGCGGACCTGATCGTATGCCTGGGCGCGCGCTTCGACGATCGCGTGACCGGGCGGCTCGACGCTTTCTCGCCTGATTCCATGAAGATCCACGTCGATATCGATCGCTCCTCGATCAACAAGAATGTCCGCGTG
>OUNM010897291.1_pt1 | contig 10693 bp, 6 predicted proteins | sample 1769961 | NCBI WGS metagenome assembly OUNM01 (sample SAMEA3914820, study PRJEB12502) | metagenome | biome: forest; material: soil | place: USA | collected 2012-03-12 | depth 0.3 m
GCGCATCGCGCCACTGGCGATGATGAACACGGATTCCGGCAACGGTGGCAACCTGTGGGTGACGCAGGTGATGCCCGCGGGCAAATCCATTTACGTGCGCCTGCGCGGCACCCACATGGGCGAACTGCTGCGCGTGCCGATGAATCCCGTGCCAGCGCTGGATGAGAAGTCCGGCGCGATGGGTTCGCTGGAGGATCACTACAAATACCTGAGCAAATCGCTGGCCTCGGTTCAGCGCATTGAAACCAGCGGCGACGACATCACGGCCTCCGCGGCGGCAGTGCGCGGCGGCGATGAGGTGGTGTTTTTCCGCACCCGCGTCGGCGGCGGCAAGTGGGGCCTGATGCTGTGGAGCAAGTCCACCGGCAAGGCGGAGCAGGTGGCGGTGGAGGAGGAGTAGCGCCGAGCCCCTGATTGCGTCCTCAGCCAGCGCTTGGCGCTTTACAAACGCCTTTTTAGCCCGCAAGAAATCCCATGTTTCAGACGGGCCAGAAGGTGGTTTGCATCAACGATGACTTCGAACCTTGGGTGTACGACCTCTACCGGTCGCTGCCCAAGAAGAACGACGTCTATACGGTGCGCTCGGTGGGCGTAGGCCGGTCGAATCCGACCTTCGCGGTGAACGATGATGCGGAAATCCAGCTCACTGGCGCGGAGTTCGACATGCTGATCCTTTTGAAGGAGCTGCTCAATCCGGATGACCCGCATTCCACAGTGAAGCAGGAGCTGGGCTTCCGCGCGGAACGTTTCGCGCCACTGCAGGAGGATACCGAAGAAGAGGAAGAGGGCGAACTCGCAGGCGTCGGCGCCGGAGAAGCCTGGGAGCCGCAGCCGGCCTTTGGCTGAGGAGCTCCGCAATACCGGCGGCCGAGCCGCCGTATGCTCAGCGTCCACAATGCCTCTCTTCCGCCCCCAGCACCTGCTTGTTTTAGTCCTGGCCACCTGCCTCGCCCGTGCCGATGAGCCGCGCACGGGCATCAGCTTCGTCAACGACATCGTGCCCATCCTTACCAAGGCGGGCTGCAATGGCGGGGCCTGCCATGGCAAGAGCACGGGGCAGAACGGCTTCAAGCTCTCGCTCTTTGGCTTCGAGCCGGCGGAGGATTACGAGCACCTGGTGATTGAGGGCAGGGGGCGCCGCCTGATGCCTTCCGCGCCGGCCCAGTCCCTGCTGCTGCGCAAGGCGGTGGCCGCGGTGCCGCACACGGGCGGCTTTCGCATCACCCCGGAATCGGAGGCGTACGCGACGCTAAAACAGTGGATCGAGCAGGGCGTGCCCAGCGATGTCAACGACCCCAGGCGGCCGGCCCTGCAACGCATAGCCGTGGAGCCGCCGCTGCGCCTCATGAAGCGCGGCGAGTCGCAGCAGCTCAAGATCATGGCCTATTTCAGCAGCGGCCCGGCGAAGGACGTGACGAAGCTCAGCATGCTTGAGCCCAACGACAAGTCACTGGCCAAGGTCAACGACGATGGCCTGGTGACGATGCTCAACCTCCCCGGGGATGTCAGCGTGATGGCGCGCTACCAGGACAAGATGGCGGTCTTTCGCGCCACGGTGCCAGTGGGCGCGCCGGTGACGAACCTGCCGCCGGCAGTCAACTACGTGGATGAGCAGATCTTCGCCAAGCTGAAGCAGGTGGGCATGCCGCCCAGCCCGCTGTGCGATGACTCGACCTTTCTGCGCCGTGTAACGCTCGATCTCGCAGGCCGGCTGCCTTCAGCGAAGGAAGCCGCCGCCTTCCTGGCGGACACGACCAGCGACAAGCGCACACGCTGGATTGATTCCTTGATCGCCAGCACGGACTACGCGGACCACTTTGCCAACTACTGGAGCGCGCTGCTGCGCAACCGCCGCGGCGACCTGGACAAGACGCGCGATGACTCGCACATCTGGGGCACCTTCGGTTTCCACGGCTGGATTCGCGACAGCCTGCACGCGAACAAGCCCTTTGACCAGTTCGTGCGCGAGATCCTCACTTCCACCGGCGAAATCGGCGACTGCCCGCCCGTGGCCTGGTACCGCCAGGTGCGCACTTCCCAGCAGCAGACAGAGGACACGGCGCAGCTCTTTCTGGGCGTGCGCATGCAGTGCGCGCAGTGCCATCACCACCCCTATGAGCGCTGGAGCCAGCGCGACTATCAGGCGCTGGGCGCCTACTTCTCGCAGATGGACCGCGTGCCCACGTCCAGGCTGGCGGAGGAACGCATCACCACCCGGCGTGTGACCGCCGAGGTGATCAGCAAGAAGACCGGCGAGAAGATCGTGCCCTCCGCGCTGGGCAGCGAGGCGCGCGGCCTTACCCCCGATGACGATGCGCGTGTGGCCCTGGCCGGCTGGCTGGCGGACAAGAAAAACCCCTTCTTCGCCAAGGCGCTGGTCAACCGCTACTGGAAGCTGTTCTTCAACCGCGGCCTGGTGGATCCTGAGGACGACATGCGCGACACCAATCCGCCTTCGCACCCGGAGCTGCTCGATGCGCTGGCCAGGGATTTTGTCGCCAGCGGCTTTGACTTGAAAAAGCTGGTGCGCACCCTCACCACCAGCAGCGCCTACCAGCTCGCATCCGAGCCTAACACCTACAATGCCGATGACCACCAGTATTTCAGCCGCTGCTATGCCCGGCGCCTGACCGCCGAACTGATGCTGGATGCGGTGAACACGGTCACCGGCAGCACCAACAACTGGGCCAACCACCCGCCCGGTACGCGCGCGGACCAGCTTCCCGATGACAGCTACAACAAGGGCGCGTACTTCCTGCAGGTGTTCGGCCGGCCGGATTCGGCCAGCGCCTGCACCTGCGAGCGGCAGATGACCGCGAGCCTGAGCCAGAGCCTCATGCTAGCGAACTCGGATGAGGTGCAGAACAAGCTGGGCGCTCCCAAAGGCGCGGCGGACACCTTCACCTTGGACGCGAAGCGCAGTGATCCGGACAAGCTCAATGACGTGTACCTCGCCGCCTACTCACGCCGCGCCACCGAGGAGGAGGCGAGGCTGGCCATGCGCTTCCTGGCAGAGAAGGGGGCCACGGACCCGGCGGCAAAGCGGGCCGCATGGGAGGACATCCTGTGGGCGGTGATGAGCAGCAAGGAGTTCCTGTTCAATCATTGAGTCGGTGTATCACAGAATGAGACTGGGAAGCAATGGGCCGCGCGGCGGTTATCCACAGGCAGCCGGAGGAGACAGCTCCGGAGCCCCGACAGGGGCGGGACAACAAAGCGAAGGGCAAGTCGCGAAGCGACGCAGCCCTGGTAGTGCCGGCAGCCTCGTTTTAGCCCTGAAAGGGCGAGACAGCCTGTGCTGGGGCCAGGTGGTGTCCCATCACTTTTGTCCCGCCCTTTCAGGGCTTCGGACGTTGCGTCCGCGATACCAGGGCTGCGTCGCTTCGCTTCTTGCCCTTCGCTTTGTTGTCCCGCCCCTGTCGGGGCTTCGGAACTGTTTTCTGTGGCTGGCCGCGGCGGTCCACGTCACCGCCGGCCTGCCACAGCCGCAGCTCACCTCCGTATTTCCCTGCGGTGGCAGGGCGGGGGACAAGGTGGAGGTGAAGCTCGCAGGCACGCAGCTCGATGGCGCGGGGCTGCGTTTCACCCATCCCGGCATCACCTCCGCAGCGGATGCCAAGGATCCCAAGAAGCAGACGATCACCATCGCCAAAGACGTACCGCCCGGACTCTATGATGTGCGGGTGACGGGGCCGACCGGCGTCTCCAATCCGCGCGTGTTTCAGGTGGGCGGCCTCGCAGAGGCGCTTGAAAGTCCCAAGCACGCCACTCGCGAAACAGCGATGGAAATTTCAGCCCCCTGCATCGTGAACGGCACGGCAGGCAGCCAGGAGGATGACTGGTACAAGATCAGCGCGGTGAAGGGCCGCAGGCTGTTTGTGCGCTGCCTGGCCGCGGAGCTGGATTCCAAGATGGTGCCGGCGCTGGCCTTATATGACGGCGAGGGCAGGGAGCTTCGCCGCGAACGGCATCGCGGTGCGCTGGACTGGCTGCCGGAAGCAGACGGGCCGCTCTTCATCCAGCTCAGCGATACCATCTACAAAGGCGGCCCGGAGTATTTTTATCGCCTGGAGTTGTCAGACCAGCCGCCGGCTCCGCTGGTGGAAGACACGAAGCTGTTCTGGCCGCTGGCTGCGAAGACCACTGACAAGGCGATGCCGAATGATGCAGCCCATTCGCAGAGCCTGACACCCCCATGCGAAATCAACGCCGACTTCGCCGCGGAAGGCAGGGCGGACTGCTACAGCTTCCAAGCGAAGAAAGGCGACGTGTGGTGGATGGAGGTGACCTCGCAGCGGCTTGGCCAGAAGACCAACCCGCGGCTGGTGATCACGCTGAAGGACAAGGATGTGCTGGAGCTCAACGACGGCCCGCCGGTGCCAGGCATGCCGGATTTCGATGGTTCGCACCTCGATCCGGTGGGCAAATTCGAGGCGAAGGAAGACGGCGACTATCGCCTGACGGTGCGTGATCTCGCTCATGTCGCGGGCGGCCCCCCGGCACATTACCAGCTCTCCATCCGCAAGGCCGCGCCGGATTTCGCCCTGGTGGCGCTGCCCGTGCCGGAGAAGGAGGACAAGGCGGGCAAGGACTTCAACGGCCCGGTCGTCTCCGTATGCAATCACAACATGAGACGGGGTGAGACACTGCCAGTACGTGTGATCATCCTGCGGCGCGACGGTTTCGACGGTGAAATTCATCTGAAGGCGGAAGGGCTGCCACCCGGTGTATCCAGTTGTGAGACAGTCATGGCGGGCGACACGCAGGACACGACGGTGATGCTGCGCGCGGCCGCAGACGCACCCGCCTTTGCCGGCCCGGTCAGGATCGTAGGCAGCTCCGGCAGCCTGAGGCACGAGGCACGCGGCACCACCACGCTGTGGAACCTGCTCATCAGCGATTTCATCGAGCCTTCGCACTGGCGTTTTACCCAGGAGACCGTGCTGGGCGTGGTGCCGGATGAGACAATCCCCGTGGTGCTGAAGGTGGATGACAAGCCGCTTGAGGCCAAGGCCGTTGAAAAGGTGAAAATCCATGTGTCCGCCACGCGGACGCAGGACTTCAAGGCACCGGTGAAGTACCGTGTCGCGGGCATTGCGGGCCTGGAGAAAACCAGTGAGCTGTCCCTCGCACCTAACATCAACGAGCGCGATGACGAAGTGGACCTCGCGCCGCTGAAGCTGCAGCCTGGCCTCTTCACGCTGTGGCTGGCGGGCAGCACGCAGATGAAAGTGAAGGGCAAGGACGTGACTGTGAACCTGTATTCCAATCCGGTGACCCTGAACGTGCAGGAGGCGGCGAAGAAAAGTAAATGAGGCTGTTGGTTGTTAGGTATCCCAAGCTACAGGTCCGGCGGACGGCCTCCTTGCTGGGAGCGCTGGCGTCCCGCCGGCGTGTGCATTGCCGCAGTTCCACGCCCCCGAATCTCCGGGAGCTTTCTGTGGCGCACACGCATGGCTTCGCACAGCCGCCGGCGGGACGCCAGCGCTCCCAGCAAGGAGGGCGCTCGGGGGGAATGAAGCCATAAACTTTGAAAGTAAAAATTCTCAGACCAACAAGCCGCCCAGTGAACCGGATTGTCCTCACCTTCAGCCTCGCCCTGCTGCCGCTGCTCACTATCCAGGCCGCCGCGCCGCTCGACTTTGCGCACGACGTGCTGCCGCTTCTGGAACGGAGCTGCCTGCCCTGCCACAATGCCACGCGCTCGGAGGCGGACCTGATGCTGGAGACGCCGCAGCTCATGCTCAAGGGCGGAGAAAAAGGCCCGGTGATCAAGCCAAACCACGGCGAGGAGAGCATGCTGTATCTCACCGCCGCGAAGCTGAAGAAGCCCTTCATGCCGCCGGCGGACAACAAGTCCAAGGCGCTGCCGCTGACCTCGCAGCAGCTTGAGATCGTGCGCCGCTGGATTGACGAAGGAGCGGTGGGCAAGGGCCGGGCGAAGGAGCCGGTGAAATGGCAGGCCATGCCGAAGCTGGCGCGGATCAGCGCCGTGGCGCTTTCATCCGATGGCGCATGGGCGGCGGCGGCGCGCGGCGGCCGGGTGACGCTCTACGACCTCATTCTCAAGCAGCCGGTGACGGAGCTTCCTGCCGATGCGCACCGCGATGTGATCAATGCCCTGGTCTTCAGCCCCGATGGCTCATTGCTGGCCACCGGCAGCTTTGGCGAAGTGAAGCTGTGGAAGCTGGTGACCGTGCGGATCAAGCCTTCCGGCAGCCCGCTTGCCGGCCCGCCGCAGCTCGAATGCATCAGCCCGGACGGCAGTCTGAAAGCGCGCGCGAATGGCGAGGCTCAAGTGACTGGCGCCGATGGCAGCAAGGTGCTCGCCAGCCTGAAGACGGACAGCGGGCTGGCGCTGCGCATGGCGGCCGAGGACCTGCGGGTGCTCGAACAAACCTTCGAGCTCTCCTATCAAACCGATGAGCAAAAGAAGGCCGCCGATGCGCTGAAGAAGTTCGATGAAGCGGCGAAGAAGGCCGCCGCCGAGCAGGCGGATTTTGTCAAACGGAAGGCTGAGATTGCGGACGGCGTGAGCAAAGCGGCGAAAGAGCTGGAAACCCAGCGGCAGGAAGGCAAGACGGCCATGGCCGCCGTTGCTACAGCGACAGAAGCCAAGGACAAGGCGGAGAAGGACCAAGCAGCCGCGCAGGCGGCTTACGACAAGGCGAAGGACAGCAAGGACAAGCCTGCCATCGATGCGGCGACGAAGCTGCTGGCGGAGGCGAAGAAAGGGGGCGACACCGGCACCAAGGCCCTGGCCGAGGCGACGAAAAAGCAGGCTGAATCCGTGACCCGCGTCAACGAGGCGCAGAAGGCGCTGAATGAAGCCCAGAGCGAAGCGGGCAAGGCGCAGGATGCGGAGCTGAACAGCCGGCGGACGGCGGCGGACCTGGCCCAGAGCAAGAAAGACCAGGATGAGCTGAAGGGGAAGGTGACGGCCGCCCAGGCGGCGCTGGACCAGGCAAAAAAAGTGCAGGCGCAGACAGTGAAATCACCGCCGGCGGCGAGCCCTTTCCGCGCCATTGATTTCTCCGCCGACGGCAGGCTGGTGCTCAGCGCGCATGAGGACGGCTGCGTGCGCTGCTGGGATGCACGGACGGGCGTCGCACGCTGGACGCAGCACCTGGACAGCCAGCCGCTGGCGGCGCTGGCGCTGAAGGATAACAAGCTGCTGGTGGCAAAAGCCGGCGGCGAAACGGTGGAGATCGACATCGCGCCCCAGTTTGAGCTGGTGCGCACCATTGGCGACAGCACCAGGGCGGATTCGCCGCTCACCGACCGGGTGAACGCGCTGGCGTTTTCGCCGGACGGGAAGCTGCTGGCCACGGGCAGCGGCGATCCCTCGCGCAGCGGTGAAATCAAGCTGTGGAACCTGGCCACGGGCGGCCTGCAACGCGAGCTGCCCAAACCGCACAAAGATGCGGTGCTGGCCTTGGAATTCTCGGCGGACGGCAGGCAGCTCGCCAGCGGCGCGGCTGACCGCGCGGTACGTTTGTGGGAGGTGGCCACGGGCAGGCAGTTGCGCAACCTGGAGGCGCACGGCGGCCATGTGCTGGCCGTGACGCTGCGCCATGACGGCCGCATGCTCGCCAGCGCCGGGGCGGACAACGCGGTGCGCACCTGGAGCCTCATCACTGGAGACGTGGTGAAGACGGTCAACGACTTCAAGAAGGAAGTCACCAGCCTGCACTACACCGAGAGCCGCAACCTTTTGATGGCCACGTCGGGCGATCCGGTGATGCGTCTTTTTCTTGATGATGGCGGCGGCGTGCGCGCCGATGACAAGACCTTCAAAAGCTTCCTAACGGCCGGATGCGTGACCAAAGACGGAAAGGTGGAGGCGGCGGGAGACGCGGCCGGAACGCTGTGGATCTTCGGCGGGGACGGCAGGCTGATGGCGAGTTTTGAGGCACCGTGAGCCTTCTGGCACTTCTCGCTACTGATCCAGATCCGAGGTATCGAGGACAGCGTTGGCAATGGTGATGTGCGGGCTGCCGTTGATGGTCTGCCAGTCGAGCAGCAGGCGCACGATATAGAGTTCGTCCCATGCCAGGGCGCCGTTGATGGCGCGGCCGGTGGGCGAGTCCTTCAGCACCTGCACCATGGCATGGTCGGCACCGTTGCCGTAACCCTGCACGTCGAAGATGTAGTAGGCGGCCCGGTCAGCCGCAGGCTGCTCGAAGCCAAAATTGCGGCGCAGGCCGAGGCTGATCCACTGGGCGCTGGCGGCGGGCTGCTTTTGAAACGCGGCAAAACGGCCTTCGAGGGAGTCGCACAGCAGCTGCCAGTCGAGCTTTAGCGCGCCGCCCTCGTCGGTGGTGAGGCGCATGATGCCGGAGGAGTCAGTGCTCAGGCTGGTGAGCACTTCAAACAATGGCTGCGGTGCGGTGGCGGGCAGGCAGCGCACGGGCTTGGTGATTTCAGTCACGGCCTTGATCTCCACCCTGCCGTGCTGGGCGAAGAAGGTTTTGAGCCGTTCGGCCTGGCGGCGGGGCGCGGCGATGCATGCAAGCCGTTCGTCATTGCTGGCAGCGTTGAACAGCCGGTCCAGCAGCGGGCGTGCCACCGCTTCGGATTCGGCGGGGCTCATCTTCATTTCGCGCGGCAAGGGCTCAGATCCCACAGGCACGGCCTTGGCGACGGTTCCGTCTTCCAACTGGGTAAGGCCAGGGACGGCTGGCGGGGCCGGCTTGGCTTCCGCCCGCGCTTCCAGGGCAAGGCGCGCCATGGCGGCATTCGCACGAGTGCGCTCCATGCTGATGGTGACAATCAAGGCAACGATCACGCCGCCAGCCATCACCCAGATCCATGGCACACGGCGCCGGCGCGAGGCTCCCGGCCATTGCACGGGTGCTTCGGCCCCCTGCTGGGCGGGCTCCAGCCCAGGCCAGGGAGTGAGCCGCGGCATGGTGGAAGGTTTCATCGGCGTCCAGTCTGCGGCCGGTTGCGGCATAGGAGCGGGCTGTGAAGGAAAGGCTGGCACCATCTCCGCTTCCAAGACCGGCGCGGCGGGAGCATGGGGGCGAAACCGGGTGCTGGCGCTTTCGTTGGCCGCCTGAACCGCCGCCCAGTCGGTCTGGTCGCGTACCGGCCTTTGGGGGGGCGGTGGAGCGGCCATGGCAGGCCGCAACGAGGGGTGCACAGGTGAACCTGTCACCGCCGGATACTGCTGCACTTCCCAAACGGGTGGGGGAACAGCGGAAGGATGGCCGGACTGGGTGGTGGGAGCAAAGCGCTTTGGTTCACGGCGCCCTGCGGGAGCCGGAAGCACCGGGTACTGGCCTCGCAGCCCATTGAAGCCGCAGTGCGGGCAGGACACCACCATCTGTGGATGCTCCACCTGGGTCAGGAGCGCCTGACCACACGCGGGGCATTGAAGATGGTAAGAGGGACCTGCCATGGTCAGAGACTGCCCATTATTAGCGATTCCGAAGCATTTACCACATAAATATGAGAATAATCAGAGCAAACGGCAAGGGGAACTTGTTTTGGGCAGCGCAACAGTTTCAAGCGTTGGGTAATTCGCCAGGGCTGATATTATAATATATATTGATAAACTGGTTAATATTCTTTTTATATTGCCAAAAAGCGCATTTTTGCTTAAAATTACAAAAATAATTGCTCAATTATGAAATTTACTCAGCCACTGTTCGTGATTCTTGGCCTCACGAGTTTGATTGGGCCCTCCTGTTCGATGAGTCCCAATTCAAAGGTCGCGCAGGGTGTTCCTCTCACGGCCGGCATTCGCTACGAAGTGCGCAAAGCGATGTCGTCGCGCTCGACCTTCGATCCCACCGAATTGAAGAGCATGTATTTCGTGCTGAAGCCTGATGCGCCGCCGATGGTCGCGGGCAACCGTTCTGCGGCAGGTGGTTCGCTGGCGGTGCGCACGACGGCTTATACCCACTCGGAGGCGGATCACCTGATCTATGGCCGCATGAGCGCCGTCGGCCGGCCGTTGCAGTTCGGCACCGTTCGCAGTGCGGCGGCAGACTGGTCGCGCTTTCCTCTGGGCACTCGTTTCCAGGTGAAGGGCCAGCCGGGGGTGGTGTATCAGGTGGATGATTACGGCAGCGCGCTGGTGGGCTCCAACACGATCGACCTTTACTGCCCCACGCATCGCCAGATGGTGAACTGGGGAGTGCGCACGCTGGACATCGAGGTCATCCACTGGGGCTCCCTGGCTGAAAGCATGGAGTGCATGAAGGATCGTGTGGCCTTTCCGCATGTGCGCCGCATGATGCGCGAGATTGAGCAGCAGATGGCCTCCCTGGCCAATGCGCCAAAAGACAGCCCGATGAGGGCCGCGCTGAGCGCTCCGCCGCCGCCTGCCGCTTCCACGGCGATGCTGGCCCCGCGCATGCTGCGTCGCGATGGCTGGTCCTGGTCAGATTCTTCGCTGTGATTTTTGCCATTCCCGGATTTAGGTTTACCCCAGGGTCTTGAGCACAATCACGCCCGCCACGGCGATGGCGGCACCCAGCAGGCTGCCAAGTGAAGGGCGGTCGCGCTCGGTGAAGAAGGTCATGGGCATGACGAGGATGGGGGTGGTGGCGGTGATGCTGAGCACCACGGCGCTGGTGGCATGGGCGAGGGCCTGCTGAAAGCAGGTGACGCCGAGGATGGCCCCGAAGATGGCGTTGGCGACAATCCAGCCTACGGCCTTGGGCGGCAGCGAACGGCCTGGAGC
>OUNM011209680.1_pt1 | contig 10683 bp, 2 predicted proteins | sample 1769961 | NCBI WGS metagenome assembly OUNM01 (sample SAMEA3914820, study PRJEB12502) | metagenome | biome: forest; material: soil | place: USA | collected 2012-03-12 | depth 0.3 m
AAGGAGGACAGATACATCACAATGATCCGGTCGGGGAAGCCGGCAAAGGTTTCGGTCCATGATGTGCTGGTCGGGGATGTGATGATCCTCGAGCAGGGCGATGTGATTCCTGTTGATGGGGTGCTGATCCAGGGGTATAACGTTAGTTGCGACGAAGCGTCATCGACGGGGGAATCGGACGTCGTCAAGAAGATGCCCGCGGAGGCAGTTTCGCAGGCTCTTCTGCGAGAGCCTGTTACTTGCGATGGGATGGTTGCAAAGATAGACCCGTTCCTCCTCTCGGGGGCCAGGGTCGTGGACGGCGTGGGAACGTATCTTGTCACGGCGGTTGGCCCGCACTCTAGCCATGGGAGGACTATGATGGCGCTTCGCAATGACCCCGGCATGACGCCATTGCAGGCGAGGCTGAATGTCCTCGCGGGTAGGCACATCCTCGCGTACCCTCACTCTCTTGGGGGTAATAATGCTAATCAAATGCTCAGGATACATCGCAAAGCTAGGCTGTGCGGCAGGATTGCTGCTATTTTCGGTACTCCTTATCGAGTTTTTGGCCCGGCTTCCGGGCAACCCGGCCAGCGCCGATGAAAAGGGCCAAAACTTTCTTTCGATTCTCATCACAGCTATCACCATCATCGTGGTTGCCGTTCCCGAAGGTTTACCGTTGGCCGTGACACTCTCCCTAGCGTTCGCCACGAACAGAATGACCAAGGAAAACAACCTTGTGCGACATCTGCAATCATGCGAGACCATGGGCAACGCGACGGTGATCTGCTCTGACAAGACAGGAACGCTGACAGAGAATGTCATGACGGTTGTTGGGGGCACTCTGAGCCGGGGAGCTGTTACCTTTGGAAGCGACAGAAGTTTTGATCAAGTTGCAGACGGCAATGAGACATCCATCTCGATGGCCCAGCTCTCATTAGCCCTTCATGCTCAATTCCGAGATCTCGCAAAGGAATCCATCGCCATCAACACGACAGCCTTCGAAGGCGAAGAAAACGGTAAGCCGGTGTTCATGGGCACTAAGACCGAAACCGCGCTCCTCGACTGGGCCAGACAGAACCTCGGACTCGGGCCCCTCGCCACTGAACGCGCCAACTGCCCCCTCGTGCAGCTGTTCCCTTTTAATTCTCGACGGAAATGCATGGGCGCCGTCATCAGGCTCCCGGGAAACAAATACCGCCTTCTTATCAAGGGAGCACCGGAGGTGGTATTGGCGCAGTGTAGCACCGTTGTCACCGATCCGACGGGGCCGCTCTCGCTCTCGCCACTTCAAGAGTCGGACAAGGTGAGCATCTCCAAGACTGTGTCGCAGTACGCATCACTGTCCCTCCGGACGCTAGCCTTGGCATACCGAGATGTCGACTCCTGGCCTTCGGAGGAGGAGCGTGCGCGCACCGATCCCAGCGGCACCGACAACGCCCAGATGGAGCTCGACGACGTGTTTCGCGAGATGACGTGGATCGCGGTGGTCGCCATCCAGGACCCAGTCCGCGGGGGCGTCGCCGCGGCAGTGCGCGACTGTCGGCGCGCGTCGGTGGCCGTGAAGATGGTGACAGGGGACAAGGTGGAAACCGCCCTCGCCATCGCTCGGGAGTGCGGCATCATTGTCACAGACGACGACAGCAGCGGTCTTGTGATGGAGGGTGCCGAGTTCCGCCGTCTTAGCGAGGAGCAGAGGCGTGCTGTTGTTTGGGACTTACGCGTCCTGGCCAGATCCAGCCCCGAGGACAAGCGTGTGCTCGTCGAAATTCTGCGCTCTCTAGGCGAAATTGTGGCCGTAACCGGCGACGGAACCAACGATGCTCCGGCGCTCAAGGCAGCCGACGTTGGGTTCTCCATGGGAATCATGGGCACTGAGGTGGCCAAGGAAGCATCCGACATCATCCTCATGGACGACAACTTCTCGTCCATCGTCAAGGCGCTCGCCTGGGGGCGGGCCATCAACGACTCGGTCAAGAAGTTCCTCCAGTTCCAAATTACGGTCAACATCACGGCGGTGGTGCTCACCTTTGTCTCAGCCGTAGCGAGCAGCGATGAGCGCTCCGTCCTGAACGCTATCCAACTCCTCTGGGTGAACTTGATCATGGACACCTTCGCCGCGCTGGCGCTCGCCACCGACCCTCCCAACCGCAGCCTCCTGGACCGAACCCCGGAGCCCAGGACGGCGCCGCTCATCAACCTCACCATGTGGAAGATGATCATCGGCCAGTCCGTCTACCAGCTCGCCGTCGGCCTGACCCTGCATTTGGCGGGGCCATCTTCTTTCCTGTCATCCTACACGGACCCCGAGCGGCGGACGCTGGTCTTCAACACCTTTGTTTTCATGCAGATCTTCACGCTCGTCAATAGCCGGCGCATCGACAACAAGCTCAATGTCTTGGAGGGCCTGCACCGGGACCACCTGTTCCTGCTCATGATGGCCGTCATGGTGACGGGGCAGGTGCTGATTGTCTTCTTTGGTGGCGACGCCTTCGTGGTTGTCCGGTTGAACGGCGTGCAGTGGGCTATCTCGCTCGTGCCCGGCTTGCTGTCGATTCCCGTGGGGGTTCTCATCCGCCTGATTCCGGACGGCTGGATCCGAGCATGTCCGCGGAAGTTGCCGAGACTTTCGATAGCATGGGGGGGGAAACGCGCTAGGCAAGCGGATGAAGAGACGATTGCTGCTGGTGCCGGCCGGGATCTCGGTAGCGCGATGTTTTCGGTGAGAGATGACCTCGCGTTCCTAAAGCGGGTGCGTGGTGGGCGGATAGCGGCATTAGGCGAGGCGATTGCAATTCGCTCGAGTCTCAGTGAGCAAAGGAATGGGCAGAACAGGCGCTCTATGCCTCTAATGCGGTCGGCAGTAGGTATGCCGGGTCTTCTAGCCGCGAGTATCGGCGCCGTGTCACCAGTCGTAGGACTATGGAGTGGAAGGAGGAGTGGAAGTTAATGTGGCTTTGTAGGTCCGGTGCAACTCAAGGGAGTGGAACTGGCTCTGTGTACTCTATCCCAAGCACCTTCCTATTCTAGGGGTTTGTGTTCGCGGAGCGGGGCCCTGCTGAGTGGCATCTCTAGCCTTCTCCTTAGCGAGTTTTAAGAGCTCGTTTCCTTCGCTCGCAGGGAGCCATCGTATTGTTACTATGCATATCAGCGAGTCGCGCACTGGTAAGCGCCGCACTGACATTTAGCTGTAGCACTAACAACCGGGATTAAACTAGGAATTAGCTCTTAGTACTACAACTGAATGTTAGTGCGGCACTTACTAGTGCGCGACTCGCTGATATGCACGGCTCACTGTCAAGATACGTTAGTCATCTAAAGACGTTAATTTACGACTCACCTCCTGGTATCGATCGTGCTGAACGCCAAACAGAGCCTTGACTCCGCCATGACAACGCACAATCAAAAGCATTGTCGATACTGCATCTTGCTGCTTATGATCTTCGTGGAGTTGAAAGGGTTGGTTGGATGAAGCCGTGGTCGACCAGGAGGCGCTGTGCAGCCTCGCGCATTCTGAAAAGCCTTTGCCACAGGCGAGATAGATTGTGCGTAATAAAAAGGTGTGCTCTCTTGCCAGAACGTGAAAGACCCGCGCCGTTGTTTGCGACAGCCCTGTTAGAGACTTAACCCCAGACAAGATTATCTCATATCGAGCCGATGTCGAGATTGCAGTTCAACGGTCGCAGCGCTTGTTGGGGAAAGAATGGCAGTCGCGCCGGGCCGGTGCACCTTTGCAAGGCATAGCCACTAACGCCACCCGGGCACCCTGGCTCATTGGGGCGGGGTGCAGCACGACGCTAACGTCAGGCACAGTAGGGGCCCCCTGGCCACAACACATCTATTGAACGTGAAAACGCGTGAAATCCGTCAAGTAAACAACAGTGGTGGTGTCCCTCTGCAGGCGCCTCCCATATGCTGTGACACCATCTCAAAAAGCGGCTGTGGGAAAAGTGGGACCCGTCTGATTAGCACATGCATGTGCCAACTGCCAAGACCTTGTATACGGGCTCGTCTGGTGATGTCACGACGGATGGGCCCAGTCAGGCGCGGCTGCCAAATTGTTGAGATCGTGGCTGGGGCTCCTTCTCTCCGATCGGATGCGATGAAGTAGTGCTATATTGCTGCCTAGCCTGCCTTGTCTGAAGACCCTGCCTTAAACGGCCGCATTTACTGCACAAATTACTGTACCTCGATTTCTCCCTAAATATTCCAGACGAAAACCTTAGTATCTAAACCGCAACTTAGAATAACGAAACCTCACAATAATACTAGCTTCGAATTCCGATAACCTTTTTGCGTTCTACAACCCCGATCATCTTCGAAGATGATAACCTTTATTTATAAGCGTATGGAAACGACACCGCCCGCTAGGCTTATTTTGGCTAGGAACTGTTGGCTGACGCTATCCCCTGTTATAGCATTCGTCCACCTAGCCGATATGCTCGGCGCTGGTCCCGATGAGCGTAAGACACTGCGTTCCCCCACTTCCCACCCGTTGAAATAGACGAGAGCTATGAGAAACGAGACTGACTTGTCTATAGCAAATCAGTTAAACTTATCTTCTCTATCCTCATCTCTTACTCGCTCGCTAGCGCCTTAAAACGAGTCTCTGATGCCTAGCCTGTATATAAGAACCTGTTTTCGGTCAGGTTCGTTATACGCCTAGAGTTTAACGATAAGAGGCTATTCGCAACTACCTAACTATGACGGGCTAAGCCCGTGGTGGCCTTGGTGACCCTCGGCCTGCGTACGTGCGGGCACACGTGACAGCTTCCTGTCAAAAGCTGTCACCGCTCCTCTTATCTTAGCTTTCTCTTCTTCTCTCTCTATTCGAAGCAATTAAGTCATTCCTCTCACGCCTTGTGCATCCAATCCAGCTAACGCGTGGACCGTTATACTAACAACACGATCCTAGCACCTCTCTTTTCTACTTTGTCGGCTTCTTCGATCTCTAAGATAGCCTCTAAACGATGCTTATATCGGCAGGCAGTGCTTACGCTATCGCTAAGTTCCTTTATAGGTCTCGCTATATGCTATAGATTAGCTTCATCTTTCTAATAAGCTATATAAGTATAAAGTATATTACTCGCTAAGTTGCTAATAGTCTACGCTCAGTTAACATCATAAGCGTTTAGATAGTTTTAGTTATAAAACTTAGTACCTTTTGCTAGAATATAGCGGATAGCCTACTGCTTATAATCGACTTATCCGATTTTTAAAAAGACTACCGCTTAACCGTAATACTGAACCTCTTTAACTATGCTAGCTTCGTCTTCTTTTTCTTAAGCATGCTAGTTAGCCTAGCCTTCGACTTTGCTAAGTACTGCCGCTAGCTCGATACTACTATGTTTGAGGTGCCTGCCGACGTCGATCTAGCTAAGAAGCTGCCTACTAAGCGCAAGCGCAAGATCCCTCGCAGCAGAACCCTAGCCATGCTAAAGCTCGTCACTAGTCTAGTTTAGATCTTCTCGTTCTTTAAGCTAGCCACCTACTTCGACTACGCCGTCCTACTTAAAGATAGCTACATAGAGTATAGCTTCCTCCGCCAACTATTAATCCTATATATAGTCGGCTTTATAGCACGTACTAAGTACTACAGTGTCTGAACGCTATCCAAAGGCATATATATTCTTGCTGGACTAGGGTATAATAGGGTAGATCTTCTAATAGGTAAGATCATATAGAATCGCCTCTAGAATATCGATCTGTAGGGTGTTAAATTTGCCTAGAACACCTAGGGCTACCTAGAGGTCTAGAACATTAATACTAACAAGTAGCTACATAACTATATTTACCTACGTATGACTCCGTGAAGCAAGAAGCCTAGCTTCTGTGCTAGCCTAGCCACCTTCACTATATCTGCCTTTTAGCACAGTTTTTACCTAGGTTACTACCTCGCCTTTGTCCTCGCCTCTTTTATTTAGACCGTTACTAAGAGTATGTTTTTACCTCTCTACTATAATACGCCTCCGCTAATATGCCTGACAAGTATGTAGCGAAACTTTCGCCTCTTCTTTTTCGACCCTAAAACCGAGGCAGACCTCTCTTCTAAAAAATTCTATAATATAGCTTCTTAGCTTACTACTTAGCTTACCTTCTCCTTTACCACTGCCCTTTTCTTTATCCTCTCCTTCTTAAGCTCTCTATTAGTATAGTCTTTTGTTTACTTTTATACTGTTATCGGTATAGCTGCGTTGACTATCCTCTTTACATCGTCCGCTAAAGGCTATTTGAAGAAGGAGATCAAGAAGAGGAACGCTAAAGCTAGGATTATAAATGGGAATGCTAGCAAGGGCAGTGATGGCAAGCTTAGTAGGTCGGTAAGCTCGGATAGTCTAACGTCGCGGGCGCCGGTTATAGGTATTACGCAGAATTTAGAGAGGGAGTTTGATGATGTAATGAGTGAAATTCGGGCGTTTAAGGCTAAAAAGAAGAAGTAAGCTGAGGTGAATAGATAGGTCTAAGTTGAAGTAGAGGAGTGAGATATTAGCTCTATAAGGGGTAGGAAAACTTTACCGTCTACTCGCAGGGTGATGTAGATGACGCGTTGCACCGCCTCGTTTGACATTACCGAGGTGAAGTGGGAGGAGCCGGCATGAAAGGGTTAAGGGCGGGAGGGGCATCGTCTTCGGTTTATTTTTGCGGCAGATGCCCTCCCACACGCTATCCACCTTCTTAAGCTATGAACATAGCAACGGAATTTGGGCGCATTAAGCGCCGGCTTGAATAGACCAATCGGCAATTGGAGACTGCGGAGCAGGAGAGACACTGTGAGCAGCGCGCGGCGCGCCGCGCGAGCGGAGGAGAAAAAGGCACGAGCGGAGGATGAGAAGGCGCGGACGGAGGAGACACGCGACGCTACATTGTCCGAATACATCGAAGCTTGCCATGATGCCGTCTTCACGAAATCTATTCCGGCAGTTGAGTTCAAAAGCATTAGCGTACATTATCAGCGAGTGGCCCACCTCCCACTACCCTAGGACAACTATCCTCGAATATACCGCAATAACACTAAGAACGAACAGCTCCCGCGATGACCGACCGGCTCCCGCCCAACTGCCTCGCGCTCTTCGCGCCCCGGCCGCCGCCACGCTGGGTGCCGCCATACGACCACGCGCCCAAACAGCGCAAGACGGCCGAGACCATGCAGCCGTGGCGCTAAGGAGCCGAGGACAGCCGCAGCTTAATGGCGCTGTACGCGCAGTAGCATTTCGTCGTCTCCCTCGCCTGCACAGCGATCCTCCAACGTTCCATTCACACTCGGCAGATAATTATTCATCATCCTTGTTATTCTCATGGGCATTTGCCTGCACTTCTTCCCACGAAGGATACAGGATACAGCCTGCCCTTCGCCCATTTTAGGCAAGAAGTCCTACGCGACCCCCACCAGCTATGCACAGTGCGTCGATTCCGGGTATCGGCAGCTTTTAGCTTTGTATACATCATGTATATACGTACTTATACGTCCTAGTTGCAGCTGTGGCGGTTGATTAGGAACTTTGCTATAGCCTAAATCTGAGATCTAGAATGATGATACCAGCTAATGATAAGTATATTAACGTATCATGTATATTTTCGGGTGGGCTATTATGAGCAAGGAGATGTGTGAAGTCGAAGATATAGAAATTTCTAATTCTAAACACAAAACAAACCTTATATATATAACTTTAATATTACCTACTAGGGTGATAGCAGCGCTATATAACGACTTATGCTATCTGCTATTGTCTTAAGGTGTAGCCTACTACTTAATTAAGCTCTTTGTAGAATAGTAGTGCTTTTTACTTTTAAGACCGGTTTAGCAATCTAGTCGTATAGTCGATAGACTGCTCTTCTTAGCAAGTATTTCTGCGGGGAAACGCTCCTCGCTTTATTTAGTAGCTAATTAAGGCAGTGTTATCTATAGCCTATCTAAGATCTTATATAATCGAGTAACATAAATAGAGTTCTACTTACGATAACCCCTCTATCTTGTATTATCGACTAGGTTAACCTGCTATAAATCGTCTTAAAACTATAGTCGTAGGTAAGCGGCTTATCTACTACTACTTACTATCGATAAGTGTATTTTTAGCATCTCTTTATTTCTTTCCTCAGCTTGTCGCTGCTAAAACCTATGCTAATATAAAAACAAAAGGGTTTAATGTTAGCATACTTGTTAACGTCACTGACTAAGGTAGGTTAAAGCTATATCTTATTAGGTTTTTATTACGCTCGCTTTATAACGAGAGAGGTATAGCAGATACTAGTTTCGGAGAGTTTGATGTATCGATACTCGATAGAGTATAATATAGTAAAGGTAGCAGTGAGCCTGCGAGGCAGAAGACAGAATAGCGTCCGATTTATTCTTTAAGATAGTATAACGTAAGCTAGATAGGGTAATAGAGCATCAAATCATCCGACTTTGATACGTGTATGCTATAAGGCGTCTAGCAACGTAATAGGAAGGAACTTTCATCACAAAAGGCGGACCTCTGACATAGTGTTTCTAATCTTAAGAAGCTGTCTAGGAATGCTCTAGCTGTACACCAGACCCACCCGCCCTAGAGGCCAAGCGTGCAGTACGCAATCGCCAGCCAGTTAAAATTGAAGAAACGCACGTTTTAGATTCTTCCCCCCAGCCGCAGAGATCCTAAGCAGATGCCACCCAATTTATTCTACTAGCATAGTACCCGAACACACTCAAGGAACGTGAGGTATCTAAGAACCAGGAGCAGATTACCATCATGACCTCTTAGCCTCTCGCCCTCACCAAGCCCAAGCATCAGTTTACACAACTTGTCCCGACCATTCTGACTAGTTCGACCTTCCCGCCTTCTCTCTCGCCGCCTCGTCAAATCTAGGCTCTCTAGCAATTAGGTAGCGTTAATGTTTAGCGAGTTTAGCAGTGTTTAACAAATCTAATTTACCCCTCGACCCCTCGCAGACGTAGAGAGCCGTTTCTGCAACGTGAGCCTTGCCAAGACAACACGCCAATCGGTGATCGGGACTGACCCCACCTAGGCCGTTAGGGTAAACGCGGGAGCCAGGGACTGGCCGATAGGTACGCCACAAGGTGAGCGCACACAGCACACTATGCAAGTGCCCCGCTCAAGATGCAACCCATCGCTAGGGCTGTTGGGTTCCAAGAAGGGTTCGACTGGCAAGATCATGCTCGGTATGCTGGTGGCGGGTGCCGAGTGAGGATATCCCGAGCTGAACGAGTTGTGGTGGTGGTGATGATGGTGGTAGGGAGCGCTCGGGCTGATTAATGTGGTAGTCATGGCCGGCAGTTCTCTATACGACGTCTCGATGCGTTCTTGGGGCCGTTTATAGCCGTGTTCGGCGCTGTTGGCAGATGGAATCCCATTGCAGTCGTGTCGACAAGGTTAGGGATCCGCACTCGCACCTACGAGGGTTTCGTTCTTTGCGGGGAGAACAAACCAACCTTTGCTATATGGGGCGCAAAAGAGGCGGGAGGCGGCAGGCGAGGACAACGCTCCTCGGTCGTGGGTGCGAATGGGAGGGGGAATGGGCAGTTTCCAGTTCGATCCTGAGAGTTAGCCTTTTGCTGTAGACCATGCTGGTGCTGAGTGGCTGGCGCGCCAGGAACTCGAGGCGCTGCTCTGTCTTGAACACTTTTTGACCCGTTACATTCGGCGGATTTGCTGCCTTTTGAGCGACCATTGAGATCGGGCCCTGGGTTCTCCATGCTACTCTATCGATCGCCAAGCCCCGTTACGGCATCTTCCCCGGATCCGTTGCTCGCCACAATACTGTACCCAGGGAGCCAGGGATCCCCGCAGTCGGTGATGGGGAAGGTGCTTGGCTCGCTCGGCTCGTCACATACCTGATTGCGGGCGTCGAGGCGAAGGACACTGCAGCTCCACGCTAAACTGGTCCGTTGAAAAGAATCCTCCGACTCGGAGCGTTAGAAAGGCCAGGTGGCTCAAATCGCAAGCTTTCCTTATTTTTGAAGAGGGTTGAAGGAAATACCTAACGATACACAAAACACAGAGATGGAACCTGTCAAATGCGATTCACTGACCATTGCATAGAAAAGCAAACGGGTAGGAGGCGATACGGCGGATAGGGGTCACAGTAAGCGAGCTTAGCGACCGTGGTTCCCGGCACTCGGCACTTGGGATCGATCGACGCTGGGTTCGTCTGAGGTTTAGCCATCTCGTTTTCCACCCCTCTGTCGCTTCCGTCTGATCTGGACTGTGGTGGGCTGAATCAAAGCACGGCACTTACAGGGAGTGTACTTTAGCCCGGCATATACGACAAGGATGAGGGTGCGATCCTCGTAAGCACAAGTGTTCCCACCTCCAAATATTGTATCGTATATTTTAGCTGCCGCTCGGCAGGCGTATATTCGCCGGAAGTCGCTGCGCTGACGGGGTCAACCAAATACCTTTATCTCTGCGGCTCGTCCCACTGCCAATATATATTTGTCCCGAAACGTTCACCTGGGGGTCGTCTTTGGTCTGAAACCTCTCCACGTTGCTTTGTCTGACAAACTGGCATTCCCGTTGTGCTCTTAGGCGTTCTCCACCATTGCTTCCTCGTGCTTCCTCTTCAGCTGCTTCCCTGTCTGACAGGGCAAGTGCCGCGTCCGTCCCCAGCATCCTGTCAAACAATCCCGTTGCTCACTACGAAAAGCAGCAACTATGGATATGTGCTACTGCGCAAACTACTACGTACGTGCATGTGGGCTTGGGA